>Ga0272442_10002169_pt1 | contig 28833 bp, 17 predicted proteins | sample SSMForm2O_FD_200262 | JGI IMG/M metagenome (GOLD analysis project Ga0272442, IMG submission 200262) | Marine sediment archaeal communities from Little Sippewissett salt marsh, Falmouth, MA, United States - SSM-Form-2O | ecosystem: Environmental > Aquatic > Marine > Wetlands > Sediment ...
GCTGCCATAACACAGGTTGCAGAGAGTGCAGGCGAGGTTAAGCAGGGTGCTGTTCAGACAACGGAATCAGCGCAGGGTGGTGCAAAGACGGTGGAAGAAACCATTGAAGGCATGCAGGTCATCAAGCAAAAAGTGGGCCTTTCCGCAGGCCGTGTACGCGAGATGGGTGAACGCTCGAACGAGATCGGAGCGATCATCGAGACGATCAACGAAATTGCTTCACAGACCAACCTGCTTGCACTGAATGCGGCGATCGAAGCCGCCCGGGCTGGCGAGCACGGCAAGGGATTTGCCGTGGTGGCTGATGAGGTGCGGAAGCTGGCGGAGCGGTCTTCTGCGGCAACAGAGGAAATTGACGAACTGATCCAGGGGATCCAGGAGACGATCCAGGAGGCGGTGCTTGCAATGGAGGACGGCGCTGCGGAAGTGGATTCCGGAGTAGATCGGGCGAATGAGGCAGGACGAGAGCTGGCGCAGATCCTGGATGCAGCACGTAATGTCGATACGCAGGCCACAAAGGCGGCGGAAACTGCGGAGATGATGAAGCTGGCTGCAGGTGAATTGATCACATCGGTGGAGACAGTATCGTCGATTGTGGAAGAGAATACCGCCGCGACCGAAGAAATGGCGGCCAGTTCGGCGGAAGTTACCACAGCGGTGGAAAGCATCGCCAGTGTGAGCGAGGAAAACAGTGCGTCGGTTGAGGAAGTTTCAGCCTCGACGGAGGAAATGAGCGCACAGGTAGAGGAAGTGACTGCTTCGGCACATGAACTCTCGAGTATTGCCGACGGCCTGGCGATTATGGTTTCCCAGTTCAAACTCTCAAACGAACGGAATTTAGCAAAAATCATCCCTGTTCTCAAACTTGAGCACCAGAGATGGGTTCACAGGCTGGATGAGCTGCTGGATGGGAAGACAACGATCAAAGCTGAAAGTGTCGAAACACATGAGACCTGCCGCCTGGGCAGATGGTATTACGGCAGGGGTAAAAAAGATTTCAGCAATATCGAGTCTTTCCGTGCAATCGAAGAACCCCACAAGCATCTGCATGCCAGGGTGAGGCAGGCGGTAGCGGATTACAACGGCGGCCAGATCTCCAGGGCGGAAAAAGCCGCGAAGGAAGTTGAGGAGACTATGCATATGGTGCTTGGCTTGCTGGATGCGCTGGATGAGGAGGCCGGCAAGTAATACCCTCAAGCCAAAAAATCAGGAGTCCTGCAGCGGCTGCCTTGTATAGACAACGGCAGCCGCTGTGTTATTTGTCTCTCTGTTTGTGTGACAAATAGTATAAATTAGAGAAAAAAAGTTAAGGTTGGACGGAAATGTTGTAAAATTTTAATGTACAAGAAGTACACATTATTTTCATTATATTTACATAAAAGGGAGAAAGGAGGATACAGGTTCCACGATTCTTGGTTTGTAGTTTTTTTGTAATGCAATTCATTTTTTATTCACAGGAGAAAGAAAGATGGAAAAGACTGAACTAACTGCTGAAAAAATCTGGACTGTGGAAGAAGGGGAAAAGCGATCGGTCGGCGTGATTCATATCGTAATTCTCGCGCTGTTGATCGGTATCGGATTCGTTGTGGGGGCGTTTGGGAGCATCAGCTTCCCGCTCGGATTTGGTGTGAACTTCTTCTGGACAGGGATTGCAGTCCAGCAGGTCGGTTCGATCTGGTTCGGCGGCTGGGGTGTACTGGCTGCTGCGATATTCCCGTTCTTCTCGAACGCTATTGCGGGAACACCATTCTATGTGTCCATAGCATACATTCCGGCTAACGCCATTCAGGCGCTGCTGCCTGCGTGGGTGTTCCGCCGCTTCAAGCTGGATCCCCGCATGAATTCAGGCCGCGACTACCTGTACCTGCTGCTGGCGATGGTGGTTTCCAGCATACTGGGAGCACTCTGGTCCGTTCTGGTCGTGCTCAAGGGCTTCGGCTTGCTGACAACTGACTCCGTACCGCTGTTTATCTGGGGCTGGTTCGGCGGCAATGTTGTTGCAGGTGTGGTATTGAACTTCATCCTGCTGAAAGCTCTTTCGAGTGTTGTAATCCGGACACCGGCCTTCGTAAAGCGTTGGTTTGCCTAGGCCTTTCTGTTTCAACTATATTAACTCCGTGGGGATCAATTCCTCACGGAGTTATTTTTCGAAAGTGGTCAAATGAATAAAACTCTTCTGGGGTATGTCCCAAATGAATCACCGATTTATGCTGTCCACCCGTTTGTGAAGCTGTTTTTCTTGTTGATTGTCAGCTTGTTTCCCATGTTTGTGGAGTCACCGGAGTGGAACATCCTTTTGATGGTTGCGACCATAGTACTGATGTGGTTGAGCAAAGTAGATATGCGGACGCTGAAGATCTATATTCCGGTGGCGATATCGATGGGCTCGATTATCCTTTTGTCTTATACCGTAATGGGGGGCACGCATCCTGAGTTTGAACTGCTAGCCCGGCTCGGCCCTGTGAACTTTTACTGGGAACGCGTACGGGATGCCATTGTTGTTTATTTCAGAGTGCTGCCGATGATTTTTACGATGGTATTCTTTCTCAGCACTTCAAGGGAGCGCGATATTATCGTTGCCATGCGCAGCATCAAAGTGCCATTTGTAGCAACCTACATCTTTGCCATGGCCCTGCGGGCAGCGGGCATGGTGCTCGAAGATTTCCAGATTGTCCGGCAGGCAGAGAAGGCACGCGGTTATGATCCTGCGGGAAAGTCAATTCCCTACAAGGTCCGCCAGTACATCATGTACATGGTGCCGCTGTTCGCGCTTTCGCTGCGGCGTTCAGAGGAGTTCACGAATGCGCTTGTGGCCCGCGGATACGCTTTTACAGGCAGCGCAAGCAAGATAAAGCGCGCTGATTACATTCTCACGCACTACTCCTTCAAATATTTTGATTACCTGATTATTGCTGTAATCGCTGTGTCTTTTATTGCCCTGCTGCTGTTTCGGTATGGGTTCGGGGCTTTTGCAACTGAAGAATCGGTTTTATTATCTCTGCTTTATCAGGCACTGCATTAATGGAGTTAACTGTGTCCAACGTTATAGAAATCAAGGATTATTCCTGGAAATACCTGAATACCTCAGCTCCAGCACTGGAAAATATCAACCTCACTATTGAGGAGGGGTCATTTGTGGGTATTATCGGTCCAAATGGGTCCGGTAAGACAACACTTGCCTATTCCATGGACGGCCTTATTCCAGGCCAATACAACGGTATCAAGAAAGGTACGGTCAGTGTTTTCGGGAAAGAAGTAGAAGACTATGAAAGAGGTGAACTGCAGCGCCTGGTTGGTGTGGTGTTTTCCGATCCGGAAGCACAGTTCACCGCAATGACAGTAGAAGATGAGCTTGTGTTCGGGATGGAAAATATCGGGCTTTCCATCGCGGAAATCCAGGAGCGGCTTGATTGGGTGACTGAGCTGACACAGCTTGGCCCCCTGCTTGAAAAACCGCCGTATGAAATTTCCGGCGGCCAGAAACAACGTGTTGCACTGGCTGCTGTTCTGGCTATGCGCCCCAGAGTCCTCATCCTGGATGAGCCCACCTCAATGCTCGATCCGATGAGCCGGGAGCGGATCTTCAATGTGTTGATCAGGCTCAAGGCTGAAGAGAACAATACCATTGTTGTGATCGAACACAGCCTGGAACACCTGGTGCGGCTTGCAGAACGTATGATCCTTCTCAGTAACGGCGCACTTCTGCTGGATGATTCCACACGTAATTTTTTCAGGCAGACGGAGTTCCTGCTTGAAAAGAATGTTCATCCTCCGGGTGTAATCGGATTTTTCCATGAGTTATCCCGTATGGGAGATTATGAGGGTGACCCGCCATTGGATGTGGAAGAAGCCCATATTCGGCTGCAGAAAGTGCTGCAGGGAGGAAAAAAAGGTTAGATTATGGATGATGCTTATATACAGGTAAAAAATCTGGATTTTGAATACCAGGACGGCACCCGTGCGCTGATCGATATCAACCTCGAGATTGGCAGAGGCGAGCTTATTGCCTTGATCGGGCAGAATGGATCCGGCAAGACCACACTCTCCAAGTGTTTGAACGGGCTCTACAAGCCGACATCAGGCGATATTATTGTTGACGGGTTGAACTCGAAAAAAGGATCGATCACACAGATGGTCCGCCGTGTGGGGTATGTTTTCCAGAACCCCGATCACCAGCTTTTCAACAGCACCTGCTGGGATGAGATAGCCTACGGCCCGCGCAATATTCAGCTTCCGGAAAACGAGGTCAGGGAACGGGTGGAAGAAGCGATCAACGTTGTGGGCCTGGAAGAACGGTTCCATGATGAGCATCCTTTCTTCCTTTCAAAAGGGCTGCGCCAGCGAGTTGCGATCGCGTCGATTCTGGCACTCCGTCCCCAGGTGATCATCGTAGATGAACCCACAACCGGCCAGGATGCCAAACAGTCGCTTGAAATTATGGATTTTCTCAAGATGCTGAATGTCGAGCACGGGCATACGATCATTATCATCACGCATGACATGCCGATCGTTGGGCGGTACGCGCAGCGCATCATTGCAATGGCAGAAGCTCGCATCATGGCGGATGGACCGGCGGAAGAGGTATTCGCACAAACGGAGATTCTGAAGAAAACGTTCCTGATGCCGCCGCAGATCACCCAGCTGGCCCAGGCGAGTACGGAGTTGGGCTTCGATCCGGGTATTCTTACCGTCGAAGAGATGGTGGATACGTACAGGCAGCTAGGCAAAGCAGGATAGGAAGTCTTTCCAGGAAGACGCACAAAACAGCCCGATTTGGCCTTTCGGGCTGTTTTTGTTTTTTTAACTGAGCCCGGCAGAGCCCGGCACAGTTATGTTTATTCGACTTTTCTGTCACAATACCTTTGGAAAATCGTTATAAGATTGAATGGAATAAGTGTTCTTCCGGTCGTCGCGCCTTCACTACGCCCTTCCGTCCCCAGGAGGCTGTCATGAGAAAGATGTTTCTATTCCTTATAATGTTTCTTGCCGCAGTATTAATCAGTGCCTGCGGCGGCGGTACCACACCAACGTATTGCGATCCGAATACACTGGCAGCACCAATGCTGTCGCTGCCGGTGGACGGCGGCACTTTCATTCCGGGCAGTGACCACCTGCAGTGGTACTATCCGGATGGATCGTGCGAAGTGGAGGGCTACCGAGCCGAGGTAAGCCCGTACAGCGACTTCAGCGCTGATGTACTGGGTGCCAGCACCACCTGGCCAAATTCCGTCGGCTGGCCGCTGCCGATCTCGCCCGGCACCACCTACTACTGGCGTGTGCGCCCGTTTGTAGGCAGTGTGGACGGCCCCTGGTCTGTCGTGTGGTCCTTCAATGGAATCAGTGCCTGCGCTGCGGCCGATCTGGTGGCGCCTGAGCCGGTCTTCCCCCTGACCGGGCAGGAGTTCTGGTATGATGCGCCGTCCTACCAGTGGGGTTATACGGGTGTGAACTGTGAGCCGGAAGGTTATCATCTGCAGGTCGCCACAGATGCGGCTTTCGGAAGCATCGTGCTCGACAAGCAGGAGTACGACCCATCCAAACTGTGGACTCCAACAGAACCGTACCTGACTGACTGCACGATCTTCTACTGGCGTGTGGCGGCAATGGAAGGCGGCGTGGACGGACCATTCTCGGACGTGAACAGTTACTATGTCAACACCGCCGGTGCATGCCCGTCGATCCCCTGCCCGATGGCAGGGCTTTCCGCGCCGGAGTCTGAGGATCCATCCGGCTATGAGATTGTCTCCTCACTGACACCGACGTTGACATGGGATTACCCCGAATACTGCGACCCTGACGGATATGCATTGCGGATCGGTTCTGATATCGATCTTTCCTCAGAGCCGCTGCAGGGAGGAGTCGGTCTTGTTGATAACTGGACAACACCGGCGCTTGAGCCGGCCACCCAGTACTGGTGGGATGTTGCTGCAATCGTTCCGCCGGCTCTGGGCCCCTTCAGCCAGCACCAGACCTTCTTTACAGGCCCCGAATGTGCATCCAGTGCGGATATGGGAGTGCCGGAGTTGATCTATCCGATCAATGGCGACCAGGTCCATTCGGAATATGCATGGCTGCACTACAGTGCCAATGCATTCGGGTGCATACCGGATGGCTATGCTGCGGACCTGCAGACGGATTCGGCTTTTGGCGGTACGAATTTACTTGGTACCTACATGTTCCCGGCAACGAATATCATTACCGACCCGCTGGAAGACTGCACCACTTATTACTGGCGTATCGCCGCCATCCAGGACAGCGTTACCGGGCCGTATTCGGTGACGGGAGAATTTTTCACCAACTACTCCGGCACCTGCATGCAGCCGTTTTTACCCCCACTCTCGGTGATCGCCATTCGTGACCTGGCCTGTATGGCTGGGCCCGGGTACAGCTATGAGATACTGGGATATCTTGTTACAGGTGAAGAATCACCCATCCATGCCCAGAACCTGGGTGAGACCTACTGGGTGGTCGACAACCCGGACACGGTAGCCGGCCTCTGCTGGGTGCTGCAGGAAGGGGTCGAACCCACTGGTGATACCGGGGAGGTCGGGTACTGGAGTGATGATGAACTGCTGGAAGGTGACGATAAGCCCGAATCGCCGTCCTGCAGGCGGGATATGAACAGGAGCCAGTGCAATGCCGCCGACGGGACGTATCATGCCGAATCACCAGCGGCTGGGGCCTGGTGTGAATGTCCTTAAATCAATGATGACACCTCCCGCAGATATCGTTTCTGCGGGAGGTGCACAGTACTATTCAATACGAACCAGCCATAAGTAACCTTTCGCATCCTCTTTGTCTGCTGGTTTAATACGTCCATTTTGAACCAACACCCGCCAGGCGCTTTCAGGATTATAAGCATCAGTTGTGGAACTCCAGAAAACAGTCTCATTCCAGATTTCAAAAGGATGACCTGTTGGGAGGGATTTATAATTCCCCTCTTTTTGATAGAAAAGAAGACTATTCAATTCAAGTACATTGGGCATTCGCCAATCACTATATCCCAGAGAGCATTCAGGATAAACGCCGTTATTGATTTCTGTAACTATCTCAAGGGCTTCCTCCCAACTCAACTGACCGCTCCCAATCGGCCCTGGAGCGACACCTGGATAGTTGGTTCCGATGCAATTCACGTCTTTTAGCCAGGTCAGGCCGCTCAATTCATCGTGAATTGTTCCATCACCATTGTTCGTAAAACGGGGTACAGGCAATGGCTGGCCTGCACGGCTTTCGCCATCCTGCCCTGAGCCCTTGCAGTCTATAAATCCGCCGATTTCATAACACAATAATTGTCCGGTCACCCACGGCGGTGCCGGGTAGGTGCCGGGATATTCAGTCCCCGCTTCACGTACAGGAAGAATGTACAATAGTGGACTATGGCAGGGAGGCGGCATGTTGTTCGATATTGTGTCGCCATTTCGCATGTCCATATAAATCCCTTTGCCGGTGAAAACCATATTGATATGCATGGTGCTGGTCCAGTAGAGGCTCAACTGGATATCCTGAAAACCGGAAAACTCAAGCCATTCAGCCAGTGAGGCGCATGGCTGGCCGCCGCAGTTTTCCTCGTTGAAGCCAAAGTGGATCAGGCTTTCCATTTCATTCAGGTTTGGCAGCCTCCAATCGGTATACCCGCAAACACTCTGCTGCAGCGAGTTGGTTGTGATGTCGATATAGAGTGGCGCATATTCCCATTCGAGCCCGCCATTGGGGAGGTTTCCGTTACGAGCCCACATCAGGCCCGTGAGGTTATCGAGAACCACGTCTGTGGAAGGATTGGAATCACAATCTACAGTGGGATTGCTGCACGGTCCGCTCTCATCGCAGGAAATGACAGTAAAACGCGGCTCTGGCCAGTCAACTCCTTCCTGATACTGTCCATCCTGGCCTGAGGAAGGACAGCTGATTTGAGACCCCCAATAGTTATAGCATTGGGTCTGTCCGGTTACCGGCAAATCAGAACTACCCAGCTGGCAGCCAACAAGAAAGACCCAAACGAAAATCAACAAGAAAAGTGTGGGAATTCGGGTGGTATTCATAAGAAACTCCTTTCAATTTGGCGCGCGGGTTGAAAAGAGCCTGCGAGGAAGATGTGGGAACAGTTATGAGCGCCAGTATGCACAGATGGACTTTTCAGGCAATGGTGCTGCTTTGAGGTCCCTTGCGGATAAGTGTGGAGGTATAACGTGCGGGATTGAACAGAAGTGGTGATTATTTTCAAAGTCAGAGTACAGGAAACACAGGAACTGCGCAAGCTGTCTTGAAAAAGGATCCCTGCCATTTATATTGACAACCTGGCAGGGAAACCCAATATCAATAGAGTCTGAATCCGGTATTCAGGAAACCAGATCCTCCGGCCGGATCGGCAGGCGGTATGCACGAAAACCGACCGCCTCTTCCACACCATTGGCAATCGCGGCAGCAGTCGGGACGAGCGTGATCTCGCCGATCCCCTTGACACCGAACTCGCTGCTGTCTTCCGGTTCCTCGAGCAGGATTGTCTTGATCCGGGGCGGCATATCGGCGGCTGTCAGCATCAGGTATTCAGTCAGGTTGCTGACCCACTGGCCGTCGTCTTTCAGACGGACTTCTTCGCTGAGCGCGTACCCCATCCCCATGGCGATACCACCTTCGATCTGGCCTTCAGCTCCCTGGCGGTAGATCACCTTGCCGAGGTCGTGCACGGCGGCGATGTCGGTGACTTCCACCAGTCCTGTTTCGGGATCGACTTCAACGCGGGCGACCTGGGCGCCGAGGCAGAAGATCGTGTGCGGCATACCAACAGGCAGATGGTCGGGCGTCTCCGGGCCGTAGGGGAAGGAGAAGGTGGCGGTGTGAGCAAGCCGAATATCTTCCTCGGCCAGGCGGCCGGTTAGTTCTTCCACCGGGATCGGGTCTTGTCTGTCTTCAATATAAACCATACCCTGCTCGTAGCGAAGTTTCTCGCAGGATGTATCAAGCAGTCGTGCGGCATGATCCAGCAAGTCCTCCACAAGTGCCGTGCCGGCTTCAACGACAGCATTGCCGGTCATGTAGGTCAGACGCGAGGCACAGGTTGTGCCTCCGTTGGGGGTCGAGGATGTGTCGATAGGCTGCACGTCGATTGTTTCGAACGGGAGGCCGAGTGTTTCAGCGGTCATTTGAGCTGCAGCTGTCTGCAGGCCCTGGCCGAGATCGGGTGCTCCAAGATACAGGCGCACACGGCCGTCCGGCAGCCATTCGAGACGGTGTGAAGAATCGTCCGGTACGCCGCGGCCCAGCCCCATGGTCTGGACAGCCATGGCGAGGCCGACGCCGGCTTTTTTCCCGGGTGATGCCGGGATCTCGCTGAGGCGGTTTCGTTCCTCCTCTGCATGGGCGAGGATCTTTTCTGCTGCATGGGCCTGGTTTACCTTTGCACGGGTGAAGTTGGCATCACCCTCGCGCCATATGTTCTTTCGCCGCAGTTCGGCCGAATCCATATCCAGCTTTGCTGCGAGCATGTCCATCAGGCTTTCGTAGGCGAAGTTGGTCTGGGGGCTGCCGAAGCCGCGCATCGCGCCGCCGATGAGATTGTTGGTATAGACAACGTGAGTTTGTGCATGTGTGTTGGGAATCCGGTACGGCCCGGGGATGGTTTCAGTGAGCAGCTGGGCTACAGCGGGGCCGTAGGAGGCGTATGCTCCTGTATCGACGTGCACAACAGCAGTAAGGGCAGTGAGCGTGCCATCCCTTTTCGCACCGACCTTGTAGTGCAGGCGGCAGGGGTGCCGTTTGGGATGGCCGAGAATGGATTCGGTCCGGGTGTTGACAAAACGCACTGCACCGCGGATATGGAATGCGGCCAGTGATGTCAGGATCGGCAGGTTTGAGTCTTCCTTGCCGCCAAAAGCCCCGCCGATGGCTTCACTGCGAACATGGATCTTCTCTTCCGGCAGATCGAGGACTGTGCTGATTTTGAAACGGTCATAGAACGGGTGCTGCGAGGAGACCCAGACAGTGAGGACATCATCTTCCCAAATCGCCAGGGATGCTTCGGGTTCGAGATAGCCGGGGTAGATGCGGGGGACAAAGAAGGTCTCTTCAAGGATTACTTCCGCTTCTGCAAAGCCTTCTTCCGGATCTCCCTCTCCAACTTCGAATACAGCAATCTGGTTACCGTCAGGGTGAATGGAGGGAGCATCAGGCTGGAGTGCTTCTACAGGGTCATGGATGGAAGGCAGCGGCTCATAGTGGACTTCGATGAGGTCACGGGCTTCCTCGGCAGTTGATCTTGTTTTAGCAACAACCAGTGCAACAGGTTCACCTATAAACCGCACCACCTCTTTCGCGAGAACGGGCCGGTCCTGGATCAGGGCGCCGTACATGGAGGCTCCCGGGACATCTGCATGCGTGATCACGGAAAGCAGGCCGGGCAATTTTTCTGCGGCCGAGGTGTCGATGCTGAGGATGCGGGCGTGGTGGTGCGGACTTCGCAGGGCAACACCTGCTGCCAGGTTCTCCGGTGCGATATCCGCCACGTATCGGGCGCTGCCATCCACTTTGGCGCGGGCGTCAACGCGAGGTGGTGAACTGCCAAGGATCGATTGCTGTCGCATATGTATTAACCTCTGAATGAGAAATCAAACGTAAAATGACCGTAACTACCTGCAAAGTGTACATGATAGACGGTTTGAGAGGTACTATATTTCGAATTAAGGAGAAGGGATCAACATCATGATCAAGCCAATTCTGAGAGGGTTGGATAGGATATCCCTGAAAATGATACAGAAGTGGAGTATATAAAGGCATATCAAAATACGTATTCAGGGTAGAAATTTAAGGGGCACAAACGAAATTGAACCCGGAATCTATTGCCAGCAAGAAGTGGATTTGTAGATATTATCACAGCTGTTAATCCAGGAAGCTCCTTTCAAGAGCTGCCAGATTTTTCATTGTAATGCCCAGATTTTCTTTCAAGTATGAATCCAGTGTGCCGAATTGCCTGTCTATGAGATCGTATGCGGCCTGGAGATATTCCTGATGGACTTCCATAAGTGGTGTGAACTTTTCAAAGGATGCCTCGAAAGCAGGAAAAACACTGTAACGTTTTCGCATTGTCTCCTGGAAAGATTTGACTGAAGCATTGGAAGCCATGTAGTGGTCCAGAACCAGCTTGTGTGGAATACCGAGAGCTCGTTGAATCAGGCTTACGGCGAAACCGGTACGGTCTTTCCCGGCGGTGCAGTGTACAAGAATCGGCAGATTAGCGGGATCGGCGGCAAGGCGGACAAGACGGCCGAAGCTGTCCTGGAACCGGGCAGCATATTCTGCATAGGTCCGCATCATCATGTCTTTGTAATCGTTGTTCCGGCCTTTGCCAAACATATAGGAAAGCACCTGCCATATTGGCGCAGAATCATTGTGCGAGCTGGCTTTAATTGGAATCCGGATGGTGCGACAGTCGTGATTATGGATCGGCCTGTCAGGGTGGCGCTGACCTTCTTTCAGTGTACGAAGGTCTACAATAGTCCTGATTCCCAGATTTGCCAGAGTTTCCAGATCGTCAGCGGAGACATCAGCAAGGTCGCCGCTGCGGTAGAGCAAGCCGGTACGCATCTGTTTTCCATCATTTGTAACAAGGCCGCCGGCATCACGGAAGTTGCGGATGGTTTGGATGTTAAGAATAAAGCACCTCTTTATGGATGGATTCAGTTTCAGGGCTCGACCTCTTTTTTGACCAGACCCCAACTTGCGCTAATTTTACCCGATCCTGCACGGGTTCTCTATGAAAAGAACAATAATCCCATCCAGAGATGAAAGCAAGAATCACTGAATGACTATTGCGGCAAGGGTCTACTGCTGCTTTTTCAGCTGTTTGTGTTCAGGGCAGCCACATGTCAGGGACAGAAACGATGTACATCTCAACAGCAGCGCTTCCGACACGTCCCCAGTTCGAAGTGAAAAGAACTTTTGTAAAATCCTGGTTTACCGCAGCATGCGGCTCCGCCCAGTAATGGTGATTCCGATTTTCATTCACAATTGAATGGGTGTGCGCGAGGTGTATTACCTGCCCGCCGGGTTTGAGCTCCATGGCAAACACCTTGTCATCCATCCATGTATGAGACCCGGCGTCATCATCGTGTGTGGATACCAGCACCCAACCGGGTTTGTTGAAGGCACGTCCGGAGAAGTGCAGGCCAATTCCGGTCCAGGTGTAATCGATCGGTGCCAGAATCGTGACTTCGCCTGTTCCCAGATCCAGCATGGAGATGGTGTCGTCGTCGATTCCCTCGAAGACAAGTACCTCGCGGCCGTTTGCATCCAGCGCAGTGTCGGAGTGCCCGATAATACGCACCAGGGACCGGCCGTTTTCCAGATCCCTGTCGTATACCATCAAGCCGCATGGATACTCGTCGTCTCCTGTTTCTCCCCGTTCACAATACAGATCGAGATAAGCGAGGAAATAATTTCCGAGCGGGCTGATAGTCACGGAGTCGATCTCCCTGGCAACATCCGGCCAGCTGCGCACATCCCTGATCGCAGCGATACGGTCTTCTTCGAGGTCATAGATGATGAAGGCCGAGGTGAGCCAATCGCCATCTTCAGCCATCAGCCCCCAGTAGCGGGAATCCATGGAAGGGCTTCCTTCATAACGGGTCCAGACCGCGGCAGGAGTTTGCCCGGGAAGATCGGCACGGAAATCATGAGCGACTTCTGCGGTGCCGCTGACAACATTATAGGAGATCAACCTGGACTCTGTGACGTAATAGAGCAAATCAGAGTCGGAAGCGCTCCATCGAGGCTCGGTATCCAGCGGAAGCTGGCCCATCGGCTGGAGGGTGTTGGTGTCATACAGGTACCAGGTTCCTTCGATTCCATACACGAGGAGCCGGCTGTTATCGGCATTGAAGGACTGCACCCGCGAGTATTCATTTTTTAACCCGGGTGATGGATCATCCGTGTATATGTCAGAATCGCGGTCTGTCACCCTTACGACGCAGGTGCCGAAAACAGGGTCGAGGTACGGAGTGCGGGGGGAAGGCTCGTCCAAATCCGGCGGCTGGGTGATCACAAAACCTGTTACAGGTTCACTCTCAACGTCAGGGCAGGATACGGTTGGTAAATCAGGTGGGTCGGAGAGAGGCTCACCATCCTGGATGTCTTCCAGAAAATTGGTATCTGAGTCCATATCAGGATTTGACACCACGGTGCAGCCTGCGAGCGTGAGGATAAAAAAACAGATTATTACCATGCGTATGCCTGTGTGTCTGTTCATTATTTTTTCCTCAATTAGTGTTCAAGAATTCGAGCCGTCTTTTCCCTGCAGTATCGCGAAAGGACAGCGAAGTCATTGCCTCCAATAATAATCACCGCAGGATATCATTGAGATATTGGTGTGATACAAACTATTCCTCCGGCATACAGCTGCAAAGTTGTGCAGAAGCCATATCGCTGCACTGCCAGACACAGCCGGGAGCCGCACTGCAGTTCTGGAATGTTTCGAAGCTGCTGCATACCTGTGGTTCGGGTTCTGTGGGCGGGTTGTCTCCCTCGCAGCGTTCCTGGTTGAGTGTGTTGCGCTGGATGGACTCACAGAGGTCACCCACACAGAAGCTGATTTCGGAGGGGATTTCCCATTCCAGCATCGAGAGTTCGACATGACACCAGTAACGAGTCTTGTCATAACTTTGCTGGTAGCATTTGACCGGTTTTTCATTGATGGTCAGGCTGAAGAGCTCGGGATCGGCATCCGTGCTGAGGTAAAACTCGGTCAGGCTGGATTCGGAGCACACATAGCCTTCGAACTTCCACCACCAGTTGGGTTCCTTGTGTGGTTCTTCGGGGACAGGGATGGATTCGGTTTCGACAACTACAGGCCCTTCTGGCTCACTCGGCCCCGCCTGAACAACATAGTCATGTGATTCGAAAGCTCCAAGGTCACATGCCGGCCCATATGGGCGAGCCTCGCCGCGCTGGTCATTTTGCCAGCACGTACTTACGACAGCATCAAGCGCAGGGCTGTTAATTTTCAACGCATGTGTTTTGGTATTACCGCCGTTGTCTGCAAGAGGTTTGAGTTCAGGGTCGGCGGTTATGGTGAAGTCCGTACAGGTTCCATCGCTATCGAGGTTTGCTGAGCCATCCACAAGGAAATTGGACAGGCCAGCCCCGCCGCAGTCAGCAGAAGTGTTTGAGGCAACGATCGAATTGGTAATCCGTACAGTCCCGGAAACTATATAAAGAGCCGGGGCGCCGCTGTTCATGCTGATTGTCTGGTAGTCCAGCTGCATAAAACCATCTGACTGATAAATGGCACTGCCGGAATCCGTTGAGGCTGACCCAAGAACCTGGTTTGAAGAAAGCGTGTTGTTTACCATCCAGAACGAGGATTCCAGAGAATTCCAGTTATAGATGGCGCCGCCCTGGAATTCAGCCTGATTGTCCCAGAAAGCGGATTGATCAATTCGCAGATCTTCCATATTATGGATGGCACCACCATACCAGGCATGGTTTCCCTGAAAAGTGCAACGGACAGCTTCGAGGATGGCATTGGGTCCATTTGAAACAGCACCACCGTGCCCGCCGTAGTTATTGGTAAATGTGCTGTCGTAAATGAGAAGCTCATTTTCCTTAAGCAGAGTTGGCTCGTTTTCTCCGTAATTAAGAATTGCACCGCCCGATCCGGGAACGGAACCGTTCGGGATGGTGTGATTCTGCTCAAAAACCGAATTGTAAATATCGACAGTGTCCTGGTCGTTATATATGGCACCGCCCATATGGGCACTATTGTTGATGAATTGGTCATTATTTGAATGGTGTCCATACGTGTTGTAAATAGCGCCGCCAAATCTTTCGGCGGCATTATTCTCATAAGTAGTGCCCTCGCTGTCTATCTTGCTGGTGCAGTAAACAGCGCCGCCGTTCTGTGCATAGTTGTCACTTAACACACTTGAGTTTATTTCCAGAGGGCCGTCACTGAGAATCGCTCCACCGAAGCTTTCGGTGCTTCGCACATCTCCTCCCTGTAGTGTACAGTCGTTGATAGTAAGGTCGACTTGCGGAGCGACAAGGAACAATCGGAATTCCGGTGTGCCCGGATCGTCTGAACGTTTGATTGTCGCGTTCTGTCCGTCGATTATCATCGGCGTGGTGATCTCCGGCAGGCCGACGCCGGCTGGATAGAATTCGTGGTCGCTGGTGACAGCCGCAGTGAGCTCATAGACACAACCAGGATCGAGGTGCAGTGTGGTAGCGGCAGGTGAATCATTCGCTGTGTTGATGGCATCGATAAGATCACTGACACTGCATGAGACGAATATGTCAGAAACAACCGGATCACATCCTGCGAGAATGAGCGCGAGGAGAAAGACAAGTACTGGCAGGAGATGTGTGCGCGTATTCATGGCACCCTCCTTTTACTAACTCTTTTTTTCTCCCGCGGGCTCGCATGCCCGCGGGAGGTATATACTCTTTATTCTTCAGCCCTGCAGCTGCAAAGCTGTGCTGAAGGTGTATCGCTGCACTGCCATACGCAGCCGGGAGCAGCTTTGCAGTCCTCGAGCGTTTCGAAGGTGCTGCAATCCAGCGGTTCAGGCTCCGTGGGCGGGTTGTCTCCCTCACAGCGTTCCTGGCTGAGTGTTGTGCGCTGAATGGTTTCGCAGATCTCATCGACGCAGAAGCTGATTTGGGTGGGGATCTCCCATTCGAGCATCACGCGTTCGACGTGGCACCAGTAGCGTGTCTCGTCGTAGCTTTGCTGGTAGCACTTGACCGGTTTTTCGTTGATGGTCATGCTGAACAGCTCAGTGTCGGCATCGGTGCTGAGGTAAAACTCGGTCAGGCGGGATTCGGAGCACACATAGCCTTCGAATTCCCACCACCAGTTGGGCTCCTTGTGGGGCTCTTCTGGCACGGGCATGGTGATAATGACTCCGGGGATTTCATCATCCGGCCTGGTCGGCTCGAGGAAATCGTGGGATTCATAGGCACCCAGGTCGCAATCGGATCCGTACGGGCGTGATTCATTTCGCTGGTCCGTTGAGGGACAACCGCCTTGTGCACTGGTATAGAGAGCGGCATTGATCGCGGGGCTGTCGGCTTTGAGTGCGTGGGTCATGGTTCCGCCGCCGTTGTCTGCCAGGGGTTCAAGACCAGGATCACCCGTGTAGGTAAACCCTGTACAGCTCGCATCACTATCGATATTGGCTGTTCCGCCGACATCAATTGCGCCGGATGCGCCGAAGCTGCAGTCGCCATCAGGGTTATCCGCGATGATGGAGTTGTAAACGTTTATGTAATCACCGATAACGAATGCCGGTGCGCCGGTGTTCAGGGTTCCAGTGATATGAGATATGTGTAAATAGCCCTTGGCCAGGTATATTGCGCTTCCGGCATCGGGCTGGGGACTGGCATTATCGATCCGGTTGCCCGAGAGGGTGGAGTTGTTCACACTCATCGCCAGCGAATCGCCCTCGGTATTCTCGTTGTGGAAAATTGCACCGCCGTAGTGTTCGGCACTGTTGTCAAAGATAGCAGTGCGGGCGATCAGGAGTTCTTCCTGGTCGTAAATGGCGCCGCCGTACTGTGCATGATTGTCGCTGACTATTCCGTCATGGATTCTGATCTCGGAAAAGTCCATACTGGAGATTGCTCCGCCGTGGCCGGCCTGGTTTCCGGTGAACGTGCAGCCCCAGAAGTTTATTTTTCCCACCGGAGATGTATCGTCGGTGGAAGTGTTGCTCACTGCACCGCCAAAACCGGGGACACTTTCAGGCGTAACAGCCTCATTTTCGGAAAAGATGGATCCTTCGACTTCGATCTGGGCGTCGTGATTGTGAACCGCGCCGCCGTAGTATGCCGTGTTCTGGTAAAACTGGCTGCGGTCAAGCGCGGCAGGACCCGTGTTGTGGAGCGCACCGCCGGCGAAATTGGCAGTGTTGTAGTAGTACACGGTCCAGAGCGTTTCGAAACTGCCGTTGTTGTAGACCGCTCCGCCGCGATGGGCGTGGTTTTCATAGACATCGCATGTGTTGATGGCCAGCGTACCGTGGTTAAGCACCGCGCCACCGTAGCCGTTGGCAGCGTGTATATCACCGCCGGTGAGGAAAATGTTGTTGATAGTGAGATCGCCGCTGCTGGCAACCAGGAAGATGCGGAACTCCGGGGTGCCGGAGTCTTCGGAGCGTTTGATTGTAGCGGCCTGACCGTCGATGATGATCGGTGAGACGATCTCGGGCAGTCCGACACCGGCCGGGTATATCATTGAATCCGTTGTGACGGAAGCGGTAAGTTCGTACACACACCCGGGGTCAAGATGGAGTGTGGTAGTTGTGGTTGGAGAAGAGTTGGCGGTGTTGATGGCATCGATCAGGGCACTGGCACTGCAGGCCACATCGATTTCGGTAACTACCGGATCACATCCTGCGAGAAGTAGAGCGAGCAGAAAGACAAGTACTGGCAGGAGGTGTTTATGCATATTCATTGCTGCCTCCTTTAGAATATTTTTGCCTCCTGCGGGCAGCTGTTCCCACAGGAGGCATGATTTTTTTTACTCCTCCCCCAGACAGCTGCACACATTTGCGGAGGCGAAGTTGGCACAATACCACAGGCAGCCGGGCTCTGCATTGCAGGTTTCTTCTGTAACGAAAGCTGAACAAGCCTGTGGTTCAGGTTCAGTGACGGGTTGGTCACCCTCACAGCGTTCCTGGCTGAGCGTTGTACGCTGGATTTCCTGGCACGCATTTTCCACACAGAAGTTGATGTCGGTGGGAATCTCCCAGTCAAGCATCACCAATTCGACATGGCACCAGTAGCGCGTTTCGTCGTAGCTCTGCTGGTAGCACTTCACAGGACGATCATTAATGGTCATGCTGAATAGTTCAGGATCGACATCCGTGCTGATGAACATCTCAGTAAGATTCGATTCCGAGCATACATAACCCTCGAATTTCCACCACCAGTCAGGGAAGTCGGGCGGTTCCTCCTCCATTGGTTCGGGGGTGATAATATCCATTGTATCCGGCTCTTCGATTTCCGGTATATCAAACTCTGCGCCCATGAGTGTCTCAAAAAATTCGTAAGCGCCAAGATCACAAGCAGCGCCCATGGGACGAGAGAAATTCCGCTGGTCCTCTGTGGGGCAGTAGCCGCTCGCGCTGTTACGAGCCGGGCTGCTAAGCTGCAGGGCATGGGTCATTGTACCGCCGCCGTTATCAGCGAGAGGATCGAGAAGCGGCGGGGCTGTGAGTGTGAACCCCGGGCAGGAGCCGTCACTGTCGAGGTTGGGCGTTCCAAGCACATCTATTCCTCCAATCGCAGAGCCGCCGCAGTCGCCTGAAGGGTTTTCTGCGATGATGGAATTCTGAATCGTTGTGCTGCCTCCGACTTTAGAAAATGCGAGTGCGCCGCTGTTCTGGCTGATGGTCGCATGAGTCAAGCCAAGGCCGCCATTCATGTGGTAGACCGCACTGCCGGCGTCAGCCGCAGGTGATGAGCCGGTGATCTGGTTGCCGGATAGGGTCGTATTGGTTATGGACATGCCCATGGATTCATCGTTATCGTGGTAGAACACGGCTCCCCCATAGTGTTGGGCTGTGTTTTCATACAGTACAGATCGAAGCAGGACCATCTCCTCCTCGTTGAGTATTGCGCCGCCGTAGTGTGCAGAGTTTGCATAGAATTTCGAATCATGGATGGCAATTTCCGAGAAGTTCATGTTGGCCAGTGCGCCGCCGTGAGCGGCATCATTCTCATTAAACGTTGAGCTGTAAACATACATTTTCCCAACCGGTGGAGGATCGAAGCCAGAAGTATTGCTAATCGCACCTCCGAAACCAGCTCCCATACCTTCGATATTGGCATGGTTCTGCCCAAAGATAGAACCTTCCACGTAGGCAACAGCCTCAAAATTATGGACTGCGCCTCCGTAGTAGGAACTGTTATTGTGGAACTGACTGCGGTCGATGGTCATGACTCCGCCGGTCATTGTCACACTTCCGTTCTGGATTGCGCCTCCAGCAAAATCAGCACTGTTGTAGTAGTAAACTGACCACAGGGTTTCGAAGTCCCCGTTGTTATAGACAGCACCGCCTCGATTTGCATGGTTCTCAAACACATCACAGGTGTTGATGAACAGGGTGCCGTGGTTCAATACTGCGCCGCCGTTGCCGTTTGCTTCACGAACGTCACCGCCCGACAGAAAGATGTTGTTGATGGTGAGATCCCCGCTGGCGGCAACCAGGAAGATGCGGAATTCCGGTGTTCCAGGTGCATCGGATCGTTTGATCGTGGCAGCCTGGCCGTCGATGACGATCGGAGAGACGACCTCGGGAAGGCCTACTCCGGCAGGGTAGAGCATCGAATCCGTAGTGATGGAAGCGGTAAGCTCATAGGTACACCAGGGTTCGAGGTGCAGGGTGGTTGTGGTGGATGGGGAGGCGTTGGCGGTGTTGATGGCATCGATCAGATCACCAACATCACAGGCGACGCTGATCTCTGTTACAACGGGGTCGCAGCCGGATAATACCAGGGCAGCCAGGAGTAATGGCAAAAGAAATAAATAGCGGGTGGGTTTCATGTGTTTCTCCTTATCAATATATAAGTCACGCAGGCATCAATGAATCAGTCTTGTTGTGAGACCCCGCGAATTGGACATAGGAAGGCAGGATGATTCGGGGGAGGGCATGACTTTTTCAGCCATGTCCAAATTACCTTGTTAAGCTGCAGGTTAACGAACTTCTGTGACCAGTCGCCGAACTCTCAGCCCTCGAGTGCTGGATAACCAGGTGACTGTACATTCATTTCCTCGAAAACATTATCTGGCTTTCTTATTACTCATTCCTCCGGCACACAGCTGCATTCATTGGCACAAAACCACATACAGCCGGGGGCTGCAGTACAGGAGTTCACGTTGTCATAGGATGAGCACGTCTGAGTTTCTGTTTCTCCGGCTTCAGGTTCTTCGACCGGTTCTTCACTTTCACACTGGGCCTGGCTGAGTGTTGTTTGCTGGATTTCCTGGCACATGTCATCCACACAGAAGTTTATCGTTGTCGGTTTATCCCAATCCAGCATGACAAGTTCGACGTGGCACCAGTAGCGGGTGTTGTCGTAGCTTTGCTGATAACATTTCACAGGATGGTCATCGATAGTAAGGCTGAATTCTTCGGGATCGGCGTCGGTGCTGATATACATCTCCGTGAGATTCGAATCGGAGCATACATACTCTTCAAAATTCCACCACCAGGGATGTTCCTCGTGTGCTTCTTTCTCTTCCGGTTCAGGAGTGACGCTCTCAGTGGATTCCGGTTCATCGGGCACCGGAATAATTATCTCCTCCATGGTAGGTTCGAATACTTCGAAAGCACCCAGATCACACGCAGGACCCTTGGGCCTTGTATAATCTCGCTGGTCTTCTGCGGGGCAGTCACCGGTTGCGGCATTCCGGGCAGGGCTGGCATACTGCAGGGCATGGGTCAGTGTATTTCCGCCGTTGTCTGCCAGGGGATCCAGAAGCGGGGGAGCGGTGATGGAAAAACTTGCGCAGCTGCCGTCGCTGTCGAGATTGGGCGTTCCCAGCACGTCCACCGCACTGATAGCAGGACCTCCACAGTCTCCATCAGGATTGCCTGCAATGATCGAGTTTTCAATCGTCGTGCTGCCGCTGAGTCTGTAGAAAGCGATCGCTCCGCTGTTCTGGCTGATTGTTGTGTAACGTACATCGAGATTATCGATGCGATGGTAGACCGCACTGCCGATTATGCTGTGGTCTGAAGGGCCGGTTACCTGGTTACCGGACAGGGTTGAATTGATAATACTCATACTGCTGCCAGGAACAAGGAGAGCGTCCCCAAAATACACTGCTCCTCCGTAGAACAGGGCAGTGTTTTCATACAGGACAGATCGAAGCAGCTCCATGTCTCCAAAATTATAAATAGCGCCCCCGCATTCTGCTGTATTCGCATGGAATGTTGAATCATGGATGACAGCTTCAGAGAGAGCTGAGTTATATAATGCGCCTCCATTAAAATTGGCGCTATTCTCATTGAATATTGATCCGTAAATGTTCAATACTCCTGCTGAACCTGTTCCTTCATCGGAGCTGTTATAGATGGCTCCGCCGCTGTATTCTGAGCTGTTGTTGTGGAACTCACTATCCAGGGATTCCATAGTCCCTTCATTGTAGACAGCTCCACCGCCGTAAGCAGAATCGAATAATGAGCTGTTGTTGTAGTACTCACTATAATGAGTTACAAAAGTCCCATCATTGTAGACAGCGCCGCCGCCGTAAGCTGAGCTGTTGTCGTAATACTCACTATTCAAGGTTTCGAAAGTCCCGTCATTGTATACAGCGCCTCCTCTGCTGGCGATATTTTCATATACATCACAGTTATTGATGAACAGAGTCCCGTGGTTCGTTATTGCCCCACCGTTCCAGTTCTCACTACCAGCAAGGGAAAGATCATGGATGGTCAGGTTACCGGAATCAGTGACGATGAAAAGAGGAAAGAATTCGTAAGAAGACCTGCCGGGTGGGTTCAGGCGTCTGATTGTTGCATCCTGGCCATCTATGATAATGGAGGATGTAATTTCTGGCAGACCGGCATCCGGATCAGGGACTCCAAATATGTCGGCTTGATCGGTGATCTCATAGATACACCCGGGATCAAGATGGAGTGTGGTTGTAGTGGTGTGAGAAGAATTGGCCCTTAGGATTGTCCAGATCAGAGCAGGTGTGCTGCAGGCAACGTCAATCTCATCAACAGGATCGCATCCGGAGAGAACCAGAGTACTCATGAGGAGTGGAAGAAAGAGCAGGCAGCGTATGTGTTTCATAAGAATCTCCCTTTATGCGTATCAGGCATCAGAGAAACTGCTTTGTTGTGAAACCCCACGGCTTGATTGGGGGATAATGATGTGGGGAAAGCAGGGCATGGTTTCACCGAACCATACCCTGATTTGTAAGGTGCTGCTGTACATTGTACTTCTGCGATTCGCCGCTGTGCTGCCAGGCCTGCGGTACTGGACAGTCAGGCGGATGCATAATTGACTTTACCCGGAAACACAATCTGCCTTTCATATATTACTCCTCCGGCACGCAGCTGCATTCATTGGCACAAAACCACATACAGCCGGGCGCTGCAGTACAGGTATTCACGTTGTCATAGGACGAGCACGTTTGAGTTTCGGGTTCTTCTTCAGGTTCTTCGGCCTGGCCGCCACCTTCACAATAGGCCTGGCTGAGTGTTGTTTGCTGGATGTCCTGGCACACGTCACCCACGCAGAAATTGATCATTGTGGAAGTGTCCCAAGCCAGCATCACGCGTTCGACATGGCACCAGTAGCGGGTGTTGTCGTAGCTTTGCTGATAACATTTCACAGGATGGTCATCGATAGTAAGGCTGAATTCTTCGGGATCGGCGTCGGTGCTGATATACATCTCCGTGAGATTCGAATCCGAGCATACAAATCCCTCGAAATCCCAAGACCAATCAATAATCTGAGGAGGTTCTTCTTCCATTGGTTCGAGCGTAACCATATCTAATGGTTCGGGGGTAATCGTTTCCTCTTGTTCGAGTGAAGTCATTTCCTCAGGATCTGGATATTCGTAGGAACCAAGATCACACGCAGGGCCCATCGGGCGGAAGAAATTCCGCTGGTCTTCTGAGGGGCAGTCACCGGCTGCAGCATTCCGGGCGGGGCTGTCAAATTGGAGGGCATGTGTCAATGTGGCGCCGCCGTTATCAGCGAGCGGATCCAGGAGCGGGGGCGCTGTAATGGTGAATCCTGGACAGCTGCCGTCGCTGTCGAGGTTAGGGGTTCCCAATACATCCAGCACGCCGGCTACGCTGCAGTCACTATAGGGATTTTCTGCGATGATCGAGTTTTTTATTGTATGGATGCCTCTTGAGATTTTGGCGAGAGCAGGGCCGCCGCTGTTCAGAGTGATCGTTGTGTAGTGCACTTCGAGAGAGCTAAAAATACTATCACTAACATCCTGGCTGTAGATAGCGCTGCCCTCATAGGCCTGGTTACCGGAGAGCGTTGAATTGGTGATAGCGATATCCCCTCCAGTGTTATTAATGGCTCCTCCATTTTGATCAGCAGTATTACCATACAGGGAGGAATGAAGCAGCTCCATGTTCCCCTTATTATAAATAGCTCCTCCATTTCTTTCAGCAGTATTATCATACAGGGAGGAATAATCCAGCTCTATGTTCCCCCTGTTATCATTATATATAGCTCCTCCATTGACAGCAGTATTATCATACAGGGTGGAATTATCCAGCTTCATGTTCCGTGTTGCACCTTCATTGTAGATAGCTCCTCCCCCATCCTCATAATCAAGGGATAAAATTGTATTACCATACAGGGTGGTTTGAAGCAGTTCCATGTTCCCCCTGTTTTGAATAGCTCCGCCACGTTCATCAGCAGTATTGTTATACAGGGTGGCATGAAGCAGCTCCATGTTACCATCATTATGAACGGCTCCCCCTGTTACAGCAGTGTTTTCATACAATTCACTTGCATGGATGAACCCTGTTCCACGATTATGAATAGCCCCTCCATTTAATACAGCAGTATTATCATACAGGGCGGATAGAATCAGCTCCAGGTCCCCTTCACTGTAGATAGCCCCGCCTACTGTAGCATTGTTCTCATAAACATTGCAGTTATTTAAAAGCACATGACCACAGTTCAGGATTGCCCCACCATAATGGGAGGCTTGGCCACCGGTAAGGGAAAGGTCATGGAGGATTAGATCACCGGAAGCGGCAACCAAGAAGATAGAGAAATCTGGTGTTCCGGGCGCGTCAGAACGCGCGATTGTGGCATTTTGACCGTCAATGATGATATGGGAAACGATTTCGGGTAAACCGAATTCTGCGGGATAAACAAGATCATACTCCCATATGAAGATGTCTGTAAGCTGATATACACAACCTGGTTCCAGGTGGATTGTGGTTATTGTTGTTGGCGATTCGTTAGCCGTGTTAATGGCCCGGATCAGAGCATCCACACTGCAGTCAACCTCAATATCATCAACCGGGTCGCAGCCGGCAATCCCCAGCGATAGTATTAAAAGGGACAGAATAAATAGGGAATGTACTGATTTCATCGCGATTTTCTCCTTCACTGCAGGTAAACGAGATCGCCTGTGCAGCCGTATTGATGAATCTCCATGTTGAAAATGGAGTAAAATCTTTCTTTGAGGGCATGGCTAACTCAGCCATGCCCTTATATTCTGTTGTAAAGCTGCGAACTAATCTAACGCACCCTCGTGATCCTCCACCAGGCTGTCAGGCCTTCACGGCATGGGCTGCAGAATGTATCATCACAGATGCAGGTTTCCCCGTAATTATCTTCATATACCTCTTCACTGTGCCCCCAAAGCTCATCCATGCCGTAGGAGTGCAGGACATAGCCCAATGAGTCGTCATGGGTCACCCAGTCGATTTCATCGCCTGTGACCATGATGTAAAGCAGTTCATCAGCAGGCATTTCGAACTCGAATGTATAGCGGTCGTCTCCCTCCATGTACCAGTCCTCGTCAGGATCCGTTTCGCATGATGCGGGCCCCCCGCAGTATTTCAGATGTCCTTCCCGGGGGAAACGCACATTATAGCCGACCCATTCGACATCGTTTCGCTCTGTGCCGTAGCCGGCCCAAACCTGAAAGACATGCTCACTGTCGCAGTCAACAATGCTGCAGCTGTTTTCATTGCAGTTATGCGCCCAGGCACGGATGAATTCTACCCGCATGGTTACCGGTGTTTCGTAAAAGTTGTTGTCATCATTTTCTTCTTCAATGACGTTGTCTGGGTCGAGGATCACCCGGAGGTCGCTGGGTTCCATGACAACGTGGGAGCTCTGAAGGATGAGGCTGCCGCCGGATCCGATGGATACATCTTCCCAGGTGTGGTCCATGATGTGAGTGCCGTCAAGGCTTTCCATACGAACCGGTATATCCTGGCCGACCATGCCGCTGGCGTTGTTGAAAATATGGATTCGAAGCTGGCCTGACTCCTCTTGCTGGGTCACGTTTGTAATGATCAGGTCAGGATTGGGCCCAACCTGCGGCCCGACGATGACATCGATCAGGACTGTGAGGTTGACGTGGTGGTCGAAGATGGAGAACAGGCCCGGCCGGATTTCGTCGTACGACAGGGTGCGTTCGCCGTCGAACAGGACGTCATCTTCATTGCCGCTGTCCTGGTCTTTGACATAGCCGCCAAAAGTGAGGTCGTCGTACGGACCTAGCTCGATCGTAACGGTGCTGGATTCGGACGCCGGATAATAAGCTCCTTCGCCGATTGTTGCGGAATTGCTGCGGCACCAGTCAAGGATGCCCTGTACATCATAGTAACGTGTATTTCGTACACGGAAGCCTCGATCCCGTTCTCCCCACCTGTCTCCGTAATCGACTGCGAAGAAATCAACCGATTCACTGTTCTGGCCGGTCGCATCGAACCCGCCGTATATCGGACCGACAGTGCCCTCAGCCCAGCGTTCATCGCCACCAAGATCGTAGAAGCTCAGACCCTGGAAAGTGACGGTAACGACACGCGGGCATTCGCCAGCACTCCAGTAGGCCAGGTTGCTTGGTGCTGATTCGCGTTCACCGCTGTAGGCAGTCATGTAATATTCCTGCCGGCTCATCGATCCGCATAATGGACCCATGCCGTTGATAGACTGCCTGTATGCGTCGGCAGGTACGCTGAAGATATAACTGCCGTCGCGATATACCTTGAAACCGTCGATCTCATCCCTGTCGCCGCCATAACCCCATGAGAGATGTCGACCCTCACCTGAGTTATACAGGTGCAGGGAAGGGGCCTGTAATGCTGTCTCATCGCAGGAAGGACTGCAGATGCGGTAGGAGACATCAAAATCGAGCCCGGTATCTCCGGGATCGGAAGTTACTTCGATGACATGGCCGTCCCAGTCATCGTATGGATGCAGGGCAACGAATGAACCCAGGTCGTCTGTATCGACGGTGATAAGCCCATCCGCATCTACTGTGAAACTATTGCCGTGGCATTCTGCACGAACTTCAAGCAATTCTGCGTGATCTATATATGCATGTCGGCTGTTTTCTTCGCCGAGATATGCTGCGATATCCCAGCTGTGCTGGTCCAGCGGGTCAAATGGCCCGAAACGTTCCATTTCAGCACCAGCCAGGGAGGCATAGCAGAAGATATTGTCGTAGATATTGTCGACCGAGAAGGTCAACGCTTCGAATTCTACAGAGTCAATACGGGCCCAGTCGCCTGCATCGGGGAATGAAAGCCCTTCATCCTCATCAGGTTCTTCATCATCAGGGATGCCGTCACCATCAGTGTCTTCACCTTCGCCTGGAGGCGGGCATCCAGCGTGTTCAGGAACACCTGCTTCGTCCGGGCATAGGTCAACATCATCTTCGATACCATCGCCATCCCGGTCACCGGATCCGCCTTCAGGGCAGCCGGCGTTTTCAGCGGGGCCTGCTTCATGCGGGCAAAGATCTTCAAGGTCGGAAACACCGTCGCCATCCGAATCTGTATCGGCTGGAATACCGCCCTCTCCGCCGCCACCGCCGTCATCGCCGCCCACATCGCCGTCATCCGGGGCAGGATCGTCGGCATCAGGTATGCCGTCGCCGTCCCGGTCCGGGCAGCCGCCGGCATCGAAAGTGCCGGCTTCATCCGGGCATGCATCATCAGCATCCGGGATGCCGTCGCCGTCGCGGTCATCTTCGGTTGGGAACGGGCACCCGTCGCCGGGTTCTGCTCCGGGAGCGCCGGGCTCTTCGGGGCAGGCGTCGTCGCTGTCCGTGATTCCGTCACCATCAGCATCCGGGCAGCCCTCGGCGGAGGGAACACCAGCCTCATCCGGGCAGGCGTCTTCCACATCGGCTATTAAGTCGCCATCACTATCTCCATCAACTGTTATGGGACAGCCATCTTCTGCAACACGTCCGCCTGTTTCCGGACATCTATCCAGCTCATCCGGAACGCCGTCGCCGTCGCTGTCGGTTCCCGCACTTGCTTCGAGTGTAACGGCGGCGTGAGCGCGTTCTCCATTGGTATCGAAAGCACGGGCGATCAATGTGTGGCTTCCGGCATCGTCGATGTTCAGACGTGTAACCAGTGAGAATGGGGACGTACCGTCGGGGAGCTCGGAGTTGTGTACTTCGACCAGTGACCCGTCCATCCAGAGCTCGAACCGGCTGATTTTATCGTCATCCTGGGCGACTGCGAAAATTTCAACAATTTCCCCTGCGAGAAATTCAGCTCCATGGGAAGGGTTTTCGAACCAGACAACGGGCCGGGTTCGTTCTGCTGGTGTAAAAAACATAAAATACAAGGCAACACCGAGGGCGAGCAGGAGAAGCAAGGTTCCCAGAATAGGCAATATCCAGCGCAGCGGGCTGCGTTTGGCTTTCCGAGCTGGGGCAACGCCTCCTGCGGCACCAGCGGTGCCGGTTGTGCCAAGCTGAAAGACGACTTCTGTACCAATGCCGATTTTATCGCCAGGCCTTACATTCACAGAGCCATGGATTCTGCGGCCGTTGACAAAGGTGCCGTTCGAACTGTTGAGATCTTCCAGGACCCATGCGTTGCCGGTCCAGGTCAGACGGGCATGCTGGCGGGACACCTGTTCCTGATCGACCTGCAGATCCAGGCCCTGATCGCGGCCGATGATTACCGATTGAGAGGTGATAGTGTGCGAGCGGCCGGACAATGGGCCGGAAAGGCCTCTAAGGATAAAAGCGGGCTGTTTGCTGTTTGCGTTATGTTCTTGATTCGTCATGAGATTCCTCCCTGCCTTTCAGTCCAATTCCACAATGAATGAGGACCAGGCAGACCAATCGCTTTTGTTACCGGCTTTATCTTCCGCCCGAACGGACCAGCGGAAAGCAACACCGCAGTCGATGGTAACTTCATACTGTTTATCTTTTATCGGGCCGTAGTTGCCCACACGGTCCCAGTTCCCGGGTGATAATTCGCGTTCCAGGCGGACATCGTAACCATTCAGATTGTCGATATCCTCAACGGGCAGCCATACAAGGTTCTGGGTTGAGGCGCAGCCAATAACGAGGCCGTCAGCAGGAACCATCGGCGTGGGCACATCCGGCGGTGTGGTGTCTGCGGGCGGCTTGACAGTGGGAGTGTTTGTGGGAGGAATGTAGACGGTGGGTGTAGTTGTTGGTGGAACAACCTCCTCAGTCACTTCCGGTTCAGTTGGGGTGATCTCCGGTTCCGGGGGCAAAGACAGGTCTTCCAGTGATTCTGTATCCACCTCAACGAGAACACGGCCAACCCTGATTCGTACAGGGTCGGAAACGGCAGTATCGCCTTCGCCTGATACCATACGAAGCTGGAGAGTGTAATCACCATCCTCGGGCGGTGTCCAGGGCATATCCACACGCACGAAATCGGCTGTTGTATCCTCGGGGGCGATGCTCAACTGAGCTGCGCCGTCGACAAAAAGGATTACTTCGGATGTGCCGTCGAGCGAGGATGTATGCCCGGTGATCGCTACAGTTTCACCGGACCGAAGTACAGCTCCGTCGAATGGGAAATCGATCCATGCCATGGGGCCCGGACGGGAAGGCTGACACGCCGTCAGAACCAGAACTAGCAGGAGGATCAACAGTCTTAAGCTATTTTTTTGTTTGCTGTCCATGGGTTGCTCCTTTCATGATCTCCTCCGGTGGTTTCTTCCGGGAAGTCTATACTCAGGCTGGAATTCAACCTGTGGTGGTTTTCAATATATAAACGGAGGCGGGTGCGGTTTTGTGACAAGGCAGAATCAGGAAAAACGGAAGGAATCCTCCTGGTTATAAGCCTTTCGTAAATCACTCAACCGGTAAATGGTCAACACCGGTAC
>Ga0272442_10002171_pt1 | contig 28830 bp, 25 predicted proteins | sample SSMForm2O_FD_200262 | JGI IMG/M metagenome (GOLD analysis project Ga0272442, IMG submission 200262) | Marine sediment archaeal communities from Little Sippewissett salt marsh, Falmouth, MA, United States - SSM-Form-2O | ecosystem: Environmental > Aquatic > Marine > Wetlands > Sediment ...
CGAATATCTAAGCCGGGGATCCTATGTGAAACTCAGCGTCAGTGATTCCGGCTGTGGCATGGAAAAAGACGTCATCGAGCGTATCTTCGAGCCGTTCTTTACGACGAAAAAGGTCAACGAAGGAACCGGACTGGGGCTTTCCGTCGTTCACGGCATCATCAAGAGCCACGGCGGGGCCATTACCGTCAGCAGTGTGCCCGGCGAGGGAACGACCTTCGATATTTTCCTGCCGAAAATCGAAAACGTCTCTCTGGACAAGCCTCAGACGTCGGAGCCCGTATCGAGAGAGAAAGAGGTCATTCTCCTGGTCGATGATGAGGAGATGATGGTCGATGTGACCAGACAAATCCTTGAGCGGCTCGGGTTCGCCGTCGTCGCCAAAACCAGCAGCCTTGACGCCCTGGAAACGTTCCAGGAGAGACCCGACGCGTTCGATCTGGTGATCACGGACCAGGTGATGCCGAATATGACGGGAACGCAGTTGGCCCAAAAGCTTCTATCCATTCGACCCGACATTCCCGTGATTCTCTGTTCCGGCTTTCCGGAAAACGTCAGTCTCGAAGAAGTAGAGAGCATCGGTATCAAGACGTTTATGCCCAAACCGATTGCCCGAGAGGAAATCGCCAAAATCGTCCGGGCAGTATTGGATGGAAGCCCCATGCCCGTTTGAGATGGAATTTATTCTCAGTTGAGTTATAAAAAATAACCTCAATTAAACCTTCATTTTTGCCCGCCATCGACTATAATGGAAAATGATTCAATGATTCTTTCAATGATTGAGTAATGGATTACAATCTGAAGAAACTAAGCGATGCGGAACTTCTAACCCGCTATACGGCCGGGGAGGAAGAGGCGTTTCGGGAACTTGTAAATCGTTACAAAAACAGTCTTTATGCATTTCTCAGGCAATTTCTGAACCGACACGATCTTGTTGAGGACGTCTTTCAGGAAACCTTCCTTCAACTGTTTTCCAGCCGGGATAGCTTCGATACGAGCCGGCCACTCCGTCCGTGGCTTTTTACGATCGCCGCCAACAAGGCCAAAGACGCCCTTCGGAAATGGCAGCGGACGTCCGCCGTTCAGATCGGTACGATGGCCGACTCCCAGGATTTGTCGTTCGACGATATGCTAAACACCGTTACTTCAGATGACACAATGCCTTATGAAGAATTGCAGAAGGGCGAGACCGCCTCTCGCGTTGGTCAGATTGTAGCGGATATGCCGGAGAATCTCCGGGAAATATTAATTTTAGCCTATTTTCAAAGATTTTCTTACAAACAAATGGCCGAGATTCTCGGTATACCTATAGGTACGGTGAAGAGCAGATTACACACGGCTGTGGGCCGTTTTGCAAAAGAGTGGAAGGCATTGATCGGGAGCAAAGAACACAAATGATTCCGCTTACCAGGGAGCAGAAGGAATTAATATTTGATTGTTGTATGGGTTTGGCGTCGAAGGAGCAAGTCGCTGAAGTCGAGGCATTAATCGCGTCAAATCAAGAAGCCCGGAAAATTCATTCCAAGCTGAAAGCCACATTCGCGCCACTTGACCGTTTAGAGCCGCCGTTGTGTCCGGATGCTCTGGCGGAACGGACGATTGAAAGGCTTAATGAGGCCGCCAGATCGAGTGAGAGCCGTCTTCAGCAGTTGCTGGCCAGTGAGCAATCACGAGCCGTTCATTCCAAAAAACGCATGTTCGTTGGATTGGGCGGAAAGTTGGCCATGGCGGCGATGTTTGTGGTTGCAGGGAGTATTTTGCTGACATCGCTCGACCATGTTCGCTACAACTCCCGCCTTCAGCAGTGCAAGATGCAGATGGGTAACATTTTTAATGGTTTGACTCAATACATCACGGATTATGACGGAACCCAACCCACGCTTGCGGTGGCGCCGGGCTCCCCGTGGTGGAAGGTTGGCGCGCAGGGTGACGAGAACCACTCCAACACAAGAAATCTGTATCTTTTGGTCAAGGGCAAATACGTCAACTTGAGCGATTTTGTTTGTCCCGGCAGCAAATGTGGTGGAAGATCCGATGTGACTCCCGTCCAAATCCAAACCTATAAGGACTTTCCCAGTCGAAACTGTGTCACGTATAGCTTTCGCATAAGCTGCCAGCGAATACGGAACGGTAAACTGCTTTGCCGGAAGGTCGTCATGGCGGATTGGAATCCGCTCTTCGAAGAAATGCCTAAGAATTATAACGAATCATTTCAAATGGAGCTAACCCCTCGATTGCTGAAACTCAACAGCATCAACCATAGGCGTCGCGGGCAGAACGTTTTGTTTAGAGACGGACATATTGAGTATATGAGAACACGTTTCATCGGCGCTGATGATATTTTCACCCTGCAGGATACGGATGTCTATCAGGGGTGCGAAGTGCCCTCGTGCGAAACGGATTTCTTCCTTGCCCCGTAAGGAACGCGATCTTGTGTCTTTGATCGCTTTCACGCGTTCATCGTGATACCCATATCGTTAGTGTCTCTATCATCGATACCGGGAATCAAAAGGAAATCCGAAGCCCGCCATATCCATCCATGAGTGCCTCTGAAAAGAACATAGGGGTGCCGTTTGTTCTCTTTAGCTGAGCAAACCGTAATCTTCCAGCGTTTCCTGAAGAATGGCCCGCTTGTTCGGTTCCAGTGGTGTCATGGGCAGGCGCAGTTCCTCCGAACACCGGTCCAGCATGCCCATCGCGGCTTTAATCGGTATCGGATTGGTCGCAAGGGTCAACATGCTTTTGCACAACACGAACAATTTCTTATGCCATTGCCTCGCCGAAACCAAATCCCCTTCGAGGATTAAATCGGTCATGGCTTTGACATCAGCGGGCACGATATTCGCCACGACGCTAATGACGCCTTTACCGCCTATCGATGCGATAGGGAGTGTCAGGGAGTCGTCGCCGGAAATGATGGTCATCTCGCATCGCATGGCGATCTCACTGGCCTGGTCGAGGCTGCCGGTGGCTTCCTTAATGGCAACGATATTCTCCACCTCATCTAATCGAGCAATGGTCTCCGGCGTCATCCCGGCCCCGCATCGACCGGGAATGTTATAGAGCACCACGGGCAGATCGATTGCGTCGGCGATGGCCTTAAAGTGCTGATAGAAGCCTTCCTGGGTGGGCTTGTTATAATACGGATCGACTTGCAGCGTCGCATCGGCGCCGACCTGTTTGGCAAAGGCCGTCAATTCGATGGCTTCGGCGGTACTGTTCGAGCCGGCGCCCGCGATCACCGGGACCTGCCCGGCCACGGTTTTCACCACCCTTTCGATCACGAGCTTATGTTCTTCGTGACTTATGGTGGGCGATTCGCCGGTCGTTCCCATGGGGACGAGGCCGTCGATACTGCCTTCTAATTGGAACTCGATCAGCTCGTCAAGGGTTTGGAAATCGATCTCACCATCCTGAAAAGGCGTCACCAACGCCGTCATTGCCCCTGTAAACATGGCTATCTCCTAATGTGAAGTGACTATTGAGTATTGACTCTTGACTCATGAACGGCATATTTGAGATACTCCACCAACCCGGGAAGTCCAAAGAGTCAATCGTTATTTATCAACAGCCAATTGTCCTTTCGCCCACTTTGTTTGAATTAATTTGATCATCTCGGCGGTCGCCCGGCCGATGCCGACGAAGACGGCCCGTGCGACAATGCTGTGACCGATATTGAATTCAAAAAGGCCTTCGATGCGCGCGACAGGTGCGATATTTCGATACGTCAAACCGTGGCCCGCATGAACGACGAGCTTGTTCTCCGCGGCCCAATCCCGGCCGCGTTCCAGTTCCACCAGTCTTTTCTTAATCGCCCGGGGGCCTTTCGCGTTTGCGTACATACCGGTATGCAACTCAATCGCATCGCAACCGGTCTGAGCGGAAGCAAGAATCTGCTCGGCGCCGGGTGCGATGAACGTGCTGACCAGGATGCGTTTTTTGTGCATCCTTTTGACCACCTCGGCGAGGCGTTTTTTATATCTGACGCAATCCAGCCCCCCTTCCGTGGTCAGCTCGGCCCTTTTTTCGGGTACCAAGGTAACCTGGTCCGGCCGAATGTCTTCGGCGATCTTAACAATCGGCTCGGCCATGCACATTTCCAGATTTAACTTGCACGCAACGGTTTCTTTTAGAATCCGAACGTCCCGGTCGCAGATATGCCGCCGGTCCTGACGCAAGTGAACGGTGATTCCGTTGGCCCCGGCCAATTCGCACTGGGCCGCCGCCCAGACCGGGTCCGGCTCGTCGGTCAGCCGGGCTTGCCGAACCGTTGCAACGTGATCGATATTGACATTAAGTACTGCCATGGTCCTGTCCTCGATTAATAAGTTCGGATTATAGCACGCCTCCGAATCGAAGCAAGGAATTTTAGCTGGCAATATGCCTTCACTATTTTCGTTAAGCCTCCATTTTCTCTTTCATGCGTCTTCAAATCCAAACGTCAAGCTCTTGCCAAACATCCTTTTCGCCCGTAGTATAGTCCATTGTTGAGTAACGAATGTAACCCGTTGGGCGTTGGAAAGACCGGTTTTTGTCTTTGAGCACAAGGTAGAAAAGACATCATACGCATTGTGGTGGAAAACAATGACCGTAAGGCTGAATTGGGCTACTCGAATTACGATTTTCCGAATATTGCTGATTGTCCCGTTTGTCAGTTTCATGTTAAAGATGAATGATTCCAGGCTGAGCGAGGCCGCTCGGCAAGCGGTGCGGTATGTCTCGGTGGCCCTTTTTTTGCTCATGGCTGTCAGCGACGGTGTGGATGGATATTTAGCGCGAAAAAACAATCAGATTACCAAGCTCGGAACGTTTCTGGATCCGGTCGCCGACAAGCTGCTTATTACCAGCGCCTGTTTGCTTTTGGCCTCGCAGGCGGGCCACGTCGGGAATTTTCTCCTTCCCCCGACGGTCGTGGTCTTTATCGTGGGCAAGGACTTATTCCTTCTGATTGGTTTTGTCATCGTGTATCTGATTACCGCGAAGATTCACATCGCCCCGGCTTTCATCGGTAAGCTGGCCACCATGCTGCAATTATCCATGGTAGCAGGGATACTGATCGCCCCGGAAGTGTCCGCCGTGTTGCCGGGCTGGATTTGGCTTCTGCGGATCCTCTGGTGGTCGGCGGCGGGCACCGCTCTTTTGGCAACGCTTATTTACATTCGCGATGGAAGTCGCTATATTGAGGCGTATGAACAAGGCTTGGCGAACAAAAATGGAAGCTAAGCGGTAAAAATGATGTATCGTTTCAGGAACGTAAAAGGCCGAAGGCATAGGTGTTTCTGTTGCATTATATCCAGTGGTTTAAACTGAGGATGTATAGGTGTCTCTAACATTTAGTGAAATTCCGGACGTCCTTGAGGAACTTCGCCAGGGTCGTATGATCGTACTCGTTGATGCGGAAGACCGCGAGAACGAAGGCGACCTGCTTTGCGCGGCCGAGCACGTGACCCCGGAGATTGTCAATTTCATGGCCAAATTCGGTCGGGGGTTGATTTGTCTGCCGCTGACGGCCGAGAAATGTGATTCGTTGGGACTCTATCCCCAGACGGTGGAAAACACCGCCCGTTTCGAGACGGCCTTTACTGTAAGTATCGACGCCGCCGAAGGCGTGACCACGGGGATCAGCGCCGCGGACCGGGCCAAGACCATTCAAGCGGCCATTGCGGATAACGCCAGATCGAGCGACCTAATTCGTCCGGGGCATATTTTTCCCTTGCGCGCCCGGGAAGGCGGCGTGCTCGTCCGGGCGGGACAGACCGAGGGCGCCGTGGATCTGATGCGTTTGGCGGGACTGAAACCGGCCGGAGTCATCTGCGAAGTCATGAATGAAGACGGTTCAATGGCACGCGTGCCGGAATTATTGACCTTCTGCCAGACGCATCATCTGAAAATCGCCTCCGTAGCCAAGCTCGTCGAATATCGCTTACAGCGCGAAAGCCAGATTAAACGTCTTGATTATATCAATCTCCCGACCGACTATGGTGAATTTAAACTGATTGACTATGAGAGTGTCACGTCGGCCGAGCCGCACCTGGCGCTGTGTAAGGGAAGTATTGGCCAGCTTGACGACGCGGGCAAGCCGATCGAGCACGACGAGCCGGTATTGGTCCGAGTGCATTCGGAGTGCTTGACGGGGGACTTGTTTCACTCACAGCGTTGTGAATGCGGCTATCAACTCATCACCGCGATGAAAATGATCGAACAGGTCGGTGAAGGGGCTTTGATTTACCTGCGCCAGGAAGGCCGAGGTATTGGTCTGGCGAACAAACTGCGCGCGTACAAGCTCCAGGAGGAGGGCCTCGATACGGTCGATGCGAATTTGCAGTTGGGGTTCAGAGCGGACCGGCGTGATTATGGGATCGGCGCCCAGATTTGCCGGGACCTGGGTTTGCGAAACATTCGGATCTTGACCAATAATCCCAAGAAGGTCAACCGTCTTGAGGTGTACGGCATCAAGATTGTCGAGCAAATACCGCTCAGGGCCAAGCCGGGCAAGCACAATATCAATTACCTCAGAACGAAGAAATACCGTCTGGGTCATTTGCTGGATGAGGATTTGTGAGCATGCCATCGGGTCGCATTTACTTTCGAGTGATTTTGTGTTTATTCCTGATCCTTACAGGCTGCCAACCGGCGTCACGCCCTCCTCAGATCCCAACTCCGGTGAAAAAGGACCATGATGTTTCGTCCTTCTACGCGCGTTTTGCCCCCACGAAGATCGATATCCTTCCGTTGACCGAGCTTGTTGCCTCGGGCAGTGTCCAGAGGGCCCGGCTGAACCTCTATGTGAGTTTGCTGGATGCCTTTGGCTCGCAGATTATATCCCCGGGAATTTTTCGGATCGAGTTATACGAATATGTGCAGCGCTCTGCAAATCCGAAGGGCAAACGGATCGCCATTTGGGAAGACATCGATTTGACCGATCCGGTAACGAACAACGACTCCTGGAACAATTTCCTGCGCACGTATCAATTCGATTTGCCGCTGGAGCAGGCAGGCAATCAAAACTACATCCTCCAGGTCACCTGTTTGTGCCCGAACGGCAGCCGCCTCACGTCCCATTTCACGCTGAGAAGCCAGAAGTAATCCCCTTTTCACGCCCGGACTTAAATCGTTACGTCCGTTATTTTTGCATTTATTATTTGACAGAAAGACCGTTTATTTGGTATAAATTGAGTATCAAAGGACGGTCTGTGCTTTCATGGTTTTGCGTCTTTTCAGCCTGTGAGGAGCTTTTATGTAAAACACACGGCGTGAATGCGTCGATTTCACGTCTTGAGGTGGACTTTGTGAAAAAACTCATTTTCTAACACTTTTTGAATGGAGGATTATTATGTGCAGAAAACTGGTCTTTTGGGCAACTCTTGCCATCTTAGTGGGATTCGGTCTTCCCGCCGTGGGACAAGATGGGCTCGTCGGATACTGGAAATTCGATGAAGCGTCGGGCACGACGGCCGCCGATATGGCCGGGGCGGACAATGACGGCACGTTGATCGGCGACGACCTCGTATGGTCGGCAGGCAAGTTCGGCGGCGCTTTGTCATTTCCAGGCGTGCCGGATGACGCCTGCGTTGAGTTTGAAACAACAGGTATGTCGGCGACGTCGGGAACGGTGGCTATGTGGGGCCTTCTATTCGATCCACAGCCCGAGACATCCGGTCGGTATTTCTTTGGTCATACGACCCAGCCGCAGTGGACCAATCGTATTCAGATCTATATGCAAGAAGGGACTACGCCTTCGACGCTTCTGGACATCGGATTGGGGGGCGCCCACGCGCATGATGTGGATATTATGGAAATGCCTTTGGAGCAATGGCTCCATGTGGCGCTGACCTGGGACAACGGCAATTACGCAGTGTATGTGGACGGCGAGGAAGTCTCAGGCGGAACGTATGCGGGATTAGGGGCTCTTCATCCGATCGCCAACATCGGCAATGACGGGAGCTCCGGCCCTTATGAGGCCTTTTGCGGCCTTCTCGATGAAGTCAAGCTTTACGATCGTTCCTTGAGCGCCGTTGAGATTCTTTCGGCGATGCAAGGCGAACCGTTCCCCTATGCCTCCGGCCCCACGCCGAAGGATGGAGCCGTCAACTTGGATACCTGGGTGACTTTGATGTGGCGTGCGGGAGAATTCGCCCTCTCGCATGATGTGTACATCGGCGATGATTACGACGCGGTGAATGACGCCACCCGGGATTCGGATGTTTACCAGGCCAACCAGGCCGCGACGATGTTGATTGTTGGTTTCCCCGGTTACCCCTACCCCGAAGGTCTCGCGCCGGGAACGACGTACTACTGGCGAATCGACGAAGTCAACGAAGCGAATCCGGACAGCCCGTGGAAGGGACCGATCTGGAGCTTCTCACTTCCACCGAAGACGGCGTACGATCCGGTCCCGGCCGATGGTTCCGGCATTGCGGAAACCACAGTGACTTTAACGTGGACCGCCGGCTATGGTTCAAAGTTGCATACCGTGTATTTCGGCGACGATTACGATACGGTGGCCAACGCCGCCGTCGGCACCCCCGCGGGGACAACGAGCTTCGATCCCGGTCCGCTCGAGGCGGAGAAAGTGTACTACTGGCGGGTGGATGAGTTTGACGGCGCCGGAACGTATCCAGGCGACGTCTGGACCTTTACGACGCCGGGCGCTGTTGGAAATCCGCAGCCGGCCAACAGCGAGACCGATGTGACGATGGCGACCGTCCTGAACTGGACAGCAGCGGATAATGCGGCGTCCCACGAGATTTATCTCGGATCGGATAAGGACGCCGTGCGCAGCGCCGATACGAGCTCGCCCGAATACAAAGGCGCCCGGGCGCTCGGCGCCGAAAGTTATGACGCCGGATTGCTCGAAGCGGACAGCACGTACTATTGGCGCGTAGATGAGGTCTATAACGCGAATACGGTGAAAGGCCCCGTCTGGAATTTCACGGTCGGTGCTTATCTGCTGGTCGAGGATTTCGAGAGCTACACTGATGATGATCCGAACAACCAGGCCATCTGGCAACATTGGATTGACGGTTTCGGCGTCGCCGATAACGGCGCGCAGGTCGGCTACCTCATGCCGCCGTATGCCGAGCAGACGATCGTGCACGGCGGGATCCAGTCCATGCCGCTGATGTACGTCAACGAAGCCGGTGTAACGAATTCCGAGGCCGCAGTGACGTTAACGGATCGACGCGACTGGACGGCGGCGGGCGTGAGCGAATTGTCGCTTTGGGTTCGCGGCGGTTCCGCGAACGCGGCCGAGCCGCTTTATGTATCCATCGCCAACGCCGCCGGTGCGCCGGCAGTCGTAGCCAATGAAGACCCGAGTGTCGCGACGGCCAGCATCTGGACCGAGTGGCGCATCCCGCTCCAGGCCTTCGCCGATCAAGGCACCAATTTAGGCAATGTCGATCAGATCGCGATTGGTCTGGGAACAAAATCCGGAACGGCCGGCGCCGGCGGTTCGGGGACGGTGTTCGTGGACGATATCCGGCTATACCGACCCTGAGAATGCATCGGATGATTCATAACGCTGCGTAAGGGTGAAATGAAAACATATCTGGGGCCCATGTCGGTTTTCCGGCATGGGCCCTGTTTTGATGATTGATTAAATCGGGATCATCGAAAAAAGAGTGTAAAGCTCTTCGAATTTTTAATCGGCATACTCGTCCGCATCGTGACCGTTATTTCGAGGATGCGCGCCGTCGTACACCTCTTTAAGTTTTGACGTGGTCAGATGCGTATAGATTTGCGTCGTTGACAGCGATTGATGTCCGAGCAATTCCTGGACGCTTCTCAGGTCGGCGCCGTTGTTGAGCATGTGCGTGGCGAAACTGTGCCGCAGGGTGTGCGGGCTGATCGCCGGATCGAGCCCGGCCATCTTCAAATACTTGTCCATCTTGCGGCGAACGCTTCGCGTGCTCAGTCGCCGCCCGTGCTTGTTGACGAACAAGACCTTCGAGTCGAAATTGCTGTTGCTTTGCGCCCGCTTGTTTCGATATTCCATATAATGCTGAATGACCTGCAGCGCCGACGATCCGATGGGAGCGATTCTTTCCTTTTTCCCTTTGCCCCGGATGTGCACGACTTCTCCGAGGAAGTCGATGTCGTCCATGTTGAGCGCGACCAGCTCGCTGACGCGGATGCCGGTGCTGTAAAGCGTTTCGAGGATGGCCCTGTCCCGCGCACCCAGCCACGTGTTGACCGGCGGTGTATTGAGCAGTCTTTTCACTTCCTCGTACTCGAGGTGACGCGGGAGTTTCTTTTCCTGCTTCGGCGTCCGAATAGACACGACCGGATTCGACGTGATATGGTTTCGCTTAACGAGGAATTTATAAAAGCTGCGGAGCGTGGCGAGCTTTCGCGCGATCGTCGCTTTCGAATACTGTTTCTCGTTGAGAAACGCCAGGTACGATCGCACGGAATCCGTCTGGGTCGTCATGAGCAACCGGTCGATGTTGATATCCACCTGCGTCGCTACGGCGGTGGCCAGGTCGCCTTCGTGGTGGTGCGCCGACATGTGGTGCTCCTCTCTCGAAGGACCTTCCGATCGATCCTTGAGAAAATCGCAGAACTGTGTCAGGTCCGCCCCGTAACATTTCGCCGTATGCTCGGAGAACCGCCTCTCAAACTTCAGGTAATCTAAGAACTTCTGGATGATAATGCTGTCTTCCATAATGTACCCATCTATCTATTTAATCATACCGGTTCTTGTGACAATGTTTTAAAACCACAACGGTTATTTTCGATACCGTGACAGACTAAGATCCATTCGCATGGAACTGGACGTCCGGCTTTTCACTCAAGAGTTCGTTGGCCTGACCGATCAAGGATCGCGTCAGCTTGAAACTGAGCACCGCGGCGTCGAACCAGTCAAAGTTCGTCCGCTTGTCTTGAGCCTGTTCGATCAGTGCATCGAGCAGGGTGTCTTCCATTCCATCGTCGTATCGAAAAATATATTTTTCCGATCCCTTGTTCAGAGCAAGTTGCCGTTTCGTTATTGACATTCGTTTCGATCCCAAACTAACCCATCGGTGTCACTTCGCCGAACTAATGATCTTGTGAACTGAACGACTTATCGGTCTAATCTTGAAAGCCCCATGAGTCCGTTCGTGCGTCATCCTTGTCCTTTCAGAATACGTGATAAAATCAACGCTCTGAAAAACGTCACAAGGCTTTTATCGGCCAATCCGAGTTCTGGCTTTACAAAATGGGTATAAATATGAGAAAATTAGGAGTAAATTTGGGGAAATTTATGCAACGGTTGTCACTCAGACTGAGTGCTTTCCATTATAGCGAGCTTTTGAAGAAGACCTTTCCGTCTCTTCTTTCGGTATGAATGAAACCGCTTTCCTGAAGCTCGCTGATGTGCTTGAGGGCGTCATTAGGTTTGATATCCAAACCGGCACAAATATCACTCAGCGAGCAGGGTCTGCGTTTCAGCATTGATAGCAAAGCGGAGGCCGTCGAGCTTCGCATGTTGTCAGGCGAAACGGTCCCTTCTGAATCGGTAGAGGAAGACGGCTGGCTCCGGGCCTTTGAGAAATCCGCAATGACCTCACAATGGGGACCGAGACGCTCGGCGATAGTCTCCAGTCGCGCGGCGTCCAGCCGCCTGATGTCGGGTTGTGCAGTGGGTCGAACAGCCGTATTGAGATGGATTTTATCAGGCTTAATGAGGTCAATCGCGTTTTTAATACTGGCGATTTGCTCGTCACCTGTATTGACCGATTCAATCAGAAATACTTCGAGCCAGATTTGCCCGCTGAATTCCGCACGGAGATGACATAGCCCGGAAATGACGTTTCTAATGCTGATATCGCGGTTTGGGCGGTTGATTTTTCTGAAAGTCCGCTCGTCTCCGGCATCGAGAGACGGCATCACCACATCAGCCTTGGCGCAATCGGCGCGCACCTCGGCTCTGTATAGAAGTGTACCGTTCGTCAGGACGGCGACCGTAATATTAGTAAGCGCTTTTATGCCTTCGATGAGTCTGCCGAGCTGGGCATGAAGCGTCGGCTCCCCGGAACCAGCGATCGTGATAAAATCCGCCTCCACCTTTTCGGATAACGCCTCCTTAAGTTCGGCCAGTATCTCATCGACGGGCGCATACGCTCTTCGCGCGGTCGTCGTTTCAGGCGTACGGCCGAGCTGACAATAGATGCAATCGAGCGTACAGATTTTCATGGGCACGATATCAATGCCAAAACTTCGCCCCAGCCTTCGAGAAGGCACGGGGCCGTACAAGAATTTCTTTTTTTCACTCACGACACGTTCCTCGCACAACAGTGAATATTTTTTTGCAGACCGACAATAATCCTTCGAGCCAATCCAACGGCATGATGCAAGCGGCGTCCGATTGAGCCTTTTCCGGTTCCGGGTGCACTTCGACGAAAAGGCCGTCAGCCCCGGCGGCGATGGCGGCTCTGGCAAGGAGCGGAGCCATCTCGCGCCGTCCCGCGCTGGCCCGCCCGAGACCGCCCGGTTGCTGCGTGCTATGCGTGGCATCGAAAACAGCCGGACAACCCAGCTTTTTCATGCTGTCAATCGCGGTCATGTCATTGACGAGACGGTTGTAGCCGAAGAAGGTGCCGCGCTCGGTCAGCATGATTTGTTCATTGTTGCAGGCTCTGATTTTTTCGACCGCGTTTTTCATTTCTTCCGGGGAGAGAAACTGGCCCTTCTTAATGTTAATAGGCCTGCCGGTCTGCGCGCAGGCACAAAGCAAATCGGTCTGCCTGCATAGAAAAGCGGGTATCTGAAGACAATCCACAACCCGGCCGACCGGCTCGGCCTGGCCTGCTTCGTGCACGTCAGTCAAGACGGGTAACGTCGTCTCCTTGCGCACGGCTGAGAGAATGTCCAGGCCCTTCTCAAGACCCGGTCCCCGGAAGCTGTGATAGCTGGAACGATTTGCCTTATCAAAGCTGGCCTTGAAGATAATGGGCACCTCGGTTTTGCGACTAATATCGAGTAGTCTCCCGGCGATGTCCAGGCAAAGTGGCTTGCTCTCAATAACACACGGCCCGGCCATAACGAACAAAGGTACATCGCTGCCAATATCAATATGACCGATTTTAAAATCCATTTTTCACATGTACCATGATCAATACTAAGTTTCGTTCACTTCAGTCACTTCACATGTTAGACACTTTGACTTACCCTATCGCTCTGACGATTCGCGTCCGTATGCCCGCGGGTTTTCCATCTTCCGGCACCATGCAGCGAACGGCATGGCGGATGACGTCGATCTGCACCGGCAGAGGCGGACCCGGATCGCCGTCGATTTCCGTTTGGATAACGCGCCTATTAGAACTGACAAGAATGTTTTTCCCCTGCCTGTAAATGACGTCGCCCCGGTTGGCATGGTGTTTCACTATGGTTAAGAACGAATGTTTCATGAGGTGAAGCTGAGACGCACATTTGTAAACACACACATCCAATAAGCCATCCCCGAAATCGGCGTAGTGTAAAATCTGCAGGCCGATGGCGTACCGGGAAATGTTGCCCACGAAAACCAGGCCGGCGCCGTCGAAAATTTCTTCGCCGTCCACCTCGACGCGCATCGGTTCGAATTTGTACTCCCAGAACGTTCGCCAGATCGGCCAGAAGTAATCGAAGTGGTCGATATGGCCGGCACGCTGCACGCTCATCTTTCGGACGACCTCGCCGTCGAAGCCGAAACCCGCAATCGAGGTAAAACATCTCCCGTTCGCGCTGCCCAGATCCAGCGGCCGGGTGTATCCCGCTTCGAATGTTCTAACGATCGTTTTAAGTCGTTCGTCGAAACCCAGTTCATTAGCCAGAAGATTTTCCGTGCCCTGGGGAATAATGAGCAACGGTTTGTCGCTTCCCTCCAGACCATGAGCCACCTCGCGAATCGTACCGTCCCCCCCTATCCCGACGACTAAGGCACAATCCGGATGGGTTGCGGCATAGGTCGCCAGCTCGCAGGCATTTTCAAGAGACGTCGTCAAGCAGCATCGAACTTTGAATCCCTGTTTGCGAAGGTATCGCTCGAAGCGACGGCCCAGGACCTTGCTGCTGGTTGCGCCGGCCTTGGGATTGATGATAAAAGTTATATAGCCATCGTCTGGTTTCATATTAAGTACAGTGTAACGAATGGATCAGTTTGAACAACAGGATTTATCACTTGCAACGGTTGGATTTTTCTTGAATCATCTGGGGATAGCTCTTCGTGATGGAGGGCACATGGGCCAATCCCAAACGGTTTTGCACTCGGGCGATTGTCTCGCTATCAGGTCCTTCGATCTCAACGAAACTTCCGAGTTGCGGTAGCTGGTCCAGAGCCACATCGCAACGATCCAAGCGCCAGAGCCGGCGTTTCTTCTCGACAACGAGAACTTTCTGATAACCTAAAGCCTGGAGCAATTTCTCTGCCAGCTCGGCGCTGCTGATTTCGATCTCGATCTCCTGGCGCTGTTTAAAATCGCTCTTTTCTTTTGCTCCCTTATACGTCAGAAAGAATTTCATGTTGTCGCCCGCCGATTGGCACCGTAAACGAAGACATCGGTCCGAGGTAATCAAAGAAGAATTAACGTCGTCGAATTGAATGTCGCTCTGTGATTGCTCAGCAATAAAGTCGGCGCCGAGTTCCTTCAGCTTGCGATCCACATCCGCCAGCGAATCAACCTTTAGCTTGGCTTCAATTTCGACACACATAAACGTTATCATCCCTTACTTCGTTTGAAGCATATTTTTCACACTTACATAACGATGTTCACCAATCGGGACTTGATGACGATGACCTTTCTCGGTTCTTTGCCGGCTATGGCGGCGGCGACCTTTTCATTGCTCAAGGCTTTCTGCTTGATCTGCTCTTCATCCGCATCGGCGGAGACGACGATTCGGTCCTTGATCTTACCGTTGACCTGCACGGCCAATTCGATTTCTTTTTCTTTGATGAGTTCCCTGTCATATTCGGGCCAGGGCTCGTACGCAAGGCTCTCGCTATGACCGAGTTTTTCCCAGAGTTCCTCGGCAATGTGAGGTGCGAACGGGGCGAGAATGAGAACGAGCTTCTCGACGGCGGCTTTGGATCTGACCGTCTGCCGACTGAGATGATTGACGAAGATCATCATCGCACTGATGGCCGTGTTGAAACTGAAGGTCTCGATATCGCCTCCAACCTTTTTGATCGTTTGATGCAAAAGTCTCAGCGTTTCCTCATCGGCGTCGATTTCCCGGACGGCTTCATCGAGCCCTCCTGTTTCCTGGCTGATGACGGCTCGCCAGAGTTTGAACAAGAACCGGTGCACGCCCTCTACACCCTGCATGCTCCAGGGCTTCATGGCTTCGAGCGGGCCCATGAACATTTCATAGAGCCTCATCGAATCGGCGCCGTAGTCGGCGATGACCTTGTCGGGGTTGACGACGTTGCCGCGGGATTTGCTCATCTTCTGGCCGTCCTCGCCCAGGATCATGCCCTGGTTGATGAGCTTCTTGAAAGGCTCCTTGGTGCTGACGTAGCCCAGGTCGTAAAGCAGCTTGTGCCAGAAGCGCGAGTATAACAAATGCAACACGGCGTGTTCGGCGCCGCCGATATACAAATCGACGCCGGTTTGGCCCATCCAGTATTGTTCCTTCTGCGGCGCCCAGCCCTGCTGGTGATTATCCGGATCGAGGTATCTGAGAAAATACCAACAACTCCCTGCCCACTGTGGCATCGTGTTCGTTTCACGTTTGGCTTTGGTGCCGTCGGGTAATGTCACGTCGATCCAAGCGGCGGCGTTCGCCAGGGGCGGCTCACCCGTCCCCGTCGGCTTATACTCATCGACGACTGGTAGCTTCAGGGGTAATTCGTCTTCCGATAGCGCCACCACGCGTCCGTCTTCGGTATGCACAATCGGAAACGGCTCGCCCCAGTAGCGCTGCCGGCTGAAGAGCCAGTCGCGCAGCTTATAGTTGATCGATTTGTCGCCCTGCCCTTTTTCCGCGAGCCAGTTGGTAATCTGCTCTTTGAATTCCGCCGTGCTCAGGTTATTGAACGGACCACTGTTGATCGCCCTGCCGTCCCCGACAAAGCACAATTTGCCCTGCCGGGCCAATTCGGCTTGTTCGGCATCCGGCGGTTCGACCACCTGGATAATTGGAAGGTGAAACTTGGTGGCGAACTCGAAGTCGCGCTCGTCGTGCGCGGGCACCGCCATAATCGCGCCGGTTCCGTAGCTGATCAAGACGTAGTCGCTGATCCAGATGGGGATCTTTTCATCGTTCACCGGATTAATCGCGTAGGCGCCGATAGGTTCGCCGGTTTTATCCTTGGCCAGGTCCGTTCGATCCAGGTCGCTTTTTCGCGCCGCTTCATCACGGTACTTCTGAATTGCGGCTTTTCGGTCTTCGCTTGTGATCTTATCGACGAGCGGATGCTCCGGCGCCATGACCATATAGGTCGCGCCGAAAAGCGTGTCGGGCCGGGTCGTGAATACGCGTATCGTTTCATCGAAACCATCGACCTTAAAATCGACGTCGGCTCCAATACTCTTGCCTACCCAATCCGTTTGGAGTTTCTTGATCGAGTCCGGCCAGTCCACGTCCGACAGATCATCGAGCAGCCTCTCGGCATATTTGGTGATGCGAAGCATCCATTGGCGCATGGGCCTGCGGATGACGGGGTGGCCTCCCCGCTCGCTCACGCCGCCGATGACTTCCTCGTTGGCCAGAACCGTCCCGAGCTCGGGACACCAATTGACGGGAACGTTGGCTTCGTAGGCAAGTCGGTGATCGTCGATATACTTGTGTTTTTCGGCGTCGCTCAGACCTTCAGGTATCGGTAACTGGTCAATCGGTTTGGCCTTCTGCTCGGTCTCATCGAAGTAACTATTGAACAGCTTGAGGAAAATCCACTGCGTCCACTTGTAGTAGTTCGGATCGGTCGTGGCCACTTCCCGGTCCCAGTCGTAACTGAAACCGAGGGATTTCGTCTGACGACGCATATTATTGATGTTGTTCTGTGTTGTGTCCTTCGGATCGGTGCCCGTCTTGATTGCGTGTTGCTCGGCAGGCAGGCCGAAGGCGTCCCAACCGAAGGGATGCAGAACGTTGAAGCCTTTCATTCGCTTGTATCGTGCGACGATATCGCTTGCGGTATAACCTTCCGGATGGCCCACATGCAAGCCCTGGCCGCTCGGGTAGGGAAACATGTCCAGCACGTAGTATTTCGGCCGGGATGCATCGCAATCCGGTGCTTTGAATGTTTTGGATGCTTCCCAGAATTTTTGCCACTTCTTCTCAATGTCGCCAAATCGGTAATGCTCTTTCTTTGAACACATTTATTCGTACGTCTCCTTTATGCATGCAATAAAACGATCATGTGGACCACAATAAAACAGAAACACAAGAAAATCCACCAAAAACCGGGATACCCGATTAGCCGGGGGGAAAAACCATCCCCATTCCGATAACAACAATTGGAATGAGGCTGCGACCCATTGCACAGAGGGATTGGTGATGTAGGGGCGGGTCCCCGTGCCCGCCCGGGGCAATCACACGGGGTTGCCCCTACGGGCTGATGCGTGCTTCGAGGTTGAAGATGACGGGGGCTTTCCATTGTCCCTTAAAGCCCCGGCCTTGAATGCGTACCCCGACAGGCTCGAATGGAATCACGACGTTCGTCAATTCGAAGCTGACGCGTTGGCCCCGGTCTTCCAGCGGCTCGACGACGGGATGGCTGAGTTGGAATGTCCCGCCCTGGCCGTCTGCAAGAAACACATCGGGGAAGTTACCCGTCTCCAGGCAGTCATAGCGGATGTCCAAGCCGATTCCATTCTTAAGGAGCCTCTCGAAGCCAAACTCGATCCAATGGCCTTCGGGCAGGATCACAAAACAGTTCTCCCACTGTCGGGCGAGAATCGTCTGAAGGTCCAGCGGGACCTTCGAAAACAATTCTTCACCGTCTTCGGCGGACAACGCTTCCCATCCATTTTCTTCGGGATCGTTCGAGGTGAGAATCTGCAAGGGGAATTCCCATTGTGTATCGTTTTGAACAGCTAATGTTATTCCCTGGGTCGATTCCACAGGTTTTGGAGCGTTCGCGTTGTAAACGTGCACCGACCCGGCGACAAGACCGATCGTAACGACCGCGGTTGTGAGCAGACCCATTTTGGTCGTGACGGCGCCGATGGTCGTCGCCAGTGCTCCTGTTTCCAACATGTTTGCCGTAACCGTCACAGCGGCCGATGCGCTCTTGGCGCGCATGCCCGTGATTAATCCGAACAGCGTCAGGCTCGTTAGAAAATACTTGCGTCCGTATCCGCGACGTTGCAAGTGGCGCTTCAAGGCGTGTTTGGCGCGGAAAAAAAGGAGCCGGGCCTGCAGTTCCGAACTGCCTATAACGGAACCAATCTCGGCATAAGAGAGCAGCTCGTAACATCGTAAGACCAACACGTTTCGGTGTTTTTTTTCCAGCTTGTCGAGTGATTCACAAATCGCTTCGAATAATTCAGTTCGTTCGGCGTGTTCCAAAGCGTTCTCCTTGTCCTCATCCGTCAGTTGCATTAAGACCTCATGATCCACAATGGTCTTTTGGATAATCCGTTGATGCCCCTGGGGCCGGAGAGTATGCTGAAATTTACCCCAGGCGCTGCGGTAGATCCAGGCCCATATCGATGAGCTGTTCGTCGTTTTCAGCCGGGGCAGGGATTCGATCATATAAAGAACGGTTTCCTGGGCAAGGTCCTGGGCCAAATGATAATCCAGGGTCATCCGGTACAAATAGACAAACACCTTCTGCCGGACGTGCGCGCTCAACTCCCCCAGGCTTTCCCGGTGGCCCTTTTTGGCCCGGCTGACAAGTTCAGAAACATCATGGGATTTAGTCATAGCGTCTCATCTCTATATACCCGGAACAGCGCGGCTTGTTTCATTTTAACAAACTCTGTTGCATTTGGGTAATAGGGAACGCGGTTGGGTGTGCACGGCACACCATTTTCTAACGATACATGCTTTAAGCCGTCAGGGTGTGCGATGCACACCCTACCGATTTAAAAGTGCTATCAATGCATGCCTGGGCAATTAGAGCTTCCACATGCCGTCGGGAAGGACCTGGAGGGCGCCGGTATCACGGTAGAAATTCAACGTGGCGATATTATAATCCACGAGGGCTTGCGCCGCGTCGTTTTGGGCATCGAACAGGTCGTTCTGGGCCGTCAACACGCGCCGGCTGCTGGCTTTGCCGTATTGGAGCAGCAGAAAGGCATTATCGAATCGCTTTTGGGCTAATTCCAAAGCCTCTGCGAGGACATCGTAGCGCTCGACGGCTTCTGCCAAATCCCGATGGGCCCGGCGCACCTCCAACGTTACCCTATCGGCGGCCAGATCGTATTCCCGCTGGCGTTGATTCAGGGTAATCAAGGCTTTGCGATAGACGTTTTGTTCGGGCACTCTGTCCAGCGCCAAGTCCAGTTCGAGACCGAGTCCGTACTCTTCTCGAAGCCAGTCCAGGTTCCGGCGGTCGGCTCGCCTTGACGAGATGGCATTGGCGGAGCCAATAATATTTGCTTCGGGGCGGAGACCGTCGGCGGCAACGTACACTTTGCGCTGCGCATCGATGACGGCGTCGGCGCTGTTCGCCACGTCGAGGCGCTGAACCAATGCGCCTTCGATGATCTTCTCTTCTGCGAACTCCGGTTCATTCATTCCCGCTTGTTTGAGGGCCTCGAATTCAATCTCGTCCAATTCGATTTGCGCCGTCGCGGGCAAACTCAACATAATCTTGAACTCATCGAGCGCCTGCTTGTAATCTCTCTCGGACTGGGAGCAAATATTCGCCGCTTGTAGTTTTTCCTGCCGGACCCGGTCCAGTTCAATCTGAGGTACGCGGCCGGCATCGGCCAGGTCTTTAACCCGCTCATCCAGCCAGGCCAATGCCGAGTAATTCCGTCGGGCGTTTTCGACGGCGTCCAGGTGTTGCAGCACCCTGTAGTATTCGCTGATGACCGAAACGACAAATGTCTGGCGAAACCGGTTGAAGGCGCGGACCTGATACAAGGTATCGCGTTCGGCCTGGGTAAGCGTTTCCAGGACCACTCTTCGGTCGCTTCCGCGAAGCAAAGGCTGCGCGATGGTGACGCTTAAAATGGATGCGAGGCCGCTTCGCAGGTTGCCGGTCAGCACCTCCGCCCAGGCGCTGGCTAATTCGACGCTGATTCGCGTTCCTCCGGCCAACAATCGATTAAAGCCGAGTCTCGCTCCTACATCGACGACTTCATCATCCCGGTCCGCATTGTATCCGGCGCTCCCACCTCCGAAGAATTGAGTCTCGAATTCATGCCGGGTCAGCCGCAAGTCCAGGGCTCTGATATAAAGGGCTTCCCTCTGGGACTGATAGTCGCGATTGTGCGCCGTCGCCAGCGCTACGGCTTGCGGTAAGGTAAGAACCCCGAAGGAGGTGACTTCTTTATCAATCTGAAGATCGTCGGGTAACGGCTCGGTATCGCTGATTTTGTAGTTGGCCTTCGAGCCGAAATTCGGATCCCATTTTTCGTCGATGATGCGATAGGCACGCTCGTCGGCGTCTTTTTTATAATTTTGCTGCGCGCATCCGAGCAGGCCGGCCAAACCAGCCAGACCGAACATAACGGAATAGATCAGTTGTCGGTTGAAGCGGCTGCACATCATATCTCACGATCTAAAGTCTGCGAATTCCGACCGTCTCACCAACGATCAGTTTCATTTGCGTGGGTGCTTTAACGCGGAAAGGCCGGCCCCATTGAGGCATGTTCGGATTGGGCCACAACTGGGCCGGGATCTGCTCGATAACCGGTCCGACGTAGGTGACCTCGGAACGCTCAATCTGCACCTTGGACGGTTCGCTGCTTTTAATCAGTTCCACCGTCATCCCTTCGTGGATTTGGTGCATCAGATTTTCGCAGGCGTAGCCGATGATCTCGGTGACGTTCGGTTCGGCCACGGTGATAATGGGTTCGCCGGCCAGAATCACTTCCGATGATTTGTGCAGAATCTGATTGACCACACCGTCGGACGGCGCTTTCAATTCCAGCACCTCGCGGGTATCCAGGGCCTCAAGCTGAGCGAGCAGTTCGTTGATTCGTTTTTCCTGGACCACGATGGCTTTGGCGATGACGTCGATGGCCTCATTGACGTTAGGATCGTAAGGCTGGAGCTTGGCGTATTCGTTCTTTCGCTCCAACGCTTGTACGAGGGCAACGTTGGCCTGCTCCAAAAGACGCTCATCTTCCTCGATCTTTTTGGCCAGGGCATTGTACTGGGATTTCACTCTCCGGGCCTCATAAGGTGCGATGGCCTGTTTCTCGGCAAGCTCCTCGTTGATTTTCACGTCCCAGCTCAGATCTTCCAGTGTGATTGTATCGGTTGTGATCTGAGCGGTCAGCCTCAATATCTCGAGCCTCGCATTTTCCACGTCGGCCGCAAATCGCCGGGCGTCGCTGACGCGATTCGTTTGCCGGGCCGTTTCTTCGGCAGAGTAACTGTCCCGAATTGGAATTTTCTGTGCGGTGAGGTGTTTAATCTCGGCCAGCGCCGTTTCGAGCTGCGCCTGTAACAACGCACGCGGGCGCTCATTGTCGAGAACGGTATTGACGACCGCGATGGTTTGTCCCTTCGTGACGGTATCGAACAATTGGACGGAGACCTGGTTGAGCCGGGCCGGGCAGGTGGCGGCAATCTGGTGAATCTGACCCTGGGCCACCCCCAGAACCTCGAAACGCTGTGTACGACGGGACAAGAGCATGACCACACAGGCCACGGCGCCCAGCCATACAAGGACCGGCAGAAGATGCAAACGCAAACGAGATGTCAAGCTACCCAGGCTCATCCTTTCCCTTAAACCTCCAGGAGCCGTTCCTGCATCGTCAGATTGACATTTTCCAATCCTTCGATGCCCTGTAACTCGGAGAGCATTTGTTGACTTTTAGCCGTGTTTCGGATCATCAATTGATAGGCGTACTCGACCTCCGACGTGCCAAAGCCGGTATCCTGGGCCGAGATGAGGATGAAGTTGCCGCAAAAACGCCTGAGAATCGCGATGATCGGATTATCGGGGGCGACTTGACCTCGATACGTAAATCGCAGAAAACCGTTATGGGGTTGATGCGTTCCGAAACCGGATACATACAGATAGATCGCAATTAAACTGAGAACGATAGTTCCGACGATGGCGACGGCATAGCGCTGGGAGCCGGCCGCCATACCCACGACCAACGAACAGAAAATGAACGCGATGTCCCGGGTATCTTTGACGATATTGCGAAAACGGATAATCGCCAAAGCACCCATCAAGCCGACGGCAGTGATAATACTCGTTCCGATGACGGCCATCACCATAGCCACGACGACGGTGATGAGAATCAACGATTGCACGAAAGACCGTGAATACGACAATCCGCTATGGGTGAAATAGTACACCCAGGCCAGAGCCTGCCCGAGAACGAAAGCGAGCAATAACGACAAGAGCACCGCTTCCGGCGTAAACGGGCTTCCGGCGGCGGAGGCCCCTTCCAGGACTTGCCAAATTCTATCCATACTCCACACTTTCCATTTGAGGGGCACAAAATCCTAACAGGCACGACTCTTCAATGGACGAGGCATACTTCGAGATGGATCGTTGGCGCAAGTTGAAATACTTAACCATGCCACTCAACCATGCGGGGAAATGGCCGGTGAATTTGATCTCCAACACGACGCCGTTGCGAGTAAACGGATTTCGCTGCCATCCCGATCCGCCAAGCCTGACTTCCGGCCGGCTCGTGATTTTATACGCCAGCTCCCGGTCGAAGGTCACGCGCACCCGGTTGTGGGAATCCCCTTCGTAGGCCTGGCGCATATACCGAACGAGCACCGCGGGCCCGGCTTGAATGCTATCGATATACAGTTGAAACTGGTTGATCGTATCAAGGTCGGCCTTAAATTCCTGCGGCGGCAGAGGGAGTCCCGCGAGCAACACCGGGACATCCCGATCCATCACCCTTGCCCGGCTTTTCATAATTACCGTGTTCAAGCGGCGTTTAATCTCGAAAAAGCGCGGGTACTCCGGCTCATCGGTATAGCTGCGGATACGCAATTTAAAACGGTTCTTGTGTCCCCGGAGGCTTTCCCGGCACAGTTGCAAACGCGGGGAGTCCAGATACAAGCTGACGATGGGATAGTCTCCCTTTCGGTGCAGCTTGGAGTACCGGTCCATATCGAGAAATTGTCCGACATAGCGTGCAATGGCCGCCGCCATGGATTCGGTGATATGATATTTCAACTCGTAGCGACACCCCAGGGTGCGATCGCCGCCTAATTCGACCGACTTTCTTTTCTTGCCGGACCGGCTGTCTCGATGAGAAAGGCTCCGATTCTGCTTTGACGTCTGCTTTGCCAATAGATTATCTGTCATTGACGCTTTCGTTCTATGATTCGCGTTTCAGTGAATCTTCAATCCAACCGTTCAACGCCTGCTCAACATGAAACACGATCGCGGCAAGAACACCGATACCGCCGCGCCCGAGCTTATTACGTTTGGAATCACCCAACTCACAAGCGTGAAATTCTATTTTGTATTCAATCCAACAATATGCCCAAATGCCAATCCTGTCTTTAAGAAGGAGAGTCGCCGTCCACCGAAAACGATAACAGCGTTATCATCGTCCTTTTGTTTCATTCAGTTCTCGATGTTTACTTCACAGAATCTTCGAATCAAAACACCAAAGGTTCACATTATAGGACGTGATAGCCGCCGAGGCAACTATACACACGGTGCAAAGCTCTCAAAGAACCTGTCTTTTCTACCATCCAGCCCAAGAATTTAAACAAAAAGTTTACCTATTGTAACATAAACAAGCTTCTCAAGTCAATATTATTTTGGTTCACGCGATAGCCCTATGGCCGGCGCATTTGGGCATCGAAACGATCTCATCGTTCGAAGGGAGGGAAATGGTCTTTTTTGGCAGGGAGCCTGAGCTTTAGAGAAGTCTGGGTATGATGCCAGGCCGTTTATACAGGGTTTTGTCAGGAAGACAAGGGCAGAATGAGGCACCCAATGTGCAACGCATGGGACCCCTATTTGTTCCAGATACCTTCACTTTTCCCCTATTTCCTGAATAAAGGTGCTATATAGAAATTATCTATAGGATTCAGGTAGATATTCCTTGAGTGCAACCCAGTAGATATCCGCAGCATCACGGCTCGGATTCCCGCCTGTACGACGAGTAAAAAAAAGATACTTCTTGTCAGCGGTAATGTGGGCACAGTAGTCATGGTATATGGAATTAATCCCGGCTCCCAGGTTTTTAGGTGTCGTCCAGGTTCCATCGGCTTCTCGCAGGGTGAGGTACAGATCCGCACCACCCAGTCCTCCCGGTTTAATAGAATTGAATACCATAAAAGACTCGTCTGGAGCAATGCCCGGACCGGCGTCGTTGTAGCGAGTGTTTAAAGCAGAAAGATGGATTGCCTGTGACCAGGTATTATCAACAAAAGGAGCGTGCCATAGATCGTCTCCGCCAAATCCACCCTTACGTGTGGAAGAGAAATAGAAACTGTTATCCGCGGCCAAAGAGAATCCCCATTCAGCACCCGAAGAACTGAGCGGCGGTCGGAGATCCTCCGGCCGGGCCCACCCGTTGGGCGTTCGGTTGCAGCAAAACAGGTTGAAGCCGTTAAAAGGTTTGGTCTGATTAAGGTAGGCGAGACTAAAGTAAATACTGTTGGCATCCGGGGACAGGTAAGGCGACCAATTATTGGCTGGAATACTTTTTATATGCATAGGAACGGTCCAACCCTGGTCTGTGTTTTCTGTGATGTATACCTTCCGGCGCTGTTTATAACAGAAGACCTTCCCGTCCGCGGAGAAAGTTCCATTGGATTCCCACCGGCGATAGCCTATGCGGCAGATCAGCCCCGGAGCAAAGACCTGGGCGGAAGGTCCGGGCGGTGTTTGCCCCAGGTAAGGTCCTACGGCAAAGGGCTCGGTGGATAGGCCGATGGAGCCCATGCCTAACAAGATTGCGAGCCACACAATGTTCTTCGTTGTCTGTTTCATAGCAGATATCCTCTTCACTCGTTCGAAATTCCATCAGGCTATCAATTAGGATTCGGGTAAGTAATCCTTTGCCATAGACCGAGCGTTTGAGATAGCAAAATATTGATAGTAAACTCAAGTCAGTATCTGGTCTGCTCTTGCCGCTTGGGCGGCTTCGGATTGGCTGCAAGGTAATCATTTATGTATTTGCGAACATGAGTCTTCACAACGCTTCTCATCACAGATGTTCTTTCCCTGCCTATATATAGACCACTGTCCCAGCAGATACCCTCGGTATATTTGTAGTTTCTCGCCAGAGATGCATCCTCGTAATGGACCACCCGAAAGGAAAAAAGATGCACACCTTTGAGCCTGGGCTCTTGATACATGACCAGATAGACTCCCAGACGGGGCCGGCCGGGAGTATATTCTAAATCCTCTTTCGTTATGATCTCTATATTCGCAATCTCGAGCTCTCGTTCGACATCCTTCTGTAATTGGCTCGTCATAGATTCTTCTACAGATTTTTCCTTCGTATTAACGTTCACTTGCAAAGAAATCCCATCGGAATCGCTCAGACGTCTGCGAAATTCCTGCTGGATTTGTGCCTTGTCTACAACCTGGGCGAAGGTTATCACTCCGGCGAAGAAACTCAATAAAAACAGCATTCCCGCCGCAACATAAATCCAGCGCCTTTTAGCTTTCATAAAATCTCCTTTCGATAAAGAGAGGGTGCGGGCGGGCACGGGGCCCCGCCCCTACCGAGAGGATTCGGGTAAATATTCCTTGAGTTCAACCCAGTAGATATCTGCGGCGTGGATTCCTGGATCCCAGCCGTTGCTGCGGCTGAAGAACAGATATTTCTTGTCCGGTGAGATTCTACCTCCGTGTTCAATATAGGCAGTATTAATCTTAGGCCCCAGATTTCGAGGTTTGGACCAGGTTCCATCCGGCAAGCGCAGGGTCAGGTACAGGTCCCGATGCCCATAACCTCCCGATAGGTCCTTGGCGGTGAATACCATAAAGGACTCATCCGGGGCGATGCCCGGATCGGACGCTTGATGATTCAAAGAGAAATGTACGGCCCGGGGCCACGTGTGATCCACAAAAGGAGTTTTGCCCCCGGAAACTGGTCCATGTTTTGTGAGAGGTTGTCGGAGATTCAAGGAGATATGGTCGGCTCGGGGCCATGTGTTTCCCACAGAAGGGGCGACCCATATCCAGCTTCTTTCGTCGCTGCCCTTGCGTCCGGAACCGAGGTAGATACTGTTGTTCGCTGCCAAAGAGCATGTAATTTCGTTGGCCGGAGAACTGAGTGGCGGACCGAGTATCTGCGGCTTGGCCCATCCATCGGACGTTCGGTTGCAGCGATACAGATCGTAGTGTTCGACTCGCGGAGACCTGTCGCCGTTAGTAAAGAAAACACTATTGGCATCCGGAGACAGACAGGGCGCCCAATGGCTCTGGGTAATACTCTCTATACGCTTAGGCGCTGTCCAGCCCTTGTCCGTGTTTTCTGTAATGAAAATCCCCTCGCGTCGATGGAAACAAAAGGTATTACCATCCGCAGAAAAGGTCCCAAAGGCTTCCCACTGGCGTTTTCCGTTATTACAGATCAGTCCGGGAGCAAAGACCTTAGCCGTGGATCCGGGCGGGGTTTGTCCCAAATAGGGCCCCCTGGCAAAAGGTGCGGCGAACGCCTGGATGGAACCCATCCCCAAGAAGACCACGAGATTCACAATCGTATTCATTGTCTGTTTCATAACAAATCTCCTTTTTATAGTGGCCATTTGTCGATTTGATATGCCTTCAGGTTATCTATAGGATTCCGGTAGATATTTCTTGAGTTCAACCCAATAGATATCACCCGTGTCGCTACTCGAATTCATGCCCCACCCGTTAGCGCGGGTGAAGAACATATATTTCTTGTCCGGCGAGATTCTCGCTCCCCATTCATAATACCTGGTATTAATCTTAGGGCCCATATTCTGAGGTTTAGTCCAGGTACCATCGGCTCGGCGCAGGGTCAGGTACAAGTTCGTTTCCGTTCCACGCGGTACTCCCGGTTTAACAGAGTAGAATACGAGAAAGGACTTATCAGGCGCAATTCCTGGGTGGTGGCCTCTTAAGTTGCCCTTCTCCACAGGGATCTTTATAGCCCGAGGCCAGGTGTTGTTCACAAAAGGGGCTACCCAAAAACCGCCTAGTTTTGCTTTGTCCCATCCCCAAAAGTAGATGCTATTATCCGCTGCCAAAGAGAATCCACCAAACGCGAGGCTAAAGGGTGGGCCTAATTCCTGCTGCAAAGACCATCCCTGGGACGTGCGCATGCAGCGACGAAGACTGTAGCGTTTGGACGGATCATAGCTGTAATTGAAGTAAATACTATTGGCATCCGGAGACAGACAGCAACACGCCGACATGTATGGAATACTTTCTATACGCTTAGGCGTTGTCCAGCCCTGGTTTGTGTTTTCAGTGATATAAACATACCCAGAACGGCTAAAACAAAAGGTGTTTCCATCAGCCGAGAAGGTCCCCCAGGCTTCCCCCTGGTGTGGCCGCATATCGCAGATCAGACCGGGGGCAAAGACCTTAGGGATAGGCCCGGGCGGGATCTTTCCCAAATAGGGTCCCACGGCAAACGGCTTGCCGAACACCTGGATAGAACCGACCCACAAACACGCCACAAGCCAAAGTATATTTTTCTTTGTTTGGCTCATAATCAATCTCCTTTATGCATCATGCATGTCAACGATAGTCCCATCTATGCACTTCCATCGCTGCTTTCCACTGAGCGTGTCATGGGCAACAACAATCTTTAGTCCCCAGGCAACTATACTTCTTGCCGACAGGGCTGTCCGCGACGAGAACACGTCCCCTATAGCGCAAATAAGAAACACTCTCATCAACATACTCTCTCAAATTCTATCACCGCGAACCGTCCTCTACAGGGCGACAGGATCACACAGATTCTTCTCACTCTTGGCCGTACGTCCACAAATTGCACACCTGTACTGTGCATCCTGTACCATCGCTCGGAAGGCATCCTTATCCGTTTCGTAAAAACCATCACAAACTAAGAAACACAGATGCTCATTGTACACATCACTGGCGCAGCTTTCGCTATTTGCCATCTTCTGTTCGACCATTGTAATGAACTCCTTACTTCTTGTTCCATCGGACTCTCCCTGACATATTCAATCTTACATGACCGGCACAATGTTTTTCTTTGTCTGCTTCATGATTAATCTCCTTTTTATAGCGGCCATTTGCCTATTTGATATTCATTCAGACTATCTATAGGCTTCGGGTAAATATTCCTTGAGTTCAACCCAGTAGATATCACCTGTGTCACAAACCGGACGCAGATTCCATCCGGTACTGCGAGTGAAAAACATGTATTTCTTGTCCGGCGAGATTCTGGCAGCGAATTCATAATACGGGGAATTAATGCGCGGCCCCATATGCTGAGGTTTAGTCCAGGATCCATCGGCTTCGCGCAGGGTCAGATACAGATTTGTTTCCGTTCCCAGCGGTGCTCCGGGTTTGACGGAATAGAATACCAGAAAGGATTTATCCGGGGCGATTCCCGGACCGTGACCTCTTAAGTTGCCCATCTCTATAGGGATCTTGATGGCTTGAGCCCAGGTGTCGCCCACAAAAGGGGCAAGCCAAAAACCGCCGCCTTTGCTGTGTTTGGCATTAAAGCAGATACTGTTATCCGCTGCCACTGAGAAATCACCTGACGCAACATCAAAGGGTGGGCCTAATTCAAGTGGCAAAGACCATCCCTGGTCCGTGCGCATACAGCGACGCATGCACATTTTGAGCCCACGACT
>Ga0272442_10002172_pt1 | contig 28801 bp, 17 predicted proteins | sample SSMForm2O_FD_200262 | JGI IMG/M metagenome (GOLD analysis project Ga0272442, IMG submission 200262) | Marine sediment archaeal communities from Little Sippewissett salt marsh, Falmouth, MA, United States - SSM-Form-2O | ecosystem: Environmental > Aquatic > Marine > Wetlands > Sediment ...
GATGAATCATCCGAATATCGCCAAGGTTCTTGACGCCGGGGCGACCGAGACGGGCCGGCCGTACTTCGTCATGGAGCTCGTCAAAGGGGCCTCGATCACCGACTTTTGTGATGCGAACAATCTGAGCACCCACGAGCGACTCAATTTGTTCGTCCAGGTCTGCCAGGCCGTCCAGCACGCCCACCAGAAGGGCATCATCCACCGCGATCTCAAGCCCACGAACGTCATGGTCATGTTACATGACGACGTACCGGTTCCCACGGTGATCGATTTTGGCATCGCTAAGGCTACTGCTCAGCGTCTTACAGAGAAAACAGTGTTTACACGATTTGCCCAGATGATTGGAACGCCGGAGTATATGAGTCCTGAGCAGGCAAAGTTCAGCGGATTGGATATTGATACGCGTAGCGATATTTATTCATTGGGTGTTCTGCTGTATGAACTTCTTACCGGAGCCACACCGTTCAATGCCCAGATCCTCCGTCAGGCAGGTTACGCCGAGATTCAAAGGATTATCCGTGAGGAGGAACCCGATAAACCATCCACAAAATTAAACACCTTAGGAGAAGCACTCACGGATATTGCTAGGCATCGCCACACTGAGCCGAATTCGCTGACAAAACTAATCAAAGGTGATCTGGACTGGATCGTGATGAAAACCTTGCAGAAAGACCGTAGCCGCCGGTATGAGACAGCCACTGAGTTAGGAATGGACATTGAGCGTTATCTTGGCAGCGAACCTGTGCTTGCCGGAGCACCGACGGTGGCATACAAACTGGATAAATTCATTCGGCGTCATCGTGTCGGTGTAACAGTCGGATTGCTGCTTGCTATAACTATCGTAACAGGTTTCGTAACCACCAGCATAATGTACTTCCAAGCCGATTCCGCTCTTGAGCAATCGCAATATTGGTTGTATGTATCCAATATAAAAGCGGCTCAAAACGCTATCGAACATCCTGTTATAGCATCACCAAAAGACTATCTCAATCGCTGCCCCAAAGAGTTTCGTCATTGGGAGTGGCGTCGATTGAACTGGCTGGCGGATCGAAGTATCCGGACTTTTCGTGGATATGAAGGATGTAGTGTTCATTCAGTGACTTTTAGCCCAGATAATGAATATATCTTTTTGACTGGAACTGATAATAGAACAAAAGATCGAATTGCTAAAGTATGTGATGCGAATACGGGTGTAGAACTGGTAACTTTAAGTGGAAAAAAAGATGATATTGGTTCTGCAGCCTTCAGTCCGGACGGAAAGCAGATCATCTTGACGGGACGTAATATTTTAAAAGTGTATGATGCCGTCACGGGCGATTTAAAGACCAGTTTTAACACACACTCGATTACCGGAAAAATTAATATTACTTCAATAGCTCTCAGCCCGGACGGAAAGCGAATTGCGGCGGTTAGCACTGGTATATGGGGTAGTTCCAATTTAGGTAACCGCCGTTTTTTTGATCCTATTAAGGTGTTTGATGTATCCACAGGTAAAGGTCTGTTGACCCTTACGGGGCATGAAGATTTCGTTTTCACAGCAACTTTCAGCCCAGATGGTCAGCGGATTGTATCGGGCAGCAATGACAAAACTGTAAGAATATGGGATGCGTCCACGGGTGAGGAACTGATGATCCTTGGTGGACATAAAAGTGAGGTTACTTCAGTAATCTACAGCCCGGACGGTAAGCGGATTGCCTCGGGCAGCAAAGATAAAACCGTCAGGCTCTGGGATGTGGACACAGGTACGGAATTAATAACCTTTCGCGGGCATGAAGGCGAGGTGAGTTCTATAGCCTTCAGTCCGAATAATAAAAGAATCGTCTCGAGTAGTTATGATAAGACCATTAGAATGTGGGATGCAACTACAGGCAAGGAATTTATGACCTTTCTTGGACATGGACATGCGATAACATCTGCGGCCTTCAGTCTGGACGGAAAATATATCGTGTCGGGAGATTGTGATGGGATCATTAAAGTATGGGATACGGATACCGCCAAAGAACCGATGATTCTTGGCGGACATGAAAGTCCACCTAATTCCCTCGTCTTCAGTCCGGATAGCAAGCGAATAGTCTCGGGTAGTTATGACAATACCATCAGGCTATGGGATACAAACTCGGGTGAGGAACTAATGAAACTTGGTGCAGATAAGGAAGCGGTTTCGTCTGTGGATTTCAGCCCTGACGGCAAGCGTGTCGTTTCAGGCGTTGGGAAGACTGTCAGGATATGGGATGTAGACACTGGTGATGAACTAATGAAACTTGAGAATGAAAAGAAAATAACATCAGTAGCGTTCAGCCCGGACGGCAAGACGATCATTTCAGGTGGTTGGGAAAAGAATATCAAGATATGGGATGCAGCTACCGGTGCGGCATTGAGCAATATTCGGGGACATGAAGAATGCGTAACTTCAGTAGCCTTTAGCCCGGATGGTCAGCGGATAATCTCGTGCAGTGATAGCGACATTAAGATGTGGGATATAGTAACAAGAAAAGAATTGTTTTCAATTCTTCGCAACGGGGAAAAAAACGTGCAGCAGCCAACTTTGGCTGTTAGCCCAGACGGCAAGCGGATTGTGTCGGGAATTCTAAATTATAAGGCTTTTAAAATCAAGTTGAGGGACGCAATCACGGGTAAAGAATTATTTCCTTTCAGTAAGTATGAGGGGAGGGTTGCCGTTTCATTTGCCTTCAGCCCGGATGGTGACCGAATTGTTTCAGGTGGTTTGGGTGACATTACAATTTGGGACACAGCCACGGGTGAAGAACTCATAAATCTTAGTGGACATGAGGGTATAGTTACTGTTATAGCTTTTAGCCCAGATGGCAGGTACATTTCATCAGCCGATGAAAGCAATGTCATTAGAATTTGGCGGTGCAATCCTTAAAAACAAACAGACTTGATAAAAAAATAGAAGATAGCCAATCAGATGTTGACCGGGAGCCAGGCAGAAGCAAACAAAGAAAGGAGGTGATGCCATATAAGAATCGTCACAGCGGATCGAGAGCTTTGTTTGCTCAAAAGACTATTGGGATATTGGACACTTTTATAACTCGTACGCGAAATAACAAGTAGTCGCTATAACAAAAAAGCAGCCGGTGAGCGCTATGCCGCCAAGCAGTTCACTCACCGGCCCAGCTTGACCCGGGCGGATGGTTTGCGCGCCCGAGTCGAGGCTCTCATCATCTTACTGCAAACCGAGAAACAAAACAAGAACGGAGGTATCAATCATGTTTTGGAATAGGAAGAAAACCTGGGATGTGATCAAACCTGTATCAAAATCGAACAAGTGCATCGTGAGAAATGTGAACGCTCATCTCATTGTAGTCGCTGCATTTTTAGCAACCGGAGCCGGACGGGCGCTGGCAGATTTCACCTTCGGCACGCCCGAGAATCTTGGGCCTGTAGTCAACAGTTCCGCTTACGACGCTACCCCCTGTGTTTCGACCGACGAACTATCCCTTTATTTCACATCCGCCCGGTCCGGCGGATCCGGGAATTGGGACATTTGGGTGTCCACGAGAGCCACAATGGATGATCCGTGGGGAGAACCGGAAAATCTTGGGCCTGTAGTCAACAGTTCCGCTAGAGACTTTGCCCCCTGTATTTCGGCCGACGAACTGTCCCTTTATTTCACATCCGACCGGCCCGGCGGACTCTGGGGGTGGGACATTTGGGTGTCCACGAGAGCCACAACAGATGATCCATGGGAAGAACCGGAAAATCTTGGGCCTGTAGTCAACAGTTCCGCTTACGACTCTGCCGCCTGTATTTCCGCCGATGGTCTGGAACTGTTTCTTTGCTCAAGACGGTCTGGGGGTTTAGGGAGCGACGACATTTATGTATCCACACGGGCCACAACAGATGATCCATGGGGCAAGCCGGTGAATCTATCGTTCAATAATTCGGCTAAGGAGGGTTACCCGAGTATCTCATCAGACGGGCTGACGTTGTTCTTTAGTTCCTTTAAAAATGGGGGTTTAGGAGAAGATGATATCTGGATGACAACACGTCTAACAAAAGATGATGATTGGGGGATCCCTGTGAATCTCGGATTACCGGTTAACACTTCGGGCCACGAAGGTTCCCCAAGCATATCAGCGGACGGAACGACTCTTTATTTTTATTCCGACCCGCCCGATGGAATCGTCGATGTGGGCCTGTGGCAAACATCTATCGAACCAATAGTAGACCTCAATGCCGACGGCATCGTCGATGCTCTGGACATGTGCATCATCGTGGATCACTGGGGCACAGACGAGTCGCTTTGTGACATCGGCCCGACGCCTTTTGGCGACGGCGTCGTCGACGTCCAGGACCTGATCGTACTCGCCGAGCATTTATTCGAGGAAATTCCATGAGCCAAATAGATCGTATATTAAAAAACGAAAGAACCAGAAAACCACATTAGAAATAAACCAAACGCCCAATATCGTTGGAGGGCTGGCAGCACTATAAAGCCTCCCATAGGGATTTGAGAGTATTGCCAGCCCTTCTATTTCTGACAGTGGTTATCGAACCTTGATCGATATACAATCGAGATTCTCAGATCGGCCGGGTTCGCCCATCGCTTCTGATTTTCTTGAGTAAAGTGGCCAGTTCTTTAACCTTCTCAGGATGGTCGGCGGCAAGATTATGTCTCTCACCCAGGTCATTGCTGAGATTGTATAGCTGCGGCTTGCGGTCATTGCCCAGCTCGATGTTGACGTTACGGTTAATTTTTGCTCTGTTACTCGGCTCGATATACTTCCAGTGGCCCTTGATGATTGAAAGGGTGCCGGCGTGCTCGACGAGATGATCCCGACCCCTTGGCGTTTTTCCGAGTAGCGCCGAAAGGACGTCGAAACTATCCGGCGCAGCGTCCCGGCCGATTTCTTGCCCGGTAAACGACGCCAGAGAAGCTGTGAAATCAATCTGACACATCAGCGCATCCGATTGGCCCGGCTTCACCTTCCCGGGCCAGCGAACGATGAACGGTACGCGCGTGCCGGCATCGAACGCGCTATATTTGCCCCCGCGCAACGGCCCGGACGGCTTATGGCCGCTGAGTTTCTCGACGGCCTGGTCCTTATAACCGTCATCCACAACGGGACCGTTGTCGCTGGTAAAGATGACTATCGTGTCCTCAGTTAGGTTCAGACGATCTAAGGTTTTGGTTATCTCGCCGACGCACCAGTCAAGCTGTAGGATCACGTCGCCGCGAGGTCCGAGGCCGCTCTTGCCGGCGAACCGGGGATGAGGCACGCGAGGCACATGGATGTCGTGCGTCGAGAAGTACAGGAAGAAACGCTGGTCTTTGTGCTTTTCGATGAACTCCTTGGCTTTCTCGGTGATTGTGTCGGCCATGTCTTCATCGACCCAGCGGGCCGCCTTGCCCCCGCTCATATAACCGATCCGGCTAATACCGTTGACAATCGTCTGGTTGTGGCCGTGGCTCGGGTGCATTTTGAGAAGCTCGGGATGGTCCTTACCCGTCGGTTCGTCGCCGATCGGTTTGCCGAAACTGACCTCAATAGGATCGTTCGAGTCCAATCCGACGACCCGACGGTTTTCGACATAAACGCACGGCACACGGTCGCCCGTAGCGGGGATCAGGAAACAGTAATCGAAACCGATATCGAGCGGTCCGGGCTTGATGTCGCCGTTCCAGTTCAACTCACGCCCCTGTGCACCGAGTCCGAGATGCCACTTGCCGACGACCCCCGTCGTGTAGCCGGCCTTTTGGAGAACGGATGGTAACGTCGTCCGGCCGGGCTCGATAATCATGCGGGCGTCGCCCCGCGCAATGCCCGTCCCCTTCCGTCGCCAGGCGTATTCCCCGGTCAACATGGCGTATCGCGAGGGGGTGCAGGTCGCCGAGGGCGAATGGGCGTTCGTGAAGCGCAGCCCCTGAGCGGCGAGCCGGTCGATGTTCGGTGTGTGGACCTTTGTCGCACCATAGCAACTAACATCGCCATAACCGAGATCATCGATATAAACCAAAACAATATTGGGCCGTTTCCTTTCGGCGGCCCTGAGCTTGACGGGCACCATTGTCGCGGCTACGGCCAGACCGAGAGATTTCATAAACGAACGACGGGATAGAATCGAGGAACTCATGATTACTCCTATTGTCATAAACCCTATAAACTGAAACAATCTACTGATCTAAACAATACTGAAAATGCTCACCAAGGTCAATTGTCCTTTCACGCAAGATCATGCCCCATCCACACGTGAAACTTCATCGCGCTGGGTCTTTTCCCTTGACTAACCGATGTTCTCACGCTATGATAAGACAGTGATGAATTGTTTGAGGAGGAGGTCTGTGGTGATTCACGAGGACCCCTCTTCGAGTAACATTCTTAAAGTTCCTTTTAAGTTAAGGAGGTTCTGTGATGAGACTTTTAAAAATAGCAACCTTGATCCTTGCGATTGCAGGTCTATCCTCGGTTGCTTCGGCGAGTGTTTTCTTCGAGGATTTTGAGTCCTACACCGCCGGAAGCGCCCTGCACGGCCAGGGCGGATGGAAGGGCTGGAACAACACGCCGGGCGCCGGGGCGCCGGTTTCCAGCGATTTTGCCTATAGCGGTACGAACTCGGTCGAGATCGTACCCGCCGCGGACCTGGTGCATGAGTTCGACGTAACCGGCGGGCTGTGGATCCTGACGGCTATGCAGTATATTCCGTCGGGCACATCCGGCACGACCTGGTTCATCTTGCTGAATACGTACAGCGACAACGGTACCCAGGACTGGTCCGTCCAGACCCAGTTTGCCCTGGACGACGGGACCATCACGTCCTCCTACGATAGTGGTACACTGGGCACGATCATTTATGACCAGTGGGTCGAAATCAAGTGCGTTATCGACCTGGACAATAACACAGTCGATGAGTACTACAACGGCGAACGTATCACCACTCACCAATGGGACAACGATCAGCACGATACGCTCCAGGTCATCGACTTGTACGCCGACGGAGCCTCGTCGATCTATTACGACGATATCCAAATCGAAGCGCCGACTCACGCGCACAACCCTGAGCCGGCGGATGGGACCCTGTTCGAGGCGACATGGGCTACCCTGAAGTGGACGCCGGGAGGGGAAGCGGTTTCCCACGACGTGTACCTGGGCGAGGATTATGACGCCGTGAATGAAGGGGCCGCCGAGACCTTCCGAGGCAACCAGATGACGAATTTCTACGTCGTCGGTTTCCCCGGATTTGCCTATCCGGAAGGCCTGGTTCCGGGAACGACCTACTACTGGCGAATCGATGAAATTAACGAACAGCACCCGGACAGTCCGTGGGTGGGCGACGTCTGGAGCTTTACGGTTCCTCCGCGCAAGGCGTACAATCCCGATCCGGCCGATGGCGCCCAATATGTCGTTCCGGATGACGTAACCTTGAGCTGGTCGCCGGGATTCGGCGTTACCGTCCATTATGTCTATTTCGGGGATAATTTCGACGAAATCAACAATGCCACGACGGGCGCCTTCCAGCCGGGCACAACCTACTCGGCCGGTCAACTCGAGATGGGCAAGGAATATTACTGGCGAATCGACGAGTTCGACGGGCTCAACACGATCAAGGGCGATGTCTGGAGCTTCAAGACACTCCCGAACATAGCCGTTACAGATCCCAATTTCGTCTGCTGGTGGAAGCTTGACGAAGGGCAGGGCTCGACGGCCGTCGATTGGTCGGGCCACGGCCATAACGGCACGTTCCGAGGCAGCCCGGAGTGGGTACAGGGCTATGACGGCTCAGCGCTGCATTTTGCGGCGGAAACGGATTTTGTCGTGCATTCTCTGGGGGCTGCGACCGACTGGGCCGCAGGGACCATTTCGTTATGGGTCAAACCGGACGCTGTCGGGCAGAATCAGTACAGCAGTGTCTTCAGCAGTCACGTGCCGAACAGCGCCGGGTTCCAGTTGGACGTCGACGGCGGCAATCCGGGCGTCTATCGAGTCAACCCTCCCGGCGGCCAAACACTGGTCTTTGGAATCGTCACAACAGACTGGGTCCATTTGGCCATGACATTCGATGGGACGTCGACAAACTTGTACTACAACGGCGATTGGACATCGAGCGGGACCCTCAACGATACGACATTTAACCAATTTGCCATTGCTCAAAACCGAAACGTAGAAAACTCGATATTTGGTATCATCGACGATTTCCGCGTCTATGACAAGGTCCTGACGATCGAAGAAATCCAGGATACCCTGCGAAGCGATCTGCTCGTCGCCTGGGAGCCGAGTCCCTCGAACGGTTCAACACCGGATATTGAGAACGCCCTGCCCCTGACCTGGTCGGCGGGCGATGAAGCCACCCAGCACGACGTGTACTTCGGTGTGGATCAAGACGCTGTGGATCTTGCCGATACATCCGACACATCGGGGATTTATCGAGGCCGTCAGAACGCCGTCAGCTACACGCCTTCGGAAGGGGTTGAATGGGCCGGCGGACCTTATTTCTGGCGAATCGACGAGATCAATGCCGACGGGACCGTTACCAAAGGCCGACTATGGGCCTTTACCGTCGCCGACTTCATCCTTGTGGATGACTTTGAAGGCTATACGAACGATGATGCGGCCGGCGAAGCCATCTGGCAAAGCTGGATCGACGGCTTCGGCGTGGCCGACAACGGCGCGCAGGTCGGGAATCTGGTGCCTCCATATAGCGAGCATACGATTGTCCACAGCGGCTCGCAGTCCATGCCGCTCATGTACAATAACTCACTCGGCGTCACGAATTCGGAAGCGGTTTTCGCCTTTGCCTCCTCCCGCGACTGGACTCAACATAATCTCGCCAACCTTTCGCTCTGGTTCAGAGGGGATTCAGCAAATGCTCCGGAGCCGTTCTACATCATCGTCGGGGACAATGCCGGTACGGGAGCGATTGCGGTCATCAGCGATCCGGGCGTTACGCAAATCACGACCTGGACGGAATGGACTCTCCAGCTCAAGCCCTTCGCCGATATCGGAGTCGATCTGACCAATGTGGGCGGCATTATGATTGGTTTGGGTACGAAAGGCAATCCGGCCGCGACCGGCGGTTCTGGAACGATGTACATTGACGACATCCGTTTGTATCCTCAATAACATCCGTATCGCAGATTCAAATGAACCGGAGGCCTATACCGATCGACTCGGTATGGGCCTCTTTTTGTGTACCGAGCATGTTCGGCGCACAAGAAAGAGCTTGGAGGCACGGTTTGTACCTCCAAGCTCGTAAAGTTAACTTACCCGTTATACGAAAAGCCTTTTACATACCTGCAAGCTTCGCAATTTCCGCCGCCGGCAAGGCCACATCGTAAATCCGGACATCGTCGAGCAGACCGTTGAACATTTCCGTTCGTCCGTCGGCGTTTCCGTCATTGCCGATATCCATCACGGTGTTCAGCGTATCCAGACCGGCGTATTCGCCCGTGGCCAACTCCGCCCCGTTGACATAGACGGCATAATTGCCGCCGTCCCAGGTCAGGGCGAGGTGATACCAGGTTTCGGTTTCCAGAACCTCGATATCTTTGTGCCTGTTATGTGAATCGCCCAGGCCCAAATCGAGCACGGTATCAGAGGCATCCATATAGAGCTGGATCCGATTCTGCCAGGCCGGTAACGTGGTGTGGCCGTAGAAGTATCGGGTTTCGGGTGCCTGCGGTTCCGGTGCGAGCTGACCCCACAGAGCAATCGTCCCTGCTGCGGTCGAAATACCCGTGGTTGAAATCTCAACATAATCCGTACCGCTGGCCGCTCCGTCGAAACTCAACGCACCGCCGACCTTGCCGCTCGCCCAGGCCATCGCCGCGCCATTGAGCACGCCGTCGTTGCCGCCGGTACGACTCGAATCGGCCGCGACGGTCCCATCGGTCTCATCGAGCGTCCAATGCCCTACCGGTACACAGTCCGGAAGGAGCTTGACGCTGTTGATGGTCAGCGTGCCCGTACCGCCGGCGGTAGGATTGTCCAGGTCACCAACGACCAGGGTAGCTTTAACCACGGCCGCCCGATCGATGCTGTACTCGTCCAGATCGATGATCCACTCGGCGCCGACAAGCTGTGTGGCCTCGGGAACCGGGTTGAGGGCCGCTGAGGTAGCGCCGCTCGCATCTTCGAGCACCATGTACATCGGCTCGGCCGAATTGGATTCCAGGCCGATCTCCGCAAAGTTCAAAGAACCTGCGGCTACACCGCCTGTAGAACTAACATTCGAGAACACCGCTGTCGCAGAGTCCGGGGAATTAGCCGCCACAACCAAACCGATATGGATCGGCAAAGGCGTCATGGGAATGACCTGAGGAGTTAAGGTCGCCGGCAACCACGTCTCTCCGTCTGTGGAGTAATAGGCGCTGATCATCGGGAACGACCGCTCGATCTTAAGCCAAACCGGTGCCGCCACTGCCTCAGCTATCGGAGAGGAATCATCAACAGTCGCCTGGCCGGTTGTCGCTCGGGACTGGAAGAGGACGCCGTTGGCGCTGCTTACATAAACCGACGCGTGCGCGGAACCAGGATCCAGACTCTCGCGGATCATGACGCCTACCCGGGTGAAATCGTGGGGAGCATCCAGGCTTTCGACTTTCACAATCATTGAGCCGTCACCCGCGAGCGTCGTATGGGCGTACTGGATCTCATCAGACTGATTCCAGGCACCCATACCCCGGCCAACGAGGGTATAAATCCCGTCGGCTTCCGTGAGACTACCCGGACCAGCCAGGCCGTCATACGAAACCGAAACGGCGCCAATGCCGCCGCCGCAGCCGCCCGTCCAATCCTGAGCGGGATCCAGGTCCAGTGCAATCTCCGAAAGGAACGGATCGGCGCTGTTATCGTACGGGAAGGGCGTTACTTCGTCATAGAGAACGATCTCGTCGGTCGTCGTAAAGCTCCAGATCAGACCGGCTGTGATCGCGCCGTCCTCGGCCACTTCGTCCACTCGCCAGAAATACCTGGTCGTCCAGGCAAGACCGGCCGGGACGATCATCGTTTCCGCCTGACGTCCGAGGTAAATGCCTGTTGCATCGGACGCATCCGCGGCGACCACGGCGGCCAGATCGGCGGCGAGATAGATATCATGCTCAACCGCGCCATCACCGGCCTGCCAGCTTAACGCCGTCCAGATGGGCGTATCCTTAAGATTACCCGGCTGCGGATCCCAAGCCTGGGCCAGGTCGATTCGCATCGTCTGTTTGACCTCATCCGCACTCAATTCCTTGTTGTAAAGACGGAGATCGTCAATCAAAACGTCGAAGAATCTTCCGCTGGTATGGCGACGAGCGATGGTGACATCATAGCCGGGGGCCATATCAAGCGGAGCCGTTCCTCCGGTTGAGGGATCATTATCGACTTGGCCGTTAAGGTAAAGCGTCACGTCCGGCTCAGTGATTATGGCGTCCGCTTTTACCGTAACCGCGACGTGGATCCATTCATTGTCGGGTAACTTAGTGAGACCCTGGACATTGCCGGAGCTCTCGGCGCGCAATTCGTCTGCGTCAGGCCGGAATTCAAATCTTGTGGTCCCGCCAGCGGTGCTACCCCAGCCCATGAGCGTACCTGAATTACTGCTGGTATTAATCCACGCAGTGATGCTAAATGGATTTGGGCCCAGAATGCCCTTGTAACCGTCGAGACTAAGATAATCTGAAGAGCCATTAAAATCCAGGGCGCCGCCGCCATAACCGTCTATCCACTGCGGATCGCCATGGATCGTAGCATGGTGGTCATAGCCGGAGGAGTCGACGACGGCAACGCCGAATCCCTCATTGTCCATCTTCCACCATCCGATAAGATTCGGATCGGTAATTGGTATATTGGTCGGGGTTTCAAAGCTCCAGACATCGCCTTTATGCAAAGTCGTGCCGTCGAATTCATCGACCCGCCAATGGTACATGGTCCCTTTTTCAAGCACGCCGGCGTCATAGGTCGTCTCCGTCTGGGGCACACCGCCGGTGGCGCTACTGACCGCGCCGAAATCGTCCCCAATGTACACCGTGTGTTCCGTGGCGCCGAAACCCGGTGTCCAGCTCAGGGTCACTGCGGGACCGGCAAATTTAGCGCCATCGGCCGGGCTGGGCTCCATGGCCTCGAACGGGAGTAACCAGAGGCTCATAACTTCGCTCGTCCAGGGACTCTCGGGATTGACGTCATTCACTGCTTCCACTCGCCAATAATATGTGTTACCCGGTTCAAGGCCATCGGGGATCGGACCGTCCGCAGCGCCGGCGGTGATGCTGCCTAAAGGCGCGTCGATCGCGGGTACCGTTCCGGCCGCAACCGCGTCCATATCGGTGCCCATATACACCGTGTGCGACGTGGCAAAATCGCCCGGCCGCCAGCCCAATACGGCGGTCGTCTCGGCGACCTCGCTGCCATCGGAAGGATTGAGGAACAGAGGCTCACCGACGGAGAGACCCATCAACACATCCAGGGCACCTTCCGACATCGGATCATTCAGAATCCAAACCTCGTCCACCATACCTTCAAACCAATGGCCGGCATCGGCGATCATATCGTGGAAGATCGTCTGGCCAATGACCGTCCCGACACCGTTATCATCCGAGCGGCTCTGCAATTGACCGCCGGGCCCGACACCGATCAGCTCGCCGTCCATCCACATCTCGAACTTGTCGTCTTCCTGGCCCGGCCCTGCGTCTCGCAAGACCGCGATAACGGCGACCCATTCATTGGAATTGATCGGCGCCGAGAGAAATGTACCTTCCCATTCCGGCGTATAATCGCTCTTGTCCCATCCTCCGGCATAAACCATACCTTCATGGACATAGATGGTCAATCCGCGGGTACTGCCGCCCTCTTCATAGACGCATTGATGCTCCGGTTTGTTCACATCGACGCAATTGAATATCGCAACCACCGTATGATCCGTGTGAGTGCTCGTGTTGATCCCCGGTGCATCCGGGAGATGAACGCCATCGTCAACGCCGTCGAGCTGTAACGCTTTACCGTAGAGACCCTCGACGATCAGGGGATCCCCGAGGATGGCTCCGGTATTGATGTTGGCCGAATCGTCCGGGACATTCGTGCCGTTGACATCTTCAAACAGATACACATGACCCGCTTCGATAAGAGCCGGGTCGAGTTGGGCTGAAGCATTACCGACCAACCCCAGCACGACAACAAAACACATTAAATACAATAGTTTCTTGGACATAATCCTGTCCTCCTTCAATAAATTGAGTTATTTATTTCAAGTGCTTCGGCCACACACCAAAACACACGTTATTCACACCAGGCACCTCAGACTCAGACGGATACCCCTCTCGGACCAGAATCAAAATGAGACCGCATCGGTATGCACCGCCCCTCAGAGCAGTGTCTGTGCAGGACATTCGGGGATATTGAACCATCTTCTGCATCGGAATTAGCGTCTCCCCAACCAGGGATCGGGCGCGACCCAAAGAATCAGCCGCAGGTCTAACGCGTCTATTGCTATGACGATTGTCAAGCCCGGTCGCTTCAACATCCACTTTCTCGTTCAATGTCTTCGCCCGTGTATTGCGAACCGTTTAATCCGGGGTGGAAATGAGTTTCAACCTGTGGTATCCCGGTCCTACGGTTCAAATATCTGTTTCGTCGGTCGATTCGACCTCTCGGTTCATCATTAAGCGGCTTAATTTTTCTCAATGTCACCATAAGAACCTGAATTATCGACCAGATCGCAAAAAATTCTTTATCATGAAATAACAAAAAAACGCAAACAATGCATTGTTATAGGACGTTGTGCGCTTATTTAGATTACCTCCATCCATGAAAACGTCTTGATTATTGGCAGCGATAAAAGTTTGTCGCCAGAAGCGAAAAAGTTCGCTTGTAGGATCTACACTGTGTTCAATCGACTTTTAGTAGTCTTTGTAATTTCTCATCCACTGTGGCCAATCACTCGGCTGAACCCCGCCGGCCTTCGTCCAGGGACCGTTCACCGGGTATTTGCGATGCCATTTAAATGTCCATAATTCCTTGAGCCCGACGCTCCGGACCGACCAGTCCATAAAGAGCATATTGGTCCCCGTTTGGTGCCGGCTGAGGGTAAAATGCATCATTTCATTGGCGTAACCGATCCATTGCCCGTCAAATTGTGGCGGCGTGATACGATTGAAACTGGCAGACGGCGAAGAGGAATCACTGGTCCGATAGCACGGCCCGCCCCCGCGCCACATCGTATCGGCAAAAACGGGAATTCGGCCTGGCTGTTTAACATCCTTCGTCTTCCAGTTCCAGGGGATCGGGCGGCCCTGAATGGCCCCCGTACCTTCGGCGTAATAGAGCCAGTTGTTACCGCCGTAGCTGGCCTCTTCCTGCGAGTTCAAAAGCCCTCCGGATCCCATAATATAAGAATGGGTCGAATCGCCCCACGCTTCGATATTACCGGCGGCGTTCGGACGTCGTTTTACCGCCGACGGGCATAAAAGAATCTCCGATCGCGTTCGATAGGTCGATCGAAACGCGATGACCCACGTCCCGCGGAGCCAGCCAAGGTCGCCCGCTTCACAAAAGCGCCCGTCGTTATCGTCGCAATACATGGACCAAATCGTCCCCCACTGTTTAAGCAGACCCTGACAGGCCACCGACCGGGCTTGCTTTTTCACACGCGACAGCGCGGGCATCAAAATCCCCATCAGAAGAGCAATGATCGCAATAACCACAAGAAGCTCAATCAAGGTAAATCCTCTTCGACGCCTGTGCATGATATGACCTTTCATTTTAGAACTGTTTGACCCTCAATCCGTAAATCGATGTTTGCCACCTCTTATGCCTATGATGCTTTAGCCACAATCTTCCTTTGCATTCTATCGTATTTTACCCTTTTCTTCTACAAGAAATCCCAAAAAAGAACAGGAATTCACATATAAAAAGTGAGAAATGAGAAAAATACCCTTCAAATAACACCCGAAAATATCACAAACAAACCTCAATCGCTATTGTACAGACAATTTCTACCTTCTTGATTTTATGGGCCGAAAACAATTCAGAAAAACAAAAAAACAACGATCACAACGTTAAATGTTTCCAACCTCCCTGACAGCGATCCCCTTTTTCCGGGTCGAAACACCACTATTCTGCCCTATATCCGGAAAATATTTCATTTTTTTAAAAAAAGGTAAAGTCCAAAAAGCCATCGTCCGATAATATGTTAGTGGCCATAGACGAGAGAGGGTATGAAGGGTGGCATTTTGGGACGCCGACGAAGCAGAAAGCCCGGCACCCGATACCCCTGGACTCCTTTCGCCGGGCTTTCTCTGTTTATAATGATGTCGAGACGAATGTTTCGGCACTGTCGTTATACGTTTAGGAAAATTTAATACGTCGTCAATTGTGTTTTCTATCGGACACTTATGTTAATTCTAAGGAAAAGCCCACAGGTTTCAAGACTAAAGTTTTCGTCGGAAAGGGGGCTCAGCAGGGACGCTGAGTCGGAGTAGAAAGGAGATCTTAGGTGAAAAAGGTAAAATACCGTTGCCCCACGTGCAACGCCGTCCAAAATGTTGAATACTCGCCGATTATGTCCAGAACGCTGCGCTGTCATAAATGCGGCGCCCGGTTCGTCGTCGGCGCCTCGAAATCGAAGAGCGACGTGGAGTGGAAAGGGGGCTTTCAACGATCGCTCGTGCCCTGTGAAGACTGCTGTAGGGATATCAGCAGCCGGGCGGAACGCTGCCCGTATTGCGGCGCCCCGACACCCAATACCAAAATCAAACAACAGAAGAGATGGCGCCAGGCCGCTGTCGTCGCGTTTTTGGCCGCGTCCGTGACCGTCTTTGTCGGCCTCGGATTCATCCACGTTATTAACGGCTCGAATCTTTCTCATCCCAACATCGTCAAAAAAGAAGCGTTCGGATACAGCGAAACGTTTGTCAATATCGACAAGATCACCGGGATGCCCTGGTTATTCGCACGCTCAAGGCACCCGATCGGATGCAGAATCCTCCAGGACAACGGCTATATCGAGTCCACCGAGTCCTTTCTGCAAAGGGTCGGCGTCGATATCGACAATAAGCCCATCGCCAAGACATTCACTCACCGCTGAGCCTTGAATTCAGCCCGGGATTCGACAAGGGATGAACGATAAGGTAAAAATCGTTCGCCCTTACTCTCATTCGATAGTCCAGACCATCAACGGCATTTCTACAAAAACGCCTTGAATTCTCAAGGCCGTTATGATACCTTGCCATGTATAATGTGGCTTTACGATGACTCAATCATAGATATAGATATGGAACCTCAATTCAAGAGAGCACAAAAGATGAAAAAGAAGCTTCTCATCGCATCTTTGACCATTTTGATCTTATCCGGTCCGGCGTCGATCGCCCAGGAAAAGCAGCATTCGGCCGTCTCGCCCGACCATCGCCATAGCTGGTGGACCCTCCGCAACGACGCCGTCAACGAGCGCGTGAAACAGGGCGATGTGGACTTCCTCTTTATCGGTGATTCGATCACGCACGGCTGGGAAGGCGGCGGAAAGAAACTCTGGGACAAATATTACGCCCCGCGGAAAGCCGTCAATATGGGCTTCGGCGGCGATAGAACGCAGCACGTCTTGTGGCGCCTGGATCACGGCCATCTGGAGGGCATAAGCCCGAAACTGGCCGTCCTGATGATCGGCACGAACAACTCCAACAGAGAGGACAACACCGCCGAGGAGATCGGCGACGGTATTATCGCTATCTGCAAACGAATCCGAGCGAAATGCCCGAAAACGAAGATATTGATCCTGGCCATCTTCCCACGAGGTTTCGAGCAGTCGGCTCAGCGCGAGAAAAACGCCAGGGCCTCCCTTCTGGCCTCCAAGATCGCCGATGGGAAAATGATCCATTACCTGGATATCAACGATAAATTCCTGACGAAAGAGGGCTTTCTTTCCAAGAAGATCATGCCCGACTATCTCCATCCCAACGAGACGGGATATAAGATATGGGCCGAAGCAATCGAACCCAAGGTGGCGGAACTGATGGGCGATAAAGCCATAAAATAATCACGCCCAGGGACGGCTTTCATACAGGTTCTGCATTCACCGGCGCCAGGGGCCAAATTTGAGGCAGAAGACGTAGATCATAAAGCCGTGAAAGAAAAGACGGCACAACCGACAAACACGTCGATTCCCAAACAGAGCGATCTGTTAAAGGGGACGCTTCTCACCAGTTCGGAGGGCCGTCTCTTGCTCGTCGGGGCGATTCTGGCCTTCATCTACATTTTCTGGCTCGGAATTAAGCTGTTGTTCTCTCCGGAAGAATCTCAACTGCTCATCGGAATCACCGCCACGGGCTTGCTGTTCGGCCGGGCCACCGCCATGGCCTTCGGATACACGCTCGGAATGGGCCACAGAATCGTCATCCCGATCTGTATCATCATCGAAACCATTTTAGTCCTCATCTTCTACCCCTTGTTCGTGTTCAGTTGGCGACATCTATTGGTCATCAAGTGGCTCAAGAACATCTTCGAACGCACCCAGAAGTCCGCCGAGAAGCACAAGGAAAAAGTCCAGCGGTACGGCGTCATCGGCCTGTTCCTTTTCGTCTGGTTCCCGTTCTGGATGACCGGCCCGGTCGTCGGCTCCGTGATCGGCTTCCTATTGGGCCTGAAGGTCTGGCTCAATATGACCGTCGTACTGGCCGGGACCTCTGCGGCTATCTTCGGATGGGCCTTCTTCCTCCGCCAGTTGCACGAGCAGGTCGCCTCGCACAGTTCCTACGCCGCCATGATCCTCACAATCCTCCTGATCGTCGTCGTCATCCTGGGCCATCTATTGCACCGCACCCTCCGCAACAACAAAAACAAGACATAACCCCGCCAAATACTACACAACCCCTTTACTTACAACGACTTACATCATATTTAACTCTCAGATTGGCTTTGTTTTGTAAAATCACGTCTTTGCTTAAGATTTCGGCTTGAGTCCTTCCGGCCGAAGGCCGGCGAATTGGGTTTGTTTTTTCAAACGAGCCACAAAGGCACGAAGCCACAAAGGAGAAAATGTCATTGCGAGGCCCGAAGGGCCGTGGCAATCTCTATGGTGTCGGTAGATTGGCTTTGTTTTTTCAAGTGAAACCACTCATGAACTCGAACTCATCAAGGAGGAGTGAATTGGGTTCGTTTTTTTCGAAGAGAACCGCCGATATGCGAATTTTTGACATGGTTTTCGTTGGTTTCTGTAAATTTATGTGAATTTTTGTAAAAATTTGTGCATCTTTGAACGTGTTTTTGCCACGAAGGCGCGAAGGCACAAAGACTTTTAAGATAATCCATATGGCTCTGCGGCCACACCGCGCTCTCGGCGGTGAATTGGCTTTGTTTTTCAAAATGACTGGACAGGATAACATGATAAACAGGATTCTTCATTTATATTAGGATTTAGAATTTAGGATTTCGGATTTCCGGCCATAGGCCGGCATTGGCTTTGTTTTTTTGAATTGATCTGATAGCCGCAGAGGACTCAGAGAACACTGAGAAAGAGTCAATGCCTGGTCTCCTGATTTCCTGATCCCCACCTCCTGATCATCTGATAGCCTGATATCCTGTCTTCCTTATGATTAGTCAATAATCAATATTCAATATTCATTTAGTTCGGTATTATACTAAATTATTTCCCCAAAGTCAAGCGAATTCTGTTTTTTTCAACGGTTTTCACAAAAGCGGTGTTACTTCTTATCTTCCCTTAAAAACCGGGCGATAGCGACACGCAATAAGATTGGAGCAGTCACCAACGCAGGTGAGGGACCTTTCGGGGGACTGCTCCTTGAACTATCTTGATTAAACAATATTTAATTTTAAGACGCGATCCTGTTTCGTTCCAAAAAAATAAATTACTATTCTAAGGGCTGACTCCACGTCTTCCCCCGACTCCACGTCTTCCCCCTTGTTCGGATCAGGAAGCATTTCAAAGGAGTATTCAACATTGTACACTCGCGGATTCCTGTAGATTACTCCATTATACGAATTATTCCACAGGGATTTCATATGCTCCGATGTCGAAGCCCTTGCCACTGGGAATAGGATTGCCATAGAAGTCCCTGTCACCGGGATCGATCCCAAACTCAGATCGAATGTCAATTCCAGCATCTATCAGTGGGGAGTCTTTCTGTAATTGATAAGCAATAAGCGTATGAAGCTTAGTAGGATCACCTACGGTTAAATTGTTTCCAATATCTGTTAGCTTCGGATCGACTATCATGCCCAATGATTTTCCATTTAGCATCTCCTGGCCAGTGGCTGCTCGCCAGTCTTCCAAGCTTTTATATCCGGCAATGTCATATTTACCATCAACTGCCCAGTAGACATTGCCAGCGAATGTTGCCCCTGATTTGTCAGGATGTTTTGCCACTAATTTTTGATTGTTGGCTGTAATAAACAGGTTGTTACATACTTTCGTGTTATAGATTCCCTGTCTATCTATAGAAATGGCTGGACTGATCGAAGCGTAAATTATGTTACCATAAATTTGGGTATTATATATTGGATCTTCTTTGGGACTTCCCGTCCCAACTATTATCCCCCGATAGTTGTTTTTTTGGCCATCGTTCACACTGATGTTATAGCGTAAAATGTTATTTTTGAATATGTGCGGGGCATTCTTGTATGAGTAGATAAGATAACCAGCTCCGTCGTTATCATGGCTATAATTGTATTGCATGATAGAATTGGTTGTCCCGCCATCAAAATCGAATCCGCCACCATCAGAATACCCGCCTGTCCGGTTATGGTGGGATTCACAGAATTGGATAATAATATTATTAACTGTACACACCCATATCCCAACCTCACCGACACCGCAATCATATCCATTGTTGTAAGATTCACAATATTCGATCATGCCTCCGTCCACATCGAGCATCAGGATACCACTGCCAGAATGGCTTCTGGTGTATTCGGGATCCCCGGGATTGTCATAAATTTTACAATATCCTATATACACCTTGCTATTAGCGTAAGTTGTAGGTTCCTCCACATAGTAACCCGTAATCAGAATGCCAAAGTATTCGTTTTGATGCACGGCACAATCCGTAACCCGAACATCCCTGTAACCACTTTTACTCTCATCAGAAGCAAATCCGCCAACAACGATGCCACACCCATTGGGAACACCGACTGAATATCCTGTCTCGTACTTCACTCTACCAAAACCTGATGCTTCCACGTTATTAACTCGGATGTATTCGAGCTTCTGGTTGCCGGGTAGCTCGTTGACGATCTTGATACCGCTACCAACATTAGTCTTGTAGTCGTCGCCCATCACAACAAGATCTTTTACTTCTACGCCACCAGCATTTCGCACAGTCACTCCCGAGCCGTTTCCTGCTTTGATTCTGGCCCGTCCGGTACCATATGAACCTATTACAACCGGCTGGATTGGTGTACCAGCATCTTCTGAGGTTAAAAGCAGGTTGCCAGGATAATCGTGACCTGCTTCGAATAACACGCTGTCACCAGGATTCAAATCTACGACGTTAATCTTATCAATTGTCCGCCACGCTTCTTGAGTGGAGATTCCTGGATTAAAGTCGTCCCCAGAAGGGCTAACATAATAGGTAGTTGCAACAGCTTGTTGGGAAACGACTACAATACAACATAATAGAAGGACAAAAAATAAACTTTTATATTTCATGATCTAATACCTCAATGGTAAGCAACTTACTCAGTCGGTTCAGCTATTAGCATCCAGAAACTCGTATGAAGGGCCTTGATAAGATATCGTAGTCAGACTTTAATCGTTGTCTCGCATAGTGCTTCTAAACATCTTCTTGGTAAAGACAATTCCGTCGAACATATCAGTCCAGTTAGCTTCCATGTTTCGATAGCCGAGCGGCCGAGCTATCAGCTTTTGCTTGAGCCAGAATCCATCAGAACTAAGGCCGCGGAAATCAACGAAGGCATTTATGCAACCCGCTCGTACGAAGAGGTCTTCCAGCGAATCCGGAGCTGGCGGTTGAAGCTGGCGGGCTTTGGGCAAACCAACATATCCAAACTCGCCTTCTGCGGTAGTGAAGGCTATCGTGTATGCTTCCTCGCCAAACTCCCTCCACACGTGATGGCCCATATTTACCGGAACATTAACTTCATCCTTAGACCAGCTGGGGCGAAAGTTGCGAAGGAGGTGGGTAGACGCGGCCCAGACGATGATCTTGCGCTTCGGGTATACGGTCCGGGTCAGCCAGGCTAAGTTACGAGCCATCTGGGGATCGCGAAGAGTTTTTCGTTGTTTCAATTCCAACTTGTCTAGCGACCATCCACGTGACGCAGCAAGTGTGGAAGTGCTGTCCACATACTGCCGCCAGAACGCTAGATCAGCTTCCGTAAGGGCATCTGAGGGACTTGTAGTCTCGAGGGCCTTGCGCCAAGCTGCCAGCGCATAATGCCACTGGTTCCGCTGCTGCAGGCGCGGCTTATACGAACCGTCCAGCTTGGGCAATGTGTTGAGAATGATGGAACGTTGAGCAGTACTCGGGGCGGCATCACCGAGATTATCCCATAGGTCGTTGACGTCCTTGAGCAAGAGATCTGGGTAAGCTTTCCCAAGGTGAAGACAGTCAAAGCCGCAAAGTTCGAGCGGTTGCCGGCTTTGGGCGGCTTTTCCCCAGTACTCGATGAGCGGTGTGACCTGCTTGCTAAGGGCCCAGGCGATACCAACTCCGTGGCTGAAGGCTTCGTATGGCTCCATACCTCCGCGCAAGAGTTCCCAGGCTTTCCGGCAGTCATACAACCCGCTCTCGAACGCCAGAACGTCGAAACCGAGTCTCTGGTGCAAGAACTTTATGAGGCGGATCTTGGTATGGAACGTGGCCCCGTCACCATGAGACTGCTCACCGAGTTGGACGATGCGGACGTTCCCAAGTACCTTTGCAAGGGGCTCCAAGTCGGTGTAGTCTTCATCGTTGGGATCGATGCTGCGAAGTGGGATGGCATGTTTCTTAAGCCAAGAGACGCGTAAATCATCCTTAGGGCGTATTTCCTCCGCAAAGGATATAGTGACACACAGCAGGCCAAGGATAATAAGAACCAGGATTGTTTTTTTTTGAATGCTAATGAGTATTGATCCTTTCGTTGAATAGGATATTGTTATTTCAGATTTCCCATTTGACTCGAAGAACGGTATTTCTGTACGCATGGACATGTTCTGAGCTATGCTCCTGTTCAACTCGAATTCTATACTAATAAAATGATAAAGCAATTTCAACTTGGGGGGACATGGGGTCAGCCCTTATGAGATAAGTTTACTTTCCTTTTCCCTTGCCGTAAACGCTCTTTAATCTGTGCCAATTGCCTCTGAAGATCTCTATCCTTCTTCATCCGCTCATCCACCTTGCGGATTTGAAGACAAACAGCAACGCCACTCCGAACGCCTACGATTTCCGCCGCTTGTCGTTGTGTTAAACCGCCATATTGACAAAGCATCTTAGCGGCGACCGGGCGAATAATGGAATCCTTTTTTCGTATGGTCAGTACTTCACGATCGACGTGTAAGACGTCACAGACAACGCCTAAGACTTCTTCAACCGAATGATCCTTGCTCTGTCTGCGGAAAGAAACATCCTCTTTTCTGTCATACGCCTCAAGCATTCTTCGATAATACGCTTCCATGCGTGTACGACATCCGTCGGAGCCGATACACAGCCGAGACCGCTTCTTTGTCTCAATAAACGCAGCATCAATATCTGAAATACCGGATTCCACGAATCGACGATACACCGCCGCTTGTTTCTTCCTGGGCCGACCCATCATCTCAAGAATAGGCCCGTAGTCCACAAACTCAAGCGGCTTTACCTTACCGATATAGCTACGATAGCTGCTCCATGAATAGTTTCGAAGGATGTGTACGCGTTCCTTTACCGGTTTCTTCTTGTGGGCTTTGATGTACACAGGATTCAAATGCACATACCGACTGAGCTTCAGGATATAATCATCCCCATCCACGACCGTGGCACCGAATCGGCCCTGCATCAAATGCCCGCATTCGTTATGTTTCCGATTGAAATACACGGTATAGGCCGTCAACAACCGATGCATGAAACGGCTCAGATTCGCCCGAGGTGTTTCTAATACAAAATGGACATGGTTTCCCATCAGGCAGAACAGGTAGAGGCGGATATCAAATTGCCGCACACTATCGGATAGCTTCTGAAGAAACCGCTCCCGATCAAAATCGCTTTTGAAGATAATCCGGCGGTTGTTGCCCCGCAGGGTAACATGGTAAACCGCACCTTCATATTCTATACGTAAAGGTCGTGCCATGGAGAATAGTATAACTGAAGAAACGAAGAAAAACAACTAAAAACTTATTTCATAAGGGCTGACCCCGCGTCTCACCCCAGAACCTATATGAATGCCCCCTAAGGCTTGCTAAGGCTAAGGCTTAAGGCTCTCCTAAGGCTCCCTCAAAGAGTTTGGCCTTCTTCGCCGGCGTTTTTGCTTGCACATCCTTTGGCGGTCGAATAGATTGCCTGTTGCGGCCGTCCCTGACGTTTGGAGCCACGAACGCAGGTTCTCCTGTGTCTCTTACCGTCTGTGAGACGCTGCTGAGGACGACACAGATGAGAAAGGACGCACCCGTATGACCGGACTGATCCTGGCACTGGCGGCCAATTTAACGGGCCTCTTTAGTTTCGTGGCCGCCGGGCTGCATCACCGCTATATCATACGATGGCAGCGCCGGCGGCGACCGACGGCCCCCTATCCCCGCGTCGCCGTGATCGCCCCTCACCGAGGACGGGTCGTCCCGGAGCATGTGGAGGCGCTGATCGCCCAGGACTATCCCGGCACCTGGGAGATCCTCTTTGTGACCACGCGCGACGACCGGGCGTACGAACCGCTGCGATCTTATGCAGAACGGCATCCCCACGTTCGCCTGGAAGTCGCGCATGACGTCGTCCAACTGGCCCGAGAGCAGGGCATCCACCGAGGGCAGAAGGACGAAAACCTGGTCACCGCATTGTCAGTCATCCCGGCCGAAACAGAAATCGTGGCGGGCATTGACAGCGACGTGTGCCCTACTGAGGATTGGCTGCGCGCCTTGGTGGAGCCTTTCATTGATGCGGATACGAAACTGGGGGCCACGACGTTCGCCAGGTTCTATGAGCCGGGCGCATCCGTGGCCTCCTGTACCCAGGCCGCCTGGATACTCGGTTCGGGGGGCTTTCTGATCGGGCCCTGGGGCTATGTGTGGGGGGGCAGTTTCGCGGTTCACCGGCGCGTCCTGGAGACCACGGACGTGCTGGACCGCTGGAAGGGAAAGAAGAGATTGTCCTTCTCGGATGACCTGAATCTGAGCGTCGCCCTGAGACGGGCAGGATATCGCACCTGCTACGTTCCCGGCGCCCGGGCGGTGCGCAAAGCGGTCCGGCGGCGTGAGACATGGTCCGACGTATTGAGATTCACGAACCGCCAGCTCCTGCACGTATGGTGGACGCGGAAAGACCTGTGGCTGATCGTCCTGCTCAGTCACGGACTCAAATCCCTGGCCCTTATCGGCGCCCTGGGCATCGCCCGGTGGCAGCCGGCCGGTCTCCTCGCCTTGATCGTCCCGCTGATGGATATCGTCGCCTTCCGGGTGAGCCTGCGCTCATTACGTCGATTCGATCCGTCGCAGGAGCAACTCTATGAATCGCTCCGCCGCATCATACCGCGAGGCGCCCCGCCGGCGCCGATCCTGGCCTTGATTAACACGCTGGCTGCCTGCGTCACGACGCGTATGCGCTGGGGAGGCGTCGTTTACACACGCCGGACCGTTGTCGGATACACCGACGACGATTCATGGCGGACGGACGAACGCGCTGAGCCGACGACGGCCTGAGACTTCGTTTGCCGACATTTCCCTCCATTGATTGCTCTCTGTTCATCATTCGATTTGGCGTTGACATCAGCGAGCTTGTCGTTTACACTTTTAAAGACGTATGAAATTAAGGCTGTTCATTGTTACTGTTATGTCGTGTTTCTTCGTAGGAACGACCGGGTGTCAGGAAAGCATCGTCTGGCTCGGCGCCGCCGTGTTTCAGGCAAATGTAAAGGCCGCCGACTCGGGCACGGCAGAACAATTGATCCGCACCGGCCTTCATGCAAGACCGCGCGTCCGCGTCGGGTATGTGCCCCGTCCCAAATGCGGCACAAAATTCCTGGGCCGGCAAGACCTGGTCCAACATGGATACGGGCCGAATTTATCGGAACGTAACGGCTTAGTCTATACGTGCAAAGCGGGCCATATCGATATCGCCCATGCCCGAAAAGCCGCCGATTGGACGGCCTTTCTCGCGGCCAAAACATTTCATAGCATCATCGAGAACGAAACGGACTTTTCATTCAAAATGTACGAGCCGTCACGCTATTTCGTTCGGTTGACGTATCCGGCAAACTGGAACGACCTATCGAAAGAGGCCAGGGAGCATCTCGCCTATCGACTCTCCGTCGATCTCGGCCAGTATTTGACCTTTACCGGGCTGACATGGCATGAAATCATTACCTGGTTCGGCTATAAGAGCAGGGGTATTGTATCGGAATATCCTTCTGCCTTTACCTGGGAAGATATTTTTTCAAATCTGTTCGGCACTCACATAGCCGGACTGGCTCTTAAAGATACTCAATATACATATAACGAAGCTATAACGCGAATCCTCGATAACGAGCTTCAGCGATTAGAGGATCAACCCGGCCACATCTCAAAATCCGCCGCACAAAGCGTTCGAGGATCGTGGTTCACAATGAAATTCTTTTTCACCGTAATGAAAAAGAGAAACTTCGATCTTGGCCTCGACGACGGCTTCGTAACCCCCACGCTGATCCCTTCCGTCTGCGGCTGCGAAGGAGCCCAAGCCGAACCCTTACCAATACCCAACCTCAACCGTCTCTCCGATCACGGATTTTCAGTCACATTAGAGATCGAGCCCAATATCTGGGAAGAAGATATCATCCTCGATATTATCAACCGTAACGGAAACCGGCGAACCAACCGCATAGAACCTGCAATCCATTTTGCCCCGATCATAGATTATATCAGAGCCGAGGCCGTCAAAAGGTATGGCCCTGACGTGGACCAATCGCTTCAAGTTCGGTGAAAACCGAAGAAGAATTCCGGATGGTCAAGAATAGACGGAACACTCATCGCCCACCAGGCTTGCTCCTTTGCGAGATATGAGCTACGCAAATTAGCTTGAACGGGAGCGTTATTTAGCACTATTCACCTGAATAAGATTAGTCTTGCCAAACCAAGAGTCACTTGTCTTCCTCGTAAGGTCCGAGGAAACGCTCACCATTGAAGTGGATTAAGTGTGTCGGTGACTCGGCAATCCAGACTTCTGTTTCCCAGGATATGTCATCAAGATACTTCAGCAGGGTTCGACGATCAAGAAAAGCTGTCACATACACAAGACCGGCGTCCGATCCCGCAAAGAGTTGCTTCAACTCTTGTCTTCGCTTGGGATTCACAGGTCCATGACTGGTGACGGCCTCGATAAGAACGAGCCAATTTTTCTGAGCATAGTGAACGATAACATCAGGCATCTTTCCGTGTTCTTCGATCTTCACACCCAATGATAGAAGTGCCGCGGAATCATAATATGCCCATTTCTTCTGCGTATCACCAACGTAGATGACATGCCCGGCTGGCGTGAAGAGTGGACAGAAATCATCGATGATCTTTTTAACCAGTACGTTTTGACCTCCAGGTGAAAGGCTGACTTGCTTTCCACTACGCAGAATGAGTGGGATACGGCGCATCTGGCGCTCCCGTGCATAAAGCCGCTTCAGTGTTTCAATCGATTTCAAATACTCCTGCAATCGATCTTTCCAAACCGGTTTGCCAAAACTACGTAATAGCTTCAGCGCCGATGTTTCGATTTGATAAACCGCTTTTGGGCTGTTTGTTGGGCGCGAAGGTTTATCAGGATTCGGAAGAACGAGCGTTGCTTGTACGAACTGATGAATAGTCTGTCGTCGAACCGTTTCACGTGTGTTTGGTGCGTATTGTTTATTATAATGGGCGGCGAAAAATTGCATCATAGGTGTGATGCCCATTAAAGGATCGCCCGCGTCCTCCCAATCATCTTCGGGCTTTAGACCCAGGAGCGAAAGAAGCGTTAAAGCTGAACGTTCGTTCAATTGCTGCCGGGGAAATCCGAGCATCTCTAAGATGTGTAATGCTTCTGCAATCTTTTGTTCGATTTTCTTTGTTTTCGCCTTCTTAGCCATCGTTCGCACACACTTTTTGCAAAATCACATCCACCGCTTCTTGATCCGGCATATACTTATCCACATAGATTCCGAGTTGAATGAGTTGCTCGCGAGTAGGATAACGCATCTTCCGTAGATCCGTGGCGTTGACTTGCGTGTGCCCGCTGAAAAGACGAAAATATTGGTCGAATAAAGTGGAATTCAAGTACAACGCTAATCCTCTTGCGATATTTGACGACAATCCTTTACCTCTCGCATGGAAATAGTTCAGATGATTCTCGAAACCGATGAGTGGTAACTCAATACGTTTCGGGTCGTAAACCGCGGCGACCACTCTTCGGCGTTCTTCTTTTGTAGAAAAACGTTTCGTTAACACGTAGTACCCCCTCGGAACCATTAAATCGCGCGTTTGGTCCGATGACACAATCGCGTTTGGCTTTTTTTTCGATTCTACTGGCCAGTGGATAAATCCATGTTCAAAATGACATGGATATACGAGCGGAACCGTCCCCATCTCAGGTTGGGACCGAAGGTGTTCGCGCGCCCGGAAATCCACAACTCGACCTGTCGAGACTTCTAAACCCAGTTCATCAAGTGGTAAGCCAAAACGCTGCATCCTACGCATCACATCTTCATCATCGTCTGTTAGGACAAGATGAATGAAGGCATCTCCGTCGTGCGGCAATATGACACGCTCATAGGGTACGAGACGAACGTTGATCTTGTGAAAATCGGATCCTTCGGTTGATGAGATCGTTATGTGTTGTGGTGTACGTTTAGTACGAACCGCATGAAAAATCACGTTTTCTTGAAGGACATCATCTTCCCGGAAAGCCTTTTTGCGCGACTCAAACACATGTATTCGCTGCAATGCCATCATTTCCAGCAGGGCAAGGCGAAACCGACGAAAATAGGGTCCATTACAGAAACTTCGAGGCGTAATGGCGACCAATTCGCCCTCCGGTTCCAGCATCCTCGCGGCCAACCAGACGAACGCCGCGTAAAGATTCGATACCTCTATCCCCGCCGAATCCAGCAATCTCCGGATCTTGGATTGACTATTGATCTTCTTATATGGTGGATTAAGAATAGCGTGCGTATATTGCTCACCATCCCCATTAAATAGTCCTTCTTCCGATAGAAACACACCATCGGCTATGAAGTCTTTCTCTAGCGTCTTGGAGTGAAATTTTATGCCCGATTCAGCACAGACAGCTTCACAACGGGCCAGTGCTTCTTCCAAATAGGGCATCACCTGCTTATCACTTTCATATGCTGTTACTTCAATTGACTGCAAACGTCCCTTCCTGGAAGCAAGGATATCCACTGAAGCTGCTAATAGAATACCGCCCCCAGCTCCTGCATCCAGAATCCGTACATTCTCAATGTCTCTTTGGAATAAATCCGCCATGAAATGCGCAATAGGTGCCGGGGTTAAGAATTGCCCTATCTTGGATCGTTCTTTTCTTTGATGTTTTTTACTAATCTTTCGACGAACGTGATCGAGTTGTTTTATGATTTCAGTAGCCATAAATTCAGACTATCTGCCTTTTTCTCTGGTCTCTTTTCCCGAATGATCTTTGTAAGATCCATGCCTGAGGGCTCTATCCATCGAATAGACCTTAAGATTATAAATAAACCTGGAGAGGATGTCA
>Ga0272442_10002173_pt1 | contig 28789 bp, 30 predicted proteins | sample SSMForm2O_FD_200262 | JGI IMG/M metagenome (GOLD analysis project Ga0272442, IMG submission 200262) | Marine sediment archaeal communities from Little Sippewissett salt marsh, Falmouth, MA, United States - SSM-Form-2O | ecosystem: Environmental > Aquatic > Marine > Wetlands > Sediment ...
ACCAAGAGCGTCCTGGCCGCGGCGCTGTGGTCGGCGCTGCCCGGCGGGGGCATGTACTACGTGGGCAAGTGGGGCTGGGGGATCTTTTACACCGCGGTGATCGTCGGCGGCTACGGCGTGTTCTTCGCCACCATCGACGCGACCGACAACGACTGGACGCTGCCCGTCGGGGGGCTGATGATCGGGCTGGGCTGGCTGGCCTCGATCATCCACGCCATGGTGGCCGCGTCCAACTGGCGGGACCCCGACGCGGGAGTCGTCGGGCTGAACCGCGGATTTATCCCGGTTCCCGCGATTGCTCCGGGCCGGGATCCTCATCCGGCCGTCTTTTTCCAGGTCCTGTCGGGCAGGTTCTGAGACGGGAGGCAACCCATGGCCAGGGAAGAACAGAAGAAAAGGGCGGGATTCTTCGGCTGGGTCCGGCGGATAGCCATGCTGCTGGCCCTGGGCGCCATCGCCGCCGGCGGCTGGTGGTTCTACCAGGGCCGCCAGGAAGTCGAGGTGCTCAAGCGGATCGTCTCCCGCCTGACCGCCGAGGAGCGGGTGGCCGAGGTGGCGGTGCAGGACATGACCGAGGACGAGGAAGGCAACGTCGAGAAGATCCGCCTGAAGATCGTGGAGATCGTCTCGGGCAGCCGGCCGCAGGAGCCGATCTACTGCGACTTCTCGGTCAACGACGTGGTGCACTTCGAGGCTCTGGTCATCCGGCTCAACGACGAACTGATCATGGACGGCAAGGGCAAGAGCATCCACATCTTCCGCCGGGCCTTCGCCCTGGACGACGACGGCAACACCTACGAAAGCTGCGTGATCAACCAGCCCCGCGAGATCCCCGGCGGCTACCGGTTGGACAGCAGCGATCCCCAGGTACGGGAAGTCGAGCGCCGGTACTGGAGCAAATTCTGGGAGTACGCCCTCGACGAGAAGAAGTGCAAGAGCGCCGGGGTCAAGACCGCGCAGATCGAGGCGCCGGCCACCCGGTTCGTCAAGGACAAGTACTACCGCATCTACCTCGAGCACGACGGCGGCCTGCGCATCGAGGCCAAACCGGTGCCCGAGGTGCTCAAGGGCGAGCGCCGGAAGATCGAGACACCCGAAAAACCGGGGGAAGTGAGCCACTGAGCATGACAGGCAGACTGACACCAATCCTGTTGATTTTCTTATCGGCGGTATCGTTTCCGGCCCGGGCCCAGCAGAAAAAACCCTCTCCGGTCGTTGCGGTGTTCGAGATCGAAAACCGCGGCTCCCCGCTGACCGGCGACGAGCTGATCGCCCTGACCGAGTATTTGGGTACCAAGCTGGGCGAGCGCGGGCGGTTCCAGATCATCCCCCGCCAGGAGATCAAGAAGCGCCTGGTTCAGCAGAAACAGGACTCCTTCAAGCAGTGCTACGACCAGAGCTGCCAGATCGAGGTGGGTCGGGAGCTGGCCGCGCAGTTCACCGTCTCGACCAGCATTTCCAAGGTCGGGCGCACCTGCATCGTCACTTCGGCACTGTTTGATCTGCGCAAGGCGGCCACCACCACCACCGCCTCGGCCAAGGGGCCCTGCACCGCCGACGACCTGCTGGTGGCCATGGACAAGATCGCCGCCAAGCTGGAAGGCGAAAAGCCGCCCGAGACCCCCCCGGCCGAGCCTCCGGTCCGGCACGTCGAGAAGACTCCTCCGCTGCCGCCGCCCACCGCACCGGTACGCGAGCAGCGCACCAAGAGCACGGTCGTCGCCTGCCTGCTTTCCTTCATTCCCGGCGGCGGCATGTTCTACCTGGAGAAGTGGGTCTGGGGCACCATCTACCTGGCCGGCACGGTAGGCGGTATCACGGGCGGCGCCTCGATGCTGGCCAGCAGCATCTCCTCGGATGACGGCAGTATCGCGGCGGGGATCGTTTTGCTGGTCACCGGCGTGGTTCTCTTCCCGGTCAGCATGATTCATACCTATTCCGCCGCGGAGAACTGGCGGGATCCGGACGTCGAGCGCATCAGCCCGGGACAGAAATTCCTGCCGGTGCCGATCGGGGAGCCCGGCCGCAGTCTGGGGCCGGCGATATACGTGCCGATATTTTCAGGTCGCTTCTGACATGGCTGACGAACCCAGAACTTTCGACGAGTACGAACGCGGTTTCGGCCTGGACGCCGCCCTGGAGGAGGCCTGGCGCTGCCTGCAGTGCGAGGATCCCCCCTGCGAGCAAGGCTGCCCGGCGGCCGTCCGGGTGCGCAAGTTCATCCGCAAGATCCGCAACCTGGACTTTCGCGGCGCGGCGCTTACCATCCGGCAGGACAACGTCCTGGGAGGGAGCTGCGCCCGGGTGTGCGCCACCGCGGGGCAGTGCCAGCGCCAATGCACCCGCGCGAAAATGGATCGGCCCGTCGACATCGGCGGTCTGCAGCGCTTCGTTTGCGACTGGGAGCTGGAGCACGGCGCCGTCTGGGGGCCGATGGCCGCGCCCACCGGCAAGCCGGTGGCGGTGATCGGCGCCGGGCCGGCGGGGCTGGCCGCGGCGGCCGAGCTCGCTCTTCTGGGGCACAAGGTCACCGTCTTCGAGGCCGCCATAAAACCCGGAGGCATGCTGATTCACGGTATCCCCGCCATGCGCCTGCCCCCGAAGGTGGTCGATTTCGAGGTGGAGGCCATCAAGAAACTGGGCGTCGAGTTCAAGCTGGGCTACAGAGTCAACGACCTGGACCAGAGCTTCGCCGCCACGGTAGTGGCGGTGGGCCTGACCCGGGGGGTGGACCTGAAGATTCCCGGCGAGGATCTCGAAGGCGTGCACGTCGCCCTGGACGTTCTCAAGGCCAAGGAACTGGACAACAAACCCCGGCTGGGCAAGCGGGTGCTGGTGATCGGCGGGGGCAACACCGCCATGGACGCCGCCACCACCGCCCTGCGCCTGGGTGCCGAGGACGTGTGCGTGCTGTACCGCCGCGGGGATTTCGAGATGCCCGCCTGGAAAAAAGAGGTGGCGCGGGTCCGGCTGGAGGGCGTGTCAATTCGCACCCATACCGCCCCGGTGGCGATCGTTGCTAAAAACGGGCGGGTGGCCGGGGTGCGCTCTGTGGTGACGGTGCACGGTCCCCCCGACCGGAGCGGGCGCCGCCGCCCGGTCGCGGTGGAAGGCTGCGAGTTCGAACTGGGGGCCGACGACGTGATCGTCGCCGCCGGCGAAACCATCGACGCCGATCTGGCCGCCGGCCTGGGCCTGCGCCTGGGCGACGACGGGCTGCTCGAGTGCAGGGATGATCGCTCCACCGCTGTCCCCGGGGTTTTCGCCGCCGGGGATCTCACCCGCTGGGATCGCACCGTGGTTCAGGCGGTGGCCGACGGCCGCCGGGCCGCCCGCAGCGTCCACGAGTATCTCGGGCTGGGCAAGGTCGAGTTGCCCGGCCCGCAGATCCTGCCCGAGGACGTGGACCTGTCGGTGGATTTCTGCGGGGTGCGCCTGATTCATCCCTTCGTTCTGGCGGCGGCGCCGCCCACCGACGATCTGGACATGCTCCGGGCGGGGTTCGAGGCCGGTTGGGCCGGCGCGGTGCTGAAGACCACGGCGGTGGAGTCCGAGCCGGTCGACCTGAAGTACCCCATGATGACCGGCTACCAGGTTGCCGGCCGCCGGGTGATGGGCCTGGGCAACATCGACCTGATCAGCGAGCACCACATAGACGTAGTGGAGGAGCGGATCAAAACGCTGAAAAAGGAGTTTCCCGACCGGGTGCTCATCGGTTCGATCATGGGCTCGGCCCGCCAGGACTGGGAGGTGCTGGTTTCCCGCCTGGAGGCGGCCGGAGCGGACGTGATTGAGTGCTCCTTCTCCTGTCCTCAGGGTACCCTGGGGGGCGAGGGCTCCTTCGCCGGACAGATGCTGGGACAGAACGTCGAACTGACCCGCGAGGTGACCTCGTGGATAAAGGGGGCGGCCCGGCGCTGCCCGGTGGTGATCAAGATAACCCCGCAGGTGGCCGACATCGCCGCGGTTTCGCGGGCGGTCAAAGCGGGCGGTGCGGACGCGGTGTGCGCCTCCAACACCATCCCGGCGCTGATGGGCATCGACCCACAGAGCTTCACCCCGCTGCCGGACGTGGGCGGCCAGACCAGTTTTTCAGGCCTCTCCGGCCCGTCCATCCTGCCGATTACACTGCGGAATATCGCCCTGGTGGCCCGGCACAGCGGTTTGCCCATCGCGGGCACCGGCGGGCCGGTGCACTACCTGGACGCCGCGCAGATGATGCTGGTGGGGGCGACCTATGTCCAGTTCTGCACCGCGGTGATGACCTTCGGCTACGACATCGTCGAGGACCTGGTTTCGGGCCTGGGCTGGTATCTGAAGGAGCGCGGGTTGTCCTCGCCGGCGCAGCTGGTGGGCCGGGCGCTCGACGGCATCACCACCCACGACCGGCTGGTCACCGCCGGGAAGGTGCGTTCGCGCATCGACGAGCACGCCTGCATAGGCTGCGGGCGCTGTCACATCACCTGCCGGGACGGCGGCCACCTGGCCATCGGGTTCGCCGCCGATCGCCGCCCGGTGGTGGACGACGACAAGTGCGTGGGCTGCGGCATGTGCGCGGCGGTCTGCCCGGTGAGCGGCTGCATCCGTATGGAAGCGGTTTGAGGCCGCTCGATGCTGGCTCTTGACGTTTGGTGGATGGCGCGGGATGCTGATTAGCTGTTTATGAGAGGAACGAGCCGGTGAAGGCGCTGAAGACAGTGGGGCGCCGGCCGAAGCGGCTGGACGCCGAGGCCAAGGTCAAGGGTGAGTTGATCTACCCCTCCGATCGGAACCTGGAGAACATGCTCTGGGTGGAGGTAGTGCGCTCGGCCCATCCCCACGCGCGGATCCGGTCGATCGACACCGGCGCGGCCGAGGCGGCGGGGGGGGTGGTGCGCGTGCTAACCGCCAAGGACGTTCCCGGAGAGAACGCCTTCGGCATCCAGATCCAGGACATGCCGGTGCTGTGCCACGACCGGGTGCGCTACATGGGGGACGCCGTGGCCCTGGTGGCCGCCGAAAGCCGCGCAGCGGCCCGGGAGGCGGCCGGCCTGGTTCAGGTGGACTACGAAGTGCTGGAGCCGATCACCGATCCCGAGTTCGCCATGCGGCCCGACGCCCCGGCCCTGCACCCGGGCGGCAACATCCTGCACCAGGGTCACTTCAAGAAGGGCGACGTGGAGGCGGGGTTTGAAAAGAGCGCGGTGATCGTGGAGCGCAGCTACCAGGTGCCCATGATGGATCACGCCTTCCTGGAAACCGAGGCGGGGGTGAGCTACTACGGCGAGGACGGTTTACTGACCGTGGAATCCTGCGGCCAGTATGTCTACCGGGATCAGACCCAGATCGCCCGCGCCCTGGGATTGCCCCTCGACCAGATACGGGTGACCGCGCCGTTCATGGGCGGGGCCTTCGGCGGCAAGGACGAAATTACCGTGCAGATCCACCTGGCCCTGGTGACCTGGCACACCAAGCGCCCGGCCAAGATGGTGGCTAGCCGCGACGAATCGATCGTCTCCCACACCAAGCGGCACCCGGCCTGGATGTGGTACAAGACCGGCGCGTCCAAGAGCGGCAAGCTCCTGGCGGTCCATTGCCGTTTCATAAGCGACACCGGGGCCTACGCATCCCTGGGGGGTCCGGTGCTGAATCTGATGATGGAGCACTGCGCCGGGCCCTACCTGGTCCCCAACGTGTGGGTGGACGGCTACGCCGTGTACACCAACAACGGGTTCTCGGGGGCTTTCCGCGGGTTCGGCTGCACCCAGGCCTGCGTGGCCATCGAGAGCCAGATGGATCTGATGGCCCGGGCGCTGAAGAGGGATCCGCTGGCCTTCCGCCGGGCCAACGTGCTTCACCAGGGCGACCGGGCGGCGCTGGACTACGAGATGAAAACCAAGGTGGGCGCGGAACCCACCATCCGGGCGGCGCAAAAAGGGAAGCTCTACCGTCAGCGGGGGAAGATCAAGAGGGACCGGTCGGGGCACTCCCGATCCGTAGCCCCCCATATCAAGCGGGGCGTGGGCGTGGCTTCCCAGATGCAGGGCCTGGGCTTGGGCGTGGGCCTGCCCGACTACGCCGAAGTCGAGTTGAACTATTCCCCCGACGGCCGGGTGACCGTGCGGGCCTCCACCAACGAACTGGGCCAGGGTGCCTGCACAGCTTACGCCCAGATGGCCGCCGAGTGCCTGGGAGTGCCGCTTGGGAAGGTCAAGGTAGTGCTCGCGGACACTGCGACCACCCCCGACTCGGGCACCACCACCGCTTCCCGCACCACCTATGCGGTGGGCAACGCAATCATGATGGCGGCCGAGAAGATCCGCGCCGAGCTTGCCAGCAAGGGGGTCGGGCTGGAGGGCATCTCGGTGCGGGAGACTTTCCACATACCGGTGGCGGACCAGGAACTGGGAGAAGGCCTGCCGCACCTTTTGTACAGCTACGGCACCCACGTGGTGCTGGTGGAAGTGAACACGCTCACCGGGGAAACCGAAGTCCTGGCGGTGGAGGCTTACCTGGACGGCGGGCGGGTGATTTTCAAAACCGGCTTCGAGGGGCAGAGCGAGGGTGGCGTGGCCCAGGGCATCGGGTACGCGCTGTTCGAAGAAGTGCTGCTCGACGGGGGCCGCTTTCTCAACACAAACTTCAATACCTACATCCTGCCCACCAGCCTGGACGTGCCCGCGGACATTCGTACCGTGCCCGTGGAGGTCCGGGAAGCCAGCGGGCCCTTCGGGGCCAAAGGCATTTCCGAGACCTGCATGGTGGGAGTGACCCCGGCGGTTCTCAACGCCCTGCAGGACGCCATCGGCGTGCGCTTTTTGAAGATCCCCGTCAGGGCGGAGGATGTGCTGCGCGCCCTTCAGGAGCACCGCGGATGAAAGTCACCGTACGCATGAAGATTAACGGCGCCGAGGCGCTGTTCGAGGTCGAGGCCACCGAGCGCCTGGTGGACACGCTGAGGGACAAAGCCGGGCTGACCGGCACCAAGTTCGGCTGCGGGATCGGAGAGTGCGGGGCCTGCTCGGTGCTGCTGAACGGCAAGGTGGTTTCCTCCTGCCTGGTTCTCACCGTCCAGGCTGACGGGGCCGAGGTGACAACCGTGGAGGGGCTGGCCCGGCAGGGCAAGCTCAGCGATCTTCAGGAGGCCTTCGTGGCCGAGGGAGCTATTCAGTGCGGGTACTGCACGCCCGGGATGCTCATGGCGGCTGAGTCGCTTCTGAGCCGCTACCAGCGTCCGACCACCGAGCAGATCCGCGAGGGCATTTCGGGTAATCTCTGCCGTTGCACAGGATATACCAAAATCGTGTCCGCCATCAGGAAGACCGCCCGGCGGCGCGCGATCCGCAGGAGCGGGAGGTAAACCATGGAACCGCAATCCGGTAAAGCCACCAAGGACATAGCCCTGGAGATCCAGCGGCTGATCGATCAGGAGGAGCCCGGGGTCCTGGCCCTGGTGGTCCGTTCGATTGGATCGGCCCCGGGCAAGGTGGGTTCCAAGAGTATAGTTCTGCCCGACGGGACCATCCACGGCACGGTGGGCGGCGGGGTGGTCGAGGCCCGGGTGATCTCGGACTCGCTCAACGCCCTGGAGGACGGCCGGGGGCCCCGGACGGTCCACTACAATCTGGACAAGCTGGGCATGAGCTGCGGGGGCGAGATGAGCGTCTACCTCGAGCCGCTGGAGCCGCCCAAGCGGGTGATCATTTACGGGGCCGGGCACGTGGGCGCTGCGATCGCGAAAGTGCTCAAGACCCTGGGCTGCCGCATCGCCGTGGTGGACGAGCGCGAGGATTGGGCCAATAAGGAGAGGTTTCCCGATGTCGACGAGGTGATCAACCGGCCCTTCGCCGAGCAGTTGACCGTTCAGCCCCCCGGTCCCAAGGATCACGTGCTGATAGTCACCCGGGGTCACGATCAGGACCAGTTGGTGCTGGAAGGGACCATCAAGCGGCGGCCGGCCTACCTGGGGATGATCGGCAGCAAGAAGAAAGCTGCCGGGGCCAAGGAGAAGCTCAAGGAAAAGAACATCTCCGACGATCTTCTCCGTACGGTGCGGTCGCCGGTGGGGCTGGACATCGGGGCGGTGACTCCGGAGGAAATCGCGGTTTCGGTCGCCGCGGAGCTGATCACCATCTGGCGGCGTGGGGACAAGCCCAAACCTCCGGCGCTGAAGCCGCTGGGGAAGATCGAAGACAAGAAGCGGGGGGATGATTCGTTGCCGGAGGTGGTGTTTGACGAGGAGGACTAGGTAGGAGATCGACTACGACTACGACGACGTTATGGTTAATTTTATAAAGCTTAATTCGCTGGAAGATGTCACCGAGATACTCTGGTCGGATGGGCCGGAGAGTCTTTTGATTGCCGGGGGGACGGATATACTGGTGCGGCCCAGGCCCTTTGCCGACATGCGGATTCTGGTGGATATCAGTCAGGTGGATGAGTTGAAGCGGGTTGAGGAGCGGGAGGTGGGGGTGCTGTCGGTGGGGGCGGGATCGACGCATCAGGAGATTGTCGACCATCCGCTGATCCGGCGCCGGGCGCGGCTGTTGCAGCTGGCTTGCGGGAGCGTGGGGTCCTTTCAGATCCGCAACCGGGGGACTCTGGGAGGCAATCTGGGCAACGCTTCGCCGGCGGGGGACTCCATTCCCGCGTTGGTTTGCCTGGACGCCAAGGTAGTGCTGGCGGCTCGCAGCCGAAGGAGGGAGGTCGACGCACTTTCCTTTTTCAGCGGTCCGGGGGAGTGCGCCCGGCAGATCGACGAGGTGATCGAATCGGTGCTGATCCCCAGGCGGACGGGGCGCGGCGCGGCCTTTTTCAAGAAGGCCGGCCAGCGCCGGGGGATGTGCTGTTCCAAGGCCTCGGTGGCCTTGCTGGCCCGGCGGCACACCGGGGGGCACTTGTCCGGTGTGCGGGTGGCTCTGGGCGCGGTGGCTCCCACGGTGATCCGGGTGCCGGAAGCCGAGCGGATCCTGGAGGGCGGCAAACTGACCCCCGCGGTGATCCGCCAGGCGGCCCAGGTCTGCACTGAGGCGGTGCGGCCCATCGACGACATCCGCTCGACCGCCGACTACCGGCAGCGGGTGGTGGGGGCGCTGCTTTGTGAAGGGCTGTTCGAAATCTACGATCACATGCGCAAGCTGAAGAAGCGGCGGCGGCGCAAGCCCAAACCCCGGCGGAGGAGATGAAGGTTGCCGGCGTAGTGCTGGCGGCGGGAGCCTCCACCCGCATGGGGGAGAGCAAGGCACTGCTGCGCACCGGGGGCCAGACCTTTTTAGACTCCCTGAGCACCGCGTTGGCCCTGGGCGGCTGCGATCCGGTCCTGGCGGTGGTGGCCGAGCCCTCCGACGAGATCCGGGCGGGCTGCCGACTGGAGGGAGTGCGGTTGGTGGTCAATCCCGACCCCTCCCGGGGTCAGATATCCTCCCTGCGCTGCGCAATCGGCGAGCTGGATGAAACCGTTTTAGGTATGGTGGTTCTCCTGGTGGATCAAGGCTCTATAAAGGCCGACACGGTGTCCAGGGTTCGCAAGGCCCTGGCCGACTCGCCGGTGGCGGTTGCCCGGCATTCCGGCCGTCCCGGGCATCCCACCGGTTTTTCAAGAGAAGTCTTCCGGGAACTGGAATCCGGGCTGGCGGACGAGGGCGCCCGGGCGGTGGTCGATGCGGCTCAGCAGGCCGGGCGGGCGGAAGAGGTGGACGTGGACGATCCCGGCGTGGTCCGCAACATCAATACCAAGGAAAGATACCTGGCCTTCCTGGCGGAACTTTAGCCGTCGGTCACCTTGAAGACCGCGTCGCCCTGGCGGGCGCGCTCGGGAATCTGGATGCCCACGTCGGCGCCGGCGTCGGCCGAATCCACCGCGTTGCGGTCGATCTGCATCGAGGTGACGTCCATGGTGACGTCGGTGGTGGATCCCTTGATGTGGATCTTGTCGCCCACCGTCAAGGTGGCGCTGAGTTTGATGGCCGCGACCATGGGCTTGGCGAAGAAGTGAATCACCTCTCCAATTTTTTCCTCGGGCATGACAGCCTCCCCGTGATATTTTTTCGATGCTAACGGGGCGAATCTTATCGTGTCAAGTGGTGAGAACATCGATCGGGAATCCCAACGCCTGCCCATGCGCCGGCCGCTGTTGGCGCTGTCGGTCGCCTTCGCCCTGGGGATCCTCACAGCGGATCTGATCGACCCGCCCGCGCTGGCCGGCTGGGTGGTCGCCGGTGTCGCGACGGTTTCGGCGGCCATTCTGGCTCTCTTGAAGCTCGGCGGGCCTTTGCGTTTTCTGCTCTGGCTTCTGGCCCTGCTGGCCTTGGGTGTGGCCCGCGGTGACCTCCCCGAACCGCCGGCCCCACCTACGGCGGACGGCAAGCTGGTGATTTCGGGCACCGCCACAACCGGCTGGCAGCCGGGAAAGGATCTGCGGCGCCTGGAGCTGGATGTCCACGCCGTAAAAGAAGTGGGCGGGGACGAGAGGCGCGTGCGCGGGCGGATGCGCCTGGCGGTTCTGGAGGGCGAGCCCTGTCCGGATGTCCTTCCCGGGGACAACCTGCGGGTGCTTTCCACGCTGCGCCCGCCCCGCAGCGTGAAGAACCCGGGGGTTCTGGACTATGCCCGCATGCTGCAACGGCGGGGGATCGACTGGACCGGCACCGCCGAATCTTGCCGTCACTTGCTCCTGGAATACGGGCCGAAGCGGTTCTCGGTGCGGCGGTTATCGGAAGGCGCCCGGGACGCGCTGCAGCGATTCATCCAATCCCGCGAGGCGCCGGCGGAGGCCCGGGGGATTCTCACCGCGTTGACCGTGGGGGAGCGGGGGAGGATCCCCGAAGCCACCGCCGGGAATTTCAGAAAGGCCGGCCTGGCCCACCTGCTGGCCATTTCTGGTCTGCACCTGGGCTTCGTGGCCGCCGGGCTGTATTTCCTGCTGGTGTTCATGCTGGCGCGCACCCGCCGGCTGGTCCTGCGCCTGGACGTGCGAAGGCTTTCGGCCGCAATAGTCATACCGGTGACCATCGGCTACACCCTGCTGGCCGGCGCCCACCTTCCGGCGGTGCGCGCCTGCATCATGGTGATGGCTTTCCTGCTGGCGGTGCTCTTGCGCCGGGACTCGGATCCGCTGCAGACTCTCTGCGCCGCCGCGTTGGTGATCCTGGGCCTGTGGCCCCAGTCGCTGTTCGAGGTCTCCTTCCAGCTTTCCTTCTGCGCGGTGTTCTTCATCATCCTGGGCATGCCGGTATTCTCGAACTGGCTGCGCCTGCCCTTGCTGCGGTCCGAAGAACCCTGGTGGCGAAGGTTCCCGGTGCGCCTGGCCCACTTCATGCTGGTGACTCTGTTGGCCACCCTGGGCACCGCGCCGCTGACCGCCTTGCACTTCAACCAGCTGAGCCTGGTGGGCCTGGTGGCCAACCTGGCCGCGGTGCCCCTGGCGGCCTTCCTGATCGTCCCGCTGGGCCTGGTCGCCTGCTTGCTCTATCCAATAAGCGAGTTGCTGGCTGGTTTCTTCGCCGATGTCGGCCTGTTCCTTTCCACGTTGCTTTCCGACCTGGCCGCCTGGTTTTCAAGCCTGGACTTCGGCTGGTTCCACGTGGCCACGCCGCCGGTCCTGTCGGTGATCCTGCTCTATATAACCATGCTCATGGTCCTGCAGCTCGGCCGCCTGCGCTGGGCCCGCTGGGCGGTTCTGGCCGGGCTGGTACTTATGATCGGCTCCTGGGGCGTCGGGAAGATATCGCCGCTGCTTTCCGATGATCTGGAAATGACGGTAATCGACGTCGGCCAGGGCGACTCGATCCTGGTGCGCTTTCCCGGCGGCGACACCCTGCTGGTGGACTGCGGCCCGGCCCGCGAAGGCGGCTTCGACGCCGGCCGCCGGATCGTGGCGCCGTACCTCTGGGGCCGGGGCATCACCCGCCTGGACGCGGTGGCCATCACCCACCCCCAGGCCGACCACATGGGCGGCCTGGCATCCATAGTCGAGTTGTTCCGCCCCCAGGAGATCTGGTCGGCCGAACCCCTGGAGGGAGTGTCCGGTGAACGCGTTCTGTGCGCCGGCGCCCAGCCGCGCCCGGGAGTCTATGTCATCTGGCCCCCGAGATCCCTGCAAGGCCTGGAAACCAACGAGCGCTCACTGGTCCTGCGCATCGTCTTCGGCAAAACCGCCTTCCTGCTCACCGGCGACCTGGAAGCGGCAGGCGAGGCCGGCCTGCTGGACCGGGAGGTCGACCTGCGAGCCGACGTCTTGAAGGTCGGCCACCACGGCAGCCGCCGGGCCACCTCCCATAATTTGCTGGAGAGAGTCCGTCCCACCCACGCGGTAATCTCCGCGGGGATCAGAAACCCGTTCAGCTTCCCGCACCCGGAGCTGCTCGAACGCCTGCTGGACCGCAACATCGCAATCCTGCGCACCGACCGCCACGGTGCGGTGATCGTTGTCTCCGACGGCGAGAAGATTGAGATCGAAACCCGGGTGACGCCCGATGAATGATGTGATAGGGAGCCACTATGCGAATTAAAGTGCCGTTTGAAGTGGCAGTTGCCATAACCGTGGCGCTTTTGATTTTCTGGGCGGTGTTCGGTGCCGGTCATTTGGCCAGCTGGCTGGAGAAGAAGTTCTCGAAAGGCAAGATCAAGTGGGCGGTGAGGATCCTGGGGTATATCTTCCTGGTGCCGGCACTGTTGATCGCCAACAGCTACTACTTCGAGCAGTACCAGCGCGATCCGGTCCACGAAGGCCTTTGCAAGTTCGACCTGGGCGAGGTGGTCCTTTCGGTCGTGCTTTTTGGCGCCACAGCGTTGTGCTGGTTCTGGGCGCGCTGGCGCCTCCAGGCGGCAGTCGGGGCGATCCTGGTTGGCATAGCGGTGTTCATCAAACCCTTCATCTGGCCGCTGATCTCCACCTGGGGCGAGCCGCACCCCTACGGCCTGACCTCGGAAACCCACCTGTACTTCATCCTCTCCGGCCTGGGGCTTTTGGCCCTGGGCATAATCCTGCTGGTTCGCTGGAACGTCCTGCGCAAACGCGAGAAAGTCTTCGGCCCTTGAGCGACGGCGGGAAAAACGGGGATGTAGGGGCGGGGTTTACCCCCGCCCAGGAAACGAGGTTCCCCGTCCGTAAAAAGATCCGTCTTCCTCGCTCAGAGTATCAGGCTGGCCATCTGTTCTTCATCACTATCGGCACTCATGAACGATTCAAGCGGTTCCAGATATATCCGGATCTGGCAGATGCGGCTGTTGGCATGTTGAAGAGCTTGTCCGAGGAGAGAGACTCAACCCTTTTCGCCTGGTGCATCATGCCGGATCACGTACACCTGCTGGTTCAGGATCGGGACGTCATGGAGTTCATCAGGCTGTTCAAGGGCAGGGTGACTCCGCGTGCTAGAAAAACAGAACCCGGGCGCAAGTTGTGGCAGCGAAGTTTCTACGATCATGCGTTACGCAAAGAAGAGTCGGTGTATCAGGTAACGATGTACACCTGGGAGAATCCGGTACGGGCGGGTTTGGTAGAGGAGCCGTATGAGTATAAGTGGAGCGGGTCGGATGTTTGGTCGGAATTGGGGGAGTATTACGGGCATTGGCGATGAAGCGCGGGCGGGGATAAACCCCGCCCCTACATGATTGGTGCGGTGTAACCCATTGGAAATATTAGGGGCGGGGGTCGTTTTCTTGCTATTTACTGCGTTGGGGAAAAAGATCGGGGCCCAAGGAGGGATGCTATGCGTACGTTGGCTTTTGCTTCTATAAAGGGCGGCGTGGGCAAGACGACGCTGGCGGTGCATGTGGCCGCGGCGTTGGCCGATGCCGGGAAGAAGACTTTGCTGGTGGATCTGGATCCGCAGGGGCATGCCAGTTTAATGGTCGGGGTGGAGATGAGCCCGGATGATCCCTGCGTGGCGGATTCGTTCGGGGCGCGGCCGCAGAAGAGGCTGGCGGATGTGATCCAGCCGACCTCGCGGGAGAACTTGTGGGTGGCGCCGGCCACCAGCCGGATGATCGAGGCCGAGCGCGAGTTGTTCCGCTGGGGCCACCGCCTGCAGGCGGTGCCCCGGGCGGTGTCGTCTTTGCCCTACGGGTTCGACGCCCTGGTGATCGACACCCCGCCGCAGCTCAACGCCTACACCGAGGCGGCCTTGGCCACCGGCCACGTGGTGGTGGTCCCGGTCCCCGCCATGGCCCACGCGCTCCAGGGCCTCGACGAGATCCAGTTTGCCTGGAAGGACGTATCCGACGGCCGCGCCGGCGCGATGGTCGCCGCGGTCAACCTGTGGGACCGCCGCACCAGCGCCACCAACGCGGCCATGGAGGGGGCCTTCAAAGAGATGCCGGTTCCCCTGGCCAGGTCCCGGGTGCTGCGCGCCGAGGCTTTGAACCAGGCCGGGCTGGCCTTCGAGATGGTCTACGAGTACGCCCCCGCGTCCGAGGTGGCCGACTGCCTCAAGAGACTCTCCTCGGAGCTCTGGCGCCTGGCGGGCAAGTACGCCAACTAGTCTACATCGCCGGCTTCGACTGCATGCTCGACGTCGCTCTGATCTTTTACGATCAGTGCGCCCCGATCATTGAGGCGCAAGGCGGTGCCATTCAGGGGCTCTCTGCCCGGCAGGGTGACGGTAACTTCACGGCCCAGCGTGATGCAATGATTGGTGAAGTTTTTAATCACCAGGTCGGTGTTTTCACGCCAGTGGTCCAGGCGATCGAGGACGGTTTTCAATACGGCGTCGCGGTCTTGCTCGGCTCCGGTTAGCAAGCGTAACGAGCTTGCCGGGCGGCGGAGGTCTTTTGGGAACCCGGTCGTGTTTACGTTGATGCCGATGCCGACTACAGCGGTGTCGCCGGACAGCTCACACAGGATGCCGGCCAGTTTGTATTCATTCACCAGGATGTCGTTGGGCCACTTTATTGCGGCGGTCAGGTCGGGCGGCAGGTATGCCTGTACTGCTTCGCGGACCGCCAGAGCACCTTGTAGCGGAAGGAGGTCGAAGGAAGCGCGGTAAATCCTTGATAAGTACAGGTTCACGCCGGGAGGGGAGTGCCAGCTGCGACCCAGGCGGCCGCGGCCGGCGGTCTGGTGGTCGGCGGTCACCACCGCGCCGTCGGGGGCGCCGGCTTCGGCCCACTTTTTGGCGGCGTCGTTGGTTGAGGCGGTTTCTTTCAGACGTCGGACTTCGCTCACGGGAGATCCATGTCCATGGCGATGTCGACCGACGGGGCGCTGTGGGTGATGGCGCCGACCGAGACGTAGTCGACCCCGGTCTGGGCGACCTTGCGGATGTTCTTCAGGGTCACCCGGCCGGAGGCCTCGGTCTTGGCGCGGCCGGCGATGACCTCCACCGCCCGGGCCATGCGCTTGGGGCTCATGTTGTCCAGCATGACGATGTCGGCGCCGGCGTCCAGGGCCGCCTGCACTTGGCGGATGCCGCTGCACTCCACCTCGATCTTCATCCTGGACCCGGCGCGTTTCCTGACCCGGGCCACCGCGTCCTCGATGGAGCCGGCGGCGATGATGTGGTTGTCCTTGATAAGCACCCCGTCGAAGAGTCCCATGCGGTGGTTGGTCCCTCCGCCGGCCTTCACCGCGGCCTTCTCCAGCGCGCGCATTCCCGGAGTGGTCTTGCGGGTGTCCAGGAGCGTGCAGCCGGTGCCCTTCAGTTCCAAGACGTAGGCCCGGGTCAAGGTGGCCACCCCGCTGAGATGGCGCAGGAAGTTGAGGGCGGTGCGTTCTCCGCAGAGCAGCGCGCGCACCGGGCCGCTCAGGTCGGCCAGCTTGGCGCCCTTGTGCACCCGGGCGCCTTCCTTCACCGCCGGATGAAAACGGCAGGCCCTGGAAAGGCGGCGGAAGACCGTGCTGGCCGCCAAGAAGCCGGAGACCACCAGGCTCTCGCGGGCCAATACGACCGCCCGGCCTACGTACCTCTGGGGAAAGATGGCCTCGGTGGTCAGATCACCGCTGCCCAGGTCTTCGGCCAACGCCAGATCGATGAGTTTGATCAGATGCTTGTGGGTCAATCCGAAAGCTTTTCCTTGACCAGCTTCTCGATTTCCTCGCGGAGAATGGTCTCGGCCAGTTGGGGAACCACCTCCCAGACCACCTTCTCGATGATGTCTCTGGCCATGTCCTCGACCTCCTTCTTGGAGACCGGGGGCTCCACCTCGCGGGTGGGAGTCTCATCGGACAGCTTGGGCGGCTCGCCCACTTCCTCGGGCTTGGGAATAAATTCGTGCATGGGCGCCAGCTGGGGCGGCTCGTCCACCAGGCCCTCGTCATCGATGTCCACCGAGGGCAGCTCGATGGGTTCTTCCATGGGTTTCGTGTCTTCAGACACGTCTTCGACGGGCGCCTCTTCTTCGGCCGGCGCCGGCTCCAGGTCCAACGGCGGCGGCTCCGGCTCAGTCGGGGTGAAAGTGCTCGGCGGCGGGGGCGGCGGCTCCGGCTCCAGCGGCTCCGGTTCGATGGTCGGTGGCTCCGGCTCCGGTGCGGGTTCCATTGGCTTGGGCTCCGTCTGCGGTGCCTGTGGCGCGAATGGCTTGGGCTCCAGAGGCTTGGGTTCGAAAGGCTTGGGCTCCGTCTGCGGCGCCTGTGGCGCGAAAGGCTTGGGTTCCAGAGGCTTGGGTTCCAGAGGCTTGGGTTCCAGAGGCTTGGGCGCGAAAGGCTTGGGTTCCAGAGGCTTGGGCGCGAAAGGCTTGGGTTCCAGGGGCTTGGGCTCCAGTGGCTTGGGTTCCAGGGGCTTGGGCTCCAGTGGCTTGGGTTCCAGGGGCTTGGGCTCCGGTGTTGGCATGGGTGCGGCCGCCGGGGGCGGAGGCTCCGGTGCGGTGAATGGACTGGGTGCCGGCGAAGGCGGCGGGGTTGGTGCGGCTGCCGCCGGCGGCGGAGTCGGAGCCGGAGCGGGGGCCCCCGGTGAGGGCGCGACCGGACCGATCGGCTGGATGCCCGAAGGCATGGCCGGCGAAGGTGCGGCTCCCACCAGCTCGTTGACCTTGTCGATCAGCGCCTGGCTCTCGAACGGCTTGGTAATGTGTCCGTTGGCGCCCACCTCGCGCGCCCGGTTCTCGTCGAAAGCCTCGAAGGTGCCGGCCAGCAGAAGCACCGGGACGTCTTTCAGGGCCGGATCCCCCTTGATGGCCTGACAGACCTCGTACCCGTTCTTCTTGGGCATGATCACATCGGCCAGCACGATATCCGGTTTCATCTCCTTGGCCTTGGAGACCGCGTCATCGCCGTTGTCCACGGTTGTAATCTCGAAGTCCTCATTCGCGAACGTGATGCCGACCACCCGTTGGATGGTGATGCTGTCGTCCGCCAGCAGCAGAGATTTGGACATCAAAGCCTCCTTACCCCGGATCGGGGTGGGCAAATCCCTTTTGTGGCAAGAAACCCAAACAAAAACGCCTACTCGACGTACCACAGTTGGGTGGGGGTGTCAAGGGGATTACAAGCCGTAAACCCTACACTTGACACGGTTTTGAGCCGGTTGCTACCGTCGGCCTATGGCGCGTAAATTCCGGATAAGGAAGGTTCTCACCCCGCTGATTTTCGTGGTTGTGGTGGCGGGAGCCTTCTTTCTGCTGCGCAAGCACGTGACCTGGCTGGACTACTTCGAAGGCACCGTAACCGAGAGGCTGGACCAGCAGACCAGTGCGCTGGTCGAGCGGCGATACACTGAGATCAGCGAGTATTACCTGGTCATAGACACCGACGACGGTCGTCGGGTGACCGTACCGGTGGAGCAGTTGGTCTACTTCGAGGCGCGCGCGGGCATGCGCATCAAGAAGTCCCCCTTCACCCAAAATGTCCAGCTGAATCCCTAGAGCTTCCGCTCTTGACGTGTCGCGTCATTTCCACTAGAATTCAGGCATGCGACCGGTCAACTATCTGAAAACACTACCCTCTTTTTATGTGAGTTCGATGAAGCAGACTCTGGCCACCATCGAACGCCGGCACCCCTTCGAGCCTAGTCCCCCCCGGCCGACGGTGCTGGTTCCCGGAGCCTTCTGCACCGGATCGGTGATGAACCGGCTGGGCCGGGACCTGGAGCGGAGGGGAATATCGGTCTGTGTGCCGCCTGCGTTTCCATACTACTTCTCCGCACTGGCCAACCTCTGCCGGCTGCAGCGTTCAGCCGAAGCCCTCGCCGGGTGGCTGGACGATCTGGGAGCCTCCCGCGGCTTCGAAGAAGTGAACATGGTGGGTCACTCCAACGGGGCGCTGATCGCGCTGCTGGCGGCGGGCCGGTTGAGCCGGGTGCGCGTCCGCCGGGTGGTGAGCATGGCGGCTCCATTCGGAGGATTCCCGGCCGCCCGTCCCTTGGGTTTGTTGATTCCCTGTTGCCGCGATATAGCCGCCGACAGCGACACGCTGCAGAAGGCTATCGCGGCGCAAGATCTGGTGGGCCTGTGTCTGGTGGCCGACCACGATTCGCTCCTGCCTCCGGTGCTCCAGTTCCTTCCCGGCAGCGACCGGGTGGTCATGCAGGGCTTTCAGCACATGGATTTTATCGTTGGTAAGCCCGAGCAGATCAGGAAGACCGCGGAGCACATCTTCCGCTGCCTGAATAACGGGGCCTGAACCCGGGTGGTTATACCGGGGGGTTCTCCGGGGGAAGGTCGCCGGTTTCGTGAACCCGGATGAGGTATCCGAGGATCAACATCGATGAAGCGTTTTCGGTGGCCTTTTCCGGGCTGGCCTCGATCACCTGACGGGCGTAGCTGTACATCACCTCGGCCAGCTCCTCCCCCACGACGTCGCGGATGATTTCCTGGAGCCGGTCCCGGCGCATGTTGGAAAGCTCGGTGAGAAACGAGACCGCCAGATCCTTTTTGGATGTTTGAGCCATGCTGGCACCCTATCAACCCGCCTTGTTACCGTCAAGGGTTGACAAAGACCTGCTCCTGGCCAAAGCTGGATGCAGTGGATCCTTCCGAGACCAAGATCGCCAAGTTCCTCCTCGACACCGGTTTACTGGACAATTTCCAGTACCAGAGCGCCAAGGACCACATGAGCCAGTACGGGGGCAAATTCCACCTGGTAGTGGTGGATCTGGGGCTGGTGTCCGAAGAAAGGATGGTGACGGTGGTCTCCAAGGTGATCGGCCTTCCCAAAGTCACCCTGGAGACCAAACGCTCTGATCCCCAGGCGCTAAAAAGGCTGCCGGCGGACTTCTGCCAGGAGCGGCTGGTTTATCCCACGGCGTTGATAGAGGGAGGCACCGCCCTGCGGTTGGCCATGGCCGATCCCACCGACGTCACCACCCGCAGCCAGGCCCAGGTGCGCTCGGGCCTGAAGATCCGCCCGGTGGTGGCGGGAGTGTCCGAAATCCACGAGGCGATCAAGCGCGATTACGCCCTGGACGAAAAGAAAGAGGCCTTCGTAGTGGGCACCATCGACCTGTCCCTGTCCGACGAGGAGGCCGCCGCCGGAGAATTCAAGGTCACCGACCTGGCCGGCAAGACCCGGGTCAAACACTCCGCTGATGTCAAACCCTCGGCGCCCGCGCCGGCCACCGGCGCCCTGGCTGCCCGCCTGGACAATCTCGTCGAGGGCCAGGACAAGTTCGAAAAGATCATGAAGGGCGTGATCGAGTTGTGCGTTGAGAAGGGTTTCTTCAGTCCCGCCGAGATCCAGGATCGCATGAAGAAGAAGTAGTAGATCTCTTCTCCGCGGCCCGCGCATGGGCCTCCAATCCCTCCAGGCGGGCCAGTTCTGCGGAGTCGGCCGCCAAGATCGATGATTCCTCCAGCTCAAGCCAGGTCTGGATCTTGAGGAAGGTCAGCACGGAGAGCCCGCCGGTGTACCGGGCGCCGCCGCCGGTAGGCAGCACGTGGTTGGGACCGGCCCCGTAGTCGCCGAATACCTCGGCCGATCCGATGAACAGCGCGCCGTAGTTACGCAGGCGCTTTGCGGCGGCGGCGGGCTCTGGCAGCATTAATTGAAGGTGCTCCGGGGCCAGCCGGTCGCAGATTCCAATTGCCCGGTCGAGATCGGGGACCGCCAGCGCGAATCCGTTCTGCAGGGCGGTGCGGGCTGCGCCGGCGGTGGGCAGATTCTCCAGCTGGATAGCCAGCTCCCGCTCGACCTTGGCGATGAGATTTTCATCCGTGGTTACCAGCACCGGCCGGGCGTCGGGATCGTGCTCGGCCTGGGCCAACAGGTCGGCCGCGATCAATCCGGCGTCGGCGGACCCGTCGGCCAGAACCACCAGTTCGGAGGGGCCCGCCAGCATGTCGATCTTCACCCCGAATGAAACCAACTGCTTGGCGGCGGTGACCCACCGGTTGCCCGGGCCCACCACCGCGTCGCAGGGGGGGACGTCTCCGGCGCCGCAGGCCAAAGCGGCGATGGCCTGGGCGCCTCCGGCCGCCAGCAGGCCGTCGGCACCCGCGATTGCCGCGGCGGCCAGTGTGACCGGTGCGGGGCGCGGGGAGGCCACCCATACGGTTTCGACTCCGGCAGCCCGGGCGGTGACCGCGGTCATCAGGACCGAGGAGGGCAGGGGATAGCGCCCCCCCGGAGCATAGCAGCCCGCCGACTGGACCGGCCTGATGGTGTGACCGGCCTTTCCTCCCGGTACTTCGACGGTCAAGTCCGATATTGACGCCCGCTGGGCTTCGGCGAAGGCGCGGATTCTGGTGGCGGTGCGCCCGAGCAGCTCGCGGGTCTTCCTGTCGATCGACGCCAGGGTGTCTTCGAGCCCCGCCCGGGTATATACGGCCCGGTCTCCCCCGTGCAGGTCTCCCAGGCGGCGGGCGTGATCGATCAGCGCATCCCATCCGCGGTTTTTCACGTCGGCGATGATCTCTCCGGCCGCGGTGAGCGTTTCGGCGTCGACCGGATTGCGGCGCAGCTCATCCACCCGGTCGGGACTGATTTTTCTCAGCAGATCACTCATTCAGCCTCCCGGGCGATCGCCCCAGCAGGTCCAGGTGTTCTTGTGGCAGAAGCCCGAGCCGTGCTGGCGGACGGTGAAGCGTATGGCGTCGCGGTCGCAGTCCAGGTCGACTTGCAGCAGGTCCTGCCGGCAGCCGGAGGTTTCGCCCTTTATCCAGATACCCCGCGAGCGGGAGCGGTAGACGCCCCGGCGGGTCAGCACCGCCTGGCGCAGGCTGTCGAGATCCGACCAGGCCAGGCCCAGGGCCACGCCGCGCTCGTCGCAAACCACGGTGGCGAACAGGCCGTCGGGCCGGTCCGATTTCAGCGGGGCGGCGATGGCGTCGGCCAGATCCATTTTTCCGGTGTAGAGGGCCATGCCCACCTGGGCGTCGGCGCCCAGGGCGTCCAGTTCGGCCACCTCGGCCGGCGTGGTGATCCCGCCGGCGATGGTGAGTCGGGCGTCGCCGGCCGCCGACTTCAGCTCAGAAACGCGTTGAAGCGCGGTTCCCTGCAGGCGGCCCTCCTTTTCCACGAAGGTGACCAGGAACCCTCCGACCAGCCCCCAAAGCTCCTGCATGCGTTCGATCACCGAGCGGCCGGTCTTTCGGGTCCAGCCCTCCACCACCACATCGCCGTCTACGGCGTCCAGGGCGGCCACCACCCGGTCTTTGGGCAGTTCTTTCAAAACCTCCGGCCGGGCGGCGGTTCCCAGCACCACCCGGGCGGCTCCCGACTCCAGCCAGTCGACCGCGCTTTTGACGTCGCGGATCCCGCCGCCCACTTTGCAGGGCGCCAGTCGGCACAGCTCCCGGATCACCTCGCGGTTGGAGCCCCGGCCCAGGGCCGCGTCCAGATCCACAACGGCGATCTCGCCGGCTGGGCGAAAGCGCTCGGCGATCGGCCTTGGGTCGCCTGCGTCCAGGGCCTGCTCCTTCCCGCCGATCAGCTGGACAGCGTTGCCGTTGAGAATGTCAATAGACGGGACGATCATAACCGTACCTCCACCGAGTTGTTCTGCAAAAACTCCTTCAAAGTGCCTACGGTATACTCTCCGTAGTGGAAGATCGAAGCGGCCAGAACCGCGTCGGCGCCGGCCTCGAGCGCCTCCAGAAAGTGCCCGGGCTGCGATGCGCCGCCCGAGGCGATCACCGGGACGTTGACCGCTTTTGAGATTGCGCTTAGCAGATCCAGATCATACCCCTGGCGGGTCCCGTCGCGGTCCCAACTGGTCAGCAGGATCTCGCCGGCTCCCAGATCGACGGCCCGGCGGGCCCACTCCACCGCATCCAGCTCCAGGCGGTCCCGCCCCGAGCGGATCACCACATTCCATGAACCGCTCTGATTCCTGGCCGCGTCCAGGGCCAGGACGGTGCACTGGCTTCCGAATGTCCCGGCCATGCTTTCAAGCAGCCCGGGATTGCCGACCGCGGCGGTGTTGATGCCCACCTTGTCGGCCCCGGCCTCGAGCAGCGCCGCGGCGTCATCCAGTTCGCGCACTCCCCCGCCCACCGACAGGGGGATGGATATTTCCGCCCGGACGCGGCGCACCCAGTCCAGCCGGGTGCGGCGACCGTCCGGGGTCGCGGACACGTCCAGAAGCACCAGCTCGTCGGCACCCTGCTCCGCATAGGCCCGGGCCAGTTCGGCCGGGTCGCCGGCGTCGCGCAGGTTTTCAAACTTGATCCCCTTGACCACCCGGCCGTTCTTGACGTCCAGGCAGGGAATTATTCGGGCGGTCAGCATGTCCCACCTCCGTTTTGATCCAGCCAGCGCCCGATAAGCGCCAGACCCCAGCGGCCCGAAAGCTCGGGGTGGAACTGACAGGCCAGCACCCCGCCGCGCTCCAGAGCGGCGACGAACCGTCCACCGTGGTCGGAAAACGCCGCGCAAAAGCCCGCGGGTGAACCCACCAGGCGGTAAGAGTTGGCGAAGTAGGCGTATCCGTCTTCGATCAGCCGGCAGCCTTCTCCGGTCTCCACCCGGTTCCAGCCCATCTGGGGTACCCGCACCGAGCGATCGAACCTCTCGATGCGGCCGCTGACGACTCCCAGGCCATCCACTCCGGGGCTCTCGGAGCTGGATTCGCACAGGATCTGCAGCCCCACGCACACCGCCAAGGTGGGCCGGCCTTCCTGCAGCCTTTCCCTCAGGGCATCGACCAGCCCGTTTTCCTTGAGCCGGGACATGGCCGCGCCCAGCGCACCCACGCCGGGGAGCACCAGGCGATCCCCGGACAGGATCCGGTCCGGATCGGTGGTGATCTCCGGGCGGGCACCCGCGCGCTCCAGGCCGGCGAGGATCGAGGCCATGTTGGCGGTGCCGGTGGGCACCACTTGCACCGGAAGGTTCTTCATCCCAGCACCCCCTTGGTGCTGGGCACCCCGCCGCCGTTTTGAGCGACCGAGGCCTTCAGCGCCAGGGCCACCGCCTTGAAGGCCGCCTCGGCCCGGTGGTGATCGTTCTGCCCGCGCAGAACGTCGACGTGCAGGCTGCAGCGGGCGGTGGAGGCGAACGACGAGAGGAAGTGGCCCACGTTTTCGCAGGAGAGCCCGCCGATCGCCTGCCGGTTCAGGCCCAGGTCGACCACCGGACATGGCCGGCCGGACAGATCGATCGCCGCGCGGGCCAGGGCCTCGTCCAGCGGGGCGTAGGCCCAGCCGAACCGGGCGATCCCCGCCCGGTCCGCCAGGATCTGGTCCAGCGCCGAACCCAGCACCAGGGCGCAGTCCTCGGCGGTGTGGTGGTCGTCGACCTGCAGGTCTCCCTTGCATTGCAGCGTCAGGTCGAATTTGGCGTGGCGGGCCAGGGCGGTCACCAGGTGATCGAGGAAACCGATCCCGGTCGACACCTCGGTCTTCCCTTCGCCGTCCAGGTAAAGCACCAGACGGATATCGGTCTCGTTGGTCTTGCGCTTGATTTCAGTTTTTCTGGGATTCATGGCATCAACTCCTGCAGTTCGTCGAGGTTTTCAAGAACCCGGGCGGCGCCCGCTTCGGTCAGGGCGCCGGGATCCCCGTCTCCCGGGGCCACCACGCCCAGCGGAAGGACGCCCGCGCGCCGGGCGGCGGTGAGGTCGTCCGGGGTGTCGCCGATCATCCAGGCCCGCTCGATTCCCATTTGCTCCAGCGCCAGGCGCACCGGGCGCGGGTCGGGTTTCCGCGGGGCATCCTCCAGGCACACCAGCGAGGACAACCGGTTGGCTATGCCGTTCTCCCGAAGGAAGCGCTCGGCGTCGGCCCGCGGCCGGCCGGTAACCACTCCCAGCGGCACTCGCCGGGACAAGCCTTCCAGCAGTCCCGGAGAGGTCAGCAGTTTCTCGTTCCGGCGCAGGCCGGGCGATTTTGGACTTCCCTGGTAGATGTTCTCGAAGCGCCCGGTCACCTCGGCCAGGTCGGCCTGCACTCCGTTTTGTTGAAGCAACTTCTTGGTGAGCATCCAGTCGTTGTTGGATCCGCCTGCGGCCTTGGCGGATTGGACCTCTTCGTCTCCAAGCCGGACGCCGTAGGTGGCGGCGGTTTCGATGATGGTCCGGCGGTAGGATTGCGAGACATCGGCCAGCACGCCGTCCATATCGAACAGCAGCCCCTGGGGCTGCAGTACGGTTTTCAGCGCCGCGCAAAGCCGCGTGAACTTCTTGGTCCCGCCCGGGCAGGTGATGCGTAAACAGCCTTCCAGCCCGGGGTTGTCCGGGAAAATGCGGACCAGGATTCCCAGGGCGACCAGGCCGGCGTACACCCAGTCCGCGGATTTGAAGCGGCACAGGATGAAGTTGGCCTGGGAGGGCAGCGGCTCGGCTCCCAGATCGCGAAGCAGGGTGAAGAGCTTTTCGCGCTCTTTTTTGGTTTCCTCCACGAACGGCTCCACGCCGCCTGAAAGCCGCTCGGCCGCCCGGGCCAACGAGGGCCGCGCCACCGTGTAGGGTCCCCCCGCGGCGCGCAGGCAGTCGATGACTTCGGCGGGACCGGCCGCGTAGCCCACCCGCAGCCCGGCCAGACCCCAGGCCTTGGAAAACGAGCGCACCACCACCGCATTGGGCAGCGAAAGGGCGGTACTCGTCAGGTCCCGGTCGGCGAACTCGGTGTAGGCCAGGTCGACCAAAAGCAGGGCCTGCGGAGCCGCGGCCGAAAGCTTTTTCAGGTCTTCGGCCGAGGCCGTGGCCCCGGTGGGGTTGTTGGGGCTTACCACGCATACCACCCGGGTGTCGGGACCGATCCGGGCGATCACCTCGTCGGTGGGATAGTCGCCACGGGGCCAAGGCACCGACACCACCCTGGCTCCCGCCAGCTTGGCGTAGCGGGCGATCATCGCGAAGGTGGGCGCGGGCTGGATCAGTTCGCGCCCGGGAGAAAGATAAGCCCGGCAGACGCGGTCGATGGCCTCGTCGCCGCCGGCAGTGACCAGGATCCGGCGGGGCTCCACACCCAGCATCCCGGCCAGACGGTCCTGAAGCGGCCGAGGGTCGGGATAGCGGCACTCCTCCTCGGATCCCGCTCCCTCGTTTCCGTCCAGCCGCAGATCGGCCTTTATACCGGCGCCGGGCGTCTGGTAGGCGCTGACCTCTTTGATGAACGGATTGGGTTCGATGCTCATGACGGCCTCCTCACGGCACGATCTGCGCCAGGTTGGACACCACGATGTCGCCGCCGCCTTTGGTCTTGATCTCGGGAATCACCGCGGGGAGATCCTCGCGGGGCACCGCGGCCTTCACCGCGTAGCCCGAGTCGCCCGACAGCCGCGAGACGGTCGGCTCGCGCATGCAGGGCAGCACCGCGATTACCGCTTCCAGGTGGGCCCGGTCTACGTTGACCTCCACCATCACTCTCCGGCGGGCCTCCAGCACCGAGCTCAAAAGCAGAACGAAACGGTCCACCGATTCCTTGCCGCGGGGATTCTCCAGGACCTCCGGGTTGGCATACAGCCGCGTCGAGGATTTCATCAGCTCGTCGACTATTTCCAGGCCGTTGGCTCTCAGGGTGTTGCCGGTGGCGGTGTTGTCCACGATCAGGTCGGCGTCCTCGGGGGGGAACACCTCGGTAGCCCCGTACGACTGAACGAAGGTGGCTTCCACTCCCTTCTGCTTGATCCACTCGGTGGTCAGGCGCCGGTACTCCGAGGCCACCACTATGGGGCGGTTGAAGAGATCCCCGCCGGCCACCAGTTCCCGGGGCGCGGCCGCCACCACCCGGACCGGATCCAGCCGGCAGTCGAGCACCTCGACCACCCGGGCGTTCAACTCCGCCACCCAGTCGGGACCGGCGAACCCCAGGTCGCGCGAACCCGCGTGGAGCATCTCGACGATGTTGGGCGGCCGGAGGATCTTGGCCTCGAAGCCCTCCAGGGAGATCTCCGGGCGGTAGCCCCGGGAGCTCTTGCGCACCTGGATTCCCGCTTCGGCCAAAAGCCCAAAAACCCCCGTCTCCATGCTGCCCTTGGGCAGGGCCAGCCTGAGGTTTTCGTTCTGGCGTTCTTTTTTCGGTGCCATGGGAGCCTCCTTCTGCTTGCGGCCCCGGCCGGCACCTGACGTTTGCTTAAACGAAAGACGCCGGCCCGGGGCCGGCGTCGATGGCGTGTCAGTTCAATCGAAACCTATGCCATCATCCGGCCCAACCGGTATGGTGATGATGATGGAAATGGATTCGATAGCTTCGCATCGCAGACATATTCTCTTCTTTCGGGCCGGGTGTCAACTCTTTTCGTGCTCCATGCCCAGCAGGCGCTGCAGCGAGGAGAACAACTGCACCAGCATGATGGGCTTGCCTAAAAACAGATCGGCCCCGGCCAGGTAGGCGGCCTTCTGGGCCTCCTCGGTGCCCGCACTGATGGCGATCACCGGCATGATGCGGGTGGTTTCGTTCTCGCGGATCAGCCGGATGAGCTGCTCGCCGCCCATGACCGGCATGTTCAGGTCGGTGATGGTCAGGTCGCAGGTTTGCTTCTGCAGCAGATCCCAGGCCTGCTTGCCGTCGACCGCCTCGATTACCTTCAACTCGCGCTGGCCGGCAAAGCGGATCCCGTGGAACTTCTTCAGGGCGTAGAGGATCATCTCGCGGACTACCTTGTTGTCCTCGACCAGCAGCACGCGGAATTCGCCCTGGGCCTTTTCTTCCGGCTGGGGCTCGGGGAGCGGCTTGCCGAGTTGGTCCACCACCTCGCGGACCTGCTGGGCCTGCTCCTCGGAGTCGAAGGTGAACTCGATCCCGATACCCGCCGGTTTCTCGTCGGTGGCATGCTCCTCGGTCCGGCGCCAGCGCACTACTCCGCGGCAGGCGATCGGGGAGAGCAGCCGCGGGAAGGAGATGGAAAAGGACACCTCTTCGCCGTTCTTGAAGGGCTTCTTTGTGGCGATGAATATGCCGCCGCCCGAGGCGTTGGAGGCGTAGTCGGCCACGAAATCTTCGGCGGATTCGTACTCCACCTTTAGGATCAGTTCGATGCGCGGGTATTTTCTTTTTTCTTCCATGTCGTTCATGAGGTTTTTTCTCCGCCTTAGGGTGTCAAGTCCAACAGAAGCTGCAGGGATTCGAAAAGCTGGGGAAGCCTCACCGGTTTTCCCAGGAAAAGATCGGCGCCGGCCTTGAAGGCCTCGTACTGGGCGTCCTCGCCGCCCGCGCTTATGACGATGATCGGCAGGCTGCGCACTTCCTCGTTGTCCCGGATGGTGCGGATCAACTGCATGCCGTCCATGACCGGCATGTAGTAGTCGATCACCGCCAGGTGAAAGGGCTCCTCCTGCAGCCGCTCGTAGGCCTCCTTGCCGTTCTCCGCCTCCACCACCTCCAGCTTGCGGCCCCCCGGAATGGCCCGGGCCTCGAACTTGGCCAAGGCGTGCCGGAACAACTCCCGCACCACCTGGTTGTCCTCGGCCACCAGGACCCGGAAAGGCTCGCCCGGGCCGGTGTCCATGTCAGGCTGCGGCTCCGGTGGGTTGAACAACCGGTCGAGCAGCTTGCCGATTCGCTGGGCTTCCTCGGGGGTGTCGAAGGCGAACTCCACGCCCACCCCGGCGGGAAGCTCCTCGGAGGACTCCTCGGCTGTACGCATCCAGCGGACTTCTCCGCGGCAGTCGATGGGCACCAGGATGCCCGGGAAGGAGAGGCTGAACGACACCGGGTCGCCGATCTCGAACGTCTTTTTGGTGGCGATGAAGACCCCGCCGCCGGAGGCGTTGTGGGTGTAGTCGGAGACATAGGCCCGGGAATCTGCGTAGTCCACCTTGAGGATCACGTCGACTCGCCGGTGCTTGCGGTTGCTGGTCAAGTTGGTCATGTTTACTCCACCACCGAGCGGATGGCCTGGTTGAGGCGCACCACCTGCTCGGGGCAGCTCTCGGAATATTCCATCAACGGCTGTATGGGGCCGTCGGATGACAGCCCCTCGGGTTGCCAGTTGGCCGGCTTGTTTTTGACCCGGTCTTTGAACCGCTGCTTGTTGTCGGCTACGCAGCGCAGCAGCTCGGCCAGCGCCGCATCGCAGTCGGGGTTTTCCCGGCTGTGTTTCTGCAGAATGGCCTCGATCTGCGGCCGGTAGAGAAGCACGAAGATCATCGGGTCCACCTTGGGGGCGTCGGGCTTGAATCCTCCGGGGTCGGGGGCCTCGCGGGAATTGCCCGTGCAGCCGCCGGCTAGGAATCCCGTCAACAGACCGGCGATTATCAGGCTTCTGATCATGGGTCCGTTCCTTATTTGCCCAGGATCTTGTGCAGCGCCCGTTTGGCGGCCGCCTGGACGGTGCCCTCGGGGTCGTTGGCGGCCTTTTTCAGCGGGCCCTCGGCGGATTTGGCCGCCGGCCCGATCTCGCCCAGGGCATGCGCGGCCAGCTCCCTGAAGCGCGGCGCCGGATCCTTGAGAATCTCGGCCAGCAATGCTACGGCCGGGGCGGCCTTGGGGCCCATCTTGGCCAGCGCCAGCAGGGCCGCTACGCGGATGCGGAACCCCTTCTCGCCCAGGGCGCCCATCA
>Ga0272442_10002175_pt1 | contig 28773 bp, 31 predicted proteins | sample SSMForm2O_FD_200262 | JGI IMG/M metagenome (GOLD analysis project Ga0272442, IMG submission 200262) | Marine sediment archaeal communities from Little Sippewissett salt marsh, Falmouth, MA, United States - SSM-Form-2O | ecosystem: Environmental > Aquatic > Marine > Wetlands > Sediment ...
CGAACGATAAACCTTGCCCAGCATACGCGCCACCTCAGGCAGACGCTGCGGTCCCACAATAAAAAAGGCGATCAGCAAAATAACGAATAATTCCGCGCTTCCGATTCCAAACATTACGACGTTTACAGTTGACCGTTTACCGTTAACCGAAAATTCATTATTTCTTCACGGCACACGGCACACGGTTTACGTTATTTGTTTACAAATAACTATGCAGGCCCCTTAATAAATAGTTTACACCCAGAAAAGTAAACAAAATACAAAAAAAACCGAGAATATTGATCCAGGCGCAAACCATACCTTTTTTCCCTTTGACCAGGCGCAGGTGAAGATAAAAGGCATACACCAGCCAGGTGATCAAAGACCAGGTCTCTTTAGGATCCCAGCTCCACCAGGAGCCCCAGGCCACATTAGCCCAGACACTGCCCGTAGTCAGACCCAGAGTAAAAAAAATAAAGGAAAAAGCAATCAGTTTAAAACTGATCGTATCCATAAAAGTCAAAAAACCGCTTTCCGCCCGTTTGCGGTTGAGCAGATAGATCAAAGCGAACAAAAAAGAAAGCGTAGCCGCACCGTATCCGATAAAATAACTGGACACATGGATAAACAGCCAATTGCTTTTTAAAGCCGGGATCAAAGGCTGGCTGGTCTTGTCCAGAAAAGAAAGAGCCCCGAAAATAAAAACAGTTACCAGACCGATCAATCCGGATAGAGGAGCCAGTTTATACCGGTTGCGGAACAAAAGATAAGCAAACAGTATAGACCAGGAATAAAAAAGTAAAGATTCGAAAAGAGTGACAAACGGGGGCTGCCCGGTCTGCCAGAACCTGAACACCACCAGAAAAGTATGAACAGCAAAGGCAGCAAAAAGAAACAGATCGGAAACGGCCCCGGCTTTATTACGGGCAAAGAGCAGAGAAACAAAATAAAAAACTACTGCCGCAAAATAGAATCCGAAACAAATATTAAAAACAAGGTCAGCCATCCCCTTTCCTCTCTTTGATCTTTTTATAGTAATAGAAAAAAACGCTCAAATTCAGAATTAAAAATCCCACAAAAATAACTTTAGCTCCGGGATCTTTTTTTACTCTCAACCCGGTCCAGGAAAGGTCATCCTGATCATAATTCATCTGATAGACAATATAGCCCTCACAGCGGAAAGGCCGGTTGACCCGGATAACCGTCTCTTTACTGTCTCCCTGTTTTTGAACCGTAATATGACTGCTGTACTCTTTTACCGGAGCCTGCCAGGCATAAGCCAGTTTAAGGTCTTTAAACTTTACCGGCATCATCCCGGGATAATCAGCAAAGACCCAGCGTTCTTCCTTTTCCCCGCCTCTGGTGATTTCCAGCAATACAGCCGGATTAAGCGGCTTCTCACTTCTGTTTTCAGGCCCTTCTCCGGTCATGACCAGATGGGCAAAATATTCTTTTAAATAAATCGTATAAGGAGAACCTTCCAGACCGCAGCTTTCACCCGGTTTAAGCCGGCAGATAACTCCCTGTTCCATCTGAGGGCAATAAGCTCCGATACGGTGATCAGCGGGCGGATAAAACTCCAGCTCGAAATCATTCAAGGTAAGGCTGAAAGGAAGATCGACCTCCCCTTTTTCCGATAAAAAGCTATCCGCGGTCTGTCCTTCTCTCAGGCTCAGATATCCTTTTTCAGTAAAAAGAGCAGTCAGCACTGATCCGGACAGAATCAGGATCAGACTGAAATGAAGCAGAACCAGCGATCTTTTTTTAAAGGATATACGTTCAATGGTGCAAAACAAAAGATTCAGGCCTAAAAGAACCAGCAGGGAAACAAACCAGCGGGAATAATAAAGAGAAGTGAAGCCCAGGCTGCGAAAAAAAGAATAGGCTGTTTCTCCGTAATGCCGAACATATTCTTCCGGGCTCAATCCCTGGGGGATCAGCGTACCCACAAAAGAAGAAACAATTATCAGACCAAGAAGAAACAGCCCTGTCTTTAATGATCCTAAAAAAAGAAAAATCTTTTTGATGCTTATTTTTATCTTCATCTAATCCGGAAAACGATTTCCAAGTCTTATTTTTCGTGACATTCACTGCAGCCTGTAGGGCCTGCTTCCTGGTCCTGATGACAGGTTATACAATTTTCGTGAAAGGCCTGTTTAGAGTCTATATCCGCATCCTCATTATGGCAGTCAGTACAGGCCTGATCTGCTTCTCCCACATGATGGCACTCTTCACAGGAAAAGTCACCGTGCGTGGAATGGTTAAAAGTAGCATCGCCGAAATTGCTTTCCAAAACGATACCGTCTTCCTGGGCCATCAGGGGAGAAACCGCGGCCAAAGAAGCAAAAACAAACCCGACTGCAGCAAAAAACACGATAATAGATCTGTTCATAACACCTCCTTTTTTTGCTCACTCTATACTATTTTTTTTCCTCTGTCAATTCATTTTTCCTTATGCTTTAGGCAAAACCCGGCACAGGCCCTGACCGTAGCCTCACAATCTTCCCGGCTGTGGCTGAAAGAGACAAAATTAGCTTCAAACTGGGAAGGCGCCAGATTTATCCCCTGCTCCAGCATTGACCAGAAATATTTTCCGTAAATTACGGTATCGGAAGTCTTGGCTGAACTGAAATCTCTGATTTTTTCTCTGCTGAAAAAAACAGTAAACATGGAACCGAAACGGTTAAGGCTGAAAGCCAATCCTGAATCAGACAAAACCTGCTCCAGGCCCAGGCATAATCCGGCAGCCTTTTCTGCCAAAGCCTTATAATCCATAGTTTCCAGGATCTCCAGAGTAGCCAGCCCGGCAGTAACAGCCAGAGGATTACCGGATAAAGTGCCGGCCTGATAAACACTGCCTTGAGGCGCGATGCAGTCCATGATCTCTTCTTTACCGCCGTAAGCGGCACAGGGCAGTCCTCCGCCGATGATCTTGCCCAGACAGGTAAGATCAGGAATAACTTTAAAAATATTCTGCACTCCTCCGTAACAGAAACGAAACCCGGTAATGACTTCGTCAAAAATAAGCACTATATTTTCTTTCGCTGTAATCTCTCTGACCTGCTCTAAAAACCCATCTTCCGGCAAAACCACACCCATATTACCGCATACCGGCTCCAGAATACAGCCGGCAATACTTCCTCTATGTTTTTCAACTATCGCCCTAAAGGTACTGATATCATTATAAGGGCAGACCAGAGTATCTTCAGCCAGAGCTTTGCTCACCCCCAGACTGGTGGGTATGCCCAGGGTAGCCTGGCCGGAACCGGCTTTGACCAGAAGACTGTCCACTGAACCGTGATAACAGCCTTCGAATTTTATGATCTTATCTTTACCGGTATAACCGCGGGCCAGTCTGATCGCACTCATAGTAGCTTCTGTGCCTGAACTGACCATACGCAGTTTATCGATCGACGGAACTGCCGCACATATTTTCCTGGCAAAAACTATTTCTTTTTCCGTAGGCGCACCGAAACTGGTACCTTTATCCATTGCCTGTTTCAGCTTAGTTAAAACCAGAGGATGGGCATGCCCCAGGACCAGAGCTCCCCAGCTCATGACATAATCCAGATAAGAATTGCGGTCAGCATCGAAAACCCTGCTGCCCCTGGCCCGTTCCAGGAACAAAGGACTTCCGCCCACTGAAGCAAAAGCCCGTACCGGGCTGTTCACTCCTCCCGGGATACAACATGCTGCCTGTTTAAAAAGCTGTTCAGACCTTTTTCTCTTCATTATTTTCCTTTTTCCTCAAACCGCTCATAAATCGATTTTGCTAAAATCTATTTTTTGCCGTTGCTTCTTATATTCTTTCAAAGTCTGCAGAACCTTATGGTCAGGATTGCCCAAAGCCTGGGCCAGTCTTTTTTTAATCCTGACAAACTGGTCTTCGGACCGGGCATGGATCATAGTATAAAAAGCATATGGCCATTCCGGATATGTCCTGCGAAAATAACAATGACTGACCTGAGGGAAAGAAGTCAGAATTTGAGACAATTCTTTTTCTTTTTCCCGGGCCAAGTCCCAGCAGACCATGGCATTAAAGCCGAATCCTGCCCGGCGCAGATCTATAACTGCTCCGTAACGGCGGATAAGTCCTTTATCCCGGCACTCTGCAATAAACTTCACTTTGTCCTCATCTTCCTGAAACGGGTCAGACACCAGTTCCAGAGAAGGATAAATTTTTTCCAGAAGATCATTGATTCTCATAATCTGATCCTGGTATCCAGTTTAAGCATACCTTCATTTCTCAAATCCAGTACTTTTTCCATGCCGGTAAGAGATTTGATCTCTTCTAACTTCTCTTTTACCGTACCTCTGGGAACAGTCAAGGTAAACCAGAGATTAAATTCCGGATCATCTCTGAGATAATTGTGTGAAACACAATCCATGTTGCTGATGATGCCCGCCACTCTTTCCAGGTCCTCCTCAGGCACGCTCATCGCAGCCAGAGTAGATTCAAAACCCATAGCGCTCATTTTGAACAAAGGCCCGATATAACGGATGACCTTTTCTTTTTCCAGAAAAGAAACCCGTTCCAGGACTTTTTTTTCCCCCAGCCCCAGTCTGCGCCCGATTTCGGCAAAAGGCTTAACACAGAGAGGAAAATCAAATTGCAGCTCATTGATCAGTTTACGGTCAAACAAGTCCATACTTACCTTTACAATAATAATCTTCAGCCATAAAATCACCGGAATGATAATAAGCTCTGGCCCGGCATCCGCCGCAGATATCTTTATTTTTGCAAGTGCCGCAGGCACCGCTGTAATCCAGAGTGCGCAGTTTCTGAAGCACAGGGTTATCGCTCCAGATCTTACTGAAAGGAATTTCCCGCACATTGCCCAGATTCAAAGGCAGATAAGGACAGGGATGTACATCGCCATTAGGCAGAACACAGCAGTAATGAGTTCCGGCCAGACAGCCCCGGGCAAAACGCAGGTCCAGACCTTTGTTTTTAGCCAAAGGCATGAACTGAGGAGCACAAACCGGTTTTAATTCCATGGCCAGATCTTTCTGCCGGTCAAGAATATACGCAATAAGACGGAAATATTCAGAGGGGGAGATCAGGTTTTCAGCCTCTTCTTTGCCCCTGCCTGTAGGTACCAGAAAAAAAACATGATAAGCAGCAGCTCCCAATTCAGCCACATAATCGACCATTTCTTCCATCTCTGTATAATTGTGTCTGGTAACTGTGGTATGCACCTGAAACTCCAGACCGGAATCAAGCATATTCTGCATGCCCTTATGTACCAGATCAAAAGAACCTTTTACTCCCCGGAACTGATCATGATTTTCAGCATTAATACTGTCCAGACTGACTCCGGCCCTGGACAGGCCTGCTGCCTTTAATCTCTCGGCAGAAGAACGATCAAGCAAAGTTCCGTTACTGCCCAAAACCATACGCAAGCCAAGCCTTTTACCGTAAGCACAGATATCATAAATATCTTTGCGCAGTAAAGGCTCGCCCCCGCTTAAGACTACGATCCGGAAACCGGCTTTTTTTATTTCTTCCAGCAAAGCCCCGGCTTCAGAAAAATTAAGTTCATTTTTTTCTTTTTCTCCCGCGTCTCTGTAACAATGTTTGCATTTCAGGTTGCAGGCACGCGTTGTATTCCAGGAAATAAGCATTATTCTCCTCCGCTGATTTTACCAGTTTCCCTGCTGCAGCCATAAAGCTGCTTCTTTAGCATGATAAGTAATCAAAATATCGGCACCGGCCCTTTTCAGGCCGCACAAGATCTCCTGCACCATTATCTGCTCCGGGATCCAGCCTTTTGCTCCGGCTGCTTTGACCATGGAATATTCGCCGCTGACATTGTAGGCAGCTAAAGGAGCAGAAAACTTCTGTCTGGCCTGAGAAATAATATCCAGATAACAAAGCGCAGGCTTGACCATAACAATATCAGCCCCTTCCTTAAGGTCAAGTTCTATCTCCCTTAATCCTTCTCTGGTGCGGCAGCAGTCCATCTGATAAGAACGCCGATCACCGAACCCGGGAGCTGAATCAGCCGCATCCCTGAACGGACCGTAAAAAGCAGACGCATATTTTGCCGAATAAGACATGATCGGAATACGGGCGAAACCGGAGCTGTCCAGGCCTGAACGTATGGCTTTGACCTGACCGTCCATCATACTGGAAGGAGCTACCATATCAGCGCCTGACTCAGCCTGGCTCAAAGCAGTTTTAGACAAAAGCTCAAGGGTCGCATCATTATCAACTTCCCGGTCTTCAGTCAAAACTCCGCAGTGTCCGTGACTGGTATACTCACAGAGACAGACATCGGTTATCACCAGAAGATCAGGAAAATCTGCCTTGATCAGACGTACTGCCTGCTGCACAATTCCCTGTTCCGAAAAAGCACCGCTGCCCTGTTCGTCTTTTTCCTCAGGGATACCGAAAACAATGACTGCAGAGATCCCCAGGTCAGATATTTTTTCTATCTCTTTCAATAAGGTATCGGGAGAAAACTGAAAAATACCGGGCATAGAAGTAATTTCCCGGCATATTTTTTTCCCGGCACGGACAAATACCGGCATCACCAGATCATCTTTGCAGACCCGGACATCGCCCACCAGCCGGCGCATACCTGCGCTGGAACGTAACCTTCTGCCCCGGATCAAAGGATACTTCATTTTTAACTCCTTATCAGCTGTTTTTAAACAGAAGCAGACCTTAACTCCAGCTGCTGTTCAAAAGACCTGTCCTTTATCTCATCCCGGCTCAGAAAACAGGCCGGATCTTCCTGCCAGACATCATCATATTTAACCAGAGCACGCAGTCTGCATCCGCCGCAGATCTGTTTATAACTGCATTCTCCGCACTTTCCTTTAAGCAAAGAAAATCTGTTTCGCAGACTGCAAAGCAGCTCATTTTGCGGATCATTCCAGATATCAGCAAGATCGCGCTCACGCACATTGCCCAGACTCTGCGTATTCCAGAACTGACAGGCATAGACTTCTCCCTGAGGAGAAATATCCAGAATTCTTTCCCCGGCCGAGCATTTACCGTGATGCACCATTAATTCCTCCAGCACTGCCTTTTCCCTTTGCGGCTGAGCTGCTCTTATCCGGCGGTAAAGATAAGCCCCGTCGCAGGGATTATCAACGCTTAATATTTCCAGATCCAGGTCCGCGAACTGTTTTGTCTTTTTGATCAGCAGATCAGCCACTTCTCTGCCTGTATCAGGATCGATATCCATATCCGCACTGGCTCTGCCTGAATAAACCAGATGATACATGCAAAAACGGGGCACTTTCTCCTCCACCACCATATCCAGGACTTCAGCCAGACTCTGATAATTATATTTATTTACGGTAAATCTCACGCCCACAGGCAATCCTGCTTTTTTACAATTGCGCAGACCTTCCCAGGCCCGGTCAAAAGAACCGGCACCGCGAAATCCGTCATGTACCTGCCGGTTCCCGTCAATGCTTATCCCGGCATAAATAAGACCGCAGGATTTGATCTTTTCCGCGACATCTTCGCTGATCACGGTTCCGTTGGTCGATAATCCGCAGCGCAGCCCTTTTTCCCTGGCATATTCAGCCAATTCCCAGATATCAGGCCGCAGCAGAGGTTCTCCTCCGGAAAAAAGAAGAACTCCTGTATTTACTTTCAGCAGAGAATCAATGACTTTCTTTGCCTCCTCAGTGGAAAGTTCATCTCTGGCCCTGCTTTCATCAGCGGAAATATAACAATGCTTGCATTTAAGATTACACTTACGGGTAATATTCCAGACTACCAGCAAAGGTATCTGCTCTTTATGCAGTTGATGAGAAACCCCGCCTTTATTCAGCAACATTTTTGTAAAATTGATCATTGTTTCAACTCCTTGATTAAAGTACAAGCCAATGATGAAAAAGTAAAACTTTCCGGTATTATACAGGAAAATCCGTATTCTGATACTGTACGCTGAGTCGGCAGCCCCATTCCGATCAAAGGAACAGTTTTAAGTTTATCGAAAAAACCGTATTTTCCGGCCGCTTTAAAAAAATTCCTGGCATTTTCCGAACTGGCAAAAATTATCGTATCCGGCAAAGGTTCGGTCAAGTCTTTAAACCGGGCAGCACTGACAGCCGCAGGTTTCAGCCGGTAGACCACCGGGGTTTTCAGAGAAAATCCGTATTCCTGCAAAGCCCTGGGCAGGAAATCACCGGCTTTATCTGCTCTGGGCAAAAGGACTTTTCCTCTGGGCCCGGCTGAACCGGAAAAAGCCTCAGCCAGTCCCTGGGAAGAAAAATCACACGGCATCAGATCCGGCTCTAAAAAATAAGAACGCAATACCTGAGCTGTTCCCGGCCCGATCACCGCTATTTTAACCCCGGACAAACAGCGCAGGTCTTTACCCAGTTCTCTCATCCTCCGGATAAAAATATGCACAGAGTTTTTACTGGTAAAGACCAGCCACTGATAAGAACTCAGCTGTTCGATCTCTTTATCTATTTTAGCAAAAGAAGCTGCGGGAGATATAGATACCCCTTCAAAATGGCGCAGCCTGCAGCCTGCGGGCTCAATAATATCTTTAAACAGATAATAACTTTCTCTGGTCGCAGCCATTAGAACATTTTTCCCCGGCAAAAGAAGTTTATTCTTTTTTCTCCGGGCCAGATATTTTCTCGCCCTTACTACTTCACCGATCACGATCACTGCCGGAGCCTTCAGGCCTGCGGCTCTGACTTTTGCTTCCAGAGAAGAAAGCGTAGCCTGTACTGTTTTCTGGCGCACAGTCGCCCCTTCCTGAATTACTGCTGCCGGAGTTTTCGAAGGCACCCCCTCTGCTTTCAACTTTCTGATTATTGCCGGAAGATTTTTCATGCCCATCAAAATGACCAGAGTATGTTCAGGGCTCCAGACCTTACTCCAATCCACTGAAGTACAGGATTTAAAAGGATCTTCCTGACCGGTGACAATAGTAACCGCGCTGGAAACCCGGCGCAAAGTCAAAGGTATACCGGCAAAAGCCGGTACTGCGAAAGAAGAAGACACCCCATTGATAATTTCAAAATCAATACCTTCTTCATGCAGGGAAAAAGCCTCTTCCGCACCGCGGCCGAAAAGAAAAGGGTCCCCGCCTTTAAGCCTGGCCACGATCAGGCCCTGAGAAGCCCGGCGCACCAGAATGCGGTTGATCTCTTTCTGAGAAAAAGTCTTTTCCCTGGATTTGCCTACAAAAAACACAGGAACGCCCTGTCTGCGGAATTTCAGGATCGAATCATCGATAAGGCGGTCATAAAAAATAATATCAGCTTCAGAAATGCAGTCTTTTGCCTGCTGAGTCAAAAGTGAAGCATTCATCGGCCCTGTGCCGATAATATAGACTTTACCTTTTTTTTGAGATTTAGCGCTCATCTTAAACATCATTTATTTTATATCCTTCAGTATCTCCATAGCCCCTTCGGCAATAGCCAGATCAGCCAGTTTTCTGCCCAGAAACGAACTTTTTTCCGGCAAAACTTCCGCCTCTACTTTAATTGCGCGTGATCCGTCCAGAGTCCCCACATAACCGCGGGCACGCAGCAGATCCCCCTCTTTTCCGGCCAAAACTCCCAGAGGAAGATGACAGCCTCCGCCTAAAGCCTTAAGAAAATCACGCTCCACAGAAACACATTCTGCGGTAAGCTCATGATGCAGAACTTTTGCCAGATCCAGAGCCTCCCTGTCATCAGCTCTGGCCTCCAGGCCCAAAGCAGCCTGGCCGGGAGCGGGAAGAAAATCTTTATCTCCCAGCAATTCAGTACTGATCTCAGTTTTATTTAAACGCTGCAAAGCGCAAAAAGCACAGACAATAGCATCCACTCTGCCTTCACGCAATTTACGCAGCCTGGTATCGATATTGCCCCGCATACCGGTCAAGCAGATATCTTTTCTTAAATTTAAAAGCTGAGATCTGCGCCGGGCACTGCTGGTACCGATCACAGCCTTTGCCGGCATACGGGAAAACGGCAGACCATCCCGGGAAAGAAAGACATCATTAGGACAAAGACGTTCACTGACTGCAGCCAGAACCAGTCCGGAAGAAAGAACGCAAGGCAGGTCCTTTAAACTATGGACCGCAATATCGACTTTTCCGGCCAGCAAAGCCTCTTCCAGCTCTTTGACAAACACTCCGATCTCAAAAGGAGAAAATTCCCGTTTGATCCGGTCCCCCCGGGTAATAACTTCCCGGAAAGAAAACCTGTATTCAGGTCTTTCCCGCCTGAGCCGTTCCAGCACACCCCGGGCCTGTTGAAGAGAAAGAGCGCTACCTCTGGCCCCGACAATTATTTCTCTTTTTGACATTCAACCAGATTTACTTTTTGATAAAATTTTTCGGCCGCGGCAAAAATTATTTCTTCCGCTTTTTTAACTTCAGACCAGCGCCGGGCCAGATTCTGCTCACACACTGTTTCCAGATCATCGATATTATATAAAAAAACATTTTCCATACCGGAAATGTTTTTTTCGATATTGCGCGGTACTCCCAGGTCGATCAAAAACAAAGGACTGTTCCTGTTTTTCATAGCCTGGACCACATCTTCTTTTTTTATCAGACAGTGAGGAGCACTGGTAGAGCTGATAACAATATCAGTCTCAGCCAGTATTTCCCGCAGACGGTCGAATTTGACTACTTTTCCGCCGAATTCTTCAGCCAGGCTGAGAGCTTTGGCATAAGTGCGGTTAGCCACGCATACGGAACTGACTCCCCTCCGGGCCAGATTCTTTACCATCAATTCACCGATCCTGCCCGCGCCCACTATCAAGACCCGTTTGTTATCCAGAGAAGCCATCTTTTTCCGGGCCAGTTCTATGGCCGAAGTACTGACCGACACAGCCCCTTTTCCGATAGCAGTTTCAGTTCTGACTTTCTTGCCGATCTTCAAGGCCTCTTCAAAAAGCAAAGTTAAAGTACGGCCCACCACTTCACAGTCACGCGCCCGCAGATAAGCTTCTTTAACCTGATTCAGGATCTGATTTTCACCGATAACCATTGAATCCAGAGAAGCGACTACGGACAAAAGATGAACGATCGCCTGCTGACCGCGATAGCAGTAAAAATGAGACAACAAATCCTCGCTCAGTTCATAATACTCAGCCAGAAAAGATCTAACTTCCCGGATGCAATCTTCGTTTCTCCCCCCGATATAGATCTCAGTACGGTTACAGGTCGAAAGGATAAGATTTTCTTCGACCGAAGAAAGGCTGTTCAGTGAAAACAGCGCGGCTGAAAGAGAATTCTGGGTAACTGCTACTTTTTCCCTTACAGCCAGGGGAGCACATTTATGATTAAGGCCGATAGTATAAATACTCATGTTAAAAACTTCTTAACCTCAGGATCACTGAGTAATTGTTCATAAGACAGCTCGGACAATCGGCTGATAATTTTCTTTTTTTCCCGCAGGGAATAACTATGCTTTATCTTCCTGCGGACCCGGTGAATAATTTCCAAACGGAGGGAATAATCGGCAACCGGGCCTTCTTTAAGGTCCTGCTTTATTTTCCGGGCAAATCCGGGAGCTTTTCCGGAAGTCGAAACCGAAAAGATCAGTCCTTTGTTTTCGCATACTGCGGGAACAATAAAATTACTCTGAGCGGGAGCATCAACACAATTTATTAAAATACCTTTTTTTTCGGCATCGAAAAAAATGCGGGAATTTATCTCAACATCATCCGTAGCGGCAATGACCAGAAAAACCCCTTTAAGAAATTTCTGCTTATATCGCGAATTTATATAACATATTTTACGGGCTTCGCTGTAACGGCGCAACCGCGGGGACAGGACGGTGCTGACTACAGTTACCGCGGCACCGGCCTTTAAAAGAGAAGCAACTTTTCTCTGAGCCACTCTGCCTCCGCCGATGACCAGACATTTTTTATCTTGCAAATTCAATAATGCTGAATACAATTTCACGATGTGCCACGTTATTTTTTTTCGGCTGAAGCAAACCAGCCTCAGGCATCAAGAGGGATAGTACTTACTTTGTCGAATTCAATAGCGGATTCCCAGTTGCCCCCCAGATTCAGAGTCCGGATGATCTTTCCCCGCACATAAAACGGACCCAGGTTGGGAAGAACGTGAAATTTACCATAAACTTCCGCGCCCACATTAACCGGACGGGAAAATTTTATTTTCATTCCTCCGGCGCTTATATCCAAAACATTGACCTGTTCCCTTAATCCGGCGCAAGTCACCACTGCAGTACCCGGCTGTTCGCTTTCTACCCGGTTAAATCTCCTGTTTTCCGCGTTCATAAACACCCTCCTTTTTTAGGAAGAACTAACCCCTAAAATATCAAATATTTTACGCAATGATTCAAAATCAGGAAAAAAGAGAAAAAATCCGCTGAAATCAATATCCTGAACTTTTATCTTTGTCTTGACAAAGATGGCCTCATCCGTAGACTGAGCGATCTGAATAAAAAAATAATCAAGCAAAGCAGCGATCATGTCCAACGCAATCGAAGGTATACTGTAAAGAATAGTCAAACTGGTCATATCCGCCAAAGCATTAAGATAAGCTCCGGCCAGAATGTTGATCATTTCCTTCAGGGAAGACTGAAACATCATATCATCAACATCGATATCATCGGCTTCCTGGCCCAGAAGAGTACCGCCCAGAATTTTGGCTTCATTGGGGGGCAGAAGAAAAAAGAATCTTCCCCCTATATCGCCTTCAATGGTGATATCCAGGACAAAATAAAGTTCTTCGGGATTACCCAGAACTTTATCCAGAGTCGATAAAGGGACCAGCTTTGTTTCCGGTAGATTGATCTCTACTTTACAGTTAAGCAGATCAGCCAGAGCAGTAGCAGCCCTTCCGGCTCCGATGGTTCCTATTTCCCGCAGCACATCTAATTGGGTAAATGAAATATTTTTGTTATTCATTTGTCAAATACTCTATAATTTTGTTTGGAATTTCTTCCAAAGGCAATACCTCATCGGCGATACCGCTTTCTGCGACCGCCTTAGGCATGCCGTAAACAACACTCGACTGTTCATCCTGAGCGATAATTTTACCGCCCCGCTCTTTAATTACCTTTGCTCCCTCTTTACCGTCTTTGCCCATACCGGTCAAAACAACACCCAGTATCCTGTCCCGGGCAAAAATTTCGCCGGCTGATCTCATAGTCACATCCACCGCCGGCCTTACGTAATTAACCAGCGAAGTCTCATCCAGACGGATCAGGTAAGAATCTTCACGCAAATGTTTCTCAATAATCATGTGATATCCGGCAGGGGCTACATAAGCAGCTCCGCTCAAAAGCTGGTCATTATCCTCTGCTTCTTTAGTCTTTACTCCGGAATACCAGGAAAGCCGTTCGGCAAAACTTTTGGTAAACCCCTTGGGCATATGCTGTACGATCAAAAAAGCAGCGTCCAGAGTGCCGGGAAGATGGCTCATCACGTCCATAATCGCTTTAGGCCCGCCGGTAGAAGCACCGATCACCACCAACTTTTTGACCTGAGCTTCGGCTCCGCTGACGACCCTGCTCTCGGTCTGGACCGTTTTTTTAACCGATATGTTAGAAATCAGTTTTACCTTGGAAATCATCTCTTCCTTAAAATTATACAGATCAAGAGAAATCTCCCCCGACGGCTTAGGCATAAAATCAAGCGCTCCCAGCTCAAGAGCTTTAATAGCAACTGCCGCGCCCTGCTGAGTATAGGCAGAAAGCATCATCACCCTGACAGGAGAAATTGCCATTAGTTCCTTTAATACGGACAAGCCGTCCATATCCGGCAAATTTATATCCAGAGTCACCACATCAGGTTTCTTTTCCGCGATCAGGTGCAGCGCCTCTTTACCGTATTTTGTCTTTCCGACCACAACAATATCAGGATCAGCCGAAAGGATATCTTCGATTATCTTCTGCATCAGAATCGAATCTTCGACAATAAATACTTTAATCGGGTTCATAACTCCTTTTCTCCGAAAAAAATCGTCTTAACCTTTACCTTGCCGGTTTCCAGATCAAAAAAAATAGTCCGGCCGTAATTGCCTCCTGTATCTTCGGCAATGATCTTAATGCTGCTGTTATCCAGCAAAGCATGCGCGGCTTTTATGTTTTTCACGCCGATGTTGAAAGGACTGTTAACCGGTATGGAACTGAACATATGCGCTCCTCCGAAAATTTTCGCTTTCAGATTTCGCAGCACAGTACCTTTTTTCTTAAACTCTTCGATCATCATCGGAATTACCGAATCAACAAACTTGGCCGGATTGCTTTTTAGCTTTGCCGTAGCGAAACAGGGCAGCATGGCGTGAGCCAGGCCCCCTATTTTTTTAATCGGATCGTACATTGCTATCCCGATACAGGAACCAAGTCCCCGGGTGACCAGGACATGCGGAGAATCAGACATTTTCATCTCCGCCATTCCGACTTCTACAATCATTGGTGAATCCATAGTGTATCCTTATTCTCCGCTTCTAAAATTATTCTCCCAACACCCTGCGTATAGCCTCTACTACGCGCGAAGGCTGAAAAGGCTTTACGATAAAATCCTTAGCCCCGGCCTGAATCGCTTCCACGACCAAAGCATGCTGTCCCATGGCAGAAACCATGATGATCTTGGCCCGGGGATCATTTTTAATGATCTCCTTGACTGCTGCCACACCGTCAATCTCTTCCATCTTAGGCATGACAATATCCATGGTAACCAGATCGGGTTTGAACTGATGGTATTTGTCAATAGCTTCTTTCCCGTTCTCTGCTTCGCCGACAATCTCAAAACCCTCTTTCTTGAGGATATCGGCAAGCATCTTACGCATGAACAATGCATCGTCTACAATTAAAACTCTAGGCATGACCTACCTCCTTTTTCGCATTCTCAAATTTTTTCATAAATCTTGTTTTGTAAACTAACCGGCTGAAAATAACCGTCGACAGAACGGCGCAAAGTTTCAACCTTACCCAAAACCAGATATCCCCCCTGTTTTAAAGCATGGTGGATATTAACGAATATTTTTTCGGTATTATCTGCACTGAGATAGATACCTACATTACGGAAAAAGATCACATCCATAAAGGGAAAAGGCTTATCCACAAAAAGATTGTGTTTTTTAAATTTTATCCTTGATTTTAAACTGTCTTTTACTCTGTATTTGCCGTCTTCGGCCTGATCGAAGTACGTCTCTTTCTGCAGAGAAGAAACATTTTCCATAGCCTGGGAAGAATATTCTCCGACCGAAGCCTTGCCCAGGGCATCACTGTCAACATCGGAAGCAACTAACGAAAACGGGATCTGTTCTTTTTGTTCGCTAAAAAAATCATTGAGCAAAATAGCCAGAGAATAAGGTTCTTCTCCGTTCGAACAGCCGCAGGACCAGATACGTATGGAAGAAGCTGCGCTTTCTTTCTTTTTCTTAAGAATACGGGGCAGGACAGTATCTTTGAACTCAGCAAACACTTCTTTATCACGAAAAAATTTAGAGACATTAATACTGAGATGATCGATAAAAACAGGCCATTCCTGAGGATTAGCTTTAAGATAATCTGTATATCCCTTAATCGATGAAACATCTACCGCATTCAGCCTGACCGCCAGACGGCGCATCAGAAAAGTCTTACGGTAAAAAGAAAGATCAAGAGAATACTCTCTCTTTACAAAGGCCAAAAAAAAGTTTATGTCTTTTTCCTCTAACAAAATGTCCTCAGTCTTTACCATAGTCAGGGATTAGGGTTCGTTTTAACGATATCCACCGCTTTAGTCAATTCCCGGACGACATCAGCCCGGAACTGCAGTTCCAGTTCAGCCAAGCGGGTATAAATACTTCCTTTCTGCGTGACCACATACTTGGGTTTTATTGAATTCAGGACCAGAGCGGCTATGTCCAATTTTGCTCTTTCCGAAGGGAGAACTTCACCGGATTCATCAAGCCATTTATCCAAAGCTTCAAAAACGACATCTTCCATGTAATTATGAAATTTCACCTTAAGCCCTCCTTTTTAAAAAATACTATACGGTCAAAGGCAATCCCAGTCAATAATAAAATATGCTCTATACTCAAACGCCTTTTATCTTATATTAACAATATCCAGAATTAAAGCAACCCTGCCGTCGCCCAGGATAGTCGCGCCGGCTACGCCTTTGCTCTTTTTGACCAAAGCACCCAAAGGTTTAACCACTATATCCTGTTCTCCGATGATCTGATCTACCATTAAAGCAATACTCTTGGAACGCCCTTCCACTATCACTAAAGAAAGTTCCGGACTTTCCCCTTCATAAGAATTGATCCTGAATTCCCGGTCCAGACGCAGCACAGGGATAATATCCTCTCTCAGCCTGACCACTTCTATATCTTTGATCAATTTTATTTCATGATCCTTGATCTTAACCGTTTCTCTGATACTCATCAAAGGCACGGCAAAGATCTGATCACCGACTTTGACCAGCATCGCCTTGATGATCGCCAGAGTAAGGGGCAAAGTAAGTGTAAATTTTGAGCCCTTGCCTTTTTCAGTCTGCAGCTCCAGACGTCCGCCCAATCCGTCGATCTTGTTCTTTACCGCATCCAGGCCCACGCCCCGTCCGGAAATATCACTGACTTCTTCTTTGGTCGAAAAACCGGGCATGATCAAAACATCCAGGATCTGAGAAGACTCTACCCTGGCCGCTTCTTCCTGAGTCAAAAGCCCCTTATCGATTGCCCGTTTTAAAACTTTCTGGCAATCGACCCCGCCTCCGTCATCACACATCTCTACATTGATATGGCCTCTTTCCCTGGTCACCCTGATATCGATCTGGCCCTGAGGGTTTTTACCGGTCGACTCCCGTATTTCCGGTTTTTCAATACCATGATCTATAGAATTACGTATAAGATGAACCAGAGGATCACCGATCTCATCGATCACCACCCGGTCCAGTTCTATCTCACTGCCGTAAATATTCAAAGCCACCTTTTTACCTTCTTTCCGGGCCAGATCACGCACAATACGGGGGAAATTGTCCAGAATAAAGGATATCGGCAAAAGACGCATTTTAAGAGCCTCGTCCTGCAGAGAAGAAACCAGCCGCTCCACCATATATACAGCATCTTCCAGGGAAGGATAATCTTTGCTCTGCACTGTCTGCACCAGCCGGCTTTTGATTATGGCCAGTTCACCCATGACATTCATGATCTTGTCCAGCCGCTCCACCGGTATCCGCATGCTCTGGATCTTTTTTATATAATTGGCATTTTTCTTTTCTTTTCTTTCCAGCTTTCTTATATCCTGAACATCGATCAGGTGCACGGTTATCTTTTCCACTTCCAGTATTTTCGCCATTTCTTTCTGAATGAAAGCAGACTCTTCTTTACTGGCCAGCAGGACATCGAAACTGTTGCCGAAATCCTCGTCTTTTAATACTTCCTCTTCGGGAAAAGTGCGGATGACCTCACCGAAATTCTTAGCCCGGTTAATGATTAAAAAAGTGCGGACCCCTTTCATCGGGCATTCCTCGGAAAGCAGTACTTCCACGCGGAACACCTTGCTTCCGTCAGAAACAAACTTTCTCAATTCCGCGTGATCGATCTTTATTTCTTTATACTTATGTATTTTCTGCACAGCAGCAGACTGCTCGCTCTGAGGGAGCATAGCCCCGAGTTTCTGCAGATATATAGTTATATCCACGGAAGAGGTTTTACCGTCACGCGAATCTTCGATCAAAGTATTAAAAGCATCTATACTTTCAAAGATCACATCGGTTTTATCAGAAGTAAGCTCGGATTTACCCAGACGAAAAGTATCGAAAACATCTTCCAGACGATGAGCAAACTCAGCAATATCCTTATAGCCCATGGTAGCAGCCATTCCCTTAAGCGTATGCATGAGGCGGAAGATAGAATTGATCGACTCCAGATCATGAGTATCCTGTTCCAGGATGACCAGAGCTTTATTGATCTCTTTGAGATATTCCTGCGACTCACCGAAAAACAGATCTCTGTAACTGTTATCCATAAATTACACCTCGGTTGCTTTGATCAGCAATTCCAGCCCCTGGGGATTGGGTATAAGAAAAAAGTTACCGTTTACTTTTGTCGTCTGTTCAGTAAATTCAGATTTTATAAGCAAAGCATAAGGTGAAATGTCACTGATCTGAATCAGGAGATAATCGACCATGGCTTCGGCCATATCTTCTATGACTTCAGGCACAGTGGGCACCAGCCCCCACTGAACGAACACGGTCAAAGCATTCAGATAAGAATTGGCCAGGATGATCCCCACTTCTTTAAGCGCGGACCGGTCCAGTTCCGTGATGACTTTACCGGCAACAATCGGCTTATTAAGCATTAATGCGGCCAGTTTTACTGCATCCTGCTGATCAAAAACCAGAACGATCACACTGGGTATATCACCCAATATCCTGATCACCAGCCCCACTACCAGCTTGTCCTGCCCTACTATCTTGGGTACATCCTCAATAGGCAGAAAAAACACTTCGGGAACATTAATATCTATTTTTTTCTGAAGCAGTTGCGAAAGGGCAGTAGCGGCATTACCCGCACAGATATTGCCGATTTCCTTGAGAGCATCTTTTTGTAAAGGATTAAACTGCATTCCCCCCATCTGGGATAAATTCTTCTGACAAAACCTTTTTCACCACCATCAACAGTTTATCAGAGGTGAACGGCTTAATAATAAATTCTTTAGCCCCGTAAGCCAGAGCCTGCCGGATAAGTTTTTTTTCGGCCAGAGCGGAAACCACGATGATCCTGGCTGAAGGGTCAAGAGAGACTATCTGTTTGACCGCAGTAATACCGTCGACTTCTTCCATCTTAGGCATTACGATATCCAGGGTAAGCAGATCGGGTTTTAATTTTTTATAAAGTTCCACCCCCTCGACCGCGTTAGAACCTTCACCGCACACTTCAAACCCGGCTTTAGAAACAACATCTCCGATCAAATTGCGCATAAATAAAGCGTCATCGACAATGAGTATTCTTCCTTTGCTCATAAGAATTTATTATACTCCCTAAAAGAACTTGTGTAAATTTATTTAGAATATTTTTTAATTAAATTAAGGGCAATGATATTTCTCTGGATCTGATTAGTTCCTTCATAGATCTGAGTGATCTTGGCATCACGCATATATTTTTCCGCGGGATAATCACGCATATAGCCGTATCCTCCGAAGATCTGAACCGCATCAGTACTGACTTCCATCGCCACATCAGAAGCAAACATCTTGGCCATGGCACTGGCTGCGGCGACATTCTTTTCTCCTCTGTCAACCATACCGGCCACACTGTAGACCAGACTGCGCGCTGCTTCCACTTTCGTACTCATGTCTGCCATCATCCATTGTATGCCCTGGAAAGAAGTTATCGGCTTGCCGAACTGAACTCTGGAATGAGCATATTTTACAGCTGCCTCCAAAGCGCCCTGAGCAATGCCCACGGCCTGAGCAGCTACTCCCGGCCGGGATTGATCAAAAGTCTTCATGGTAGCGACAAAACCGACGCCTTCCCGTCCTCCCAGCAGATTATCTTTATGCACCCTGGCCCCGTTAAAGACCAGTTCTCTGGTTGTGGAAGACCTGATCCCCAGTTTTTCTTCTTTTTTGCCGAAACTGAAACCATCAGTGCCTTTTTCCACGATAAAAGCGGAAATACCGCGCGGGCCTTTCTTTTTATCGGTTACAGCCACGATTGTATAGATCTCGGCTTCTCCGCCATTGGTAATAAAACATTTAGTCCCGTCAAGCACATAGTAATCTCCGTCTTTTCTGGCAGTGGTCTTGATCGCTGAAGCATCGGAACCGGCTTCAGGTTCGGTCAGGCCGAAAGCAGCTAATTTTTCTCCCGAAGCAATAAGGGGAAGATATTTTTTCTTCTGATCTTCGGTGCCGTTCAAAAGTATAGGGAACATCCCCAGAAAAGAAGCGGCATAAGAAGTACCTACTCCTCCGTCAACGCGCGAAATCTCTTCCGTAGCAATACAAAGGTCAAGCAAACTGCCGCCCATCCCGTCATATTTCTCAGGTATCGGTATCCTGAACAGATCTGACTGAGCCATGGCTTTTATCGCCTCCCAGGGGAATTGCTCTTTTTCATCGTATTCACGGGAAATCGGTCTGACTTTTTCCTCGGCTATTTCCCGGCAGAGATCTTTCAACATTTCCTGCTCTTCGCTAAAAGGATATTTTACAAACATCGGTCCTCCTTTTTTATTTGATCTTTAAGGCTACAGCTTCTTCTTTACACTTATGGGGAAAAAACACGCAATTAACGCAATCGCTCCAGATCTTATGGGGCAGCTTACCCTTGTCTATCCTGCGGAAACCGAGAGTACGGAAAAATCCGGGGACAAAAGTCAAGGCAAAAACAGTCTCTATACCCAGATCTTCGGCTTCTTTCAGACAGGACTGCACCATTTCAGTGCCGATCTTTCTGCCCTGTAATCTTTTAGCTACCACCAGAGACTTAACTTCTGCCAGGCCCTGCCAGCCGACCACATGCAAAGCACAGGCGCCGACAACCTTTTTCTTTTGTTCATAAACCCAGAAATCACGCAGATTTTCATATATATAATTAAGCGGACGCGGCAAAACCTTACTTTGTTTTGACCAACGGCTTATCAGTCCATAGATTGTCTCCGCGTCGGATATTCTGGCTTTACGTATCATGATCTTAAAAGAAAAAAGATACCCCGGTCAAAAAGATATCGGAATCAATGCCTTTATTGGGTTTTTTCAAATCGCAATTCGAAAGATGACGAAAACGGTATTCCAGGTTAAAAGCAACCGAATCATCGATAAAAAAATGCATACCTGCTCCTGCCTGAGGCAAAAAATTAAACTGAGTAGACTGTTCCCGGGTATGCTGAGTCATATACATGATCCCCACCCCGCCTTTTAAATAAGGTTTGACCCTGGTCCAAAAAGGCAAAGTATACTTCAGCAAAAAATTAGTACCCAGCTCCAGGTTTGTATCCGGATCAGATACGGCCGAGACAAAAGGTTCCAGAACAAAAGCAAAATCAGGGCCCGGGTTAAATCCGCTGCTGCTTAATACAGCATCGGCCTGATAATCAAAACCGACAGTTAAAATAAAACCGCGGTAATCAAGCCCTTCCCTTATATCGGAATCAAGCCATCCGGCAGAAACTTCCAGCGCATCATAAGCTACTGCCCTGAAACAGAAACAAAACAGGATCAAAACCAGCAAACAGATTTTTTTATGCATTTTGTTATACAAATATTATTTTATGAAAATATCTTATATAAAAAGCCGGTGTCATCTTTTAAAAGACCGCGGCATGACGTTGAAAGTAATTTTAATCAAGAAAGCTTATACTGTCAATTTCTTTCTCGCTGCCTGATCCGGGTCTTAAACCCCGTTTTTGTTCCCGCGAACAAACCGGAGCAGCCCTTGATAATAAAGGACAAAACAGATAAAGATATTTTTTTCCTACAATTTTCTTGACAAAGACCGCTTTTATCAGTATAGTACTTCCATTATGGCAAGGAAATGTGCAATCTGCGGAAAAGAAGCAATTACGGGAAATTCGGTTACCCGAAGGGGTAAACCGAAGAAAGAAGGCGGTATCGGCCTGAAAACCACCGGTATCACCAAAAGAAAATTTTCTCCCAATCTTCAATCAAAACGGGCAGTAGTTGACGGCAAAGTCAAAAAAATACTTATTTGCACTAAATGCATCAAATGCGGCAAATATACTCCCCCTTCACCTTCATTCAAAGCTGAAGCTTAACTCACAGTCTGAACCGGATCCGGATACATTTTTTTTTAAATTTAAAGTTAAAAAGATTCAAGGCAGGCAAGACAAAGATTCTGTCAACTCAGACGTATATTTCTGATCATCAGTCTGACACTGTTATGATAATAATCTTTAGCCAGAGAATAAACAATATCCAGGGGCTCACCCTGGCAGACAAGATCACTGAACCCGTCCCGTCTGGATAAAACAGCTTCATATGTCAGCAGACCGTCCGACAGCCAGAAACTGGACATACGCCAATTTTGTTTTTTGGGCATGGTTTTAGGAAAAACCTTCCTGGTCAAAAACAAAGGTTCCCGGTTTTCTTCGCCAAAAGGCTTCATATTTTCTACAGACGAGGCCAGAGACATACTGATCTCATTCAGCTGCAGTTCACAATCGATATGCACTTCCGGCTCCGGCCTTTGGGACAATTCCTGTCTGGAAACAGCATTCAGCTTTTCCCGGAAACCCTGGATTTTATCATTGACTATCTCTACCCCGGCAGCTTTTTTATGACCTCCGTAAGAAGAAAGAAAATCTTTGCACCTGTCCAAAGCATTCATTAAATGAAATCCCGGTATAGACCGGGCCGAACCCCGGCCCAGCTCGTCCTTGACCCCGATGACAAAAGTAGGCCGCCAGTATTTATCGGCCAGCTTAGAAGCGACAATACCCAGTACTCCGGGATGCCAGTCTTCTTTGCTGAGGACAAAAGCGGAAGAATCACTGTATTTGCGGACGATCAGTTCTTCAGCTTCTTTTAAAATAGATTTTTCCACGCTTTTCCGTAAACGATTGTATTTATCCAGGCGCAAAGCTATGTTGCGGGCATATTCTTTATCAGCACAGGTAAACAGATCAAAGACCTCCTGAGCATGTGACATCCTGCCGCAGGCATTTATCCTGGGACCAAGCATGAACCCCAGGTGGAAAGGCTCCAGAAAAGCCTGATTTACTTTTGCCACCTCACAAAGAGCCCTGATACCGGGGCGCTCGCTTTTTTTTAAAATTTTAAGACCTTCCTTAAGCAAAACCCTGTTTTCTCCGCGCAGGGGCACAACATCACAGACAATGCTCAAAGCCACCAGATCAAGCAGATCGAAACAATCTTCTCCGCTTAAAAACTGGACAACCTTAAATACCACACCGGCCGCACTGAGCTCTGTAAACGGATAATCGCTGTCCGTGCGCTTGGGATTGACAAAAGCATAAGGCACATTCTCCCCTTCCTGAGGCAGATGATGATCAAGCACAATGACATCCATACCCAGTGACCGGGCTAATTCGACTTCTTCTCTGGAATTAGTACCGCAGTCAACACAGATCAAAAGGGTTGTTTTCTGTGCCGCTATCTTAGTTACTGCTTCCCGGTTCAGGCCATAGCCCTCTTTTAAGCGGTGAGGAATATAAAAATCCACCGGCACCGTAAATTTTTTAATATATTCGTGGAATACAGTCAGGGAGGTTATACCATCAACGTCATAATCACCGTAAAGGCATATTTTTTCTTTTCTATTTACGGCTTTTTTTATTCTGTCAGCTGCCCGGGAAATATCAGGCAGCAGGCAGGCAGGAGAAAGCTGAGTATGATCAGGATTAAGAAAAGAAGCGAATTCACCGGGCTCAAGCCCCCTTTGCAGCAGAATACTGACAATTATTTCATTCAGGTCATATTCACGGGCTATTTTATTTACATCAGAAGGAAGCGGGCTGACGATCCATTTTGCTGCCATCACATTTCTTCCACAGGAGTTATTCCCAGGATATGCAGTCCGCAGGCAAGCACAGTCCTGACCCCGGCCAGAAGATTCAGTCTGGCCCTGGTTATATTCCGATCATCCACCAGGACCCGGGTCACTTCATAAAATTTATGCAGAGACGAAGCAAAATCCTTTAAAAATTCTATGACATATACAGGTTCCAGGGCATAATAAGTTTTTTCCAGACAGGAAGAAAACTGGAAGATCTTACGCAGCAGCAGCAATTCTTCTTCTGTCTCCAGGTAAGAGCTGTATCCGGGTTCAGGCCCTGATATCCCGGCTTTTTTAAAAATACTGCAGATCCGGGCATGCGCATACTGGATATAATACAACGGATTATCAAAAGAAGCGGCTTTAGCCAGATCAATATCAAATTCAAGATGTGAAGAATTCCTCCGGGTAAGATAATAAAAACGGACTGCATTCCGGCCCAGGTCCCTGACCAGATCGGAAAGCAAAATCGCAGTACCTTTACGTTTGGACATCTTTTCTTTGGTAGTTAAAGTCACCAGCTGAATGATCAAGATCTTCAATCGTTCATCATCAAGGCCCAGAGCTTTTACCGCAGCCTTTACCCTTTGAATATAACCATGATGGTCAGGCCCCCAGAGATTGATCAAAAGATCATAATTTCTTTCCAGTTTATTTTCATGATAAGCGATATCAGACGCAAAATAAGTAAGCATCCCGTCTTTTTTCTTCAAAACCCGGTCTTTATCATCGCCGAAAGAAGTAGAAGAAAACCAGACCGCATCTTCCTGCTCAAAGATATATTTTTTTTCTTTCAATATTGCCAGAGCATCATTCACTTTACCTTCGGCAATCAATTTTTTCTGACTGACCCAGGAATCGAATTCAACCCCGGCCTCAGACAGATCTTCCCTGATCCAGGAAAGCAGAGTATCCAGAGAAAAACGGCGCAGATCAGAAGGCTTTTTCTGTAAAGCCAGTTCAGCCACTTTTTTTACGTATTCGCCCTGATACCCCCCCTCCGGTATCTGAAAATCTTCACCTTTGATCTCTTTCATCCTCTCTGCCACTGAACAGGTCAGCAGTTCGATCTGTCGTCCCTCATCATTGATATAATATTCCCTGGTCACCCTGTCTCCGCAGAACTTCAGGATATTTGCTATAGCATCGCCTACTACAGCCTGCCTCCCGTGAGCGATCGACAAAGGCCCGGTAGGATTAGCACTGACAAACTCTATCAGCACCTTTCTCTCTTTATCCGAAGCAAAATATTTCTCTCCCTGTTCAAAAACCTGATTCAGGGAATCAATCAGCTTTTCCCGGGAAAAAAAGATATTTACAAATCCCGGTTTAACAACCTCGATCTTTTCGGCAAAAGAAAATCTTTCAGTCAATAATCCTTTGATCCGCTCAGCAATATGGAGAGGATTCTCCTTTTTTTGCGCTGCGATCTTAAGCGCGACCATCGTCGAATAATCGCCGAATTCCTGTTTCTGAGGGACTTCGCCGAAAGGCCGGTCCAGAGAAACCTGCGGATAATACTCAGCCAGGATCTCCTGCAAAATTTCTGAAATTTTTTGATACAAATCTCTCATCTGCTTTTCCTGATATTAAAATTAAGACACGCGGGATAGGCTGTATTCAGATATCCTCGATGCGTATCGATTGTGAAGGGCCTTTGATCATTTCCAGATCATCTATCTTAGCCAAAGCCTTTCTCAAATCCTCTTCCCTGGTTTCATGCGTAAGCATAACAATGGGGACCAGCTTACCTTTGTTGCGTTCCTTCTGCGCGACAGAGGCAATACTTACCTTGTGCCGGGATAATATCCGGGATATTTCAGCCAGAACTCCCGGTCTGTCCAAAGCCATGAACCTGATATAAAAACGGGTTTTCAAATCTGATATTTCACCTAATTCAAGTTTTTCTTCCTTAATCAAAGGCATTTTCGCCTTTAAAGATACGTTTACGATATCGGAAATTATCGCCGAAGATGTGGGCACGCCCCCTGCTCCTTCACCATAAAACAACAGCTCTCCCGCAGGATAAGTATCCATCCAGACACCGTTGAAAGCAGAAGAAACTTCAGCCAGGGGATGATCAGCTTTAATCAAAGTAGGATGAACTCTCAGGCTCAAGCTCGATCCTTTTTTTCTGGCAATAGCCAGAAGTTTGATCCGATAAGAAAATTCCTCGGTATACGCTATATCCAGAGGAGTTATCCGGGAAATACCTTCAGTATAAAGCTTGTCCGGATCAGGCCAGAAACCGAAAGAAAGATAACTTAAGATACAAAGTTTATGAAGAGTATCCTTGCCGGCGATATCCAGATCCGGCTTCATTTCTGCATAGCCTTTCTGCTGAGCCTCTTTCAAAGCCTGACTGAAAGTAAGACCGTCTTTATGCATTTTAGAAAGGATATAATTGGTGGTACCGTTAAGTATACCGTGCAGACATTTAACTTCACATCCGACCAGTCCTTGAGAAATACTTTTGATCAAAGGGATAGCCCCGCAGACTGAGGCTTCAAACCCGATGTTACATCCCAGATCACGGGCCCGGGCAAAAATCTCTTTACCTTCACGGGCTAAAAGGGCTTTATTGGCAGTAACCACATCCTTGCCTTTCTGCAAAGCAGCAATAATAAACTTTTTAGCCGGCTGAATCCCGCCGATAAGTTCGACCACGACATCGATTTCCGGATCATTGATTATATCTTCTGCCTTAGTGGTAAAGGCTATTTTCGAGTAAGGAACCAGTTTTTTCCTGCCGGCGTTAATATCACAGACAGTTTTTACCTGAAAACTGAGCGCAGTCCTTTTTTTGATCAGGCTGCGGTATTTAAGCAGCGAAGACAAAGTGCCTTCACCAACCACTCCCAGTCCGATTATGCCTATTTTTTTCATTTTTTTCTTTCGGAGAGAAGATTTTCTATATAAGCACCGACCTTTTGAAAGATCTCCATATCCAGATCAAGAAATTTGATCCGTGTTTCATAAATAATATTTTTTACAACTTCAGTACAGCTGACCACTTCTCCTGTGGCTTCGATCTTCTGCGGGACAAAAGGAAAACGTATAGTTATTTTTAAATGCACCCCATCTCCGAAAAAACGGTTGGTAGTAATAAGTATACCGCCCTGGCTGACATTCCTGGTCTGACTCAGGTCATAATCATCAGGAATATCTTTGATCCTGTAACTAACGACAAAAGTCGCTTGCGTACGGGGGAATTTCCTTCTTTCCTGACCGGAAAAATTATCAGACATTTTCCAACCTCCTTAAGGTTCTGATGCTTTTCTGATAGAAACTAAAAAATAACACTTAGTAAAAAAAAATAAAAACTGGTCGGGAGAGTGGGATTCGCTGTTCGCGCCTTCGGCGCTGTCGCGGATCCATTAAGGAATCCTCTTTATCTCTCCCTTAGAATATCAAAGAAGAAAACATGGTCGGGAGAGTGGGATTCGAACCCACGACCCCTTGAACCCCATTCAAGTGCGCTAATCCAGGCTGCGCCACCTCCCGACAAAAGAAAGACTTATCAAAGATAAATGCCGGCAAACAGATCCATCGAAACAACACCTCCAGGACGAAAAAGCAGGTATCCAAAAGCAGGCACCTCTTTTTTCGTCAGTGCTGGAGAAAATTCTTTTCTGCAGTGCCGACAAAAGTAAAACTTATCAAAAATAAATAAAAACTATAATTTTATATATAAGTACAATTTATTTTTGACATTATACTCGTTTTTTATCTGCCTGTAAAGCAGGATCATGATTATACGGCAGGAAACAGGTAAAAAAGGTCAGAACCAGCAGAAAAAATCAGGAAATCCCCTCTTTTTTCAAAGGACGGGTCATCAAAGCCTGAACAGCTTTTTCCGGGTTTTTGGCTTTATAGATCACAGAATAAACTTCGCCGGCAATGGGCATTTCCACTCCGGATTTAGAGGCAAGGTTAAAGGCAGACCGGGCAGTAGCCACTCCCTCGGCAACCATATTCATGGAAGCAATGATTTCTTTTATCTTTTTACCCCGGCCCAGTTGTTCACCGACAAATCTATTACGGGAATGCTGGGAAAAACAGGTTGTAACCAGGTCCCCCAGTCCGCTGATGCCGCTGAAAGTATTCAGTTTCGCACCCATGGCTTTTCCTAAACGGGCGATCTCTACCAGGCCCCGGGTGACCAAAGCAGATTTAGTATTAGTGCCGAAACCAAGTCCGTCAGAAATGCCGCAGGCAATTGCTACCACATTTTTTAAAGCCCCGCCCAGCTCTACACCGGCCACATCATTATGGGAATATACCCGAAACCTCTTTGTACTGAAAAGCTTCTGCAAAAAGACAGAAGCAGATTGAGAACGGGAAGCAACCACACAGGCGGTAGGCACTCCGTCCCGGACCTCTCTGGCAATAGTAGGGCCGGAAAGAGCAGCGCATTTCACATGACCGAGATTTTGTTCAATCAGCTGTGTCGGTCTGAGCAAAGTTTTTTCCTCCAGTCCTTTAGACACACTGACTACTATTTTGTCAGAAAAAGAATTTTTAACCTGTCTGATCTTTTGCAGTACAGAACTCATATACTGAACCGGTACTGCCAGGACAATGACCTTAGCTGCAAGAACCTGTTCCAGACCGGGATTGACTGAAAGCAGGGCAGGGAATTTACTGCCTGGCAAAAACTGACGATTTTCTCTGTCTTTGCTCATGGCCCGATTATGTTCTTCAAAAACACTATGCAGCTCAACCTGTATCCCTTTTTGAGCAAAGATCACTCCCAGGGTAGTACCCCAGCTTCCGGCACCGATTACAGCTATTTTTTCTTTCATGGATTATTTAAGATTCATTAAAATGATGGACACAGATAAAATAAAGTCACAAGTCACAAGTCACAAGTCACAAGTCACAAGTCACAAGTTTATTATACGAAACAAAAAACAAGTATCAATTTAACATTGCCACCAAAGATGGCTACGTCCTTCATTTTTTGCGCCGTCGGGCGCGTACGTAACCTTAACCCTTAACCGATACGGGCATCGTAACCCTAACCGTTAAACGTTATTAATAGTCTTCGTGCGAGTGACTCTAAATATACAGAATCTGACTTCTTATGTCTGACTTCTTAATTTTTATTCGCCGCATAAGCGGCGTGCTAAATATTTGGAGCGGGCGAGCGGGATCGAACCGCCATATCAGGCTTGGAAGGCCTGTGTTCTACCATTGAACTACACCCGCAATATAAAAAAACGATTTGCGTATCCAGGTCTTTTACCCTGGTAGTCCTCGAGACGCGCAGCGTCGAAGAGCACTACACCCGCAATATAAAAAGTCTACGGTTAACAGTTACGATGCCCATTACGTCTTTCGGCTGCGGTTACGTCTTCAAATCGAG
>Ga0272442_10002176_pt1 | contig 28771 bp, 22 predicted proteins | sample SSMForm2O_FD_200262 | JGI IMG/M metagenome (GOLD analysis project Ga0272442, IMG submission 200262) | Marine sediment archaeal communities from Little Sippewissett salt marsh, Falmouth, MA, United States - SSM-Form-2O | ecosystem: Environmental > Aquatic > Marine > Wetlands > Sediment ...
TATAAATTGAGCGTTAAATGAGCAAAAACCTGGTAATTGTGGAATCACCTGCTAAAGCAAGGACAATTTCAAGATTTCTTGACAAGACTTTTGAAGTGAAAGCCTCAATGGGGCATATTAGAGATCTTCCCGAAAAATCCTTGGGTGTCGATGTAGATAATGACTTTAAACCAAATTATATCGTACCTGGCGATAAAAAGAAGATCATCGGTGAATTGAAGAAGCATATCTCTAAGGCTGAGAAGGTATGGCTGGCATCAGATGAAGACAGAGAAGGAGAAGCAATTTCCTGGCATTTGATGCAGATTCTTGATTTGGATGAAAGCCATACCTATCGAATCGTATTTCATGAAATAACCAAAAATGCCATATCTCAGGCGATCAAAAATCCGAGAAAAATTGATCAGAGACTGGTTGATGCTCAACAAGCAAGACGTGTTCTCGATCGTTTGGTTGGATTTCAATTATCACCTCTCCTCTGGCGTAAGATTAAACCAGCTCTATCTGCAGGTAGGGTACAATCCGTTGCTCTGCGTCTGATTGTTGAAAAGGAAGAGGAAATAAAGAAATTTGAGAGTAAATCTTCTTTTCGAATTACAGCTGATTTTCTCACCGCAAAAGCAAAAAATAATTCAATAAAGGCTGAATTACCCAGAAATCTTAAAAACCTGGAGGAAGCTCAAGTTTTTTTAGAAAATTGTATTGAAGCCGAATACACAGTTGCTAATATTGTAAAAAAACCTGCCCAAAAATCCCCAGCTCCCCCTTTTACTACTTCCACAATGCAACAGGAAGCTAGCCGTAAACTTAGTTTCTCGGTTTCTAAGACAATGATGGTGGCTCAGCAACTTTATGAATCTGGTTGGATCACTTACATGCGAACAGATTCGGTAAATCTTTCTAAACTGGCACTCACGATGGCTAAAAAAGAGATCGAATCCAGGTTCGGAACAGAATATTCCCATCCAAGAAATTTTAAGACCAGGTCAAAAGGTGCTCAAGAAGCTCATGAAGCTATAAGACCAACCTATGCTGAAAGAGATCGGATCGAGGGAACAAAAGATCAGAACAAATTATACGAACTGATCTGGAAAAGAACCATGGCCTCTCAAATGAGTTCTGCGAAAATAGAAAAAACTACGGTTAATATTAATATCTCATCCTTAAGGGATAAACTGATAGCAAAGGGCGAAGTTATCCTGTTTGATGGCTTTCTAAAACTTTATCGGGAATCGATGGATGATGATGAAAAAACAAATGATGAAATGACTCTACCACCTTTAAAAGTTGGTCAGAAACTGATTTTTCAGAAGATGTTGGCAACAGAACGATTCACCAAATCACCCGTTAGATTTTCCGAAGCAAGTCTGGTGAGAAGACTGGAAGAACTGGGTATCGGTAGACCTTCAACTTATGCACCGATTATATCAACAATTCAAAGACGTAATTATGTTGAAAAGGTGAGTAGACCAGGTGTTAATAGAATATATAGACTTCTCGTTCTGGAAAACGGTCGGATCTTCCAGACCCGGGAAAGTGAAAAAACCGGTGGCTTTAAGCACAAATTGGTTCCCACTGATATTGGTACAATAGTGAACAATTTCTTGGTGAAATATTTTGAAGATATCATGGATTATAATTTTACTGCTAGGGTGGAAAAAGAATTTGATGAAATAGCAGCAGGGAAAATCAAATGGAACAAAATGATCCGGGAATTCTACGATCCATTTATCAAGAAAGTTAAGCATACGATCCAGAATTCCGGCAAGTTCAGTGGAGAGAGATTGCTTGGAACTGACCCCAAATCTGGAAAAAAAGTCTACGCTAAGATCGGTAGATTTGGTCCTATTGTTCAGTTGGGGGAATCAAGAACAAAAGAAAAACCACAATTTGCTTCGCTGAAAAAGGATCAATCTCTGGATTCAATAACACTTGCTGATGCTCTTGAATTGTTTAGATTTCCCAAAGAACTTGGCAAGTATGAGGATGCTGTGATCAACATTGCACTTGGTAGATATGGACCTTACCTCAAACACAGAGATTCTTTTTATTCACTTCCAAAAGACGAGGATATTCAAGATGTTGATTTGGAAAAAGCCATTAAATTAATAAACCTCAAAAGAGAAAATGACAAACAGAAAATCATAAAAGAATTCGATGAAAACAAAGACCTTAAAATTTTGAACGGTCGTTGGGGACCATATCTCAAATATAAAAACCGTAATTTCAAGATACCTAAAAGTAAAAATCCAAAAACTCTTACAGTTGCCGAATGTCTTGAATTGATCAAAAACAGCAAGCCAAAAAAGAAAAAAAGAAAATAATCAAGATATGCAGATCCGTGAAAGTATAACAGCCGGATTACTGAACATCTTAACCCATAAATTACGGTCTTTTCTCACCCTTCTTGGGATCATTATCGGTGTTTTTGCCGTTGTTACGATGTTCTCTTCCGTATACGGGATTAAAAATCTGGTTAGTACTAGGATGGAAGGTATGGGTTGGAATAACTCCATAATCATCTATCCTGATACAGGTAGTGATACAAATACCAGGTTCCGTCGCGGAAGAATGAGATTTCGTTATATGACCCGTGAATTTAAGCCGTTGACTTTGAAAGATTACGAGATGCTGAAACATGAGGTCAAATATAAATACATTTACGGGATGATCGAAAATTATACTAAATTCTATCATCAATTAAGTGAATACAACGTTCAACTGAAGGCTACTAACAAAGATTTCTTCGTATCTCAGACCTATCCGATTTTAGCCGGTCGTTATTTTAATCACTTTGAGAATATCAATTCTTCCAAAGTGTGCGTTGTCGGATATCATTTTGTCCAGGAATATTTCAAAGAAACTAATCCGATCGGAAAGATCATAAAAGTAGGGACCAACAGGTTCAAGATCATTGGTGTTTTGGATGAGGATCAGTTGAACAAATCGGGGATGGATTTTAATCCCTGGCAGCGAAGAGAAGATTTGAAAGCAGTTTATATTCCTCTATCTACCGGAGCTAAGTATCTCAGAACTAATAATGCCATTGATTATATTTATTTACAGAGTGAAAATGAGTTGTTATTTCGTGAAATGAAGTCTAGATCATATCAAAATCTTCTTGCCCAGCATAAAATGGCTCACGATTTTTCTTTTAATGATGTTGGAGCCTTGATGCTCCAGATAACTCAGGAACTTGATGAAATGATGCAAAAGTGGAATATTACACTTTCGGCTATAGCTTCCATATCTTTGATTGTTGGTGGGATCGGTCTATTTAGCACCTTGTTGATCTCGATTAATGAAAGAATGACCGAGATCGGGGTGCGAAAAAGTATTGGGGCAACAGAATGGGATATATTTCTGCATTTTATTATGGAAGCTTTGATCTTGGCTCTGATCGGGGCTTTAATTGGGATATTATTTTCTTCATTAGTTGTCAATGTTATCGCTGTTGCTCTGAAATCTAAATTCCCAGTTCCTCTAACAGGTGTGTTGCTGGGTATCGGATTTTCTCTCCTGATTGGATTTTTGTCAGGTTTTTATCCTGCCTGGAAAGCTTCCAGGATAGATCCCATAAAAGCAATTTATTATTTCGAATGATTCGGATTTAAATTTTTAGTTGACATTATTATAAAATCATTTGTTTTAAAAAAAATTCAATCCAGGGAGGTATTATGAAGAAATTTAGTCCTTTTATCCTTTTAATTGTGCTCATGATGTTTTCAATTTGGGGATGCAGTGATGAAGATGATAATGGAACCGGGATTACGGAACCACCTTATACAGAAGATGAATTCGATTATTTTATTTCTGTGGTTAATATACCGGACAGAGGGATGTTTTCAATTAACCTGATCAATTATCAGGGAGAACCGATTGAAACGGTAACCCTTACCCTTAACGGAGTTGATATTCCAATGAATTGGGTAGATTCTCTATATTCATGGGTGGGAAATGTTGAGCTGGTAGTAAATTCAAACTACAATTTTGATTTAACGGTTAATGATAGTGCCTGGGATTTTAACCTGTTGGTACCACCGACCCCAACAGTAAATTGGCCTATGCAAATTGACTTCTCGGAAGATTGGGAATTGTCTTGGAACCTTAATCCTGATATTGACAGCCAGATCCAGACAATGATTGCCATAAGTTTCGATTACGAGTACAATATTGTGGATGATGAAGTAGCTCTGATCGAATCTTCTGATCGGGAATTCGAATTTCCCGGTGGTTGGCTCACAGCAGGTGAGATGCTTTATATACTTACTATGGCGGAGACGAATTATTTCATGGATACAACTTTGTTAGCAGTTCTTGTTAACCAGGAAACAGCTTTGTATGAAACTCTACGCTCTGGTTATAAGATAGTGTCTCCTAAGTTTCCTGAACTACAAGAATCCATAATCAGAGCAATAAATTAAAAATCGTTGTCTACTGAAGATTTAGAACGTAAAAATATTGGTAAACCCCACTCTTAAAGTGGGGTTTTTTTAATATGATTTATATTGTACCACGCAATCCTTTCCCTTGCGTTTGCCTTCATAAAGAGCATCATCTGCTTCTTTGATTATTTCATCGATCTCAGTGATCTCGGTATAAGAACTGATGCCAAAAGTTACAGTAATATAAATATCGTTACCTTTATAGAAAAAATTCTTTTGTTTGATCCGTTCCTTAATTTTCTCTGACAAGATTAGTCCACCGTAAATATTCGTTTCCGGTAGAAGCATCAGAAATTCGTCACCACCCCAACGTCCCACAATATCCTGCTTTCGCGAACCGATATCCATCAGTATTGCAAGTTCTTTAAGAACATAATCTCCGCAGGCATGTCCGTATTTATCGTTAAGGTTCTTGAAATCATCAATATCACACATAACTACCACAAAAGGACGATTGTACCTTTCAAACTTATATATTTCATATTCGATATGATTGATAACTTCACGTCTGTTGATCATTCCTGTAACTGGATCTGTAGAAGCAATCTCTTTTAGTTCTTTGTTCTTATTCTCAAATTCCTTGATATATTTTGATTTGATCCTGAATCTGCTATAAATCAGAAATATGATTATAATGATCAAAAACAAAGCTACTATTAAAAAATATTTAGTAAATGAATTTTGGAAAGGGAAAAAACTACTTTTTTCTCTGAACTTATCCGAAGTATGGTAGCGATTTTCAATCTTTCTAATATTTAGAAGATAATCATCTTCATAGTTTTGGATTATTCTATCAGTATATAATCTATAAAATTCGAGGGATTTTTTATAGTCCTTGAGGTTGTTATATAAATCCGACAGGTATTTGTAGCTACTTTCGATAAGATCGATCGCTCCTAATTCTAGTGCAATCACCAGAGCCTTTTCAAGGTGCTCTTTAGCCAGAATATTCCTGTTTTCCCCTAAAAATAAATAACCCAAATTCAAATTCGTGTTTGCAATCCCGTATTTTTCACCTATTCTGGTTGTTAGTGTCAATGATTTAGTGAGATACTCCTCGGCTTTTCCTGGTAAATCCAGGTTTATATAAGCGATACCGATATTATTATAGGTAGTGGCCATTCCTCTTGAATTACCAAGTTCCTCATCTAAATAAAGCGATTGGAAATAGTAATCCAGAGCAACATTGTAGTTTCTGGATTCATCAAATATCATGCCAATATTATTAAGGATGGTGGAAATTCCTGGCTTATCTTTAATTTCTTCGTAGATGGATAGCGCCTGCTTGAAATAATCAAGAGCTTTATCATGGTCATTAAGCTCGTAATAGATATTACCGATATTTGCTAGAGACATAGCAATTCCCTGTCTATTCCCAAGAACTTGTTCTATCCTGATAGATTCAAGATAGTATTCAAGGGCTTTGTCGAGTTCATTTTTTTTCTTATATACCAAGCCCAAATTATTCAGAACAGTTGCTATACCCGAATTGTGATTTATTTTATTATAGTTGTTTAAGGAATAGTCGTAAAATCTTTGAGCTTCACTAAAGTTTCCCAGAAAATAAAAAGCTGTACCGATGTTTTTCTGGGCTTTAGCTATAAGTGAGTCTATTCCGGTTTTATTTGCTATTTTAAGAGCTTCTTTGGCGTTAAATAGACTCTTCTCAGGATCTTGGTTTAAATATTCCTCAGCAAGTTGATTGTAAATAACGATTTTCTCTGTTCTATCCGCAAATTCCAGTTGGGAATTTAATCTGGCAATATTATCCTGAGCCGATTTAGAATAATGAAGAAAAATTAATGCAGTTACAAGAAAAAGGATTCTTTTCATAGATAACTCCCTTCTGGAAAACTAATTCAGATTGTAAGCAGGGATAATTTTGTAAACAATTTTTTCAATTGTATTTTTGATATTGAATAATTCATCCTGATCCAACCTTTTCCATTTGAGCCAAAAGTTCTGCCGGGAATTACGATTATACCAAGCTTTGCTAATTTTTGAGCAAGCAAGATATCATCGGTTCCGAGAGTAAAAAAAAGATAGGGAGCTGCGTCTGGTTCTACGAATCTGAAATTAGTAAAATGAGTCCTCATGAAATCCAGGAGAATTTCCAGATTAGTCTTAAGAATATTTTTAAGAGAATTAACAGTTGCCATCCCGGCTTCTGATAGAGCCATAACAGTTACTTTTTGGGAGATATATGAAGCACAAGTACTAATATATTGATGGGCATTCACGATTGCGGTGAGTACTGATTTATTATTAGTTGCTACCCAACCAAGTCTCCAACCTGTCATACAATGAGATTTCGAAAGTCCGGATATAACTATCACGTTGTCAGTTGATTCCAAAAATGATTCAGATCTCTGATGATAATAAAGATCACGATAGATTTCATCAGCAATGATTGTTATGTTATTTTCCCGAGAGATCTTGATTATACTTTCCCGTTCTTCAGATGAAAAACTTTTACTCAATGGATTGGAAGGATTACTGAATAGGAAGGTTGTTGTGCGAGGTGATATTTTAGCTTTAATATTATCATAATTCAATTCAAATGAATTTTCCGAAGGGAGTCCAATATAAACTGGTATTCCACCTGCCATTTTGATAACGCTACTGTAAGCAACGAAGCATGGATCGGTTAGAAGTACTTCGTCTCCTGGGTTAACAGTTGATAATATTGAAGCAAATATACCTTCTTCAGCTCCATTGGTTACACATACCTGATCAGGATCGATTAGGTTTTCATAGTAATCAGCAATTACCTGTCTTGTTTCAAACAATCCAGCGTTGGGGGTGTAACCCAGATATCCGTTTTCTAAAATCTTCTGTCCACTTTTGATCAGTAGCCGAGGAGTGGGAAACCTGATTTCTCCCAAACCTAGGTTGAGAGAATCATTGGGGGCTGAATCGAAAATTTTCCTGAGCAGAGATCTCTCAATGCCCAACATCCTTTCGGCGATTTTCACCTGAGTTCCTGTTCGAAAACGACCGAAGAATCACTTTTTTCATCACGATACTTTATTATAATCGGGCAGCTGATAGAATAGTTTGGATTTGATCGAAGTGGCCTAACCCCTGGCACGGTAACGGAATTTTCAGGAATTCTCAATGGTCCGTTTTCCGGTTTGCGGATTAGTAGTTCATTAACCGAATCGTATATCACTGTGGAAGAAGTTATTACTACTCCAGCAGCGATAATAGCTTTTTCACCGACGATCACTCCTTCATAGATTCCACAGTTACCACCTATAAAAACTCCGTCTTCAATTATTACCGGATTGGCAGTGATAGGCTCAAGAACTCCCCCTAACTGAGATGCTGCACTAAGGTGAACATCTTTCCCGACCTGGGCACAGGTGCCAACCAGTGCATGGGAATCGATCATGCACCCAGAGTCTATATATGCACCAACATTAATATACATGGGTGGCATCATTATAACATCTCTAGCAACAAAGGCTCCTTCTCGAACAGACGACCCGCCAACGACCATTCTAATACCGTAATCAGGTTCGAAACTGCGTTCGGGAAATGTATCCTTGTCGTAAAAAACTTTGTTCTCACTCCAACTCATCTTGACTATCTGTCCCATTCGAAATCCGATCAATATCCCCTTTTTGACCCACTTATTTACTATCCAGTTTCTACCTGAGGGGGTCGCAGCTCGGACTTCACCGGATTGAAGTAACTTCTTAAATTGATCGAATACTTCACGGTCGGAACTATCAAATGAAGTTTTTAACCAGAGTTCCTCGATCCTATCTTTAAGATCCATTCTAACTCCTTTGTTTGTTCAATACAGGTTTTAGGAATTTCCCAGTATATGATTTTTTATGCTTGCTAATTTCCTCAGGGGTACCGGTGGCTACGATCATCCCACCATTGATCCCTCCCTCGGGTCCGAGGTCAATTATATAATCAGCACATTTGATCACATCGAGATTGTGCTCGATTACTACAATTGAGTTTCCCATTGTAACCAGTCTTCTCAGTACATTCAAGAGTTTTTTTATGTCGTCAAAATGAAGTCCTGTTGTCGGTTCATCCAGAATATAAAGTGTTTTACCTGTACTGGTTTTACTTAGCTCCCTTGCCAGTTTGACCCTTTGCGCTTCTCCACCCGAAAGGGTGGGTGAAGATTGACCAAGTTTGATATATTCAAGACCAACGTCGATCAGGGTTTGCAATTTTCTGGCAATTGAGGGAACGTTCTTGAAAAGTTCCATAGCTTCTTGAACATCCAGATCAAGGATCTCTGAAATATTCTTTCCTTTGTATTTTACCGCCAGAGTTTCTCGATTATAACGTTTCCCTTTGCATACTTCACATGTAACGAAAATATCGGGAAGAAAATGCATTTCTATCTGTTTTACTCCTGCCCCTTGACAAGCCTCACATCTTCCACCTTTAACATTGAAGGAAAAGCGTCCTGCCTTATACCCTCGCAATTTTGAAGCTGGCAGTTGTGAAAATAGATTGCGAATAGGATCAAAAAGCTTAATATAGGTAGCAGGATTTGATCTCGGCGTTCTTCCTATGGGTTGTTGATCGATGTTTATTACCTTATCCAGATAGTACAATCCCCTTATCTGAGTATAATTTCCTTCAGTATGGTTTGCCCGGTGCAATTTGTTTGAAAGAGCAGGATAGATTATCTGATTGACAAGTGAGCTTTTACCTGAGCCTGATACACCTGTAATACAAGTAAAAATGCCGAGGGGAATACGAACGTCGATTTTTTTCAGATTGTTCTGTCTTGCTCCGATTATTTCAAGGTATTTTTTCTTTTCCTGTAAACGTTTTTCTGGATATTCAATTCTGATTTTACCAGCAAGGTATTTACCTGTTAAGGATTTATCTGATTTCATCACCTCTGAAACACTGCCTTGAAAAATTATTTCTCCACCGTAAATTCCGGCTTGCGGACCAAAATCCAGGATCTGGTCAGCACTCCTGATCATACCTTCATCATGTTCAACGACAATAACAGTGTTACCCAGATCACGAAGATGCAACAGCATGTTTATCAGGCGTCTATTATCTCGTTGATGAAGCCCTATACTTGGTTCGTCCAGGATATACATTACTCCCACAAGACTGCTTCCGATCTGGCTGGCAAGCCTGATCCTCTGAGATTCACCTCCCGAGAGTGTAGGTGCCTTTCGATCTAAGGTTAAATAATGTAAGCCAACATTTACCAGAAAATTAAGCCTGCTTTTGATCTCTTTCAAAACTTCCTCGGCAATTAATTTTCGATTTCCTGTTAATTCCAGTTGTTCGAAAAAATCTATTGCTTCGGTGATTGAAAGCGTAGATATGTCGTGAATATTTTTAGTACCGACTTTCACAAATAGGCTTTCGATCCTTAGTTTTTTACCTGTACAATCGGGACAGGGTTTATCGCTTATGAACTGGAGATAGTATCGGCGCATGTACTCGGATGTTGTTTCATTCATCCGACGTTTCATGCTGGGTATGATACCTTCGAAACGGGTATTGAATTGACCCGAACCGTTCTGGGAGTGCCAGGAAAGTGTGAATCTACGGTGACCTGAACCGTAAAGTAGGATCTCTTTAACTTTTTCGGGTAGTTTATTCCAGGGAGTATCAAGGTTGAAATTGTACTCCCTGGCAAGTGTTCTGAGGATACGCATTCGCCAGCTGTTCTTCTTCTGAGCCATAATTCCCCAGTTAACTACAGCTCCATCCAGTATAGATTTTGACTTATCAGGAACAATCCTGTCCGGATCGAACTCCATCCTGGTTCCCAATCCGTTGCAGGTCGGACACATACCCAAGGGGCTGTTGAAAGAGAAATGCTGGGGAGTGAGCTCTGGATAACCGATCCCACAATCCGCACAGGCATTGCTTTCCGAAAGAATTTCCACCCTGTTATCATCTACCAGATCGATCTTGATCAATCCACCAGTAAGTTTTAAGGCTGTTTCCACAGAGTCCATTATCCTGGATCGGATCTCCTTTTTGATAACCAGCCTGTCAACTACGATATCTATAGTATGTTTACTCTTTTTATCTAAATTTATATTTTCACTGAGTTCGTGCATGATCCCGTTGATCTTGACCCTGATGAAACCTTCGTTTCTTGCTTCTTCCAGTTCTTCTTTATGTTCTCCTTTTCGATTTTGAACAATTGGAGCCAGGATTTGAATCCTCGTCTTTTCCGGATAATCAAGGATATGATCGACCAGTTGATCTACAGTTTGGGATCCGACAGGTTTACCGCAGCTATAGCAAAATTGTTTTCCTACTCTGGCAAATAGGATTCTCAGATAGTCGTAGATTTCGGTAACTGTACCAACAGTAGACCTGGGATTCTTACTGGCAGCTTTCTGTTCTATAGATATTGCCGGAGAAAGACCTTCTATATAATCTATTTTGGGTTTTTCCATCTGCCCGAGGAATTGACGGGCATAAGAAGAAAGAGATTCTACATATCTTCTTTGCCCTTCGGCATAAAGTGTATCGAAAGCGAGAGACGATTTTCCTGAGCCTGAAACACCGGTAATTACGATCAGTTTATTGCGGGGAATTTTAACGTCGATATTCTTTAAATTATGTTCTCGAGCACCTTTAATGATGATATCTGTCTTCATTGAAAAGAAATCCTGTGCTTATATGATCATTCTTCATTAATTTCCTTAAGTTGAGTAATCATACTGTTAACCTGCACAGTATCATGGTAAGATCTCATTTTAGTTAGCAGGTTGATCCCTTTTTCCGGGGCTTGAGCAAAGACAGCAGCCTGATAGATAGCATCGAGTAAGGTAGGATCACGACGATTGTAGTAGACAGCATTTTCAAGATGGATAAAAGCTTCGTCAACAAAACCATTTTCGAGCAGGAAATAACCGGCTTCGAGGTAAAGTTGCGCTAATCCGTAATAAAATCTCTGTTTCCCTTCTACGAATTCGAGGGCTTTTTCCATATATTCTATCGCGTTACCGTAATCTTCCCGGATGTGATAATAACGGGAAGCGCGCATGAATGCAGCACCGTAATTATTTAATAGCCTGCTCATGTTGCGATCTTTATATATTTTTTGATCGAAAACCCCTTCATATGTATAGACTGAATCAATGTTGCTGATCAACCTTTCGATATCAACTTGATCTTCACCTCGGGTTGGTACAAGGCGGTCTACCATACCTTCGTTCTGTAAATGAGATTCAAAACCTACTACATCAGGGGTTGTAACTGCAAAATAGATTGGTCTTTTTCCGTAATTATCCTTTATTATCTGGAGTACAGCCAAATCCTTAACATAAAGGATAGTTCCTTTTTTGAAAGATACTATCAGACTGTCACCAGGAACCTGTCCCCTGATGATTAGGGACATGTCTTTTGGGATCTGTCGTGGATAAAGAATTGAGGCTGGACTTTCCTGGCAAAGATCAATGTGTTTTTCGGGTACCTTGAATTCAATTCCTTCAAAATCCCGCAATTGTTTCATATACCAGGGTGTATTAAGCAAGCTTAAATTGGCAATTGTAACATCTTTCCTGATACCTTTACATTGTTCATTCTTGTATTTCAAAGCATCTTTTATTATCTGTCTGGTTTTTTCGGTGGGTTGAATGGATCCAGGCAACAAATTTTGATCCGAGTCCTTGTTCCTTTCAGAGAGAGAAGGTGGAATATATTCCCATGCTTTGGGATCGTAAACTGCTTGAGCATACCAGACCGGGAATGTATCATTATCTCCATTAGTGAAGATAATGGAATTTTCATCCACACTGTTAAGGATATTCTGACCATATCCAAGCGCTATATATTCCCGTGATCTGTCGTGAATATGATATTGAGAGGCAAAGTTCAATACCGGTAGCACTAAAACCAGGATAGTTAATAAATAGAAGATAGGTTTTTTGAATTTTCGGAAAAAATTAATAAAAGCCAGACATCCAAAAGCCATCCAGACCGACCAGTAATTATAAGCAGTTGTAAAGAAATAATCACGCTCTCTTACCTCGGAATCGGAAAGGTTCATAACGAAGATCATAGCTAACGACGCCATGATGAAAAAAGCGAACATATAGGCAAATGAATGCTTATTCTTTCGGAGATGGAAGTATGCACCCAAAAAACCAAGCAGGGAAACTATCAAATTGGAAAAAGTCTGGATAAGAAGTTCCGGAACTTTAAGCCAGGAAGATAGAGTCTCAGCATTAAAAAACTGCCAGCTGAAATAATCCAGGAAATGGTGTTTTATCTGATACCAGAAAGAAGCTCTTCTGATGAACATACTGGTTGTTCCATATTGACGCCTGAGGACATAGTCGGTAAACAGTTTTAAATTGTGGGGATGACCTTCGTTGATGAAAGGACGGTGGGCAGATCTAACCAAGAGGAAGAAATGAGTACTCAAACCAATTATTATGAATAACAAAGCAAGCAACCAGGCTTTACTTTTAACCTCATCTTTAAGATGCCAGTACAACATCCCGATGATTGTGACAGCAAACATATATTTAGATAGATCGGGAATCTGATTGCTTTTACCAACTTGCAAGAATATCCAGTAAACAATCAGAAGGATAACCAGATAGATCAACATCCTGGTCCAGAACTGAGATTTTTTTATAGCAGCTTTAAGTTGAGGATAAAACACAATAAACAAAACAGCCGGCGCAAGTTGAAGTGAGGTCTGATGAATACCGAATCCCAGAAAGAAAATATATATGATCAAGAGTAGTAAGTTCTGATGTGATAAACCTTTGGAGCGTTCTACCCATACCAAGGTCAGCCATATGATCAGGTTGAGAATAAAAGCAAGACCTGAGTAAACTTCAGCTTCGATGGCATTAGTCCAGAAAGTAAACGAAAAAGCTGTGAAAACAGCAGCAATGATCCCTCCCAGTTGAGCAAGATAACCTTCTTTGCTGGATTTCAGGATCATAGTTACCAATTTTACAGTAAACAAATAAGTGAACATTACAGCCAGGGCTGAGAATAGTGAAGATAAGAAGTTCACGACCTGAGCGTGAGGAATATTACCACCCAGAATGGCAATGAATCGACCGAGGATTATATAAAAGGGATTTCCTGGAGGATGGGGGATACCAAGAATGCTGCTGCAGGTAATAAATTCGCCTGCATCCCAAAAAGAAAGTGATCTCGCCATAGTCGAGATATAAACTCCCAACGTGATCAAAAAGACAATAAAAGCTATGATAGCATTGTGTTTTTTATTCACAAAAGGCTGTGGCTTAAGGTACATACACCTCTCCATATGCTTATTTCAAGGAAAAGTTGTTTGGTTGGGTTAAGACGTCAAGAAATAAAAAAAGGGATGCTGTTGCATCCCCCTCTATCGTAATAAAAAGCCTAAGCGGTTTTATCTTTATTTTTTGATTCGTAGGCGAAGATAGGGTCATTCTTACCCAGAACTACTTCCCGGGAAATTAAGCACTCTTTTATATTATTCATGTCAGGGATTTCGTACATGATGTCTATCATGAATTTCTCCATGATCGCTCGTAAACCGCGAGCACCAATTTTCTGCTTAATTGCGATCTTGGCTATTTCCTTTAGGGCATTTCGAGCGAATTCCAAGCTAATTCCTTCGATCTCGAAAAGTTTTTTGTATTGTTTGCATAGAGCATTGCGAGGGGCGGTTAAGATCTCAATCAGTGCGTTTTCGTCCAGTTCATGTAATGAGGACACAACCGGGATTCTACCAACAAGTTCCGGAATCATGCCATATTTCATCAAGTCATCTGGAATGGTTTTGGAAAAGATGTTATCTTCAGGAAGATCTTCCGTTTTTTGGATCTTATCAAAACCGATTGTTTTTTTCTTTATTCTGTTCTTGATGATCTTTTCCAGTCCGAAAAATGCCCCACCAGCTACAAACAAGATGTTTCTGGTATCAACCTCAATGAACTCCTGATGAGGATGCTTTCGTCCTCCTTTTGGGGGTACATTCACTTTGGCTCCCTCCAGGATCTTAAGAAGTGCTTGCTGAACTCCTTCTCCCGACACATCTCTAGTTATGGAAGGTGTTTCGGATTTACGGGCGATCTTATCCAGCTCATCTATATATATGATACCCTTTTCGGCTTTCTCGATATCATAATCTGCGTTTTGAAGTAACCTGACCAGGATATTCTCAACATCTTCACCCACATAACCTGCTTCTGTAAGGGTCGTAGCATCGGCTATGGCAAAAGGTACTTTGAGGATCTTGGCCAGAGTTTGGGCAATAAGTGTCTTACCTGAACCTGTAGGACCGATCATCAGAATATTTGATTTTTCTATCTCTATATCGTCATTGGGTTTTTGTTTAAAGATCCTCTTATAGTGATTATAAACTGCCACTGAGATTATCTGTTTTGCTGCTTCCTGACCAATAACGTATTCGTTGAGCAATTTATGGATTTCCCGGGGGGTCGGTAGAACGAAATTTGACATTTCCTCACGCTGGTGATCAACTTCCATGATAGTTGAGCACATGGCGATACATTCATCACATATATTACCGTTTATACCTTTTATCAGATATTTTGTTTCACTCTCGGAACGACCGCAGAATGAACAGTGTTGAGTTCCGGCTTTATCCATTTTTTTCTCCTGATTTACGAGCAGTGATTACGGTATCAACCAAGCCATATTTACGGGCTTCTTCAGCACTCATAAAAAAGTTTCTATCGCTATCTTTGATAATTTTCTCCAGAGGTTGTCCGGTCATTTTATGAAGTAAATGATTCAATTTTTCTTTGAGATAGATGATCTCCTTGGTCTGTATTTCGATATCCGAGGCTTGACCCCTAACTCCTCCCAGGGGTTGATGAATCATTATCCTGCTGTTAGGTAAGGCATATCGTTTTTTAGGTTTACCCGCTGCTAGCAGGAAAGCACCCATACTGGATGCCTGACCAACACAGGTTGTACTGACATCAGGTTTTATGTATTGAATCGTGTCGTAAATAGCTAATCCCGCTGAGACCGAACCTCCTGGACTGTTAATATACATGGATATATCTTTTCCAGGATCTTCAGCTTCCAGATGCAGTAATTGAGCTATGATCACATTAGCTACATTATCATCAATAGCTGAGCCTAGGAAAATTATCCTGTCTTTTAATAGGCGGGAATATATATCATAGGCTCTTTCAATCTTACCTTCCTGTTCAACTACAATCGGAACATACGGCATTTATCGCTCCTTAAGTTATACTGATATTCAAAATAAGGATAATTTGAAATTTTGCAAGGATTATTATTTTTTATCTGGGCTATCGGCTTTTATTTCTTCTTTTGGATAAGGTACAAATTTGGAATCATCAGCAATCATTTTTATGAGTTTTTTCTCTTTAGCAGCTCTTGTAAATTCTTCACTCTGGATTTGATTGGCATACATTTTCTTGTATTTTTCCAATTCCATGTTCAAATTTAGAGCGGCTTCCGAGATGAGTTCTGCTTTCTCTTGCTCAGAGATCTCGACATTTTTGATTTTTAACAATTTTTCCATGATGTAATGGCTTTTAATATTATATTCAGCCATTTTGTAATACATTGGAACTATCTTCTCCATACTTACTTTGTAATTATCAGCATAAGGTTTGGCCATACTTTCGGCGTAACTGTGGATTATTGAGCTCGGTAGATCAAAAGGATTTTCTTCGATCAGTTTACCAATTATTGCTGAACGCAATCTCTGCTCGTTTTCCTGCTTGATTTTCAGTTTAAGTTCAGCAGCTATTTTCTTTTTCATATCAGAGAGAGAATCGTATTCAAGATCTTTAGCAAATTCATCATTCAAATCCGGAAGTTGTTTGCTTTTTATCGAGATTATTTCTACCCGGGCAGTACTTTCATAAAATTTTGATTCAATCTCATTGTCTTTAATCTCCTGCCCTTGAGAGAAAAGCTTGGTTTTGATTTGATCACCAACTTTTGCTCCCGTTAGATTATTATTGAAATTCTCTGAATAAGAATTATCTCCAAGTAAAAAAGTTCTCTCAATTGTTTTACCATCGGAAGCGTCGTCATTAAGAAAAGTGATCTTGGCTGTGATCTTATCATTTTTTTCTGATGGAGAATCAGTGTCGATTTCGTTGGCAACTTTCTGCCTGTAATCTTCAAGGGTGACATCAACCATCTGTTGTTTGAATTCAATTTTTTCGTAAGGTATTTCAAGAGCGGAATATTTTTTTATTTCAATATCAGGCATAACCTCAAATTTAAAAACCACCACCAATTCTTTTCCTTTTTCCCATTCTACTTTAGTCGCTTCTCCCTGATTAATGGGTTTTATTTTTTTTTCTTCCAGAGCTTTTTTATAATAATCTTTTAGTTTCTGGTTATAAAATTCTTCTTTGATGTTTTCTCCGTAAAGTCTTTCGACCATATTGAGAGGAGCTTTCCCTTTTCTGAAACCAGGCACACTGGCATATTGTCGTAATCCGGTAAGAATTTTCTGATAATCTTTACTAGCAACATCAGCTTCAATGGTAAGGGTCATTTCCTTTTGGGTGGAGCTAGTGTCTTTTAGTTCTATTTTCACCTTTTCTCCTTGCTTATTTCGATAAAAAAATGGTGCGAAAGAGGGGATTCGAACCCCTACAGGTATTGCTCCCACTGGATTCTAAGTCCAGCGCGTCTACCAATTCCGCCACTTTCGCACGGAAAGAAAGTAAGGACTCTCTTTTCGAATTAATTCATATTTTTAAGGATATTTTCGAATTCTTTTTCTAATTCCTTATTACCTGTTTTTTTTGAACCCTGATAGATCAATTGAGCAGCTTCTTTAGAAGTATTATCCAGTTCATACCATTTTTTTGCATAAACCAGTAATTCCTCATATTCTTCTTCCTGGAATAATTTGTAGCTCAGGAAAGAGATATAATCCACATTATTTGGATCAAGTTCGATCGCTTGTTTTAGAAATTCGAGTGATTCATCTATTTTATCAAGTTCGGCGGCGAAGTTACTTGCAGTCAAGAATGCTTCGATGTTCAATGAATCCAGTTGGGTGACTTTCTTGATAGATTCGTAAGCGCATTCGGTGTTTTCAAGTTTATCATGAGTAATAGCCAAGTTAAAGTAATTATCGGGGTTGTTGGGATTGATCTCTGCTGCTTCATTGAACCATTTGGCAGCTTCTTCATATTGCTCTTTCTCGAAATAGGTATTGGCGATTTTCTGGCGAACTAATTCATCATTGGGGTCTTTTTCTGCTACTTCTTTCATGATTTCGAATGATTTGTCCGATTCTTCCAGATTGTTATAGGTATATGCCAACATTTTTAGTGTTTGAACACTGTCTGGAGCAATTTCCTGAAGAGCAATAAAAGTATCATGAGCATTCTGGTAATCTTGATTATTGAATTGATCCTGACCATTCTTGAAGATATTAACCCAGCAGGAAGCTTTTACCTTTGTAAGATTTTCTTTCCTTTCATCCAAATCATATTTTTTGATATTCTTCTTCAGGTATTTTTTAGCGTCTTTTTTATCAACAACATTGATTGAGTCATATTTAGCATAAAAGTAATCGATTGCTTCCAAAGCTTTTAGAGTATAATCATGAGCTGTAAAATAATCATGATATCTATTAATCGTGTTGTCGTCGAATTTTTCATTGTAATAGAATATTGCGAGTGTTTCCAAAGTTTCTACATGGAAGGGATAATCTTCTAATACAATATTATATTGATCCAGGGCTTTATCATAGATCCCCTGACCAAGATACATTTTTGCTGATCTGAAAGCTGTCTTTGCCTGTCCGCTTATATCTTGATCATATTTGGTTGCCATCAGGTTTGAAAGCATAAAAAGAGTTATTAGAACGCTCCAGAAAAAAAATTTTCTATTCATAAGTACCCCCAATTAATTAATCTTGTGTAAATTTTTATAACCTTATGCTGAGTCAAGGATTTTTTTCTATTCCAGATCTTGATTTTGCTTAAGCAAAATGTTTATCCTACTTGTCCAGTTCCAGTGGTAACAAGGTTAAAATAGGATCTGTTTTTGCTAATTGGTAAATCTGCTTGATTTTTTCAAGATCAAGATCTTTGCTTAATTCATCAGGTATTAGTTCCTGTTTGACTTCAAAATTGAATCTTTCAGCAATGATTTTTTCGATAAATGATTTTCTTTTAGGGAAATAAACCAGCGAAAAATCTTCTAAATTTGCCATTTCTGCAATTTTTGCAACTGCATCTTCCAACATACCAACTTCATCTACAAGACCGAGCTCAACTGCTTTTTCACCTGACCAGATCTGACCCTGAGCAATTTTTTCAACTTCTTCCAAGGATAATGATCTGCCATCGGCAACCCTGGTTTTAAATTCCAGATAAGTTTCTTCTATCTGATTTTTTAGCATTAATATCTTTTTCTGGTCAGGTTTCTGGTAGAGGCTTAGGAAGTTGTAGAATTCACCAACACCTATTTCATCACTTGAAATACCTATTTTATCGGTGAGTTTCTTAAGGTTGGGAAGCATTGCTGCTACACCGATCGATCCGGTTATACAAGCCGGATCGGCCATGATGTAATCAGCCCCGGAAGCTATATAATAACCTCCCGAGGCAGCTACATTTCCCATAGATACGAGAAATGGTTTTTTACCATTAAAACGAGAAAGCAGACCGTGGATTTTTTCGGATTCAAAAGCACTTCCCCCAGGGCTGTTTATTCTCAGAATCACGCCTTTTATATTATCGTCTTTCTCAATCTTATCGACAATATCAGAGATATTTTTAGCAGAAATAATATCACCGGTTTGCATAAATGATTCCGGAATGATTATCCCCTGAGCGTAGATTAAAGCTATTTTGTTGCTTTTGGTTTTTTGATTGGGCATAGGGTAGTCAGATACCTCAATTAATTTTCCCTCAGTTAATTTGAATTTATCCTTGAGTTCGTTCCAGAACATAGTTTCGTCGACCAATCCTATTTTTTTGGCATCAGCACCGGATAAAAATAATTTATCCCGTTCTTCAAAGATATATTTTAATTCTTGATTTGATAAATTGCGATTTTCAGATATTTTTTCCAACATTTTCTTGTACAGCTGTTTATAAACAGCTGTAACATTACGTTTCACCGGTTCGGAAAAAGAACGCCTGGTGTAATTTTCATAAGCACCCTTGTAATCACCAGCATTCAAAAGGAATATATCTATACCAAGTTTATCAAAAAGGTCTTTATAAAATAGGATTTCACCTCCGATCCCAGACAAGAAAATGCCTGTTGATGCCGAAGGATTCATGTATATCTCGTCTGCACAACTGGCCAGAAGATAAGACTTGTTTGCCCCATATTCAAGGTATGAGATTACTTTTTTCCCGCTGGTTTTGAAATCTTTCAGTGCTTTTTCGATCTCATTTAGAGTAGCATAACCACAACCCATCGTGCTGGGAAAAAGTATAATCCCATCTATTTTTTTATCTTCAGCAGATTTTTTTATCTTAGCGATAATCTCATGAGCGATCAAACCCTCTTCGAATAGGAATCCACCTTTATACTGAGAATAATCTGTTATCTGTCTGTTCAAATTCAGTAACAGATAAGAACCGTGTTCAATTTGCTCGACTTTGTCCTTACTAAATGATTTACTCATTTTCCCCAGCGATATTATACTGGAAATTATAATGACAATTAATAAGACAATTGAGGTCAAACAACCAAATGCAAACCATTTTCCTTTCATATTTCCTCCTCTAATATTTTAATTGATAAAAGTCCAATTTACATTGATATTATAATGAGTTTCAGGATTATTGCCAGGTGATTCAATCCCGAATATAGTATCAGTATTTGTTAAATTTACAGCATCAAGTCTGATCAAGAAAAGATCTGTTATCTGAAAAGCAAGATAGGCATCAAGCGAATTTGTGCTGATTTCATAGCTGGAGTTAGTATCGAAAGGGTTGTAGATATAACTTGAAGAATAGTAATGAATTAAACCGAACTTAATAGCATTCCTGTGATTAAGATTGATCGTCAGATCAAGGTAGTTTCTGGCTTGCCATTTTGGATAGGTTTCCAGCTTTTCATCGATGACCAAAAGGTAACTTGTGAGATTGCTGTTGATTCTTCCAATTACAGGGGAAAAGGAAATATTAGCTTCTAAAAAATCGTAATTTTCTCCCCACCGCAGTAATCCAGCCAACAATTTAGTTTTTATCGATTTTTCTTCAATCGAAATACCAGCAGCTTTCTTTTCTGAGAATGATATGGCGTTTAATTTTTCTAGTTTCTTTTTCTCATAGTGAGTTGTTATACCTATGGATTTCCATAAATAAAAACTGAGATCGCTGTTTAACATAAAATTATTTTTCTTTTGCCAAAATCCAGTTTCCCTGATCCGAAACTTTCCTATTCTTGCTGAACCAGAAGAATTAAATCTAGTTTCATTGTCATCGTCATCGAGGTTTCTGATCTGTTCAAAAGAAATGGTCAAGTCGTTGTTTTGCCAAGAAAATTTTTTTTCCAGAAGGAATTGTAATATCTCAATTGTATTTTTTTCAGCCTCTGTATTTTCATATCTTAACCCAGCAATGAGATAGGGAGATGAAATTCTGGAACTGATATCATACAATCGATATTTTACTTTGGAAGGATCATCCGACTCAGGTATAAATGTCAATTTGTATCTAGGAATCTGTTGGTCGATCGAATTATGATCCAGAAAAAAAATGAAATCTTTTAGAGAATATGACAAATTCAGGGAGTAAGCTGCAGATTTTTCATTTATTCCCAGCCAGGAACCCTCATAACCCAAATAAGCACCACCGAAGTTAAGATCCTTCAGATTAAAAATATTCCCTTTGGTTAGTTTTATCCCTACATGGTTCATATCATTATCACCCAGAGCTAAATAAGAATCGGCGAGAGTTACAGGGAGACCGTAAGTCGGATTTTGAAACCTGATAAGATCGTTAAGGTAATCTGCTTCATAAAGTAATTGATAACTTTGGATCAGATGAAGATTGCTCACAAGACCCGGTTGGATGGTAAATCCATTCTGACTGAAAATGATCTCTGGATCAAATGGAGCTTTAAGGTGATAATTTTCCTGGAAAATAACGTAAGGTAATTCCCGAATAATGTTTTTCTTCTTTTTATCTAAAATTATTTGATTCAACTGCTTTTTCAGCATTTCAAGATCAACTGTCAGGGTATCATCTTTTGAAATATCCGAACCGTTTATTTTAAGGGAATCCTCTTCTGTCTGCAAGGAATCAGGAGGAACATTTTGCTCAAGATTGAGTTCCTTCGGTTGCTGAGAATGCAGCCATGAAACAAGACTTAGAAGGAGAATAAAAAGAGAGGCTAACACTCTGTTGTTCATATTATAACCAGTTGTGATCCTTATACCAGTTGAAGGTTATATGCAAAGCTTCCAGAATATCGAAACCAGGTTTGAAATCTAATATATTCTCTGCTTTTGAAGTGTCCACAAGCCAGTATGTTTGGCTTAGGTCCAGTACTTTTTGGCTTGAAAGTAAAGCAGCCTTTTTTCTGATCCTGCTGTAAATATCAGCTATTTTCCCGATTAAATTCAAAGCACAATTGGGTATTTTGATAGGATTGGTAAAACTGTTTGTTACCTGTTCAAGTAAACCGGTAAAAGTTTTCTGACTCAAAGGTTCTTTGTAACCTGCGAAAAAAATCTCATTATAAGCTTTTTTTTGGAGTATCGTAAGTGAGATAAGTTTTATAAGGTCATCCACATAGATAAGGTTGTAGTATTGCGGATATTTACCAATTCTGATTGAAATATGCTTTTTCACCAGCTTGAAATACAACAGAAAATCTTTATCTCCAGGTCCAAATACTGAGGTTGGGCGAATGATAGTATATGGTTTTAGGGATCTTTCAATTATTCTTTTCTCAGCTTCCAATTTACTCTTTCCATAGTGAGAAAGAGGCTGTGCCTGATCATTTTCTTTTAGGGGTGAAGACAGATCTTTTGCCGGACCTGCTGCTGATTGACTACTGATAAAGATAAATTGCTCGATAGTGGGAAGCTCGTTACCTATTCTAACCAAATCTTCTGTTAATAATACATTAGTCAGCTTGAATTCTTCCCAATTATTAGCTCTGGTCAATGCTGCATTATGAATCAGTACATTGCAACCATCTAATTTGTGTTTTAAATTTTTCCGATCGTTATAATCGACAGTAACGATTGGAGCATCTTTTGGTAAAAGATCAAGATTGGAAGTTTCACGAACTAAACAATCTACCTGATAACCTTTGTGCAGCAGGTAAGAAGTAAGTCTGCTGCCAACAAACCCATTTGAACCTGTAATGGCTACTTTTTTCATTAATGTTAAATTCGGGGGAATTGAAAAAAAAGGTCAATTTTTTTGTTTTAGATTAAATATTTATTTCTTTACATAGATTCGGGCTTTTTGACATAAGGCTTTAAACTTGACTGTTAGTCTCATGATATAATAATATGTGTTTATCTTAAACAATAGAATAAGATAACGATAAGGGAGAAAGTAATGAATGTTATTTTATTAGGAATTCAAGGATGTGGTAAGGGAACGCAAGCAGAGAAGCTGGAGAAAAAATATGGCTGGAAACATATTAATGTAGGGAATCTCTTCCGGTATCATATAGAAAACGGGACTGAGTTGGGAAGATCAGCTAAAAAATATATCGAAAGGGGAGAACTTGTTCCTGATGATTTTGTCTTCCAGATTGTGGAATCAGAACTTGATAAGAATAAGAACGGTTTCATTCTGGATGGTTTTCCCCGTAATCTCAAGCAAATGGAGTTCCTTTTAGACAAATATCCTATCGATAAGGTTATTCTACTTGATCTTGCTAAAGACATTGCCATTCAGAGGATATCATCCCGGAGAAATTGCGCAGATTGCAAACAGGTTTACAATCTGCTATTCAATCCTCCCCGACAGGAGGGAATTTGTGATAAATGTGGGGGAAATCTGGTTCAAAGAGCTGATGACAACGAAGCAGCTGTTGCTAGAAGGATTGAGAAATTCTACGCTGAAACTGGCAGGGTTATAGATTTTTTTAAAGAAAAGAATAAACTAATCGTTGTTGATGCCAGTCAAGATATTGATACAATTAATCGGGACATTATTATCAAGATAACTGATTAATAGGAACTAAATGGTTAGGTTGCTGAAATATCCTGAAAAAATTCTTGGGATATTGTTAAATATCCTGGCACTGGTAAATTTTCAATTTTTCTTCCTGGGTTTGATCAAATTGGATGAAACCTACCAGGATGAATATACCTTATTGTGCATTATTGTTCTTGTAATGTACCTTATCGTTCGTTCTCTAAGAACGAAATTCAGGATAACTAATCTCAGAGATATTTCACCAGATCTCATGTTTATTGGGATAGGATTACTCGTAGCAGGTTCTTACAGGATGTTTCAATTCTATCTTCTTGGAAGGCAGACCTTTATGCTGGTCAGAAATATGGCATTATCCAATTACAAAGGTAAGTTCATCGATAAACTTTATGAAAATCCACCGATTTTCGTTTTGTTCAGTTTCTTTCTGGCTATCTTTATAGGAGCATTATTGCTTCTGCTTCCTGCTGCAACAGTAACAGGAGAGGAAACATCATTGATAGGAGCGCTCTTCACTTCCACATCAGCAACTTGTGTAACAGGTTTAATCGTTTATGATACGGGTGTCCATTTCACTTTTTTTGGTCAAATGATAATTTTATTCCTGATCCAGATTGGAGGTCTGGGTATAATGACCGTTTCAAGTGCATTTGCTGTTATGCTGGGCCAGAAGATGACAGTAAAAAGTGGAAGTCTTATCCAGAATGTGATCGGAGAAGAAAGCCAGGTCAATATGATAAGGTTGCTTAAGAATGTGGTAATTGTTACCTTGGTATTTGAATTATTGGGTACATTGTCTTTGTATCTGACTTTTAATCAGCATTTTGAATCGGCAAGATACGCACTCTATTGCTCAATATTTCATTCGATATCAGCGTTTTGCAATGCCGGATTCAGCTTGTTCAGCGACAGCTTTGTTGCCTACAGGACAAATCTCAATATCAACTTTGTAATAACATCACTTATCATATTAGGTGGAATTGGTTTTCCGGTACTGGTTGATCTCAGGAGAAATTTTCTCGATCGGATGAAACTAACCCGTCTTTCTTTGCATTCCAAGATAGTTATCAGTAGCACAATTATCCTGATCCTGGTAGGTTTGATCTGTTATTTCACCGCTGAATACAATTCTGTGATGAAAGGTTTCGATCTCAAGGAAAGATTTCTTGCCTCCTATTTTCAATCGGTTACAACCCGAACTGCTGGATTCAATACGATTGATAACTCCGCTTTGAGTAAAGGATCAGTTCTGGTCTCGGTTATTTTAATGTTTGTTGGTGCTTCACCAGGTTCTACAGGGGGTGGGATAAAGACAACGGCATTTGTTGTAATCCTGGTTTCTGTTCTAGCTATGTTAAAACGAAACAAAGATGTAAATATTTTTAAAAAACGAATATCAGATGATATAATAAAAAAGGTCATGGCTTTGATTACAGCTTCAATGAGTTTGCTTTTCGCCATGGTATTCTTGCTGTTGCTAATAGAACCTTTTGGGTTCGAACACATTTTTTTTGAAGCCGTATCAGCATTTGGAACAGTGGGTCTGTCTATGGGAATTACTCCCTATCTTTCAAATATCGGAAAACTCATCATCATTACCTTGATGTATCTCGGTAGAGTTGGACCTTTAACTTTGATATTTGCGATCTCTGAAATGAGAAGTTCTTCTCATTATACTTATACCGAAGAAAAAGTTTCCATTGGTTAAAAGAAAGGAGTCTAAAGATGGCTAAATTTGCAGTTATCGGGCTAGGTAAATTTGGAATGAACGTAGCAACAAACCTTTATGAGAACGGAGCAGAAGTTATTGCAATAGATAATAATCGTAAGCTTATCGATGAGATAAGTGGCAGGGTAAGTGTGTCCATTCATATGAACAGTACTGATGAAAAAGCTTTGAAGGAAAACAGGATCCAGGATGTGGATGCTGTGATCCTGGCTATTGGTAATAACATTGAAGTTAGTGTTCTTACCGCAGTTATCCTCAAAAAAATCGGAGTCAGCAATATTTTTGCTAAAGTAGATAGTAAGGTGCACGAAAGGATCCTGGAGTTGCTTGGTATCCAGAATATTATTTTTCCGGAGGAGCAAATTGCCAAACAATTGGCTAACTCACTACTTTCCAGTAGCGTGCTGGAATATATTGACCTTTCCAGTGGTCACAGTGTGGTTGAACTTGTGGTTCCGGAAAACTGGGTAGGAAAATCCTTACAAGAATTAGCCCTGCCCTCCAAAAAAGGGATAAATATCATAGCGATCAAATATACTTCCCTTAATGTGACAGAAGAGGGGGAAAATGTTCTGGACAAGAAAATAAATGATATGCCGGGTGCTAATGATATCATTCATGAAGGAGATGTTCTGGTTTTGATCGGACCAAAACATAAAATAAATGAGTTAATTGCCGAAACTTCTAGGGAAGGATAGAAAAATGAAATCATCTTTTACCGGAAAGATCCGAATAATAATCGTATTTTTGTTTCTAATTGCTTTAGTTCAGGGTTTGATCATAACTCAACTCTTGCATCATTTTCAAGATATCGAATCTCTTAAGATGGATATTCAAAATACCGTTTACATAACAGTTTTTCTTCAGTTCGTACTATCGATAATTCTGATTTTTTATATTCCTGTCTTTTTGAGGAATGCATTCATGGAAATCCATAATATTCTCAAAGATATCAGCCAGGGAGTCTATCAGTTGGAAATAGATGAGGAGACTTACGAAAAAACTCTTGATAAGGAATTCTTTCAATTGATGCTTGAGATCAAGCGTATGCTTAAATCAGTTGTTACCTTCGATAAATTAAAAAAGGATAAGATCGTAGAACATCATAACCGGATAAATGCGTTGCTGAACCTTACTGAGAATGGTTTTATGATCCTTGATCAGAATGGTAATGTAGTCTATCTGAACGATATAATTATGTCTGTTTTTTCTTCCATTGATGAAAAGACAAATATGTTGGAAACTAATTTTCCCCCCGATGTTGAGAACAATATCAAAAAGTATGTTGTGCAGATCTTCAAGGCAAAAACCAAATTGGATCCTCAGCAGTTTTTTCTTCCCAGTCTTAAAAGACATATAATCCTCAACAGCGCAATTGTTAGGGGTAGTGATGGTGAAATGACCGGAATCGTTATCTCTATTTCCAATCTGGAAAAGAAGAAACAGGACAAGACCAAGGAGAAGGATAAGGAAACAGAGAATTAACAGGGATGAATATCATATATCGAGATGATCTGGAGTTGAGGATTGATAAATTTTTGGCTCAACAACAGATCAAGGAACTTTATTCAAGGAATTTCATAGATTCCTTGATAGAAACTGGTTTCATTAGGGTTAACGGTAAGAAAATAAAAAAAAGTCATCTGCTCAAACGAAATGATCGGATTGATATAAGCATTCCACCAAACCAGGAACCAGAAATTGAACCGGAGAATATCCCATTGGATATCATCTTCGAGGATGAGTTCCTCATCGTTGTAAACAAACAGGCTGGTATCACTGTTCATCCAGCTCCTGGAAACCCCTGTCATACTATGGTGAACGGGTTGATCTATCACCTTAAGGGTAATATTTCTCAGGGTAGCGATAAGATGAGACCTGGGATAGTGCACAGGTTGGATAAAAATACTTCAGGATTGATAGTGGTTGCTAAGGATAACCGGACGCATTCTTTATTATCCCGGATGTTCCATAATAGGAATATTGAAAAACACTACAAGGCGGTTGTAGTTGGAAAACCGTTAGAAAAACAAGGGTTAATAAAAACATTTCTGGATCGCAGTAAAACCAACCGTAAAAAAATCACTGTTGCTTTAAAAGGGAAAGAAGCAATTACCAGATATAAGGTTGAAGAATATTTTGATTATTTTTCTCTACTCGATATCAAATTAGAAACAGGAAGAACTCATCAGATCAGGGTTCACCTTTCCCATATCAATTGTCCAATACTGGGCGACAGCACTTATTCAAACCTAAAAAGAACCCTAAGCATGGTGCCGGTTGAATATCACAAAAAAGTTAAAAACCTTCTCAAGAACCATCTTGGCAGACAAGCACTGCATGCTTATAAATTGAGTTTTATCCATCCTGTAACAAATCGTGAGCTGAATCTAACGGCAGATTATCCTGAAGATCTGGAATATACTGTCAATTGGTTGAGAACCAATTTCAGTTAGGCTTAGATTATGAGTTGACAGAATTTAAATTAGAAATAGCGAGGAAAATATGAAATGTGAAAAATCGAGTTATAACCTGAAAAACTGTAATTGTACCTATCCTTGTGGGAAGAAGGGGATTTGTTGCGAGTGTATTTCTTATCATCGATCTCTACGTGAATTACCTGCTTGTTATTTTCCGGAGGAAGCGGAAAAAACCTACGATCGAACGATCGAATATTTCGTGTCTCTTGTTAAAGAGGGCAAGATTTAATGTTTTTTATAAAAGCTGCTTCTATTATCTTGTTCAATCTCTTACTTGGATTTATGATCCCATTTTCATTAAAAATGGTTCTTTTTTATCCCAGAAAAAAGCTCTATTTTTTCGATCATAAAGTGCCTTTAACTCCCGGATTGCTTTATCGAAAAAAAACAGCACTGATAGATTGGTTAAAATTCCGTTTATATGAGTATTTTAAACTTGTCCGAAGCAAAGACAGAATAAACAGGATTTCTCAGTGGGAAAATAAGATCTATGACCTGGCTTGGGAAAAATTCGAATTCATCGATAGTTTAAGTTTCATACCCCAAACCTGGAGAGATAAATTCCATCATTTACTTGCTCTGGTTTTTTACGAGATCGGGAAACAATTTTTTCGAAGTTTTATCCCTTACCTTTTGAATAAATACAAAGCTAAAAAATATATAACAAAACTTGATGAAAAACTGGATGTAGATTTGATCTTTGATTATTATAATCGTTATGTTAACAGATACTTGACATACTTCTTTCTCTTAGTATATTTTCTAATCGGATTTGCTAATATGATCTGGTATCTTATTATAGGAAAATGAGGTAAAAGATGAACAAACGAGTAACATCTGCAATTGTGATTTTGCTTATATCAATCTTACTTATAGCAGAAGACTACCGGCTTGAGGAATTGATTGAGTATGGACTTGATCACAGTTATGACATGCAACAGACCCGTGCATCTAACCAGAACAGTCGGTCCAATCTTCGTAGCAGTTATTATCGGCTACTGCCAGGTTTCACGATAT
>Ga0272442_10002177_pt1 | contig 28763 bp, 22 predicted proteins | sample SSMForm2O_FD_200262 | JGI IMG/M metagenome (GOLD analysis project Ga0272442, IMG submission 200262) | Marine sediment archaeal communities from Little Sippewissett salt marsh, Falmouth, MA, United States - SSM-Form-2O | ecosystem: Environmental > Aquatic > Marine > Wetlands > Sediment ...
TCGGAGCAAAGCCGCCGCCCGGCGCGGTGGTTCTGTTCGATGGCTCGAACAAGAACGAATGGACCGGTGGCCGCCTGGATGAGAAGACCCGTCTGCTCTGCACGGACGGCAGAGACATCCGCACGAAAAAACGGTTCAGCAACTACAGGATGCACGTGGAGTTCATGCTCCCGTTCCGGCCGCATGCCCGCGGGCAGGGAAGAGGCAACAGCGGCTTCTACCAGGTAGACCATTACGAGGTGCAGGTGCTGGACTCGTTCGGGCTCGAGGGGTTGCACAACGAGTGCGGGGGCGTGTACAAGAAGGCCCAGCCGAGCGTGAACATGTGTCTGCCGCCGCTGCAGTGGCAGACGTATGATATCGAATTCCGGAACGCCACCACGGACGAGGCCGGGGCGAAAACGGGGAACGCTGTCATAACGCTCGAGCACAACGGCATCGTTATTCACAACAACGTCGAGATAAGCGGACCGACGGGCGGGCACCGTGGTGATCCGGAAGGAACGCCCGGCCCCATCAAGCTGCAGGGCCACGGCAATCCGCTGCAGTACCGGAACATCTGGATCCTGGAACGGGAGGTCGAGCCCCAGGCGTTCGAATGTTCCCCCGCGGTCTCGAACATGATCGAGGTGGTCCGCAACCTGCCCACGGGTGATGCGCGCCGGCGCGAGATCGTTCTGGAGCAGGCACTGGAAAACCCCGAGGGCATGGACACGCTGTTCGAGCTGATCGCGATGCAGGCGGCGCCGCGCATGTACCGGGTTCGCGCCATGCACGCGCTGCACGGATTGGCCTTACATGTTACGGGCGAACCGGATGAAGTACGGGAGCAATTCGCCCGCCGGCTTGCCGGCGAACTGGAGAAAAAAAAACTCTCGGCGGGAACCCGGCTGGCGCTCATCCGCGAGCTGCAGCTGGTGGCGGGTCCTGAGCAGGCCGCCCAGCTCGCCGATCTCACCCTCGACCCTGAACTCGGATCGGCCGCAACCCAGGCGTTGATTGCCATTGCCGGTGATGATGCCCGCGCTGCCGTACGCAAGGCGCTCGACCGGGCCGAAGAGGCGGAAAAGGTGCGCCTCATCCTGGCAACCGGCATGTTGCGCGATCCCGCATCCATAGGGCGCCTGGCGAAGTCTGCGGCCGGGCCGCACCGGCTCGCGGCGATGAGCGCCCTCGGCGGGATGGCTGACGAACGTGCCGTCAAACCGCTGCTCAAGGCAATGGCCGCGGCGAAGGGCCGCTATGAACAGATTGTGGCTGCGGCCGCCTGTTTCGAGCTGGTGGCCGGCTTGGCGCGTGCCGGTGAGACGCGCGCGGCCACAAAGCTGTGTCGGGCCCTCGGCCGCAAGGAGAGTCCGGACTATCCCGGCTATGTCCACATGGCCGCGATGCTGAGCCTGGCGAAGCTGGGCAACCGCGATGCGATCGGGGATTTCCTCGAAGCCTTGAGCGGCGAGGACCGTCAGCTCTGCGCGGTTGCGCTCGACCTGCTGCGTGATATCCCGGGCAAGGACGTAACCCGGGGCGTCATCGACAGGATGAACGACGCGGCATCGCCTGTGCAGGTCCAGATCGTCGGCATGCTTGGCGACAGGGGCGACCCGCTGGCGCTGCCGCTTATCCTGGACTGCGTAGAGCACACGAACATGGCGCTTCGGCTCGCGGCGATCGAGGCCTCAGGCGGCTTCGGCACCGAGGCATCCGTGAAGACTCTCGTCAAACAGCTGCAGGCCGATGCGTCTTGTAGCAGTGCGGCGCAGCTTGCGCTGAGAAAGGCCCCGGGCAGAGAGACCGACGCCATGATCGCCGGTACTATTATCGAGGAGATCGAGCGGTACGAGGACTATATTCTCGAGTGGTTGGTCTGCGGACCGTACCGGAAGGCGGGCCTGCTCGGCGACCAGCTCCTGGACATCGCCTTTCCACCCGAGGATCCGGCCAGTGACACGCCTTGGCGCCAGGTCCGGACAACCGACGGGGTTGTCGATTTCCTGAAGGTGGCGGGCGGCGAGAACTGCGCGGGCTATATGAAGGTCGCCGTACACTCGCCTGGTGACCAGGAATGCCAGCTGCAGCTCGGGAGCGACGACGGGGTCAAGGTCTGGCTGAACGGCAACGTGATTCACAACAACAACGCGGTCCGTGCACTGCACCTGGCAGAGGACAAACTCAGCGTGCGTCTGAAGAAGGGCAGGAACACGCTCGCGATGAAGATCGTCAACAAGCACATCGACTGGGAGGCCTGCGCCCGTTTCAGGAAGCCGGACGGACGCCGTCTGACCAACCTGGTGTTCAAGGCCGACGCCGAGCCCGGCGAGATTGTGATGCGACCCTCCCGACCGCAGACGAACGTCGTTGTAACAGCGGCCCCTCCCGCCCCGATCGTCCGTGGCAAGGGAGCGCATGACGTGCCCTGGGGGACGGGCAAGGGCGATGCACGCGGCATGCTGGCCGAGATCCAGCGACAGGGCCTGAAGGCCGTCTTCTCGGTTGAGTACGAGCACAACTGGGACAACTCACTCCCCGAGATCGCGGCGTGCGTGGAATTTTTCGAGCGGACCGCAAAGGAGCTGACCAAGGGGGACCAGAATCCATGACACCGGACATTACCTGGGATAGTGTTGTAAACGCGGACTTTTCCATCGCCCGCCTGGTGGTCGGCGCGCTTATGGTGATAGCGCTGAGCCAGATCCTTGCGTGGCACTACGTCCGGTTCTCCGACGTTCTCTCGAACAGGCGCAAATTCGCGAGAATCCTGGTGTTCATCGCAACCACTACGCTGCTCGTGATCTCCGTTATCAAGACGTCCCTTGCTTTGTCGCTGGGGCTCGTGGGCGCCCTTTCCATAATCCGTTTCCGCACGCCGGTGAAAGAACCGGAGGAGCTTGCCTATCTTTTCCTCGCCATAGCAGTAGGGATCGGTGTCGGCGCGGGACAAACCGTGGCAACCACGGCTGTCTTCGGCCTGATACTGATCTACCTGTCCATCCGGCACTGGAATCGCGGCACGGGGAGCGCTTCGCTTCTACAGGTCACGACGGCGCTCAAGAGTGATTCCGGCGAACCGGTATCTGGCGAAGCGGAGCTTTCCTCTCTTCAATCGACCGTAAACGCCATCGCCTCACGTGTTGACCTGCGGCGTGTGGACCGACACGAGAATGCCTTGAACGTGACGCTCCTCGTGGAAGTCCAGGATGCCGGCGATATCGGACGGCTGCTCGCGGGCATCGAGGACTCACTGCCGGGGTCATCCGTTACATTCGTCGACAAGGACAGCGTCGAGTAACGGTTCATCGTCCATGAACGTGCCAGAACATCCGGTGAAAGATGATCATCAAGCGCGGAACCCCGAAGGACAGAGATAAGCTCGTAGGCATTGCGATCCTCCTGATAGGCGTGATCATCGGCGCGCTACTCACGGGTCCGTCCGGGACGATGCGCAAGTTCCTGCCCGGCGCCGATGAGCACGGGAAACTCAGCCCTGTCCTCATCCGGGGCAAAGCGAAAGACCCGGCTGCCACGAACAACCTTCCGACAGTGCGGATAGATCTCGGCCCCGAAGCCGCTGCAGCTCTGCAACGGCTTCGTGACGAGGCCATGAAGCAGATAGTCGTAACGGCGAAGTCCAAGCCATGGCTTCCCGCCACGATTACGGTCGGAGACAAGACGCTTGACGCTCGTGTCCGCCTGAAAGGTGATGTGACGGACCACGTGGACACGGACAAATGGTCCCTGCGAATCCAGATCCAGAAAGGCTCGGTCCTGGGTATGCGTGTGTTCTCGATCCAGCATCCCAAGACCCGGGGATTCCTGCAGGAATGGCTTTTGTTCGAAGCTGCCCGGCTGGAGGGTTTGCTGGCTCCACGGACGACGTTCGTCAATGTCGTGATCAATGACAACGCGAACGGCGTATACCTGTTGTCCGAGCATTTTGCCAAGGAGCTGCTTGAATCGCAGGGCAGGCGCGAAGGCCCCATTGTCGGATTTACCGAGGATGCTTACTGGCTGACCATGCTGCGCCATCACGCGCTACTGCAGAAGACTGACCCGGTGCCCGGCACAAGCGCACCTGCGTTAGGCCCCCTCCGTGCTGTCGGGCGGGGCTTTGACGAGGCACGGCTGGCGAAAGTCGCGACTCTTAACCGGCAGCTTCAAACCGCCCTGGGAAAGATGCGCGACTACATTGATCTGATGCATGTCGCGGACAATCCGGAGGGCGCGTACTCCTCGTTCAGGTCGCTCGTCCGCCTGCAGGGCCGGACTATCGACCGGGTTTTCGACACGGACCGTGTGGCGCTCGCGCACGCGGTGCTGTCCCTTTTCGGAGGCAACCACGGCCTGGTGTGGCATAACCAGCGGTACTATCACAATCCTCTGACCTCCCGGCTGGAACCCATACTGTTCGACTGCGTGGCGGATCCGCGCTTCACTGATTTCGACCTGGCGGTGTTCAGTTCCGAGGCAAGAGCATTTGCGCGCAGTCCGAGGTACTACCGTCGGTTCTTCGCACACATGTCCGCGCTGACGGAACCGGGCTACATCAGTGACCTCGAGGCCGCTGTCCGGGCGAAGCTCGCGAGTTATGAGAAAGCGCTTATCTCTGAAGAACTCCTGCCGCCCGGCCAGCACGCTGCGGCGCTGTTCAGTCGATTGAGAACGCGGCAGGCGTACTTTCACAAAGCAATCCATCCGAGACTCCCGGCAATGTTCGAGTGTTGGGTAAGCGACAGCGACGGGGACGAGCGAGGTGAGCCCATGATCACCGTAAGCGCCTGGACAACGACGAGGATACCGGTGCAGATACACGAATTCCGGTTCGAGAACGGTGTCAGGTTGGATGCGAGACGAGTCGTTGCTGAAACGGATGCTCCGGAGTGGCGAGGCGATCAGGGCGAGGTGATCCTTCCACCCGATGGAGAACGGGTTACGTTCAGGCTAAAGGCGGATCAGCGTCTTGCGGGACTGCACGACGTCAGGGAGATCAAGAGATCGATCAGGTCGGGCGCATCCCGGGACAGGACGTACAACCAGAGGTTGTTCGTAAGGCATCAGGCCATTCCGTCTGCAGCAGTGTCGGAACGACCACTCTATATTCGGAAAGGCGACCCGCGTTCCGCCGGCGGACCGGGCCGGCCGGCGCCGGTATCCCTTTCCGACGCACTCAGGAAGCATCGCTTCCTTCGACTCGACACGGAATCACGGCGGCTGGTAATTGCGCCCGGGCGGTGGGTGGTGGACGGCGACCTGGTGATCCCACACCGCATGCCCCTGTACGCGGGCCCGGGGGTGGTGCTTGAATTCAACGAAGGGACGGTGTTCGTGACTACGGGTCCGACGATCTTTCGCGGGACGGCGGAGGAGCCCGTGACGCTCCGTCCTGCCGAGGGGGTCTCTACGTGGGCCGGCATCGCGGCACTTGACCCTCGTGCCGAATCGACCTGGGAGTACGTGGCTGTGCACAAAACCGCAGGAATAGACCGGCAGGGGTGGTCTTTGACCGGCGGCACAACTCTCTACCGCGCGCCGTGCTCGCTCAGGCACGTGGGCTTCCACGGGTCCATGGCGGAGGATGCCCTGAATGCCATCGGAGGCCGGCTGGCCCTGGACGCCGTGAGCATCACGGGCTCGGCATCGGATGCATTTGACGGGGACTTCGTCTCGGGCCACGCAACCAATTGCTCGTTCGTCGCGACGGGCGGTGATGCGCTTGATCTGAGCGGCAGCCTCTTCGCCGCGGCAGGCTGTCGGTTCAGCAAGATAGGCGACAAAGCTCTTTCGCTCGGGGAGGAGACCCGGGCAACGGTATCGGACTGCCGGGTGGATGGCGCGCTGGTAGGCGTGGCAGCGAAGGATGCGTCCACTGTAGCCGTGGACCGTTTGACCGTCAGCGGCATTCGTTCGTTCGTTCTTGCTGCATACCAGAAGAAGTCCGAGTACGGTCCGGCATCCATTACCGCCAGTGGTGTGGTCAGCAGGGACGACACTACGCCGAAGAATCTCGCACAGACGGGATCGCAGGTAGTGATAGACGGCCGGAACGTTCCGACGGCTGACATCGACGTCGATGGCATGTACAGGGATGGACTCCTGGGGAACTGAGTGGAGATAAACGGACAGATGACTGCCGGCGGCGAAGGCGAGCTGCGTTACGAAATCAAGATGGCCTGCCAGGAACACGCCTACCACGCGGTACGCGCCCACATTACCGGGCTGCCGGTACCGGTGCACACCTTGTTCCCCGCGCGGCGAGTTCAAAGCATCTACATGGACACCCACTTCGCCACGGCGCTCAAGGAGAATCTCGCCGGGATCAGTGAGCGCCGGAAGCTCAGGTTCCGGTGGTACGGGGATCAGGAGGAGCGCGTGACGGGTCACCTGGAGCTGAAGGTACGGACGAACGAGCTGGGGTACAAGAAGCGGCTGGCCATCGAACACGCACTGCAGATCGAGGGAAGACCGAAATGGCTCTTCTCCCGATCCCTGGCGGCGCACGCCACGCCGTACTGGCGACAACAGATAGAAATGGGTCGTGAGCCGGTCCAGTGGATTCGATATGACCGCGAGTATTTCTCCTCGCATGGCGGACTTGTCCGTATCACGATCGACCGTCATCTCGAGGCTTTTGATCTCAGAAGCATGCCGGTCCTCTCCGCGCGATTTCCGACGCCTGTGCCACGCATTCTCATCATCGAAGTGAAAGCTCCGAAGGAACACGCGCGGCTGGTCCGGGAGGTAACGAGCTGTCTCAGGCTCAAGATAGACAAGTGCTCGAAATTTGCCATTGCGTCCGACTGCCGTGACCGGCCGAGCGTCTCTGTCTTTCCAATGTGAATAAACCGCGAGGTCGCGCTTTGCGTCGTATCCTGTTGTATAGCCTGATGCTGCTGGCCGGAGCTGCCGTGTTCTGTTTTGTTCGACCGGCGCTGACTCGTCTCCGAGGCACTGCCGGCCCGGGAGAGAGCGTCGATATAACGATCGTCTCGCTGGGCACGGGCTGCCTGGGCGTGGCAATGGCAGAGGGCAATTTGGGCGCAAAGATAGTTGCAGGCGACTACTTCCTGGCGGCCGACAGGAGTCAGCCTTGTCTGCTGGTCACGACGTTCGGACCGGACATGGGGCTGCGATCGGTGCACCGCTTCAATCTAGCCGGCTCGTTTGGTGCAATTGCGGATTTCATAGAGTTCTGCCGGAGCCAGCCTGCCGACACAGTGGTAGCCATGTCGGTGAACGGAACCATAGAACTCCCGCGCGATGCCCGGGCGGCACACGGTGTGGAGCTGGCAAAGGCGGAGTTCATGCATCTGGGAGTCAAGGCCAGGCCTTACGAATCCGAGCGGATGAGCTGGGCCTTCCTGTGTATCCGCAGGGAGAACCGATGGCAACCGATAATGGAGCATGTCTCGAACAGTCACGGGGTCCGGCTGTCCCTTGTGCTGGAATCCGACATCACGAGGTATGACAACATCGAGGGTGCATACGTTGATGAGTCGTCCGACGAACAGGAGATCCACCTTCTAAACTATGTCAGCCGGGCATGGCACGTGGGACACCGGATATCGATATCGTCCGCAAGGGGTGCCGCGGGCACATATCCGGCAACCGCGCGAGTCCCTGCCTATGCCATGGGGAACAGCAATACGCTACTTCGTTCCGACCGAAGCTTGATCTGGACCGATATGGCTCTTGGCTCCCACCCTCGCTTCGAGTGTGGGGCCGGGCTTGATTTGTCGGGAGCTGGTCCGGCAGTTTGCCGAATGCTGGTCGACGGCCGGTGCCTCAGCGCCCTGGAGCTGCCTGGTGCCGCCCCGGGATACGAGAAATGGAAGGTGAATCTCGGCGACTTCGCGAACGGACGGGTAGACCTGGAGCTCCGTGTCACGGCCGGGCGAGGCGCTTCCAACGCTGTTGCCCTTTTGCGGGATCCCGTGCTGCTGTTCGGAACGCCGGCGGCACGGGACGACACAGGGCAAGCCGGCCTCGGAGAGAAACACAGCGTGGTTTTCATCGGTCATGCCTATTCCTTCAATGGCTTTGACAAGAACAGATACAAGCCGTACATCGTTGCTGACCCCGCGCTGTTCGCCGGCCGGGCCCTGCCGTACGCGCGCCGCATAAGGGACGAGCTCGTGGCGCGCAACACGGCCCTGTTCTACGGCAGGGCCGATGAGCTTGGCGGGAGCCGGCTGGTCTGGGGCGGAGACGTGGTTTACGGGCCCACGCCGGGCTCGGTTGCGCATTTCCTTGGGCTCGCCAACAGGCTGGATAAGACCCCCCAGGTCCTTGTGCCGGGCAATCATGACTGGGAGTTCACGCAACGGGAGACGCTGCCGAACGTGTTCCACGCCGTGGGGACATCATCAGAGATCATCGGCAATGTCCGCGTGGTGTACGCCGATACGGTGACGGACCGGGGCAAGCGAATGAACGCGCAGGCGGCGTGTCATCCTTTGCCGGCATGGATAAGTGACCTGGTTCGGAAAATGACGCTGCCGGAGCGAGGCCATTCCGTACTTGTCTTCATGCATCATGCGCCGTGGATAGAGGAAGAACGTACGGCGAACGTGTCGCACAAGGACTGTCCGTGGTGGAACCGTGTTGTTCATCCCGCGCTTGTGAAGGCGAGGAAAGAGAGCGGCCGGGATTTCTATATCATTGCGGGTGACGGCGGCACCGGCTGTCTTGCCGACGGCCGGCAGATTGACGGCATTCACTACGTTGTTACGGGGCCGCCGCGTTTTGACGATCACGTGGCCAACGGTTTTGTGGAGATATCCTGGTCGGGCGAGTCGGGGGGCCTGTCATTCACCGTTCATGCGTGGAAGCCGGACAGGGGCTTCCTGTGCACGCGGCCCGACGCCTTCCCATGGCGGGTCGAGTAGGCGTTTGATTCCGGTTGAAGGGCATGGATTCGATTCGCTTCCCATGGCTCTCGGCGGAATGCGCAAGGATCAGCTGATGGTCAGCTGCCTGATGCCCATGTACAGGGCGAACGGCCCCTACAGCGAGTTCATGCGCACCCATACCTGGCTGGCCACGCACTTCCCCGATCAGCTCGCCCCCTTTCATGTCGTAACGACAGAGGCGGACGGGAGCGGGTGTCGAAAGTGGTGGTTCGAGGGGGAGCAACTCGCGCTCTCGGCGGGGATCCCGTTCAAGCTGCTGCACGACTGCGACATGGCCGTGACAAACGCGATCCGGCCGACCGGCAGTCCGCTCATCATGGTTCTCGATTCCACGGGAACGATCGTTAAGGAGGAAGATTTCGACGGAACGGTTCTTTGGCAATTACTGGGTCGAAACGGCTGACAGGCAAGAAGACGATAGGTGTCTGGCTCAAGAGGAAATACATCGACAAGAAGACGAAGGAGCAGATCGAGACAATCGCGGCGAAGATGTCCAAGGTAGAGCGGTTCCGGGAATCAATCTCCGAGCATGCGAAGGAGATGAAGGAGATCCGTTCCGGCCAGGACCGCCTGAGAGATAACCTACAGGCCCTCGGGTCCACGACCGAGGAAGCCAAGCTGCGCGAGCGGTATGTGTCCGCGCTTGACGGACAGGAAACCCGCCTGGCGGAGCTGCAGGCGGCGATCGACAAGGACAAGGCGGCGCGGGCCAAGGTCGAGAAGGAAGCGGCGAAGGCCGTCAAGGCGCTGAAGTTCTCCGCGATGTTCTAGGCACGTCGAGATCGGCATTCGGCGAGAAGTCCTTGCCTGCCAAGCCGTAGCCGCAAGGCGAAGGCTGCAGATGGCGTGAGATGTGCATTCGCAGTAGACGTTGATCAATAGATCAGGCTAGTCCGCGCTCGGTCCGAGCTCGAGGATCACCTGGGGATGCTGTTCGGCGAGTGGGCAGGACACGAAGACGTCGTACTGTCCTCCGCAGGCGGAAAGGACAAAGTTGCCGTTGAGCTCTTCGTCCGCGCCTCCCGGCGGAAGACCTGCCATCGAGAGCAGGCAGTCGATGGCAGCCAGTCCGGCGTCCCTGGGCAGGGACTCGCCTTGGACCCGCTCACTGTCGGACAGGTATTCCACGGCGTACATGCCGTTGATATACGCGAGGACTACCTTTGTTGCCCCCATGTTCGCGGCCGCGGTCAGGATTCCACGCGCCGCGCCGAGGGGATCAGCCGCGTCGGACTCCCAGCTTGCGAGGGGCCTTTCCGACACGCGTACCCGCAGGGATGGTCCGTATTCGCCCGGACTGAAGACGAAGGACAGGTGTCGCTCCTTGCCGAGGACATTGCCTGCAGTCTGGCGGCGGCGTCTGCGTCTTCCTCGTCGATGAGGACCTTGGCCAACCGATTCAGGTACTCAGCTTCCTTGGCCGTGTCCCCCACCTGCTCGTACGCATGACTCAGCGCCTCGAGGGACGCGCGATCCCTGGGTAACGCCTCGATAATCTGCTCGAACGCGTTGATAGCCTGCCACACTTCTTCATCGAGTTCGGAGCTCTCCTGCATTCTGGACTTCTCCTGCTTTGGCGCGACAATCGTATACCAACGCACAACGGAAAGACACCAGAATCTCCCGTGAGCTATCGACGAGCCGGTAGAGCAGACCATCCGGACTTGAACTGCCACGCCACAGCGCCTAGCATGACAGCAGCTGGCAGGAGAGACAGATGAGCATCAAGAGAGCGAAAGCCACGGTTCGCAGCATCGGAACCCATGCCGGGCGCGAGAACCTGGACGTTCCCCTGGACCAGGGGGTAACCGTGACGGACGAGGGCGCCCACCACAAGATTGCCGTCGCTGTGGATGGGAAGATGGTCAGCTCCGCCTTCATCCTGGACTTCGAACAGCAGATCGGCAACTGCACGGTGAGAATGGCCGGCATAGGCAACGTGTGGACGGTGCACGGGCAGCGGAAAAAAGGCTACGCCCGCAGAATGCTGTCGAACATGCTGCGATGGGTCCGGCAAGAGGGTTTTGATACGACGATGCTGTTCGGTATCCCGAGATTCTACCCGAAGTTCGGATACGTCCAGGCTTTCCCCGACACAAAATTCACGGTGAGCGTGCGTGACACCGAAACGCTTGGGCATGGGCGTGTGAAATTCGTCTCGTACAAGGCCAGGTATCTCCCGGCACTATTGCGGATGCACGAGCGCAACAACGCGGGGCGGACAGGTCCTGTCCGCCGGCCGGGGAAGAGAAAGCCGTGGCGGCGAGAGGTCCGCGTAGCGCTGAGCGAATTGGGCCGACCGATAGGCTACTTCAGTTTCGACGTCGGCTACGATTACATGACGGTATTCGAAGTTGGCTGGACCACGCGGAAGGTCTTTCCCGACATTGCGCTGGCCGCCGCCCGGATTGCGGCGGGATTACGCCTGGAGCTTGTGACGTACAGGCTCTCGGAGGATCATCCGTTGATGGAGTTCTGCTCGTCCCTGCGCCTGCGGAAGCGGGTAACCCATCGCAAGGACAGCGGCGCCCAAGTGCGGATGGTGAACATCCACACGACGCTCGCGAAGCTGGTGCCGGATATCGGCCCGAGGCTCCGTGGCTCGGGAAGCCTGAACATCGCAACGAACCTGGACAGCGTCAGCATTGTCTGGTCTCGCGGCAGATGCAGAATCGGCGCGCCACGGAAAGGCAAGCCCACCGTGCGCATGCCGCAATGGGCGCTCGCCCAGCTGGTTTACGGGTATAGGACCGCTGGTTCCATGGCGATTGGCGGCACCGTGAAAGGCTCGGCGGCGAGCATTGAGGTGGTCGACAAGATGTTCCCTATCGTCCCGCACAGCTACTACAACGCCGACAGGTTCTGATTTTCCGTGCCAGTGAAGACAATCCGGTCCATAGGGCGCGTGTAGCACCGGGGTTGTGCGACAACCAGCAAAGGCGGGTCTCTCAATAGTTTTCGTTTTTTCTTGCCTTGACCGCGAATCTAGGGCATAGAGAGCGCGCTCGTTTGGGGCAAACACACATATCTGTGGAAGGACACATAGGATGGGTGAGGACTATACAGAACTCTTGAAGAGCAAGATGGACGAGGCCTGCTGGGCTAAGCTTGAGGCTATCGGCAACGAAAACGTCTACGCATTCATCGGCCACGCGGTCGAGCTCTGCCAGCCGGACAGCGTATTCGTGGGCGATGATTCCGACGAGGATGCTGCATATACGCGGCAGCTGGCGATCACGAACAACGAGGAAACCCCGCTGGCAATCGAGGGCCACACGGTCCATTTCGACGGGTATTTCGATCAGGCCCGCAAGAAAGAGGTAACGAGATACCTCGTACCCAAGGGCGAGAAACTTGACGAGAAACTGAACCAGATGCCACGCGACGATGGCATCGAGGAGATGGATAACCTCCAGCGTGATGCCTACAAGGGCCGCCAGATGCTGGTGCGTTTTTTCTGCCTGGGACCGCCAAACACGGTTTTTGCTCTGCCCTGCCTGCAGATCACCGATTCCGCCTACGTGGCCCACAGCGAAGACCTGCTCTACCGGAAGGGCTACGAGGAGTTCAAGCGCCAGTCCAAGGAGAACCCCGAGTTCAACTTCTTCAAGTATCGTCACGCGACGGGGAAAGTCGATGAGCGCATGACGTCGGAGAACTATGAAGGCAACCGTGTCTACATGGACTACACCCGGAACACGGTTCTCAGCGTGAATACGCAGTACGCCGGAAATACCGTTGGCCTGAAGAAGCTCTCACTCCGCCTGGCGCTTCGCAAGGCGGACAAGGAGGGCTGGCTCGCGGAGCACATGTTCATCATGCGCAGCAACGGTCCGAACGGCAGGAAGACATATCTCGCCGGCGCTTTTCCGAGTGCCTGTGGCAAGACATCCACTGCCATGATCCGCGGCGAAAACATCGTGGGCGACGACCTGGCGTATTTCAGGATCATCGACGGCGAATTCCGGGCCGCGAACGTGGAGAGCGGGATATTCGGCATCATCACCGATGTGAATGCCCATGATGATCCCGTGATATACGATGTTCTTACGAAACCAGGCGAGGTGATTTTCACTAACGTGCTCGTCAAGAATGGTAAGCCATACTGGATTGGTATGGAGGAAGATATCCCCGAGACCGGCATGAACTATGTCGGTCGGGAATGGAAGGCGGGCATGGAAGGACCCGACGGTAAGCCGACCACTCCGAGCAACAAGAACGCTCGCTATACAGTGCGAATGGCAGACCTTGAGAACGCTGATCCCGACTGGGACAACCCGAAAGGGCTGCCCATAGGCGGCATTATCTACGGTGGACGCGACAGCGACACCAGCGTGCCGGTGCGCGAGGCCTATAGCTGGGACCATGGTATATGCACGATGGGCGCGATGTTGGAATCGGAGACCACGTCAGCCACGATCGGCAAGGAGGGAGAGCGGAAATGGAACGTGATGTCGAACATGGACTTTCTCTCGATGTCCGTCGGCCGCTACATCAAGAACAACCTCGAGTTCGCCGGGGATATTAAGCGTCCGAAAGTATTTGGAACCAATTACTTCATCAAGAAGAATGACAAGTACCTGAACGACAAGCTGGACAAAGCCGTATGGATCAAATGGATCGAGCTGCGTGTCCATGGCGATGTGGATGCGCTTGACGGCGCTTCGGGATTGATCCCGAAATACGACGATCTCAAGCGCCTGTTCAAGGAGGTGCTCAACGAGGAATACACGGAACAGGCATACGTGGATCAGTTCACTATCCGAACACCGCAGCTACTCTACAAGCTCGACCGCATGGAAGAGATCTTCGCGACGATAGACGACACGCCGCAGGAGATGAAGGACGAAATGGCGGCCCAGCGCAAGCGTCTTGAGGAGCTCCAGGCGGCAAAAGGCGAGTACGTCAGCCCGTTGGATCTGTAGACCACAGCTTATCAGCAGTAGCTGTACTCGATTGGTATGGATGTCGCCGAAGATATCCTTAGGGAGAGACATTTTCTCCCTCTGTCCAAACCCGCGTGTGGCGAAGCATGCCGTGTTGAAGCAGGACGAGTAGCCGGGCTACACGTGGTCGAGGAGTCGCGGGGTTTGCTGCGCGAGGTAGTGTGGCAGGGAAACCAGTCGGAAATCGACAATGCCCTCCCCTGCCCTCCCATTCCATGGCTCTGGCCAGTCCATGTGCCGCGCAGCGATGCAGTCGGGTCGTCCACCGATCTTGAGGCCATCATCGCTGCAGGGATAGCAGAGCAGATCCTTTTGGACAGGATTCACAGGATCTAACGGAGACCTCCTCGGGGGATCCCTAGGATCTGTCCCACTCCGCCACCAACTCCCGCTTCTCGATCCGGTCTTCGTGCCAGCAATAGATGCCGGGATGATCCGGTACGGTGATGGTTCCGTTCTTCGGTTCGGAGTTGCATACCTCAAAGAAGAGCCGGTACGGTGACCAGGCGATCAAGCGCTCGACGAATGGACAGACAGCGCCCGGAAGGGAGGCCACAAGCTGCGTGTTTTCCAGCAGCGTACAGTGCGGCCACATCTGTGCGCCGTAGGCCTCCACCACATGCGCAATCTTCCGCAACTCCGTGAGCCCACCAACCCCGAAGGGGTCACAGCCCAGAACATCAACCTGCCCGCCGTTCAGCAAACGCAGGAGATCGCGGCGATCGCGAACGTCCTGTCCGGTTCCAATCGGCACGGAACTGATTGTCCGCAATTCCGCAAGTGTCGTCTCATCTCCCTTGGCAACACAGGTCTGGATATGCATCGGCGCATACGGCTCCACCGCCTTGAAGAACGCCTTGGATTGCTTGCCCATGAACGCGCATAGAATGAAGTCGGCGTCATCTCCGAGCGCCTCGCGAAGCGTCCGCACATACCCTACGGACCACTTGAAGCTTTCCAACTGGTTGTTGTTCTTCACCGGGACGGGCCATTTCGTGTAGCGGTAGCCCTTCTCTTTCAGGTACACAGCCCACTCGCGGATGCGTCCGTAATCATCATCACCCAGCCCGGGCAAACCGTCCAACATCCCGTAGGCCGACACCGTCTTTCGGCGTGTTCCCCCCATCGCGGCAGCCGTGGGCACGCCCATTGCTTTGCCGCGTAGATCCCAGAGCGCGATATCGATTGCCGCCAGCGCGGTAAGATGCTCGCCCCGTACCCCGAACCGGGCCGACCCGTGAACGTGCTGCCATATGTGTTCAGTGTCCAGGGAGTCGCGCCCCAAGAGGAAAGCCGGTGCCATGTCGTTCAGCAGCTGACGGCCCACCGGTGTGACTCCCAGACACAATCCTTCGTGCCCGTCTTTGGTGAGTATCCGCAGATAGGTGTGCTTGACCGGTATCTCGGACTTCTCCAGCCGCGAACCCAAGGTCAACCCTTCAGGGCGCCACTTTCCGTAGGGCGCGACCAACTCCTCCGCCGCATCAAGATCACGTTCCACCGGCATCCGGCCATGCAGCCGTACCAATTCAACTCGTTCAATCGTTGTATCTTTCATCCCGTGCTCTTCCTTTTGTTGCTGCGCCGATACGCACCTTGGTCCACGGGAACGATACTACATCTCCGCCACTTGCGTTGCTTCTCTACACGCATTTTTTATGTGACAATTCTTACGACCATCCGTTGTCGGCGGTCATAACGATCGAAACGACGGACCCGGACTCAAGGAAAATCGCGAGGAGACCGCTGGAATATGCGACTTCTGTCTTGATATAGTCATATATCTGAACAAGGCGGCCGGTGGCCACAACCAAAGAAGACCGGCCGCCAGTGAAAGTGCCAGGTGAAAGTGAAGGTAAGGTATTCTCACGCTCTCAATAATGACTCCGGCTTCCGCTGCACCTGCACCTTCGACCTGCCACGTTCACTGCTGATCGTGTCCGGTCGTGCTCAAATTATCTTGTTTTTTGTCGCAGTTGAGATTGATTAAGCCGCTAATGGAAATGAACTCAGACAGACGAAAGCAGACCGGATCCCGGTCCAGCGCGAATCTCTTCCAGCATATCCTCAGGACGGTTGAGGAACTGACCGGGCTGCAGACGGTGATCTACGATAAGGCTGCATTCACGACGCGCGCAGGTAGACAGCCGGTGGAGAAATCGCATCGCGGCCACCGCTGTGCGTTCTGCGAGGCGATCCGAAGCTCAGATGCGGGACACGAAAGCTGTCAGGCATCAGACGTACGCGGTGCGACAGACGAGGCGGCGGCAAAGCGGGAGCCCTTTCTTCATACCTGTCATGCAGGACTCATTGAGATTGTCGTGCCGGTGATATTTCGCGGCGAGCAGGTCGCCACCGTGTTCTGCGGTCAGGCAATAGTTGACGGGTGTCCGGCAGCGGACAGTAGCTGGGTCAGGCGCCGGGCACTGGAGCTCGGGCTCGACGCGGCCGAGGTGCTGAAAGGATGGAAGGCTCTGCCGCGCAGCGACAGGCGGAAACTCGAGCAGGTGGGCGAGCTCCTTTTCCTCGCGTTGGGCCACCTGGCGGAGTCCGAGGGACGTGCCGCGCTGGACCGTGCCCTGCTCTTTGGGCGGAACCCGCGGTTCCGGACGGCAGTGGCGTTTGTGGACGAGCAGTTTGGAGAAGCAATCGGCATTCGCGACGTTGCCGACCATGCGGGCATAACTCCTTCACACCTGAGCCGACTCTTCAGCAAGATCCTGGGCGTGTCTTTCAGCGACTATCTCACTGAGCGACGCATATCGGAGGCGAAGACGTTGCTCCAGCGGACATCAATGACGGTCACGGACATCGCCTTTGAAGTCGGATACTCAAGCCCCAGCTACTTCGCACGCAAATTCCAGGCAGTGACGGGGAAGACTCCGTCAGCGTACCGCAGGTCGCGGTAACCGGATGCGGCGGAGGCCCGCCGCGCTCCAGAGCTGCGTCTACCGGCCCGTCCCATTTGGAGAGCGGCGGGCCCCGCCGCATGTTCAGAGCATGAAAGTGCAGGAATCCGGGCATGGGTGTGAGTAGACGCGGCACCGGTGACGTGCGACAATCGTTCTCATACAAATGGCGTGTCCGGTAGGGCAACAGTAACTCAGGCATTCCTGCCTGAGATTCCGAGAACCTGCAGCCAGCCGCCTTTGCCGACAGGCTACGGCGGGCCGAGGAAATGGCCGCAGGTACTGCGGCATGATACCGGCCCCGGGAGAGATTATATGTACCGCATTGACAGTCCGGCCGTATTGGCTCACGAATCCGTAATGTCGAACCCAGTCTACCGCGAGCGCGTGGAGCGTGTCGCGGCGGCACTCGTTGAGCCGCGCGAAGTGGTTACGTACAGAGATGACGAGCTACCTGAGTTGGTAGAGAAGTACGGGCTTTTCAAGAACCGTGTCGCCATGGGGACATTGGACGATGTGCACGATCCGGTGTTGCTCTTCAACACCTGGCGATTCAATGACAGTGTGGATGTGATCCAGGAAAGGGCCACGCGGCTCAAGGAAGCAGGCGTTCACCCACATCACGAGCTGGTGGGGACGAATGCGTTCCACTGGGCGAACTATAACCAGAAAGGCGATGAGCAGGCCAAAGACAAAGTGTGTCGTCCCTGCTGGCGCATACACATGGAGCACGGCTGTCTGCATCGTTGCATGTACTGTGCCCTCGGCGGGCTGTTGACAACCATGGTGAACGTGGAGGATTTCTGTAAGCATCTGGACATCATTATGGAGGCGCACCCCTGGCAGAAGACCTTCCTGTTGGACGATGATGCGGATCCGCCCTGTCTGGAGCCGGAGTTGGGTTGTCTCGGGAAGCTGATCGAACATTTCGGGACCAAGAAGGACCGGTACCTGATCATCCACACAAAGACCTGGAACACCGAATGGATGGGTGACCTGAGACACAACGGCAATACCATCATTGTCTGGAGTATCAGTGGTCCGACACAGAGCAGTGTGATCGAGCCAAACGCGGGCACCACGGAACAACGCGTCGAAGCCGCGCGGATCGCGGAGGAGGCCGGCTACCAGATCCGTTACAAGTTCAAGCCGATTATCCCGGTGCGAACGTGGCGCGAAGACGCCGCGGCCACGATGGACATGATCTTCAGTAAGACCCATCCCGACGTGATCAGCCTGTGCTGCTTCATGTGGATGGACGTGGATGAGATGAAGACACGGCTGGCCCCGGTGCTCGACCGGCTCGACCCGGTCTTCCTTAAAGCGGCAGAGGATGAGAAAGAGGAGATGGCGAAGTACGTCAAGACCCTACCCTTCCCGCCCTGGGTTCGTGAAGAGATCTACAGTCATCACCTGGCCGAGATCCGGAAGCATGACAGGGAGGTACCCGTGTCGCTCTCAACCGAGAACTGGGACATGTGGAGCCGGTTCGAGGAGAAGCTCGGCGCGGGGCCCACGAACTATACGTGCGGCTGCGGTCCGATGGCGGTGCCGGGCGCGAAAAAGCTCGACTGCCACGCCTTCAAGGCCGCGGTGAGGCAGGAGGTCGACGTGCCTTGCGCTACGATAGCGGCCAAGGGGTGAAGGAACCCGTCGGAATAATGGCTGGCCAGAAGGCGGTGGTTCCGCAATACTTGCAGCATGAAGCACGTTGCTGAACTGCTGAACGACATGGTGGCCCAGGGAGTTATCAAGGACTATGCCGTGTTCGGGGCGATGGCGCAGATGCGGTATACGGACGCCGTGGCAACGATGGATGCGGACATCCTGGTGTCGGTCCCGGACCCCGACAGACTGGATATCCTGACGCCCATCTACGAATTCTGTCGCAAGAAAGGCTTGGCGCCCGAAGCCGAATGTGTTCGTGTCGGCGCGTGGCCCGTACAGTTTGTGCCGTCCTTCAATTCGTTGACCCAGGAAGCCCTGGAGCGCGCCGAGGATGGCGAAATCGATGGCGTTCCGATCCGCGTTGTAACGGCGGACCATCTGGCGGTCATCGCTCTTCAAGTCGGCAGAGGCAAGGACTACGCTCGGATCGCAGCGCTTCACGAGGCACAGACGCTTGACCATGAACATATCGAAAAGATTGCCAAGAGACATGGCTTAACCACGGAATGGGCCCAGTGCCGGGAGAAGTACATAGATGCCTGACGTTACCAAAATCTTGGCGGAGCAGGCCGCATGGCAGAGCACGCGGGCGAAGCGGCCCTGGGGTGACAAAATCAGGGATTCCCGGATTATGCGGGACACGGTTCGGCAATTGCGGACGATGAAAACGAGCTCGGTCACAGCCAAGAAGGAGAGAACGATGGGTCTGATGGACAAGCTCAAGGGCGCGGTCGATGCCGTTACCGGTGGCGGCGCCGACGTGGAGATATCCTGGGAACCGGAGACGGTCATGCCGGGCCAGGCGTTCGACGTTACGGTGACGGTCAAGTCCACCGGTGCCGAGGTCAAGTCCGAGGGCATCTTCGTGGATGTCCTTGGTGAGGAGACCTTCATGCCCGAAGCCGAAGAGATAGAGGCGGTTGAGGATGCCGAGGAAATCGTGGCCGGGGACGGGGTGGACGGCCTGGAGGCAACCCCGATAGGAGATATGGACGGGGCCGACGAAGACGACATTCCCAACCAGGAGTCCAGGACCGTGATCAACGAGTCTTACCGTCTTCACGACGCACTGGTTCTGGGCGCGGATGAGAGCAAGGTCGTAAACGGCCAGGTGACATTGCCGGCTGAGTTACCCCCGACCAGTGCCGAGGACCTGGGCCGTCATTACGCGATCCGTGGACGGCTGAAGGCTTTTGCGAACGATCCCGATTCGGGCTACAAGGAACTGCAAGTAGGCAGCTGAGAGAACCCATGCCGAGCAACCTGCTGTTTATCTACACCGACGAACAGGCGTTCAACACGCTGGCGACCTACGGCAACGACCGGATCGAGATGCCGAACCTGAACCGCTTGGCGTCGGAAAGCACGGTTTTCGACGAATGTTACGTGACGCAGCCGGTATGCACGCCGTCACGGTCCACCTTGCTCACCGGGCTGTACCCGCACACGACCGGCCTGACCGAGAATAACGTACCGCTCAAACCGGAAACGAAATGTCTGCCGGAAATGCTGTCTGACGAATATGTGACGGCGCATCACGGGAAGTGGCATCTCGGCAACGAGGTCTATGCACAGCACGGGTTCAAGGAATGGGTAAGCATAGAAGATGGCTATAACGGCTGGAACACCGAGGGGTTCCCAAAGGACAAACGGTCCGACTATTATCATTGGCTGATCGACAAGGGGTTCACGCCGAAGGACGGCAAATGGTTCGGTCGTCACGAGGCCACACGCCTCCCCGAGGAACACGGCAAGCCGGCCTTTCTCGCGGAGAACGCATCGCGGTTCCTGCGCGAGAACAGGGACAAGCCGTTCGCGCTTTACGTGAATTTCCTGGAGCCGCATATGCCGTTCTTCGGGCCGCGTGACGACCAGTATCCGCTGTCGGACGTTCCGTTACCGTCGAATTTCGAGGCCGTGCCCGGGGAAGAACAGACGCTCAAGGCCCGGTTATTGCGGAAGAACTACGCGTTGAAGGGTGCCAGTGGTGTGGACCTGTCCTCCGAACAAGGATGGAAGCAGCTGATCGCTCAGTACTGGGGACTGTGCAGTCTCGTGGATACACACGTCGGGACGATCCTCGATACCCTTGATGAGTGTGGGCTGAGAAACAACACGATTGTGGTATTCACGTCGGACCATGGCGACATGATGGGCAGCCATCAAATGGTTGCCAAGACGGTCATGTTCCAGGAGGCCGTGCGCGTGCCGTTCATGATCCGGTTGCCGGGTCAGAGCGCGGGCAAGCGCGTCATGGGGCCGGTAAGTCAGATTGATGTTCTCCCGACATTGCTGGACCTGATGGACCGGCCGGTCCCGGACCATGTGCAGGGCAAGAGCCTGCGACCGTGGATTGAGGATCCGTCGAAGCGGCATGACGAGGACGTTTTCATCGAGTGGAACGGACCGAACAACGGGCTCGGCGATGTGGAAGGGAAGGTATCGATTCCCGAATGGATGGCGGAGGAGGCGACCCGCGAGGAGATCATTGCCACAAGTGTCGACCCGATCCGAACCATCGTAGCGCCGAACGGTTGGAAGTTCTGCTGGAGCCCGTTGGGCGAGCACGAGCTGTATAACCTACGCGAGGATCCGGGCGAGACAACGAACGTGGTCAAAGACCCGGCCAACACCGAACTGATAGCGGATCTCAAGTCCCGCATCACTGCCTGGCAGCAGAAGGTTGGGGACGCCGTTGAGTTCGGGCAAGCGTAGCCGCCGCTGGGCGCTGAGACAAATCCCCGGTTGTTCAAAAGCATACTCGTCGATACCGGCCTGGCAATGGCGCAGCTCGGCCTCATTCAACAATGTTGGATCCAGCCGTCGGATGCGTTTCGCAACCGGTGGATGCGTGGCCTCGAGCCGGATCTGCTTGTTCTTCCAGTCTTTCGGTTGTCTCGAGCAGCCGGAGAAATTGCAGTGGCTTTGGGAAATTGATAGCGGTAGTCTGAGGAAACGGCGATGACAATGATGGAAGAGCGGACAAAACGAACAGCAAGTGCGCCTGGCCCGTCCGGCCGGAAGACGATGCTGTGCGGCCTGTTGGTCGTGCTTGCGGGCCTCTTGCTTCATGTTCCGGATGCCGGGGCGGCGAGGCGGCGGTCCGGCGCGAAGCGGGGCACGCTGATCCGAAAGGAGTGCGTTGCGGGATATGCGAATCCGAACGCGTGGTATCACTTCTGGATCCCGCCGTCGTACCGGCGCACGCGAAAGATGCCGCTGTACATCTTCCTGCACGGCGGACATGTCGGCGCGGGAACGGCCGACAACATCGTCGATATCCATAAAGTGGTCCCAAAGCTCAAGGAGAGCCTTGTCCTGTTCCCGAACCATCTATACTGGTTCTGGTCGCACCCGGATGAAAGCGTGTACGTGATGACGATCATGGACGAGATCCTGCGAAAGTATGCGGTGGATAGGAAGCGCATCTACGTGCTCGGCTCATCGATGGGTGGGAACGGCGCCATGCATCTCGCTGCCAGGTTCCCGGAGATGTTTGCGGCATGCGCGCCGATATCGTGCTGGTGCCAGTTCGTTCCCGTGGAGAAGGCGGGCGTGATGCCGATCTACTGCACACATGGGACAAAAGACAAAGTCGTTCCGATCAAGTGGGCGCGGGACATCAAGAAGCGTCTGCAGAAAGTAGAGGGACTCCGACTGGAGTATCACGAGCTTGACTACGGTCACCAGGCACCGATGGACGTGTTTGTGAAAGCAACAGAGTGGATGTCGCAATTCTCGAATCCGCGCACGTTCAGGATGGCGGACATGAGGAAGCGGGCCGCGTCCCTGCCTCTGCAGGGCTGGATGAAACGGAAAGAGTACCAGGCGGGCTACCACAATGCGCTGGCTTGGGGACTGCTGACGTGCGAAGATAAGAAGCTGCGCGACCCGGCAGAGGCCCTCAAACTTGCGAAGAAAGCGAACGGGATGACCGGCCACAAGAATCCGGGTTTCCTGGATACACTTGCGCTGGCCTACTTCGAGAACAAACGCACGAAAGAAGCCATAGAGACGCAGAGGAAAGCCATATCGCTCCTGCCGAAGAGGGCGTCTGCCGACATGCGCAAGGAGATGGAGAAACGGCTCAAACAGTTCGAAGCAACGCGTCGATAGTCGCGACTATAGAGACATAGAATGTCGCCCAAACTCAGATTCACGCCGCCGACGGTTCCGTGTCCGCATTGCGGGGAGCCGCTGCGGTCCTTCGAGGACATGGCCGGCGTTCTGTGCCCCGCGTGCGGTCGGGAGTTCGGGACGCCCGCGGCTGAGCCGGAGCCGAGCGCCGCGAGAGGCGAACCGAAGGCTCCCCCGAAGAAGGCATCTAGCGGGCCGGCGCTCAAATGCCCTGCCTGCGACCATACGCTCACGGAGATGACAATCGGCAGCATCACTGCCGACGTGTGCCAGGACGGGTGCGGCGGAGTGTGGCTCGACAACCAGGAGCTGACCCGTTCGGTGAGCGTGGACGATGATATTGAAGCTGACACGGCGTGTATTCAATGGTCCGAAGATGTGGTCGTTGACGCCGATCGGAAAGTCAGCTACATGTCGATCTAGCATGGCGCTGGAAATGCCCTGAATTGGAAAAACAACGCGTTGTTATTGACAAAGTGCGCAAAATAACGGACCATTAGGGACGTTTGATACGGGAAGAGGGGAAAACAGTTTTGAAGCGTTTCATATCCAGCTACCTGGAGCAATGGCTTGCGCGGCCTGACCGCAAGCCACTTGTGTTGCGAGGAGCCAGGCAGGCGGGCAAGACGTGGTTGGTACGACAGCTCGCGGCTGACTGCGGGAAGCAGCTGATAGAGCTGAACATGGAGCGTCGTCCCGAGCTCGCCGATCACTTTCTTTCGAACGATCCCCGGCAAGCCGTTCGGGACCTTGAAGCGGATCTGAGTGTGTCAATATCCCCGGCGACCTCGATTCTGTTCCTGGATGAGGTGCAGGCTACGCCGCAACTGCTCGCCTTCCTGCGCTGGTTTCGCGAAGACATGCCGGAACTGCCGGTGATAGCGGCCGGGTCGTTGCTGGACTTCGCTCTCCGCAAGCATGACTTCAGCATGCCCGTTGGGCGGATAACCTATTGCCATGTGGAACCACTGTCGTTCTACGAGTTCCTGAGTGTCTCCGGGAACGATAAACTCAGATCGGTGCTTGTGGCCGCCGCAGAATCCGGTGACCTTGCTCCTCGTCTGTACGCGAAGGGATTGGAACTGTTCTCGGAATATTGTCTTGTCGGCGGCCTGCCGGAAGTGGTGGCCGATTGGGTCGAAAAACGCGATGACAACCGGCGCCTCCAGCTTCAGCGTGATCTCATCGCTACGTACCGAGATGATTTCAACAAATACAGAGATCGCGTGCCGGCTGACGTGCTTCGGCGCGTAATGGATTCTGTTCCCAGGCAACTGGGCGGGCGATTCGTGTACAGCCATGTTGACATGGAGGGGAGGCATCGCAGCCTCAAGCAGGCGTTTGAGTTGCTTACGCTGGCGCGCGTCTGCCACCGTGTCGACCATACGGCAGCGAACGGCCTGCCGCTGGGCGCTGAGACAAACCCTCGGTTGTTCAAAAGCATACTCGTCGATACCGGCTTGGCAATGGCGCAGCTTGGCCTCTCCCGGCTTGGCATGCGCGATCTTGCCGGCGTAGCGTGGGCCAACAAGGGGGGGATGGCAGAGCAGTTCGTTGGTCAGCAACTTCGCTGCCTCTTCCCGCCATTCGAGGAACCGAGGCTGTTCCACTGGCAACGTGTGGGAGGACGACAAGGGGAAATTGACTACATTATCCAACAAGGCAACCGAATCGTCCCGGTTGAAGTCAAAGCGGGCAGCGCAGGCGCGATGAAGTCTCTTCATGCGTTCATGCACGGCAAGCAGTTTGAACTGGCCGCGCGCCTGGACATGAATCCGCCTTCAGTTCAGAATCTGGCTGTCCAAACAACAACCGGCGATCATGCGAAGTACAGACTTGTTTCGTTGCCGATATACATGGCCGAGAGCCTCGACACCGCCCTGGCGGGCCAGTGACAGACCAGCAGCGTAGATAGTCGTGCCCAACAAAGGTAGATATGTCGCCTAAACTCAGATTCACGCCGCCGACGGTTCCGTGTCCGCATTGCGGCGAGCAGTTGCGCTTCTTCGCGGACATGACCGGCATGAACTCGAAGTGGTGCGGGATGGACGGGCGGCCGAACGGACCCGGAAGATGAAGCGGCGCCGCCGCCGCGGAGGCGGAGTTCCGACATCCGTGGTGCCGTACTTGAGTCGGAGGCTCAGCTATAGCCATTTCTAGGCCGGACCAAATGGTGCCCGGAAATGCAATAGACAAGGGGGAAAACATGCAGAATCTCAGATCAATCCTGTTCCATTCCGTGCTGGGGTCCATGCTCCTGGCGGCCGGGCCGAGCCGGGCGGAGCATCAGGCGCGGATCTTCCTGACGCCGGAACGGGTGGCGGCGCTGAAGAAGGCGATTGCCGTGGAAGGCTCGCATCATGCCGATGCTTTCAAGGGCCTGAAGACATATGTCGACAGCAAAGGGCGCAAATGTTTCGACCCGAATAACAAGAACTGGTCGTACGACCGATCCACCATGGCGATGTGTTCCGGCTTCATGTACCAGCTCACGGGCGACAAGAAGTACTCGGAGCTGGCCTACCGGGTGCTCAAGGACATCTACGACGATCCGGCGCCGGATCCGCGCCAGCCGCACGAACCCAGGTTGTACGGTTTGGCCAAGGCGCGCGTTGGCTGGGGCTACGGAATGGCCTATCACTTTTGTTACGACGAGTGGTCCAAAGAACAGCGCGACTGGGTGATGGACACTATCAACAAGTGTCTCGACAGCTGGCCGAAGTACGGTCATGCCCAGCTTCAAGTGAGCCGCGGCTCGAACTGGGTGGGCGTATGCCGGGGCGGCGAGCTGATGCTCATCCTGCTGGCGGACCAGGCCGAGAAGCGGGCAGACCGCGTGAAGTGGCTGACGGGCCAGCTGAAACGGCACATGCAGATCGTGTACGGCCCGAAGGGCTACTCGCAGGAGGGCGTCGGCTACACCGGGTACGGATGCAGTTTCCTTCTGCCGGCCTGCTACGCGCTGCAGGACCATGGTGACGATACTCTTGTTGAAGAGCTTGGCCGTCACGCGTTCTGGCACGGCCTGATGTTCCACGGGACTTCCAGGATGGAACCCGGCCACAAGCAGCGAATCCATCTGATGCAGGGAGTGGGCGGCTGGACGATCAACGATGAAGGCTGGGCCAGTGCCGCGCTGAACATGGTGCCGAAGGAGGACATGCCCTACTACCTCTGGTTCTACGATCGGCACATGGGCCTGAGGGCGCCGGGCGAACCCCACGAGAAATATGACAATCAGCGGGGCGGATTCCTGTGGGCGCTGCTCTACTATCCAACCGGAGTCACGCCGAAGGATCCGGCGCTTCGCAAGGAGGAAACCCACTCGATTGGCGACAAGGTATGTGGCGTCTATCTCTTTCGGAACCGCTGGAAGGACCAGGACGATATCCTGACGTTCATCTGTACCGATCTCCAGAATCACCGTGCGTGGGACAAGCGGGAGGCGACCCAGATAGGACTGTTCGCTTACGGCACCATGTTCTTCGGCGGGCCGTGCAAGGGGTTGGGCAAGGGCGTGGATGCGAGCCATACTTTCTCCCGAGTGCTGATCGACGACAAGGCGGACGCCGGCCGCAAGAGCGGAAAGAACGGCAAGAACATCGCTTACGAGCCCGCCGCGAACGGGGGCTACGTAATTGCCGGCGGTGGAACAACTTACAAAGATCTGGGTGTCGACCTGGTCCGGCACTATCTCGTGGATTTCTCGGTGGGCGAGAACGGTGCGATCCTCTCGACGCTGGACAAAATCAAGGGCGAGGCGGAACACAAGTATACCTGGAACGGGAACCTGGGAACTCACGATCACGACGACGGCATCAAAGTCTCGGGCGGGAACGAAAGTGGCCGCCGGACGTTCACGCTGCAGGGCCACAACGGCTGGGTCAAAGGCTGGGTGATGCACCCGGGCGATGCCGAAGTCGAAGCGTCGAAAGATCCGCTCAGAATCAGCACAAAGGGTTCGAACGCCGATATCTGGGTCGTGATGCTCGTGGGCAGCGGTAACGCGCCCGCGGGCAAGGTGTCGGGCAAAGGCCTCGGCAGCACGCTCAGCGTGGCCGGCAAGACCGTCAGCTACGACGCCGAGAAGGATCGCGTGATCTGCGAGTAGGCCGGCTTGTGATCGAAGTCGCAGCATCGGGCCAGGACCCCTCGTTTATCTTGGCAGATACCTCGAAATACGCATTGACGCAGGCAGACTGTCTGCAATAAAATGCGTATTTCAAGTGTACATTTTGCTTTTTGGTGCATTGGGGGTGTAGAAGTGAAGCAGAAGACCCGGGACCGTATTCTGGACAGCGCGTGCAAGATATTCGCGCACCAGGGGTTTCGCGACACGACCATCGAACAGATTTGTCGCGACGCGAAAGCGAATATTGCAGCGGTGAACTACTATTACCGGAACAAAGCCAGCCTGTATCGGGCGGCATGGCAATGTGCGCTTCACAGGTCCCTTGACGCCCACCCTCCGGACGGCGGAGTCTCACCGGACGCGAAGCCGGAAGCGAGGCTGCGGGGGCGGGTACTTTCTATCATGCAACGGATCACGGATCCGGAAAGCTACGCATTCGACATAATGCACAAAGAGATGGCAAATCCAACGGGGTTACTGACGGACGTATTGCGGGAGTCGATATCGCCGCTGCGGCGCGAGTTCATGCACATCATTCGCGAGTTGCTGGGCCGGAAGGCGACGGACCGGCAGGTACAGCTCTGCCACATGAGTATCATCGCACAGTGTTTCGGACCGTTACTCCAGGAACGGCGGCGCAAGACGTCGCCCGACTCCGAGGGCCCGCCGGGTTTCGGGCTGCCGGTGGAGGATGTCGAGGTGCTTGCCGACCATGTGACGGCGTTCAGTCTCGCGGGCATACGTGAATTGGGCGGTACGGGACGAAAGCCTGCCGGGAAGCGCACGAGCGGGAAGAGAACGGCTTAGAAGCGTATGGAATCCGCCGAATCCGGTATCCATTCCGGTGAACACGAGGGACGGCTTCCACGCCGTCCGTGGCAAGAGGGACAACGCCAATGAACAAGAAAACAGCAATTGCGACACTTGTTGTCGTTGTGGGATTACTGGGCTGGCGGATCGTGGTGAAAATTCGGGACCAGGCGGCCGGCAACCATGGCCGGCGCGGCAAAGGCGGGGCGGTGGCGGTGGAGATCGCGAGTGTAGGCAAGGCAACGGTTCGGGAGATCGGCAGGTTCACCGGTTCGCTCGTTCCCCGTTCACGGTACGTGGTGGCGCCCAAGATTCCAGGCCGCCTCGAGAAAATCACGGTTGATGTCGGCGACGCCATAAAATCGGGGCGGCTCATTGCGCAGCTGGACGACGACGAGTACGCGCAGCAGGTCGAGCAGGCCAGGGCCGAACTCGCGGTCGCGCAGGCGACCGTGGCGGAAAGCAAGAGCGCCCTCGAAGTCGCGAAGCGTGAACTGGACCGCGTGACGGCCCTGCGCGAGAAGAAAGTGGCGTCGGAGTCGGAATTGGACGAGACCGATGCCCGGCATGCCGCCTGCGTGGCGAAGCACAAGGTGAGCCTGGCCGAAGTGACCCGGCGTGAAGCGGCGCTGAAAGCCGCTGAGGTGCGGCTGTCGTACACGCGCATACTGGCATCCTGGGAGGATACCGCGAATGTCCGTGTTGTGGGCGAACGTTTCGTGGATGAAGGGGAAATGCTCCAGGCGAACACGCCGATAGTGTCCATTCTGGATAACCGGGTCATGACCGCACTGATCGATGTGATCGAACGCGATTATTCGAAAATCGCGTTGGGTCAGCCCGCGGTATTGGCCACGGACGCCTTTACGGGACGCGAATTCGTCGGGAAGATCACGCGGATCGCGCCGCTGCTCAAGGAGATGTCACGCCAGGCCCGGGTGGAAATAGAGATTCCGAACGATGAGAGCCTGTTGAAGCCCGGAATGTTCGTACGCGCGCTGATCGAGTTCGACGAACACGAGGATACAACAGTAATTCTCGTGTCGGCGCTCGCGCGGCGCGACGGCCGCCAGGGCGTGTTCGCGGCCGATACCGCGGCGATGACAGCCCGGTTTGTTCCCGTCACCGTCGGCTACACCGAGGGCGAGCTCGTCGAAATACTCGAACCGGCCCTCTCGGGTTCTGTCGTTACGTTGGGCCACCACCTCCTGGAGGACGGCGCGGCAATACGGGTGACGGAGGAGGAACGCACAGGCGC
>Ga0272442_10002179_pt1 | contig 28739 bp, 21 predicted proteins | sample SSMForm2O_FD_200262 | JGI IMG/M metagenome (GOLD analysis project Ga0272442, IMG submission 200262) | Marine sediment archaeal communities from Little Sippewissett salt marsh, Falmouth, MA, United States - SSM-Form-2O | ecosystem: Environmental > Aquatic > Marine > Wetlands > Sediment ...
CTCCTACTTCCTCGTCGTGCGCGACATCGTCCGGCGCAGCCCGCGCATCTGCGGGCGCGGCTCGGGCGCCGCCTCCCTGGTGGCCCGCTGCCTGGGCATCACCAACGTCTGCCCGGTCAGGCACGGCCTGCTCTTCGAGCGCTTCCTCAACCCGGGCCGGCGCGACCCGCCCGACATCGACGTGGACTTCGCCTGGGACGAGCGTGACGCCGTCCTCGAGTCCGTGCTGGCCGAGCACGCCGGCCACGCGGCCATGGTCTGCAACCACGTGCGCTTCCAGCCGCGCATGGCCGTGCGCGAGACGGCCCGCGTCTTCGGCCTCACGGACCGCGAGATCGGCCAGGTCACCAGGCGCCTGCCCTGGTTCTGGCGCCTGGCCGACGGCGAGGGCGACTTCCTCGCGCGCCTGCGCGCCCTGCCCGAACTGCGCGACCTGGACTTCCCCGAGCCCTGGCCGCGCATCCTCGCCCTGGCGCAGCGGCTCATCGGCGTGCCGCGCTACCTGTCCGTGCACCCCGGCGGCATCGTCGTCACGCCGCGGCCCATCACCGAGCACGCGCCCGTGCAGCGCGCGCCCAAGGGCGTGCCCATCCTCCAGTGGGAGAAGGACGGCGCCGAGGCGGCCAGCCTGGTGAAGATCGACCTGCTGGGCAACCGCAGCCTGGGCGTCATCCGCGACGCCCTGGCCCAGTCGCGGGCCCACGGCGTCCCCGTGGACGAGGCGCGCTGGGAGCCCGAGGAGGACCCGGCCACGCGGGCCACCCTCGCCGCCGGCGACACCATGGGCTGCTTCTACGTGGAGAGCCCGGCCATGCGGCTCCTGCAAAAGAGGACCGGCGCCGGCGACTACCGCCACGTGGTCATCCACACCAGCATCATCCGGCCGGCGGCCAACGCGTACATCCGCGAGTACGTGCGGCGGCTGAGGGGCGGCGCCTGGGAGCCGGTGCATCCCCTGCTGGCCGACGTCCTCGACGAGACCTACGGCATCATGGTCTACCAGGAGGACGTGGCGAAGGTGGCCACGGCCATGGCGGGCTTCTCGGCGTCCGAGGCCGACGGGCTCAGGCGCATCCTCACCAAGAAGGACCGCGCGCGGCGCATCGGCGACTACCGCGCGCGCTTCGTCGCCGGCGCCCGGCGCCGCGGCGTGGACGACGCGGCCATCGCGGCCGTCTGGGGCATGATGATGAGCTTCGACGGCTACTCCTTCTGCAAGCCACACAGCGCGTCCTTCGCGCGCGTGGCCTTCCAGGCCGTCTGGCTCAAGACCCACCGCCCGGCAGAGTTCATGGCCGCCGTCATCAGCAACCAGGGCGGCTTCTATTCGACCGCCGCCTACGTGTCGGAGGCGCGGCGCCTGGGCCTCGCCGTGCTGCCGCCCGACGTGGCGCGGAGCGGGGAGACCTGGACGGGACGCGGGCGCACCTTGCGCGTCGGCCTCATGGCGGTGTCGGGGCTGGGCGCGAGTACGCGCGGGTGCGTCGTGGCCGCGCGGGCGGACGGCCCCTACCGCGACCTGGAGGACCTGCTCGACCGCGCGCGCCCCGACCGCGAGGAGGCGCGGGCGCTGATCCTGGCCGGCGCCTGCGACGGCCTGGGCGGCGACCGCGCGGCCCTGCTCTGGCGCCTGGAACGGTGGCGGCGGCGGCGCGGGGCGGCCGCCTGCGGCGAGCAGGCGGAGCTGTTCGGCGCGGCGCGCGCGGCCGCGGCCGGCGACGCGCCCGCCTTCCCGCCGGGCACGGAGCGCGAGCGTCTGCGCCAGCAGTTCGCCGTGCTGGGCTTCCTGTGCGACCGCCACCCCATGAGCCTCCACCGGCCGGCCCTGGCCGGCCGCGGCCTCGTCCGCACGGGCGACCTGCCGCGCCGGGTCGGCCGGCGCGTGCGCGTGGCCGGCTGGCTGGTGACGGGCAAGGTCGTCCACACCCGCGCGGGCGACCCCATGGAGTTCCTCACCTTCGAGGACGAGGAAGGGCTGGTGGAGGCCACCTTCTTCCCCGACGCCTACCGGCGCTTCTGCGCCATCCTCGACCGGGGGCGGCCCTACGTGCTGGAGGGAATCGTGGAGGAGGACTTCGGCGCCATCACGCTCACCGTGGACGGCGTCACGCGCCTGGCCTGAGCGCGCGGCGCGTGATCGCCCGCCCGCGCCCGGTGGCGAGCGCGCGGGCGCCGCGCGGGCGACGGCAAGGGCGCGGGCGGGCGTGCCGGACGACGCGCGTGGCGCGCGCGGCCTCAGATCTCGCCGGCGTCGTAGTCGGCGTAGGACTTCTCCTCCACCAGGTCGCTGCCCACCTGCAGGTTGATGCGGCGCTTGATGGCGGCCCGCTCGTCGTTGCGCCGGTAGACCGAGCGCGCGAGGCGGACGAAGGCGTCGCCGAAGTCGCGCGCCGCCTCGAGTTCGCGGATGCCGTCCTCGATGTCCCAGAGGGCCTCGTTGACGGCCTTGAGATCGGCCACGTGTCCGGCGAGATCGGTCCGGCTCAACGGCGAGGCCGCCCAGGTCTCGCGCAGGATGCCCAGCTCCCGGTCGACGTTCGCCAGCTTGTCCGCATCCGCGATGCGCTCGGCCTTGATCTCCAGGATCGTGATCTTGTCCAGGAGCTCGCCCGCCGAGACCTCGACCTTCAGCGCCATGGTCCACCTGCCGTCGGTGCGCGTGGAGGAGCAACATTCGGGTTCACGGGACGTCCCGCGGCGACTACTATACACGCCCGCGGGCCTCGGCCAAGCGGGAAGGAGACGGCGCGTGGCGGGCGGCACGAAGATACTGGTGGCGCGCGTGGGCCGGGCGGGGGACCTGGTCATGGTCACCCCGGCCCTGGACAGCCTCCTGGCGGCCTTCCCGGACGCCGAACTCCACCTGCTGACCACGGCCGAGGGCGCCCGCGTCCTGCGCGGCTTCGACGCCCGCCTGACGCGCACCTGGCTCTACAAGCGGCGCTTCCCGCGCGCCCTGTGGCTGCGGCCGCGCCTCGCGCGCGCCTTCCGGGACGAGGGCTACGCCCGCGCCTACGTCTTCGAGACCCACCCCCACTACGTCCGCTGGCTCGCCGGCGCCGCCCGCGAGGTGTTCGGCCTGGGCGCCGCCGCCCCCGGCGTCCACTACGCCGAGCGCTGCCTGGCGGCCGTGGAATCGTCCGTGGACGCGCCGCCGCCGCGGGGCCGGGCCCGCCTGCCCGTGAGCGAGGCGGGCGCCGCCAGGGCCCGCGCCCTGCTCGCCGCGCACGGCGTCACGGACGACGCGCCGCTGGTGGGCCTGCACCCGACCTTCAGCGGCAGCACCTGGTCCGGCCTGCACGACCGCCGCGGCCGGCGGCACCGCCACTGGCCGCGCGAATCCTTCGCGCGCCTCGGCCGCCTGCTGGCCGACCGGGCCCGCGCCGAGGGGCGGCCCCTGGCCGTCGTCGTGGACGTCCTGCCCGCCGAGCGGCGCGCCATCCAGCCGCTCGTCGACGAGTCCGGCGGGGCGATCACGCTGCTGGCCGCCCCGCCCGACTTCGAGCGCTACAAGGGCCTGCTCGCGCGCCTCGACGTGCTGGTGGCGCCCAACACGGGCCCCATGCACATGGCCGCCGCCGTGGGCACGCGCGTCGTGGCGCTGTTTTCCGGCTGGGACACCGCCGACTGCGGCCCCTACGCCGAGCCGGACCGCGTCACCGTCGTCTCGGCCGCGGGCGCGCCGGACGCGGAGCGCGGCCTGGCCGCCATCGCCCCCGAGCGCGTGGCCGACGCCGTCTTCCGCATGCTGGACGCCGGGCGCTGATCGCCCGCGCGCGCCGCGCCGGAAGCCCGGCAGTCGGGCGTTCACTTGTCATCACGCTGCCGCATGGTCTACTATTGAATGCTTTTCAGGGGCCGGACCGCCCCCCTCGCATCGCCACCCTCACGACCGCACCCAAGGAGACACCCATGCGGCTCGCTCTCGCTCTTTGCCTGATCGCGCTCCTGTCGCCCGTCGCCGCCGGCGCGGCGTCCTGGATCCCCGCCGATATCTCCGGCCTCGGCAGCGGCTCCTGGCAGACCGCCTGCGGCGAGGACTGCCTCGGCGTCACGCGCGTCGGCGCCAGCCAGATCCTCTTCTTCGACATCCACACGGACGCCTGGCTGGCCCACGACCTGGGCGGCGCGGCCACCGTCCACGCCCTGCTGGCCGAGGGCAACCTGGTCCTCCTCGTCCGGGAGGACCGGGCCGTGGCCTACAACGCCCTGACCGGCACGGCCCACGCCCTGATCTTCGACGAGCCTCTCCTGGACGCCACCGGCGACGACCGCAGCTTCGTCTGCGGGCCGCAACTGGCCCTCGTCATGACCACCAATGCCACCTACGTCTTCGACGCCGAGCTGGACAACTGGCAGTCCTACGGATACACGCCGCCCGCCCTGTCGACCTACTCGCGGCACGTGGCCGGCGACGACTGGGTCGCCTCGCTGCTCGTGCCCATGTCGGGCGATCCCATCAACCTCGCCTACGGGCTCGGCGCGCACGCCTTCGCCTTCACGGACCGCGGCATCCGCTCCAACTACCTGCCCGTGACCATGAGCCACGGCTATGCCGGCTTCCAGAGCAGCAGCAACTACCTGGTGGGCTACAGCGCCGTCACCGGCGCGTTCGAGCACCTGGATCCGCCCGTGGCCAGCCAGCATGTCAGCTCGAGCCAGGGCCCAAGCGCGGACACCATCGGCCCGGTCACCGTCTACGCCGCGTCCTGGGAGGAGGACCTCGGCGTCACGGAGGCCTGCCACATGTACGGCTTCGACACGCGCCACGGCTACTGGCACGGTACGACCTTCGAGTACGACCCCACCGAGCGCAGCTTCGGCGACAGCTGGCTGCGCGGCGGGCAGTGCGCCGCCGTCAAGGACTGGCGGATCGGTGCCGGCCTCGACGACTTCGTGATCTACGACGGCCTGACCGACACCTTCCACTCCCTGGAAGCGAACTCGGAGCACGGACCCCTGACCGGCCGGATCGCCGGCGGCCAGGTCTTCATCTGCCACGACGGCGAGACCACCGTCGGCGCCAACACCCAGGTCTGGCAGACCAACGGCATCGGCACCATCCCCGGCGACTACACGCGGATGACGGCCGGCGTCGACTGGGCCTTCCTCGACCGCGAGGTGTCGGGCAGCACGGGCATCTTCCACTACCACGCGCCCACCAACCACTGGCAGGCGGCCATGACGGGCTCGAGCAGCTCGACGGGCTCGTGCAGCGAGCGCATCCAGGTCCTGCTCACGGGCGGCGATCAGCCCGAGCTGGTCTTCTACTCGAGCTGGCTCGACGAGCGGCGGCAGGTCGACTGGAGCGCGGGGCCCGCCATGTCGCGGACCGCCTCGGAGTTCCTGGGCCTCGCCTACGGCACCGGCGCCACCGTTCTCTACGACGGCCGGCGCGGCGTCCTGTACCAGAACGCCTATCCCTTCAGCGGCGGCGGCATCGGGCGCCGCATCTGCGTGGCGGCCGACAACGCGTCCGGCCTGCTGCGCGGCTACAGCACCATGACGGGCAACTTTAGCACGCACGCCGTGCCCGTCGATTGCGTGGTCACGGGCACGGGCGACCTGGTGGCGCTCCTGCGTCAGTCGGCGACGACCACCTTCTACTACGGCTACGACGGGGCCCACGACGCCTGGGCCGAGCTCGACCTGTCCGCCCTCAGCCAGGTCACGGGGAAGGGCGACAAGCTGCTCTTCGTGGCCACCACGAACTCGCTCCACGCCTTCAGCCCCGGCGACTTCGTCCCGGCGGCCCTCGTCGCCTTCTCCGTCTCGGGGCGCGACGGCGCCCTGGCGGCCGCCTGGGAAACGGCCGCGGACCGGCCGGCCGCGGACTTCCGCCTGCGCGTCCAGGGCGGCGACACGGCCTGGGAGCTGGACGCCTCGCGCACGGCGCCCTGCCGCTACGAGGCCGCGGACCGCGGCGCGGCCCTGGCCGAGGGCGGCCGCTTCGCCTGCACACTCCTGGTCCGCGACGGGGACGCCTGGCAGGCTGCCGGCACGCGGGACCTCGTCCTGGCGCCCTGGCGCCCGGCCTGCCATCTCCACGGCGACTTTTCCAGCCCCTGGCGTCCGGCGGGCGGCGCCGTGACCCTGCGCTACCGCCTCGGCGACGCGCGGCCGGCGCGCCTGGCCGTCTACGACGCCCGCGGCCGGCGCCTGCGCCTGCTCGCCGAGGGCGAGCACGCCGCGGGCGAGCACGCCCTGGCCTGGGATGGCCGCGACGACCGCGGGCGCGCCCTGCCGGCCGGCGTCTACCTGGTCCGGCTGGAGTCCGCCGGGCGGGCCGAGAGCCGCCGGCTGGTGCTGCTGCGCTGAGGGGAAGAGCGGTCAGACGAAGAAGGGATCGGCGTCCGTCCGGACGCCGCGGACGCGGGCCGTGAGGCGGTTGTTGCGCGCCCAGACGAGGGCGCGCGGCGCGACGCCCGGCGCGGGGACGACGGCGTGGGCGTGGCGGCGCACGGCGTCGGTCCAGTGGCGCTTGTAGCCGTAGTCCTGGCCGCCGAAGTCGAACGCGCGGCCGCCCCGCGCGACGAAATCCTGCAGGGAGTGCCAGCGCAGCACCAGCCCCGGCGAGAGGGGCGCGCGCTCGGGGTCGAAGTCCGAGCGGAAGGCCGTGGCCGTGCCGCCGTACTCCAGGTCGTACTGCACGGCCGCGCAGGCGTCCCCGTCCCAGAGGAGCCAGAGGCTCAGCCAGCCGCGCGCGGCGGCCAGCGGCGTGAAGGCGTCGTAGAAGGCCCGGCCCGACGCGCTGCCGGCCATGTCGGTGCCCCCCGCCCCCTTCCAGCTCCGCGCGGAGACGGCGAAGACCGTCTCCATCAGCTCGCGCACGCGCGCCGGATCCACGACGCGCTCGGCGCGCAGGCCGGCCGCATCGGCCCGGCGCAGCTTCTGCCGCAGGATGCGCCGCTGGTGCTTGGAACAGAGCCCCCGCCACAGGGTCTCGTAGTCCGGCGTGCCGGCGGGGATGCGCAGGCAGGGCGAGCGCCGCCCCGGCTCCAGGTAGACCGGCACGCCGGCGCGCCGCCAGGCGGCGAGCCAGGCGCGGGCGCCGGGGCCGTCCTCGGCCAGGTTCTCGAAGAGGAAGGCGCGGGCGCGCCCGCCGTCCGGCAGGACGGGATCCCGGCGCAGGTCGGCAACGAGGGCGTCCATGACGTCGGCGCGGCCCGCCTCGGCCACGGCGCTCCAGCGGGGCTCGACGCCGCTGGTGGCGCTGACCAGCGCCGGCAGGCGCCAGCGCTTCAGGGGCAAGGCGCCCGCGGTCAGGGCGGCCATGCCCGCCAGGCGGCCCGCCTCGCGCGCGACCAGGACACGGAGCGGACGCCGCGCGACGTCCGACGCGTACCAGCAGCGCAGCCACTCGTGGCGCAGGTGGACGGCGTCGTCGGGACTGGCCGCCAGGCAGCGGTTCCAGTCCGCCTCCAGGTCGGCAAACTCCACCGGGCTGTCGATGCGCTCGATGGCGATGGCGTCGTGATTCATCGGCGTGCCGACCTCGCGGCGGGTCTCACGCGTCGGCCGGATCGCCGCCGGCCGTCTCGCGCTCGAGCCACTGCTCCTTCCAGAAGTAGAAGCAGCTCCGGTCGCAGCCTTCCTTGTGCCACTGCCGGCTGCCGTCGCAGATGACGCCCTCGAGGATGACGCAGTGGCGCACCTTGCGCATGACCTTGCCGCACTCGTCGTAGACGAGATGCACGGGCTTGAAGACGCGGAAGCTGCCGCCGCAGAAGTCGGCCATGGCCGGCATGAAGTTCAGGCCGCCCAGGCAGTCCTGGTCGTCGAGGGTCGCCTCGATCTCCGCCAGGGGACGAACGCGGACGCGATCGCCGGCCTTCAGGCCCAGCGGCGCCTTCGGCGGGCGCTCGGCGGCCTCGGCCGGCGGCGCGGAGACCAGGCCCAGCCGCGCCGCGTAGCGGCGCAGGCGCCGCCGCGCGCCCCGCGCCTTGAGCTGGGCGAAGCGCAGGGCGCGCTCGGCCGCGTTCAGCTCGCGGCCCATGCCGGGCAGCGTGGCGTACTGGCAGACGCTCTCGGGCGCGATGGTCGCCTTGGTGGCTCCGGCCTTCACGGCCTCTCCCTGCGATGGCCGCCGGCGTGGCGGCAGGGTGTCGCCGGCGCCCTTGCCTCACGGCGCCGGCCCGGCTTCATTGTATCAATAGCGTAACGCCGCTCCCGCGGCAGCGTCAAGGGACGCGCCGGGGCCCACGCAACGCCTCTCGAAATCCTCACGGTACTCCGCGAGGGTGGCGCCGCGGAAGTGCGGAGCCGCCTCGCCGAAGATGCGCTCCATCTCCTCGTAGAGTTTGGCCACGGACGCCTCCGTGCCGAAGCGCGGGCTGCCGCCCGGCATCAGCTCCGAGGAATGGAGCATGAACATCACGTAGTCGCGCTCCTCGGCCCGCGCCGCGCAGAGCAGCTGCCGCATGCGGCGCAGGTTGCGCCCGTTGGGACGCAGCCAGACGATGGGCGGGCAGGTCCAGTCCACCAGCCGGCGGAGGAAGGAGCCCTCGCGCAGGCAGCGGCGCACGGTGTTCACCCGCGGGCGGCGGTAGGGCCGCACCGTCATGGGGATCTCCAGCAGGCCGGACGCGCCGCTGCGGGCGATGTCCTCCAGGTCCAGCCAGTAGGCGTGCTCCGGGAATCCGGTGTAGTCGCTGCCGCCGCCGCCGTCGGGATCCCCCACCTGGTCGCGCCAGGACAGGTGCGGCGTCACGCTGCAGTCCACGCGGTAGCCGTGCGCCGCCAGGGCGCGGGCGTAGGCCGCGTCGAAGCCCCAGCGCCCCGCCCGGTGGCTGACCACCTTCACGCCGTAGGCGTCCTGAAGCAGGTCGGTCATCAGCCCCACCTCGCGGTGGATGACGTCCTCGGGGAACTCCATCAGGTAGGGATGGTGGCGCCAGTCCTCCCGGCTGAGCTGGAAACCCGAGAGGTTGTCCCAGGCGTGCAGATGCATGCCGAGCTCGGCCGTGTCCTCGCGCAGGAAGCGCCGCGCGAAGACCTGGAAGTCCGGCGAACGCGCCATGTCGAGGTTCGTAAGGTAGGTGGGGCGCAGGCCGTAACGCTCGCAGAGCTCCTGGAAGCGCGGCAGGAAGGCGGCGTTGCGCGTGGTGGTGCTGGGCTGGCGCGCCCAGACGTTGTCCCCCTCCACGTCGATGGTCACGAGGAAGAAGGGCCGCTCGTCGATGCGCGGTAGCGTGCCACCCGGTCGTCTGGTGTCCATCAGATCGTTCCTCGCCTGCGAAGCCGAGGTGGCTGGGTTCGTCTCATGAGGAGTCTGATAATCCTAACGAATCCTTCATACCGGCGTCAAACGCCAAGCGGACCTGACGCCGCGGAGAATGCCATTCAGCCGCATTCGCCCGTGCAGGACTCAGGCCAGGAAGAGCAGGGTGACGCCGGCCATGGCGACCAGCGTGCCCAGCACCGCCCGCCATCCCGTGCGCTCGCCGAAGACGAAGTACCCGATGGGCAGCAGGAAGACGGGCGGCAGGGCCATGAGCGTGGAGGCGACGCCGATGCTCGTGTGTCGTATGGCCACCAGGCTGAGCCAGACACCGATCACCGGCCCGAAGAGGGCGCCCCAGGCCGTGTGCCGCAGGGCGGGCAGATCCTCGCGCAGCCGGCGCAGCGTGGGCAGGGCCCGCCGGCGCAGGAGGGCGACGATCCAGATGGCGGCGGTGGCGCAGCTTATGCGGATGACGTTTCCCTCGAAGGCGGAGAAATCGCCCCGCAGCCCCTCGCGCGCCAGGATCAGCCCCGTGGCCTGGCCCGTCGCCCCGGCCAGGGCCAGCAGCAGTCCCGTCAGGTAGTGCCGCTCGCGCGCGCCGTTGCCGTTGCCTCCGCGCTCCGTGACCACCCAGGCCACGCCGGCCAGGGTGACGGCCATGGCGAGGACCTGTACGGGCCGCAGGACCTCGCCGAAGACGATCCGCGCCAGGACGGCCGCGATCACCGGCGTCAGCGCGAAGACGAGCATGGTCAGGCGCGTACCGACCTGGACGAAGGCCTGGAAGAGGGCCGCGTCGCCCAGCGCGAGGCCCACCACGCCCGACAGGCCCAGCCAGAGCCAGCGCGCGCCGCCGGCGGCCAGGGGCAGGGGCCGGCCGCCGGTGATCGCGGCGTGGATGATCATCAGCACCAGGGTGGCGATGAGCAGTCGCGAGCGGTTGACCACCACCGACCCCACGCGCCGTCCGGCCAGCGTGAAGAAGGTCGGCCCGATGGAGAACATCAGGGCCGTCACCAGGGCGGCGCTCTCGCCGAGGTAGGGCATCGGCGTCCTCTCTCGCTCCCGCGCGCGGCGGCGCTAGCAGATCCCCTCGCTGCGCGCGCCCCGGCACCGCTCCTCGGGGGCCGGCGCGTCCGCCGGCGCGGGCAGACGGCGGCGCAGCACGCCCAGGGCGGGCGCCAGCAGTGTGAGGTTGCCGGCCACGCGGCCGGCCACGAAGGCGGTGGCCGCGGCCGTGACGCCAATCAGGTCCAGCCCCCGCACGGCGACCAGCAGGGTCAACACGATGGCGCTCACGTCCACGAGGGTCGCGCGGCCAATGGCCTGGGTGCGGCGGCCGTTGACCAGGACAGCCCACTGCAGGGTCAGCATCGCGGCCAGGACCGGCATGAAGATGAGGATGCGCGTGGGCGTCAGGGCGAAGGCGGCCAGGTCCGGCGCCAGGCCGCTGACCTTCTCGAACCAGAGGCCCGCCAGGGGCGTCGTCGCGATGAGCGCGAGGCAGGCCGTGGCCCCCGCCGCCAGCAGGGCGGCGAATCGGGCCACGGGCGCGAAGTGCTCCTGGCGCGGGCCCATGCGGGCGATGGCCACGTCCTGGTAGCTCATGGCCGGCGTGCGGAAGATGAAGACGAGGCCGTTGACCACGGGCAGCACGGCCAGGCTCTCCAGGGAGGCGCGCGCCTGTCCCATGAAGAAGGTGACGATGGGGTGCACGGCCAGGGAGACCGTGGAGGTGAGGGCCAGGGGCGCGTAGAAGCGGAGGATGCCGCCGTAGCCCGGCGTTTCGGCGGCGGGCTCGGCCTCGCAGCCGTCGGGGGCGAAGCCGCCCGCCAGGCGGCACAGGGGCCGGCGGACCATGAGGCGGCTGGCCACGGCCTCGGCGCACACGCCCGCCGACAGGCCGGCCGCCCCCACCCAGGCGCCGGGCCAGTCCGTCAGGGCGGCCGCCGCCAGGGCCGCCGCGGCCATGGAGACGAGGCGCACGGCCGTGCCCGCGGCCACGCGCCGCGTCAGCCCGGCGCGGATCAGCAGGCCCTGGTAGAAGCGGCGGAAGCCGATGGCCGCCGGCCAGGGGATGAGGATGACCAAAGCCCCGTGCGTCAGGCGGGCCACCGTCTCGCCGAGCCCCACCAGGTCGATCATCACCAGGCGAAAGACGGGCGGCGCCAGCAGCGCCAGCATGACCGCCGTGATCAGCCCGTTGAGGGCGAAGGCGAAGTTGCGCAGGCGGCGGTAGGCGGTGCGAGAGCCCACCAGGGCCGTCGCCGCGCTCATCATCATGATGACCGGCGCCTCGACGATGATGGCGAAGGCGAAGGCCACGCCGTAGGCGGCCAGGTTGGGCTTGGGATCCGCCAGGCGGGCGATGACGGCCGCCAGGAAGGGGCCTTCCAGGGCCATCAGGAGCCAGGTCGTCTGCAGGGGCGCCCAGAAACGGAACAGGGCGCCGGCGCGGGGGGCTTGCTCGGGCATGGGCTGCAAGATACTCCATCGCCGGTCGCCCGCGCCAGCGGCGCGGATGCCCGGCGACACGTACGCCATTCCGGATCCCGGCGGGCGAGAAAGGGGCGGGAGCGGCCCGGCCGCCCCCGCCCCGTCCCCGACCGCGCCGGACCGGACCTAGGACGGCATGCCCAGCCAGATCAGCAGCGCGATGATCATGCCCATGATGCTCGAGCCGGCGATCCCCGCGGCGCCGACGACGAACTGGTACTCGCCCATCTTCTTGGGCATGGCCAGGCGCAGGATGGCCATGACCGCCGAGCCCAGGAAGATGGCGAAGGAGTAGCTGAAGGGGATCAGCATGGCGATGCCCACGCCCACGGGCGAGGGCACGAAGCGGCGGACGCGGGGGAAGTTCTCCGCCACGGCCAGCAGCACGCCCAGGGCGCCGCCGATCCACATGGCCGTCACCGACCAGGCGGGCAGGGCCTCGGTGCCGCGGGCGAACAGCTCGGCCAGGGCCGCGAAGCGGAAGGCCGCCGGCGCCGGCATCTCGGGCGTGCCGAGCTGGTATGTGTTGAAGATGAGCAGCAGCATGGGCACGGCCACGGCCGCGCCCAGCACGACGCCCGCGATCTGCGCGGTCACCTGGCGCCGCGGCGTCGCGCCCACCAGGTAGCCCGTCTTCAGGTCCTGCATCATGTCGGCGGCCTCGGAGGCGCCGGCCCCGGCCACGCCGGCCAGGGTCAGGTTGGCCGTCACGTTGGCCGGCGCGATGCCGCCGACGATGAGCTGGTTCAGGCTGGCGAAGGCCGAGACGGGGTTCACTTCCGTCTGGCCCACGCAGCGCACGGCGATGGCCGCCATGATGAAGGAGACGGCCACCGACAGCAGCGTCATCCACCAGGCGATGCCGAAGGCGAACTGCATGACCGCCATGCAGAGCACCGTCGAGGCCAGCAGCCAGGCCAGCCAGGCGCGGAAGCCCATCTCCAGGCCGTCGTCGCCGGCGCCGCGGCCCACGGTCATCATGGAGCGGAAGGTGCCGGCCACCACCCGCCACTTGAGGACGAGGGCCGTCAGGCCGGCGGCGATCATCATCATGACGCCGGGCCAGAGGGTCCACTCCATGATCTGGCGGTAGGCCGAGGCGCCTTCGGGCAGGTCGACGATCCCGTGGCCCACCAGGAAGGGCCCCAGCACGGGCCAGGCGACGACGGCGCCGATGAGCATGGAGACGCCGATGCGCAGGCCCACCAGGAAGCCCGCGCCCAGCAGCAGGGGATCCCAGGCCACGCCCAGGGCCAGGCGGCCGGCGCCGATGCCCAGCCACTCGCCGGCCTGCAGGCTCATGCCCGGCAGGATGCGCGGCAGGCCCTCCTGCAGCCACTTGACCAGGGCCGACAGCACCGTGAAGGCGCCCAGGACGCCGCCGTGGGTCTTGGCCTCCTCGCCCTTGCCGTGCAGGTTGCGCATGATCTCGGCGCAGGCGGTGCCCGAGGGGAAGCGCAGCTTCTCCTGGACGACCACCTGCTTGCGCAGGGGAATGGCGAAGAAGATGCCCAGCAGCGAGGTGGCGAAGACGAACAGCAGGATCTGCCACCAGGTCATGGCCCGCGGGATGGTGCCGGCGGCGGCCATGACCACGAAGGCCGGCACCACGTTGACGATGTTGCCGATGGAGCCTGCCGCCGAGCCCGCCGTCTGGGTGATGTTGTTCTCGAGGATCGAGTAGCGCGACTTCAGGGCGCGGAAGATAGCGAGGCCGAGGATGGCGGCGATGATGGAGCCGCCCTCGCCGAAGCCCGTCTTCAGGCCCATGTAGATGTTGACGGCCACCAGCAGGATGCCGATGGCCAGGCCGGCCGCCAGGGCGCGGCCCGTCAGTTCGGGCAGGCGCCGCCCCTGGTGGACCTTCTCGCGCCAGTAGTCCTCGTCCCACTGGTCGGGCGGGATGAGGACCGCCTCGTCCGCCGGATCGGGCGGCGGCGCCTGGTCCCCGGAACCGGCCGCGCGTTCCATCTCGTCGCTCATGGACACCTCCCTCGGTGGTTCGACGGACCGAGCTAACACCCGCGGCCACGCCGCGGTCAAGGACCGAGACGCCGCGCGCGAGGCGACGCGCCCCCCGCCGTTGCCGGTGCGGGCCGGAGCTCGGCGCCGGCCTCAGCTCAGCGTGACGAGAAGGATGCCCGCCACGGCGAAGGCCGCGGCCAGCCCCTTGCGCCGCGTGAAGGGCTCGCGCAGGAAGAGGGTGGCGAAGATCAGCACGTAGATGGTGCTCGTCTGGTTGAGGATGGCCACCAGGCTGGCCTGCGCGTACTTCATCCCCGCGATCCAGAAGAGCAGGGCGAGGCAGGAACCCAGCAGGGTGCCGGTCGCGGAGTAGCGCCAGTCGCGCCGCGGGCGGAAGACGCCGAGGATGGCGCGGCGCCGCCGGGAGAGAAGCGCCGTAGGGACCATGACGACCACGCAGGCGATCTGCCGGACGGTGGTGGCCCAGACCACGGGGTGGCGCTCGAGGACGGGCTTGGCGATGACGATGGCGAAGGACACCGTCGCCATGGCGCCCGCCCCCAGCAGGATCCCCAGGACCAGGCGCCGGGGGGTCAGGTGGGCCGGCGGGCGATGGCGCGAGGCCACGAAGACGCCCGTGATGACGAGGACCATGCCCAGGGCCTGCCGGAGCGTGAGCATCTCCCCCAGCAGCAGCCAGGCGAACAGCAGGACGAAGGGGCTGTAGAGGCAGTCCACCACGGCCATGATGCCGGCGCCGATCATGTTCAGGGCCCGGTGGAACAGGGTGTCCGAGAGGGCGATGCCGATGATCCCGCTCAGGGCGAGGATCAGGTAGTCCGTCGCGGGCGCCGGGCGGAACAGCCCCTGCCCCGTCGCCAGCAGGAGCGGCAGCAGGACGACGAGGGAGACGACCACCCGGAACAGGTTCAGGGCGAAGGGGGCGACGGTCTCACCCGACTTCTTGAAGAGGATGACCGCCAGTCCCCAGGTGATGGCGGCGGCCAGCGCGTAGAGTTCGCCCATGGATCTCCTCGTGGGCCCGGGCGGCGCCGCCGCCGGGGACGCCTCGTTGATACGCGTCCGGCGCCGCCCCTGTCAACGCCGCCGCGTGCGGACGGCGCCGCGGCCCCGGCCGCGCCCGCAGCCGCGCCGCGGGCGACGCGGAACGCCGGTCGGCCGGGAACGCCGCCGCGCTTGAGGGCGCGGCCGCGCGGCGGCTATAATTGAGCGCTCCGCGACAGTCCTCCCCGCCCGCCTGGAGGTGACTCATGTCCCCGCGCCGCCTGCCCGCCCGCCTGCTGATCGCGCTCGTCCTGCTCCTCGTCGCCCTGCCCGCCCTGGCCACGGCGCCGGCCCCGGCGCCGGAACCGCTGCCCCCCGAGGCCCTGCACCTGTGGGAGAGCGGCGGCCCGGCGGGTCTGCGCGAGCCGCCGCCGCCGCTGGGCCCCTTCAACTACGTCCGCGAGTTCGATCAGATGGTGGCCTTCCTCGCCGCCTGGCAGCTCCTCGATCCCGACTCCAGCGATCACGGCGGCATGATCGAGGCCGAGGCCGGCTACCTGGGCGGCGTCATCCAGACGGACAACACGCTCGAGGCCATCTGGTGCTGGTCGCGCTACGAGGAGTTCTCGGGCCGCGCCACCTACCGGCCCAACATCGCGGCCGCCTGGGACTACTGCACGCGCTACCCGGCCTGGCAGGAGGAGGGCGCGACGGGCGCCGACTACTACCGCGTCCACAACTGCGCCTGGGGCCTGACGGCCGCCCTGCGCTACGAGGCCGTCACCGGCGACGCGAGCTACGCCGCCTACGCGGACACCTGCGCGAACTACATCGTCGCCCACCCGCTGAACGTCTGGGACGGCACCGTCTGGGACCAGCGCCTGGACGCCTTCTGCAAGGGCTGGGCGGCCGGCAACCTCTACCTCTACGGCGAAGCCGTGGGCGATCCGGGCCTCATGGCCGCGGCCGTCAGCCAGGGCGCCGACGTGAAGGGCTGGATCGACGGCGCGCCCGTGGTCAACATGGCCGCCGAGTACTGGGCCATGAGCAGCGGCACCGCCGTCTGGGGCGTCTGCAACTCCGTCTTCCGCGACGACCCCGCCGCGGGGCAGGGCTGGCTGGCGGCCAACGCGCCGCTGATGGACACCTGGCAGAACTTCTACAGCGTGCCCGGCTACGACTGGGACGTGGCCTGGAACGTGGCCTATCTCAACGCCCACTTCGCCGTCTGGGACGTCACCGGCGACGTCGCCTACTTCGACAACGGCGTCTTCCTCACCGACGCCCTGCTCTCCTACGACACGGACGACGACGGGGGGATCATCTCCTCCACCGCAGATCCCGTCACCGAGGACATGAGCTGGGTGAGCTGCTACCTCATCAAGTTCGGCGTGGACCGCCTGCTGGGCGCGCCGGCCGACCGCGACGCGGGCGCGCTGCGCTTCGCCGGCATGGACGACGGCCAGCAGTTCCCGGCCGGGCGTCCCCTTACCATCCAGGCCGTCGCCACCAACTACGGCCTAGCGGACCTGGGCGCCGTGGAGGTCCGCCTGAGCGGCAACGCCGGCGCGATGACCCTGTACGCCGACCTGCCCTTCGCGGCCATGGACACGGTCACCTTCCACGGGGAATGGATGCCGCCGGGCGAGGGCCTCTACACCTTCACGGCCGCGACCTTCCTCGCCGGCGACGAGGACCCGGCCAACGACGCCGTCACGGTGACCGTCGCCGTGGGCGAGGGCACGGCCGCGCCGGTGGGCGGCGCGGCGGAGTTCGCGGCCCGTCTGACGAAGAATCCCTTCCGCGAGTCCACGGGCCTCCGCTTCGCGCTGGCCGATCCGGGGCGCGTCCGCCTCGACATCCTCGACGTGCGCGGGCGCCGCGTGCGCGCGCTGGGCGGCGCCGGTCTGCCGGCCGGCGAGCACGTCCTGGCCTGGGACGGCCGCGACGCGGCGGGCCGCCCCGTGCCGGCGGGGCTCTACCTGTACCGCCTCGTCACCGCCGGCGGCACGCGGACGGGCAAGGTGCTGCGCCTGCGCTGAGGCGCCGCGGCGGCGCATAGCCGCGGCGCCTGGGCCTCGACGCCGCGCCTACGCTGCAGCGTTGCCGGATCCGACCCCCTCGGGTACACTGCGCCCGACGCACACGAGGAGGTGGATCTCGTGCCCTCGCAGCGAGACCGCTGGCACAGCCGCACGGCCTTCATCATGGCCGCCGTCGGTTCGGCCGTGGGGCTCGGCAACGTCTGGCGCTTCCCCTACGTGGCCTACGAGAGCGGCGGCGGCGCCTTCCTGATCCCCTACTTCACGGCCCTTTTCACCGCGGGCATCCCCATGCTCATCCTGGAGATGGGCCTCGGCCAGCGGCTCCAGCGCGGCGCGCCGGGCGCCTTCGCCGCCATCCGGCCGAAGCTGGAATGGTTCGGCTGGTGGGCGGCCGGGCTGAGCGCCGCCATCGCCATCTACTACTCGACCATCCTCGCCTGGAGCTGGACCTACCTCTGGCACTCCCTGGGCGTGGCCTGGGCCGCCGACGTCGAGGGCTTCTTCATGCGCGAGGTGCTGCACAAGTCCGCGGGGCCGGGCGCGGTGGGCGCGCCGGTGTGGCCGCTGGTCGGCGGGATGGCCCTGACCTGGCTGGCCATCTACCTCATCCTGCGCCGGGGCGTGCGCAACGTCAGCAAGGTGGTGATGGTCACCGTGCCGCTGCCCCTGGTGCTGCTGGCCATCCTGCTGGTCCGCGGCCTGACGCTGCCGGGCAGCGTCGACGGGATCCGCTACTACCTGACGCCCGACTTCGCCATGCTGGGCGACTGGCGCATCTGGCTGCGGGCCTACGGGCAGATCTTCTTCTCGCTGAGCCTGGCCTCGGGCGTGATGATCGGCTACGGCAGCTACCTCGGCCGCCGCGCCGAGATCACCAACAGCGCGCTGATCACGGCCTTCGCCAACTGCGGCACCAGCTTCTTCGCCGGCTTCGCCGTCTTCTCCATGCTCGGCTACCTGGCGCGGGTCCAGGGCCTGCCGGTGCCCGACGTCACCGACAGCGGCACGGGCCTGGCCTTCGTCACCTACCCCATGGCCATCGCCAAGCTGCCGGCCCTGCAGGCGGCCATCGGCGTCGTCTTCTTCATCACCCTGCTGACCCTGGGCATCGACTCGGCCTTCGCCCTCCAGGAGGCCTTCACCACGGGCCTGCACGACAAGTGGAAGCTGAATCCCGAGAAGGTGGCGCGCCTGTTCGTGCTGATCGCCTTCCCCATCTCGCTGATCTTCACGACGCGGGGCGGCTTCTACTGGTTCGACATCGTCGACAAGTGGGTCTGCGACTTCGGCCTGGTGGCGGCCGGGCTCGGCCAGTCGCTCATCGTGGGCTGGCTCTACGACGTACGCGGCTTCCAGGCCTACCTGAACGGCATCTCCGAGGTACGGCTCGGCGCCTGGTGGGTCTGGGCCCTGCGCGTGGTGACGCCTGCCGTGCTGGCCGTGATCCTGGTGATGAACGTCAAGGACGAGATCGAGGCAACCTACGAGGGCTATCCGCGCTGGGCGACGACGGCCGGCGGCTGGGGCACGCTGATCCTGTTCGCCGTCCTGGGATTCTTCCTCTGGCGGGCCCGCGGCCGCCAGGAGGTCGCGTAGGACCGCTGGAAGGACGCGTTGGGCCGCCGCGCGGCGGCCCGGAAAGGACGATCATGCCGCTGTCCGCCTGGCTCATGCTCGCCGCCGGCTGCCTGGTCCTCTTCGGCGGCCTGGCCATCTGCCTCGGCATCGCCGCGCGCGGCCGGCGCCGCTGATCCCCTGCCATCAGGACGCGGTCGCGGGCGGGGCCGCTAGACTCCCTCCATCAGGACGCGGTCGCGGCCGGCCCGCTTGGCGCGGTAGAGCCAGCGGTCGGCCTCGGCCCCGAGGTCGGCGGGGCGCAGCGGCAGCCCGCCGGGCTCCTGGCAGGAGCAGCCCAGGCTCGCCGTGACGCGCAGGCGCTGCTTCTCGTGGACCACCTCGCGGGATCCGATGGCGTGGCGCAGGTCCTCGGCCAGGGTGCGCGTCTCGCCGGCGCCGCGGTTGGGCAGGATGACGGCGAACTCCTCGCCGCCGTAGCGCGCGACGAGGCCCTGCGCGCCGGCGACCCGCCGCATGCTCTCGGCCGCGGAACGCAGGACGGCATCGCCGGCCTGATGGCCGTGCGCGTCGTTGACGGCCTTGAAGTGGTCCAGGTCCAGCATGACCAGGCCCAGGGGCTGGCGCATCGCCTCGGCGCGGGCCAGCTCCTCGCCGAGGCGGGCGTCGAAGGTCGCGCGGTTGGCCAGGCCGGTGAGGCTGTCGGTGGCCGCCACCTCGAGGATCGCGGCGCGTTCGTCGCTCAGGCGCTGCGCCTCGCCCTGGGCCTCCTCCATGAGACGGCTGCTCTCGATGCGCTCCACCTCCGCCTGGATGGTCAGCTCCGCCAGGCGTGACGCCGCCTCGGCCTGCAGGGAATCGTAGTCGATGGTCTCGCCGACCTTCACCGCGAACAGCGACGCGGTTTCGGTCAGGCGCTCCTCCAGGCCGGCGAAGAGCTCCTCGAGGGCCTGCTCGCCCATCCCCGTCTCGGCGACGCAGCGCCGGCGGACGCGGTCCAGGTCGCCCGCGGGCAGCTCGCCGCAGAACAGGGCCGCCACCTCCCCGGCACAGCGGACGATGATTCCCAGCGTGCCGGCAGCACTCGTCCCCTCCGCCGCGTGATGGCTCGTTACAGCCTCGCAAACCGGCGCCGGCAGCCCCCAGCGCTTGAGCAGGGTGCCACCCAGAGCGGCGTGGTCGGTCTCGAGTCCGCGCGTCTCGAGTTCGACGAGGCTTCCCTCGCCCCGCCCCCACGCGTCCAGGACGGGCGCGTAGGCGTCGCGCGCGCCGCGCCAGGCCGCCACCATGCCCAGATCGGACAGGAGACCCGCCACGAAGGCCTCGTCCTCGAGACTGCGGTCCACGGCCCCGGCGATCAGGCGCGCGGCCACGGCGCTGCCCAGGGACCGGCGCCAGTAGGCCTCGTAGTCGAAGCCGCCGCCCTCCTCCTGCACGGTGTTCACGAAGGACAGGCTGAGGACCATGACGCGCACCGCGCGGAGGCCCAGCATGGTCAGCGCCTGCTGGATGGATCCGATCCGCCTCGGCAGGGCGAAGAAGGACGAGTTGACCACCTTGAGGACACGGGCCGCGAGGGCGGGATCCGTCTCGATCACCTTGGCAAGGCTGCTCATCGGGACATCCGCGTCGCGTGCGAGATGCAGGACCTCGACGGCGACGTGCGGCAGCGAAGGCAGGGTGTCAGTCATGCAACGGTCGGCCAGTGATGTATCCGCCACGAAACCTCTCCATGTCGAGCGTGTGATTCTTCGCCGGTCCGCAGGCAATCGCGGTCCGCCGAGCATGAATCGGACCGGCCGGCCTGCCGCCCGCGGCGCGCCTTGACGCTTCTCAGAAACGGAATCACCCCGGAGCGTCCGCTCCGGGGTGTCCGTCGACTGTCATCGCGAGTCGGCGAGCGCGGCGACCGCCGCGCCTAGACGCCTCAGGTGAAGCCGCCGCCGCCGGCGCAGCTGTCGCGTCCGGCGGAGCCGGAGCCGCCGGCGCCGCCGAAGAAGGTGGAGATCAGCCGCTCGGCCGCGCGGGCGCCGCAATGCGGGCACTCGATGTCCTCGTCGGGCGTGCTCATGGCCACCAGCCGGCTGAACTCCCGGCCGCACTCGCCGCAACGGTACTCGTAGATGGGCATCGCGTTCTCCTCCCGCGCCGCCGGGCCTAGCCGGCCAGGTGCGCCCCGCGGCGGATGCGCCGCTTGAGACGGTGGATCTTGCGCCGGGCCCTCTTGAGAGCCGCGTGGTCGCCGGCCTCGAGGGCCTGCTGGCGCTCCGTCTTCAGTTCCCGGATCTTCGCCTTGATTCCGGCCTTGTCCATGCCGGAGACGACCTTGTGGGGCCGCTCGATGCCGAGCTTGTCGGCCAGCCACTCGACGAGCTGGTCCTTGATCAGGCCGCTGGTGCCCGAGTGGCCCTGCTCGGAGGCCATCTCCCGCAGCTCGGTGACCTTCTTCTTCTGCAGTTCGTGCCAGTCCATCGCTACCTCCCGAAACTGATGATCATGATGAAGAGGCGCGGCGGCCCTGTCAACCGGCCCCCCTTTACGCCGCGGCCCGGCGCGGGTTCCCGCCCGACGGCGCGCCGGCGGCCGCGCTCGCGGTCCGCCGCCGGCGCCAGGGCCGGCGGGCTCCAGCGCGCGTCAGTCCATGCGCAGGACCTTGGCGCCGCGGATCCCGCCCGCCTTCAAGTCCTGCAGCGCCCGGTTGGCTTCGGCCAGCGGGTACTCGGTGACCTCGGGCAGGATGGGGATCGCGGCCGCCATCTCCAGGAACTCGGCCACGTCCCGCCGGGCCACGTTGGCCACGCTCTTGACCTCCTTCTCCATCCAGAGGTGCGCGGGATACTCCAGGCGCAGGAGCTCGTCGCGGTCGCCGTCCTCCTTGCGGATGGCGTTGACGACCAGGCGGCCTCCGGGAGCGAGGTTCGCCAGGGCCTCGACCACGGGCTTCCAGGCGGGCGTGGTGTCGATGATCGCGTCCAGCAGCGCGGGCGCGCGCTCCGCCGTGTCCCCGGCCCAGGCGGCTCCCAGCTCGCGGGCGAACGCGCGCTCGGCCGCGCTGCGCGCGAAGACGAAGACCTCGGCCGCCGGGAAGCGGTGGCGTGCCAGCTTGAGCACGAGGTGGGCCGAGGCGCCGAAACCCGTCAGGCCGAGGCGCTGGCCGTCCGCCAGCCCGCTGAGCCGCAGGCTGCGCCAGCCGATGGCGCCGGCGCAGAGATGGGGCGCCGCCTGCGCGTCCGTGAAGACGCCGGGGATGGCGTGCGCGCCGCTCTCGGGCACCACCATGCGCGTGGCGTAGCCGCCGTCCGCGTCGCGCCCCGTGGCGACGAAGCCGTCGCAGAGGTTTTCCAGGCCGGCGCGGCACCGCGCGCAGGCGCCGCAGGCCGAGAAGATCCACGCCACGCCGACGCGGTCGCCCTCGGCGAAGCGCGCGGCGCCCGCGCCGCGAGCGATGACGCGTCCCACCACCTCGTGGCCGGGGATGACGGGCAGGCGCGGCGGCGGCGTGCGGCCCTCGATCTCGTCCAGCTCCGTGTGGCAGACGCCGCAGGCGCTCACCGCCAGGAGCAGCTCGCCGGGCCCGGGCTCCGGGTCGGGCCGCTCCTCCAGGCGCAGGGGATCGGGATGTTCGCTCAACGGCGCCAGCGCGTGCAGCACCATGGCCCTCATGGCCGCCTCCCCGCGCCTCAGTCGATGTCGATGTGGAAGTCGCCCTGGTTCTCCCACTCCTCCTTCTCCATGGGCGCCAGCTCGAAGCAGTTGAGGTCGGAGCGGTAGGACTCCTCGAGACGGTCCGCGCGCGGCGCGAGGGAGGCCTGCAGGGCCGGCGGCAGGCCGTCCGACCAGGGGACGTGGCGGTCGTCGCGCCGCAGGCGCAGGACCTCCTCCCGCAGGCGGTCGCGCCAGGCGCTGTCCCCCTCGGGCAGGGCGGCGAGCTGGTTGCCCAGCACCTGCGTCATGACGCGGCGGTAGCGGGCCCAGGTCTTCTCGCTGTCGAAGGTGCCCTCGCCCTGGCTCTCGAAGAGGCGCTCGCCGGCGTCGGGCCCCTTGCGCAGGACGGGGCCGTCCGCGGGCGAGTGCCCCAGGAGGCTGTAGTAGGCCGCCGAGTAGATGTAGAGGTACTCGCCCAGGCTCATCTCCTGGTCGATGAGAGCCCGGTTCCGGGCGGTCAGGTAGTCGATGATCGGCGGCAGCAGGTCGCCCAGGCTGCGGATGACGCGCATGGCGTCGCGGAAGCCCGCGTCGCCGTCCAGGACCTCGTCGGGGGGAAAGTCCTCCAGGCCCGCCAGCACGCGGTCGCCGGGCCCCAGCAGGCTGGCGCGGACGGCCAGGAAGCGGTCGAGGCGGTCGGGCGCCACGCCGCCGTCGGCCGCGGGCACATAGTCCCCCGGCTCGCCGAAGCGCTCGACCAGTTCCTGCTGGACCTCCACCACCTGTCGGATCTCGCGCACCGCGCCGCGCACCCAGAAGTATCCCACCAGGATCACGATCAGGATCGCGGCCCCGCCCGCGGCGCCGCAGCCGATGAACCACTTGGCGGTCTTGCCAGGCATGTCCTCTCCCTTCGCCCGCGCGGCGGCGCCGCGCGGTCCGCCTTCAGCGCCCGAAGTTCTCGGGCATCTCCACGGCGACCACCGTGCCCCGCGCGCAGGGCTTGCCCTCCGCCGACAGGGTGATGGCCACCGTCACCTTCCGGCCCTTGACCTCCTCGACCCGGCCGCGCAGCTCCAGGGCCGGCCCGAGGGGCGTGGGCGCCAGGTAGTCCACGCGCAGGGAGGCGGTCACGAAGCGGTGCGGCGGCTCGGTGTCCATGCCGCGCCCCTCGGCGCGGTAGGCCGCCGCCGCGGCCGTGCCGGTTCCGTGGCAATCGATGAGCGAGGCGATGAGCCCTCCGTAGACGTATCCCGGGATCGCCGTGTGGTAGGGACGGGGAGTGAAGCGGCAGAGGGTCTCCTCGCCGTCCCAGAAGCTGCGGATGCGCAGGCCGTGCTCGTTGAGCTGGCCGCAGCCGTAGCACTGGTTGAGATCGTCCGGGTAGTAGTCCTGGAAGGCCTTCTCCGCCATGCGTCACCTCCTGCGCGGCGCTCGCGGCGCCGGTTCGGGTCCGCGCGCAGTATGCCGCATCGTTGCCATTCTGACAAACGCGGGTTCAGAGCAGGACCAGTCCCGCCAGGGCCAGCAGGCCCATGCCGGCGGCCGCGCCGGCGAGGCCCAGGACGGGCGCCAGGGCCAGGCCGGCCGCCAGGGCGCCCAGGCAACCGCCGGCCACGTCGGCGGCGTAGAGGGGCGACACCAGGGGCGCCTGGTCGGGCAGGCGGCGCAGGCCCGCGTAGGCGAACAGGGCGGCGGTGAGCGCGCCGGCCAGGGCGACGGCCGCCAGGGCGAAGCCCAGCGGCGCCGGCCCGCCGGCCTCGAAGCGCCATGCCAGCGCGAAGGACAGGGCGGCGAAGGCGGCGAGGGCCAGGGCGCCGGCCGCCCGCGCCGGCCCGCCGCGCCCCGCGGCCAGGCGCTCCATCGCCCCGGCGCCCAGGGCGAGCCCGCCCATGAAGGCCATGAGCAGCAGGCCCAGGTCCTGGTACAGCACGCCGCTGCGCGTCTGGTAGTCGAGGATGAGCAGGTTCTCCAGGACCATGCCCAGCAGACCGGCCAGGGCCGCCAGCAGGGCGCGGCGCGCGCCCGCGCGGCGCCGGCCGAGCAGGAAGAGCGGCGCCGCGGCGAGCCACAGCAGCTGCCGGGGATCGGCGGGGCCAGGGACGCGGGCCAGGCCGTCCAGCTCCAGGGCGGCCAGGCGCGGGAAGAAGTGCGAGAGCCAGACGAGCTGCGTGTAACTGTGGCAGACGGGCCGGGCATCGCGGTTGACGGGCGCGCGCGTGGCCGCCAGGCGCGCCTCGGCCTGGCGCCGGCGGTCGTCCGTGAAGCGCCAGCGCAGCCAGGCGGGCCCCACCAGGCGGCCGGCGGCGCCGCGCGCCTCCCAGCGCCGGACCAGCGTCTCGGGATCGCCGGGCAGCGGCCGTCGCGAGGCCGCGAGCAGGGTCCGGGCGCCGGGCAGGACGAGCCGGTGCGCGAAGACAGCGTCCAGGGCGCCGGCGACGCTGGCCACGCGCCCCGCCTGCAGGGGCGTCCAGAGGTTCTCGTCCGTGGGCAGGCGCAGGGCGAGGACGCCACCGTCGGCCAGGCGCGCCGCGCAGAGGGCGAAGAACTCGCGCGTGTAGGCGCGGTTGCTCAGGCCCGTGGCCGGCTCGGGCAGGCCGACGAGGATGAGATCGTAGGGCGCGCCCCGGCCCGCGCCGCGGGGCGCCGCCTGGCCGCCGTCGTCCTCGCCCGTGGCCGCCGGTTCGCCGGGCGCGGCCAGGAAGCGGCGGGGATCGGCCGCTGCCAGGCGCACGGCGGGATGGTCCAGGGCGCGGCGCGCGGCCTCGCCCAGGAAGGGCCGGACGGTGGCCAGGCGCATCGTGTCGAGCTCCACCGCGTCCACCCGCTGGGGCGCGTGCTCGAGCAGCGCGCCCAGTAGCCCCTCGGCCAGGCCGCCCAGGACGAGCACGCGGCGCGGCGCCGGGTGCAGCAGGGCCGCGGGGTGGACGAAGGCCTCGGCGTCGGGGCTCTCCGTGGCGGCGGCGAGGGCGTCGTTCTCGAAGACGACGGCCTGGCCGAGCCGGCGCTCCACGGTGACGCGGCCGTAGGGCGTGTCCCGCGTGGCCACCAGGTCGGGGTGGGTCCAGCGGGTGAGGGCGCGGTCAAGCGCCGGCGCGGCGGCGAGGGCCGCCAGGCCCGCCGCCAGGAGAGCCGCTGCGGCGGTGCGCCGGCCACGCTCGCCGCGCCAGGCCAGGGCGGCCGCCGACGCGGGGATGGATCCCAGGAGCAGGATGGCCAGGTTGCCGGTTCCAGCGCGCAGCAGCAACGTGGCGGCCAGGCCGCCGAGGACGCCACCGGCGCTCTCCACGGCGTAGGCGCCCGCCAGGCGGGCGCCCTCGGCCACGGCCCGGCGCGCGGCCGCGCGAAAGAGCAGGCCGGCCAGCAGGCCGGCGGGCAGCAGGGCCAGGGCCAGCGCCGCCAGCTGGACGGGGAAGTCGAGGTAGGCGCCGGGCACCGGCGCCAGCAGGGGCCGCACGCCGCGGGCGAAGACGGCGGCCGCCGGCAGGGCCAGGGCCCAGGCCGCCAGCAGCCAGGCCAGGCCGCCGCCCGCCGGCGCGAGCTGCCCGGCGGTTCCCACCGGCGGGCCGTCCGCGCGCCGGTCGCCCAGACGGCCCAGGAGCGCGCCGAGGGCCGTCCACAAGAGCCACAGCCCCAGCCCCAGCAGGACGATGAGCTCGCTGCCGTAGAAGGTCACGGTCAGCTCGCGCAGCAGCGCCGTCTGCCCGAGCAGGGTGATCGCCCCGACGAGCGCCAGGGCCAGGGCGCTGGCGGCCCTCACCCGTCCGCCCCGCGCTCGCCGAAGACCTCGGCCTGGAAGGTCAGGAAGCGCGCGCCGCGGCGCCAGGCGTCCGCGTCCAGGCCGGCTTTCTCCGCCAGGTGGGACAGGGTCTCCTCCAGGGTCCAGCCCTGCTCGGGCGCCACCTGGGGCAGGTAGACGGCGCGGCGCCCGCCCTTCTCCAGGATGATGCCGTCGCGACCGAGGACGATGTCGCCGGGCCCGTCCACGGGCTGCGCGGGCGTGAGCAGGGAGATGCTGATGGTCAGCCCGTCCAGTTCGCCCGCCGTGACGGGCCGGAAGCGGCGGTCCTCGAAGGCGGCCTGCAGCGCCGCGCGGCCGACGCTCTGGGCCACGGGCAGGTCCTCGGCCATGTAGCCGATGCAGCCGCGCAGGCGGCCGCCCTCCTTCAGGGTCACGAAGGCGCCGCGCCCCGCGGCCAGGCGCGGCGGCAGGCCGCGCGGCAAGGGCGTGGTGTCCGTCTCCAGGTAGCGGCGGATGCACGCGCGGGCGAAACCCAGGAGCCATCGCCGCTCGTCGGCGTCCAGGGCGGTTTCGCCCGGGGTGGCGGCGGCGCCGTCCTCCACTCCCACCGCCGGGCGCGGCAGATCACCGGCCTCGTCGCCGGGCGCGATGCGGACCTCGCCCGCTGCTCCCGCAAGCGGGGCGCCGGCGGCCGCGCCGCGCGCCAGGGGCTGCAGGGGCACGGCGCCCTTGCCCTCCAGCTCGGCCAGGGGTGCCAGGATGCCCGCGTCGCCGGGCGCCGCGCCGGCCGTCGCGGCCAGGGCGCCGTAGCCCACGCAGCGCCCGCGGTCGCCCAGGAGGGCGTGGCCCGAGTTGGCGTAGCTGAGCACCTCGGCCCGCCCGGCGCCGCGCGCCCGCGCCCAGGCCAGCATGGCCAGGGCGGGCGCCTCGCCGCAGGCGCAGGTGGACACGGCCGGCGCGCCGCGCCGTCCCTCGCGCAGGGCCGCGCGGAAGCGCTCGGGATCGAGGGAGGCCAGGGCGCGCAGGGTCGCGCAGTCCACGCGGAAGGCGTCCCCGTAGGCCGGGTAGTGGGAGAGGTCCGAGCTGGCCACCACCAGGGCGCGCCGTCCGGCGAGGACCGTGTCCAGCGCCCGGCCGAGGCGGTCGCAGAGGCCGGGATCGGCGTCCCCCACCACGGCCAGCAGGTAGGTCGCGCCGGGGAAGAGCACCTGGGCGAAGGGGAGCTGCACCTCCACCGAGTGCTCGCGCTCGTGGACGGCGCGGCGGAAGGTGAAGTCCGCGTCGGCGTCGATGAGGGCGCGGGCGGCGGCGTCCACGCGGGCCACGCCCAGGGGGGTGCGGTAGCCTCCGTCGGGCCAGATGGAGACGCCCGTGAAGCCCGGGTCCGTGTGGTTGGTCCCCAGGACGACGATGACGTCGTAGTCTCGACCCGCGGCGCGGGCCCAGGCGTCGGCCGCCACCTGGCCGGAGTAGATCCAGCCGGCGTGCGGGGCCAGGAGGCCCAGGGGCGCCTCGCCCGCGCCGGGGACGGCGTCGGCCAGGAAGGCGCGGACGGCCGCCTCGGCGCGCGCGGCCTCGGCCGGGTAGAAGCGTCCGGCCACGGCGGGCGGTCGGATCCCCGCCGTCTCCGCGCGGGCCGGCGCGGGGCCGCCTCGCACGCCGAGGGACAGGGCCGCGGCGGCGAACAGGCCGGCGGCGCGGCGGACCGCCTGCATCGGATCGAGTCGCGGGTGTCGCATGGTGCGCTCCTCGCGTGTCAGTTCCAGACGCCGGCGATGGCTTCGCCACAGTGGGCGCAGCGGCCGCCGTCCAGGTGGTAGGCCGTGACGAAGAACCCCTGCCGCCCGACGACGATCTCCCCGCAGGCCGGGCAGTAGGTGTGGTTGCCCGGATGCCCCGGCACGTTGCCCACGAAGGCGTAGCGCAGGCCGGCGTCCCTGGCGATGGCGCGGGCCCGCTCGAGCGTGGCCACGGGCGTGGGCGGCAGGTGGCGGAGCTTGTGGTCCGGGTGGAAGCGGGTGAAGTGCACGGGCACGTCGGGGCCCAGCTCGCCGGCCACCCACGCGGCGAGGTCCTTCAGGTCGGCGTCGGAGTCGTTGAGGGTCGGCACCACCAGGTTCACCAGCTCCAGGTGGGTGCCGCTGGTGGCCACCTGCCGGATGCTGCGCAGCACGGGCGCCAGCTCGGCGCCGCAGACGTTCCGGTAGAAGGCGGGATCGTAGCCCTTGAGATCGATCTTGATGGCGTCGAGAACCTCGCAGAGCTCGGCCAGGGGCGCCTCGGCGGTGATGCCGCAGGAGACCATCACGCTGCGCAGGCCCTCGCGCCGCGCCAGGCGGGCGATGTCCACCATGTACTCGGCGAAGACCGTGGGCTCGTTGTAGGTGAAGGCGATCACCGGCGCCTCGCGGCCGGCGGCGGCCGCCACGACGCGCGCGGGGGGAACGTAGGGGACGTCGTAGTCCTCGGGATCGGCCTGGGAGATCTGCCAGTTCTGGCAGAAGCGGCAGCGCAGGGGGCAGCCGGCCGTCGCCAGGGAGTAGGCGGCCGCGCCGGGCAGGAAGTGGTAGAAAGGCTTCTTCTCGATGGGATCGAGGTGCACCGACAGGGGGCGGCCGTAAACGAGGCTGACCAGCTTCCCGCCCAGGTTGAGGCGAGCGCGGCAGCGGCCCTTCTCCCCCTCGGCCAGCAGGCAGCGCTGCGCGCAGAGGAGGCAGCGCACGTGGCCCTCCTCGTGGACGAAGCCGGCGGGCGCGGCCGGGACGCCGTCCTCGTGACAGGCCGCGCAGGCGGCGCCGGGCGTGTTCTCGGGGACGCCCACCCACCAGCGGGCCTCGGGCGCGGTCTTGAGCAGCTCGACGAGGCCACCCTCGGCGGCGAGGGCGTCGAGGGGGCCGGCGGCGTCCACCAGGCGGCGGACGGTCGCCGGACGCGCCACGAGCCAGGCGCCGGTGGCGGCGCCGAGGCCGCTCCAGGCGAGCAGGCGCAGGACGTCGCGGCGTGTGGGTCGGCGGTCGTTCATGGCGGCGGCGGGCGGGTCCGG
>Ga0272442_10002180_pt1 | contig 28737 bp, 22 predicted proteins | sample SSMForm2O_FD_200262 | JGI IMG/M metagenome (GOLD analysis project Ga0272442, IMG submission 200262) | Marine sediment archaeal communities from Little Sippewissett salt marsh, Falmouth, MA, United States - SSM-Form-2O | ecosystem: Environmental > Aquatic > Marine > Wetlands > Sediment ...
GCCTCCTCCCCAACCACCCAAGGAAGAGCCCCCGCCGCCGCCTCCCCCACCCCGGGAACCGAAGATAACCATTCCCGGCCCGGTCCGCCTGCGCCTGGATCCGCACCTGCCGCCCATGCTGCCGGTGTTGAAACCCAAGCCCGAGCTCACCGAGCACCAGCGGGTGACCATGCGCATCGACGGATACTTCAAGGACCTGATGGCTCGCCGGCGGGTGCAGTCGGGCAACGTGGATCCCGGCTGGATCTACCTGGCCAACCGCATGGACTACTACTTCAAGCCCGACTTCGACATGGTCCCCGACAAGCGGATCACCAGAGTCTCCGGCGCCTGGTTGAAGAAGGAGGTCTGGGACTGGCTCTCCGGCTGGTACCAGAGCGTCCAGAGCAGCCCCTACGGCGCCGAAGAAGACCCGTCCGAGAGGGTCGACACCACCATGCTGAGCCTGCAGCGCGACGCCTACTTCGACGACGGCTACGGCACCCGGGTCACCACCCTGGTGGAAGTACGCATCGGCAAGCAAGGCGCCATGACCGCCGACCTGCACGAATCCTCCGGCCACCCCGACTTCGACCGTGCCGCGGTCGAGGCGGTGAAAAACGCGATAAAGCTCCCCGACGAAAGAGAGCTCCCCCCCGGCCCGGCCACCTCCATCTATGCCCTGAACGCCCGCTACGTAATCCTCCCCCCGCTGCCGGTGGTGGGCTTCGCCTTCGACCTCTCCCTGGGCTACTTCGACCTGATGTACCCCCTGAAAAAGCTCGTCTCCGGCAACGCCACCCTGGTGGCCGTCTACCGCGACAAATAGCTTTGAAATCCTACAGGCCGGATTCAATCCGTTTGGTCAGACGCTCGGCCTTCCCCATGTAGGTCTGGTATTCTTCGGGCAAGTGCTCCAACAATCTCCGGATCTGGTCCAGTTTCTTCAGCGCGGCTTCGGGATTGCTGGCCTTCAGTACGTAGGCTTCTTCATACAGAACCTTGGCCAGGTCGGCTATTTCCTGCCGGTAGTCGGTTTCTTCCCTTTTTGGATTTTTTACGCCGCTGGCCCATTCTTCGTATTGTCCGACGATTCGTCTGACCTGGGGCGCCTGGCTATGGTCCGGTTCCAGTTCCAGGAATTTTACATAGTCCCAATATGATTCGACGCGCTTGGCCATGCGGGCGTGCAGGATTCCCCTTTCCAGGTAGACTTGGCCGTCCTCGGGATTCCGGGCCAGGCGCAGCTGGTAGCACTGCTGAGCAGCTTCGTACTTCTTGCCCTTCACCAGGTTTTTGCAGGCCAGCGCCAATCGCTGGTCCCAGTCCTCAAGAGCCTGTTCGTTTTTAGCCACTTCTTCCAGAACCCGCAGCACTTCTCTCTGATCCAGGACCTGCTCCGGTTCGGAAGATCTGGGCTTCACTTCTGATGCGGGAGCCGTGACCGGCGGCGGTTGGGGCTCCTCCAGGATCTCTTCTTCAACTGATACTGCCCGAGACTCGAATGCGGCCTTTTGCGGCCATACCAGCCAGAGCCCGAGAGCCACCAGGAATAGCGCCACTGCGATCAGTGCCATCAGGGGCTTCACTGTTTCTCCTCGGTGTAGGTCACCAGCGGGCTGGTGCGGATTTCGGTCAGGCCGGAGCCCAGGTAGAGCATCTCGACCGGGTCGTCGTTGTAGCCGGAGTCGATCAGCACCAGGCCGAAGACGTCGCCGACCGGCGGGCGCAGCAAGACGGTGTAGCCCTCGTTCCAGTTGTGGTGGTCGGCGGAGTAAACCAGCGAGAAGTAGTCCTCGGTGGAGCGGGTGGTGCCGTCGACGGTAGCCTGGGCCGACTCGAGGTTGGCGGGCATGGAGCCGCCGGAGATGTCCGGGGAGTACATGCGCTTGTGGAACGCCACCCGATCGCCGTTTTCCGCCTCGGCGGTGATGATGTATCGGGTGTAGTGGCTGTAGTCGCAGGAATCGTACACCTGGCGCTTCAGGTTGTCGTTGGGATCGATCCCCACCAGGCTGGTCAGGTACATATATTCGGAGAAGCGGGCGCCGATCCGGGTCGCCCTGCGCTGGGGCACGCCGCCCTCCACCCAGTAATCGGTGTGCATGCTCAGGGTCAGCTCGAAGGATCCGCCCTGGAAGCTCTGGACGTATTCATAGGTCTGGTAGCCGCTCTCCGGCGGATTGGGCACGGAGCTGAACGTCCGGGTGATCAGCCCCGGGCCAACCGGGGTCAGCCCGGCCGCATCCGGGCCGAACTCCACCCGGTCGACCAGGTCGGCCTGCATGTCGGTCAGGTCTTCCGGCAAGAACGTCTCGCCCACATTGAAATGAACCCGGGCCAGGTTGGAAAGCTCGACCTCCCAGGTCCGGTTGTCCTGGAACACCCCGCAGGCCTGGGCACCGGCTTCGATCACGATGCAGTAGACATCCTCCTGGCTGCATTGAACCGTGTAGCCATCCCCGTCGCCCCCGTTGTTCCCGTCCGGCAGCCCACCGTCTCCGTCGCCGCCCCCCGAGGTGCAACCCTGGGTTGCCAGGACCATGATGAAAAGTATACAAAACCTCATGACTGCCTCTAGTCTACTACACGGGAGGACAAAATGTTCAATGTGTTGAGATGGGTCATCTGGCTGGCGATCCTGGCCGCCTTTCTTCGGGGTTTGTTCGTATTCGACATGGGCGGCAGCGCCCAGAACTCCTATCCAACCGCCTCGGCCATCTGCTTCGTGGGCTCCATCCTGGGTGCCATCCTGATGCTGCGGTTTTTCGAATCGGAGAAACGCACCGGATAGCCGGGCTTGACAAGAATCAGTGAAAAGTTCAGTCTTCCGCGCATGCGTTGGGCCGTCCTTGCCATCGTCACACTAATTTCTAGTTCCGCCGCCGGGGAGCCCGAGCTGCTCTTCACCTCGCCGTGGGACGGAGGCGCCGGGCTCGGGATCGAAAGCGGCAAGGAGTCACCGGTCCGCGGGCCCACCTCGGTCGCGCTGGATCCTTTGGGCAACGTCTGGATCCTGGACAATTTCAACAGCCGGCTGGTGGGTTATGATGAAAAGGGCACGCCGATCGGAGAGGTTCTGCTGTCCCCCGGTCACCGCGACGACCTGGCCATCGGCCCCGACGGCTCCTTCGCGCTGCTCTCGATGCACCTGTACCGCATTGAGGTTATGGACAAAGACGGCCGGCCGCAGGGTTTCCTGAAACTCTCCCCGCTCCTGGCACCCCTGGGCCGGATAAGCTTCCCGGACGAGATCGAGATCGAAAACCCCCACGGGGAGCGCTTCCGCCTGGGCACCGTCGACAATCCCCGGCCGATCAAGCAGGTGCTTTTCGGCCGCCGCATGGAGTGCGGCATCCGGGTGGATGCCGGCGCGGCACGGCTTTACATTCAGGACAACGCGGAAGTCGTTGCCGAGGGCCGGCAGCCCTGCCGGGTGACCGACCTGGACCTGAGCCAGGTGGCTTCCGCACGCCCGGCGACTGACTGCTCAAAAAGAAGCTTCCTCATCGAGGTCGAGCGCCTCCTGCCGGGAACCAAGGTAGCTGTCGAGAGAGAAGTAGTCTTGGTCAGCGACAATAACCCAGAAGAGCGCTGGAATGTCGGGGACGCCTGGCTTTACCAGCCATTCCGGCGCTTCGCCTCCCGCGACGATACGGCGGTCATGATCCTCCCGGTGAAGTCGGGGATGCAGGTATGGCGCTGGAGTCTGCCGTGAGACGGATGCTGGTCAGCTTGTTGCTGTTGCCGGCCTGCCTGGCTCAGGCGCAGTCGATCGACCGGGTGGAGGCGATCGACCGGGCCCGGGCCTACTGCCACCATCCCTGGACCTGCACGCAACAGAACCTGGAGGCCTCCTGCGTCTCCGGCTACGACAGCCTGTACATTGTCGGTGATCACCAGGGCTTGCCCTACGATTGGGGCGGCTACGTCAGCCTGCACCAGTTCGGCGTGGACATCCGCAACGGCCTGGGAGCCGGGACGCCGCCCTACGGCGCGGTGGCCGCCTGCACCACCGGGGTGGACTGCTCGGGATACGTCAGCATGTGCTGGAAAATCGCCCACAACACCACCAGTTCCATGGGAAACGTCAGCACGGTGATTGACCGGGCCAACCTGCTGCCGGGCGACGCGCTGAACGATCCCGGCAATCATATCGAACTCTATGCCGGCACCCTGGCAGGCGGGACGCCCTACTTCTATCACGCGGCTCCGCCCAACGTGCACATGAACTGGTACTCCGGCTGGGCGGGGGTGCAGGGATTCGACGCCATCCGCTACGACCATATCACCTCCGGCGGATCCGATCTGGGGACGCTGTCCAATCCCATCGTCATCGACCACTGGCCCTATACCGACAACCGCGACACCACCCAGAGCCCCAGCGACATCCTGGACGCCTGCGGCGTGGACTGGTCCAAGAACGAGTCCGGACCGGAGTACGTCTACGTCTTCACCACAACCATTCCAGGAACGCTGACCGCCACGGTCTCGGACGGCGCGGGGGTCGACATCGACCTGCACCTCTACCAGGACCCGGCAGAACACGACTGCATCGCCCGGCACGACAGCACCCTTGACATCCCCCTCGACGCCTGCGGGACCTACTACCTGGTACTGGACACTTTCGTCGGCAGCATAGAGTACCCGGGGCCTTACACACTCAACGCCGACTTCACCCCCACCGGCGGGGCCTGCACGGCCAAGCCGGAATACGACTTCCTGGGCGGGCCCGGCAAGGCCTGCGCGTATCCCGACCACGAGGATCTGAGCTACTGCAACCCCAACCTGGGGGTCACCACCTGCATCTACACCACCGGATCCAATCCCATATCCTTCTGCTCACGGTCCTGCAATTTCGATTCGGACTGCGCCGACGACTTCGTCGACGGTTGCTGTCTGGACATCGACGGGGAGAGCAACTTCTATTGCATGACCGAGAGCTTCTGCCCGACGCAGCCGGACGGGGGAACGGATGCCGGGACTGATGCGGGGGGTGGAGACGACGGGGGCGTGGTCACCGAGTGGGGCTGGGATGCGGGAGGGGGAGATGATTCAGGTGTGGGAGGAGATGACGCAAGTACAGGCACGGATTCAAGCGCGGACACGGACACGGGCGCGGACACGGACACGAGGCCGGATACCGGGGTGGATGCCGGGACGGATGCTGGGGACAATTCGAGACCGGATATTGATTGGCCGCCGGATGATGATCCCGGGGATGGATGCGGGTGCCGGGGTGGTCGGCCCGGGGCTTTGTGGATGATTTTTGTGTTTGCGGTTTTCTTTTTGCGCAGGCGTTTCGTGTCATAATTTCCACAGTCCTTCACTTTCAGATCTCGTAACCACTTGAAACTTTGTTGCCGGCCGGTTGGCATGCGGCATGCAATGACGTGTGAGTGTCAGTAGCCTTTCGTAGCTATACGGAGAACTGGTCATGGAGCGGGGTATATTCAGAGCAGCGGTGTGCGTCCTTTCAGCCTGTTGGCTGGCCCTGACCATTATGCTGCTGGCGTCCGAGGCCGGGTCGGTGTCGGTGTCTCGTTCTTCGCCTCCCCCCCCTGGGTTCCCAAAACCGCTTCCCCCCAAAGACCCCGCCGACGCCTTCGAGCGTTACCTGAGCACCGACATCACCCCGGCCGACGGTTTCGATTTTCCGGTGGGCGATCCCGACGCACAGGGCAAATACACCGACAAGAACGGCAAGACCCACGACGGCTGGTACGTGGCGGTGCGCTTCGGGGAGTGGTACTCCTACGGGCTCCATCCGGGAGAGGACTGGAACGGCGTGGGCGGGACCGACACCGACCTGGGGCAGCCGGTGCACGCGGTGGGCGCGGGCAAGGTGATCTTCGCCGACAACTGCGGCCAGCCTTCCGGCGGGGTGGTCATGATCCAGCACGCCTACTTCGAAAATCACGAAAAGCACCGCATCCGCAGCGTCTACGCACACCTGAAGGACATCAGCGTCAAGAAGGGGGACCGGGTGAATCGCCGTCAGCAGATCGGCACCATCGGCCAGGACCCCAAGAAGACCTTCCACCCCCACCTGCACCTGGAGATGCGCAAAAACGAGGAGATCGGCCCCACCTTCTGGCCCTCGGCCAACCGCAAGTCCAAGGAATGGGTCCGGCAGAACTACACCGACCCCTCGGCCTTCATCCGCTCCCACCGCCATCTGTTCATTCCTTCGAAAGAAGAAAACCTGGTCCTGGTGGACCGCGCCAGCCGGCGCCTGCGGACCTACCAAGACGGCCGCCTGACCGGGCAGTACACCATCCGCTCGGGCAAGCTGCCCCGGGGCATGTATTTCATCGCCGGCCGCCACCAGAGCCGGATGACCGGCAGCTGGCTGACCATCAACTATCCCAACCGCTACGACGCCGCCCGGGGCCGGGAGAAGCAGATCCTCTCCCCACAGCAGGAGGCGGAGATTTCCCGCGCCTGGCGCGACCGCAAGCTGAGCCCCGTAAACACCCACCTCGGCCGGGGCATCGGCGTCACCGGCTACGCCACCGTCCCCCCCAAGGGCTGCAACAACTGCGTGCTTATGCAACAGCACGACATGCAGGATGCATATAAGAATATCCCCCGGGGCTCTATGGTGGTCATCTTTTAGTCTGCATTGATTCCCGGGCTAGGTTTCCCCTACACTGGATGCATGCCAAGAACCATATTCCTGATTGTTCTGCTGTTCTCCTCCCCGGCCCTGGCGCAGGGCTGGGCGGTGTTCGCCAACGGGGGCAAGGTCTACCGGTCGCAGGTGGGCGGCAGCCCCGAGGAGTTGTACAGCGGCAGCGTGGCGCACGCCTGCTGGTCGGCCGACGGGATGTACGCATACTTCATAAAGGGAAACGGCGAAATCTGGCGCATGTACAACGACGGCTCCGGCCCGTCCAAGATCGCCAACGGGACCACCACCAACTACTGCCCCATCGGTCCCTACCGGCCCGATCCCGAGCAGGTGCTCTACGTGGAGGGCTCGCGCTTCTACCGGGTGAATACCAGCGGCCAGAAAACTCAGATCCAGTCGGAGTCGCGCAACTACGTGGGCGAGGCGGCCGTCACCAGCAACGGCAATCGCATGGCCGCCCGGGGCACCGACAGCAACCTGTACAAGATCAACGTGGGCGGCTCCAGCAGCCAGTACGCCACCACCTGTTCCTCGAGCATCTCCGCCGACGGCAGCTACCTGACCGCCAACGTGGGCGGCCACGTGGAGCTGACCATCCACAACTGGGACGGCAGCGTCTACAAGACGCTTGATGCGCCGTCGGGCAGCGAGTGGGACAACCAGAAATTCGCGGCCAACAGCAGCGAGTACATCGTCTACAAGTATGACAACCAGTCGGCTATCGGCATCGTACGGCTGTCGAACAACCAGAACACCAAGATCTGCAACCTGGGCTCCGACTACCCGGATTTCTTCGTGGGCTCCCTGCCCGATCCGCCCACGGGCAACACCCCGCCCGCGGCTTCGATCGATTCGCCCAACAACGGCGCCAACTACTCCCCGGGCGACAGCATCAACTACTCGGGCTCCGCCAGCGACCCGGAGGACGGCGCGCTCACCGGCAATGCGCTGTCCTGGGACCTCGACCTGGTGGGCGACGGACTGGGCCCGGTGCACACATCCTCGGGAGCCAGTGGAAGCTACTCATTCCCGGCCGGCATTACCGTCGACACCCAGTACACCCTGACGCTCAAGGCCGAGGACTCCGGCGGCCTGGCGGACTCCGCGCAGATCACCGTGTGGGTCCGCCCGGCGGCGGTCAACTCGCCGCCGATCATCTCCTCGGTCAGCGCCCGGCCCAACCCGGCCAACATCGACGTCGAGGTGACCTTCGAGTGCACTGCCGATGACCCGGACAACGACCCCCTCACCTTCTCCTGGCAGTTCGGCGACGGCGGCACCGGCTCCGGCGCCACCGCCACCCACAGCTACGCATCCTCCGGCAACTACAACGCCACCGTCGGCGTCGACGACGGCCAGGGGCACACCGTCGAGGACACCATCAGCGTGACGGTGGTCGATCCGGACATCTGCGTGATCGAGGCCGAGGACATGAGCCTGTCCGGGTACGAGATCGAGGGGGACTACATCGCCACCTACTCCACCGGCAGCGGTGAGAAGCCCTTCCCCTGCCCCACCGACACCTACCGGACCAAAGTGGTTATCATCAAGGAGGACGACGGGCAGCCCACCCTGGAGGTGCACATCGGCGGCCGGCTGATCGACACCATCCACTACCCCCTGGGCGCCGCCGGCCGCGACCCCGAGGCGGTCGACCTGGGCGTGATTGCGATTGCCAACGGCGACGAGGTCAGGCTGGTGGGCACGCTGGACCAGGGCGCCGCCGCCCGGGTGGACAAGCTCACCTTCGAAAAAGAGCAGCTGCCCGATGAGGACGGTGGCGGAGGCGACGATGCGGGCACGGGAGGAGATGACGCCGGCGTCGGCGGCGATGACGCCGATGCGGGTGGCGACGACGCCGGTACCCAGCCAGGTGATGATGCCGGGACACAAACCGGCGACGACGCCGGTACTCAACCCGGTGACGATGCCGGCACCCAGACTGATAAAACCGCAGATGAAGACCAGGTCATTGGCGGCGGTTGTGGCTGCGGAACGGCCGGAGCATCCGGCCTTGGCTTGTTGCTGATTGCTCTTGTTCTTTTGGTCCGCTACTTCTGCATGGCCCGCAGTTCTTCGGCCAGCAGGCGGGCTACGTTCTTCCATTCGTAGCGTTCTATTGCGGCCTGGCGCAGGAGGCCCTTGCAGCCTTCGGCCATTTTCAAAGCGGTGGGGACCTTGGCGGCGATGTCGGCGGCTAAAGACTTGGGATCGGGGTTCAGCTTCATGGTGGAGATGATTACGTCGGGCAGGACGCCGTGGAGCGAGTCGATGTGGGCGGCCATGCCGCCGAAGTTGGTTCCCAGGGGCAGGCAGCCGGCGGCCAGCGACTCCATGAAAACCAGCGGACCGGCCTCGGCCAGCACCGAGGGGAAGACCGCCACGTCGGCGCAGGGCAGCAGGTAGCGCAGCAGGTCGTGGGAGAGGTAACCGCAAAACAGAATGCGTTCGGAGTCGCCCAGTTTCTCCAGGTCGGGGCGCTGGGGGCCGTGGCCGACGATCAGCAACCGGCTGTCGGGCACCTTCTTGCGGATCTCATCAAACGCCTCGATCAACAGATGAGGGCCCTTGCTTTCAATCAGGCGGCCCACGAAGGCGACGATCTTTTCCTGGGCCCAGTCCACCCGCAATAGCCGTTCCTCGACCCCGGCGTCGGGCAACTGGTCGTCGGGGCCCTGCGCCCGGGGACGGTCCTTGACTTGCAGGCTGAAGGCCTCGACGGCCTGGGGGCGCTTTTCGCGGTCGAAGGGCCGGAAGACGTCGGTATCCACTCCCAGGGGCAGATCCGCGAGCTTGCTCCTCAGGTTCTTCACTCCGGAGAAGACGTCGCGGATGCGCCGGCGCATCTCCTCGCCGATGCAGAAGATCCGCCTGGCGTTGGCCAGCGCCTCGGTGGCGTAATCGAGCATGCGCGGATCGGGCTTGACCGCGTACTCGATGGCGCTGCCGTGGGGCATTACCGCGTAAGGCACCCCGGTCTCGGCGAACACCCGCCAGGCCACCACCGACATGAGCACCGCGTGGTTGGCGTGGATCACATTGACCCCCAGGTGGCGGACGATGTCCGTCACCACCCGGACGTTGCGGTTCAGGTAGTCCTCGATAGCCGGGTCGGACATCTCCACCATGGGAACCACGTGCTCGAACTCTTCGTAATGGTCCTTGACGTAGACCGGCAGGGTGTCGCCCAGGACCGGCTGGTGCATGACGCACTTGCCCGGATAGGGCACCTCGCGCACAAACAGCTTGTCGACGTCGCCGTCCGGATGGTGCAAGAGCGCCTCGGCGATGAAGTCGTAACGATCGGGATGGTTCTCCTGGCAGACCAGTTGGACGGTTTCCCCCGCCCGGCACAGCGCCCGCACCACGTTGCGGGTCCAGAGATTGCTCCCGGATCCTTCCAGCAGGTAGCCGTGCAGGATACAAATCATGCCCCGGAGGATACAGCCACCCACGTACTTCTTGCAAATGACCCCCGGTTTTCCGTATTCTTCCGGGTAAATGGAGTGGCTGAAGATAAAAGACGCGTTGAAAGCACCGGTGGGCACCCAACTGACCGTCAAGGGCTGGGTGCGCACGCGCCGGGATTCCAAAGCCGACGGGGGGATGTCGTTTCTGGCGGTGTCGGACGGGACCTGCTTCGATCATATCCAGGTGGTGGCCCGAAACACCCTGGGTAACTACTCGGACGAGATCCTGAAGGTCACCGCCGGGTGCGCGGTGGAGGTGGACGGCGAACTGGTCGAATCCGCCGGCAAGGGGCAGGACGTCGAGATCGCAGCCTCGGTGGTCCGGGTGGTCGGCTGGGTGGAAAACCCGGATTCCTACCCGGTCTCGGCCAAGCGGCACACCTTCGAGTACCTGCGCGAAGTGGCCCACCTGCGGCCGCGCACCAACACATTCGGGGCGGTGGCCCGGGTGCGCCACTGTATGTCTTTGGCCATCCACCGCTTCTTCGACGAGCGCGACTTCTACTACGTGCACACCCCGATCATCACCGCCGCCGACTGCGAGGGCGCCGGCGAGATGTTCCGGGTCTCCACCCTGGACCTGCTCAACCTGCCGTTGAAGCCCGACGGGAAGGTGGACTTCGACCAGGACTTCTTCGGCAAGGAATCCCGCCTGACCGTCTCGGGGCAGCTCAACGTGGAGAGCTACTGCCTGGCCTTGACCCGGGTGTACACCTTCGGCCCCACCTTCCGGGCGGAGAACAGCAACACCAGCCGGCACCTGTCCGAGTTCTGGATGATCGAGCCGGAAATCGCCTTCGGCGACCTGTCCGCCAACGCCGATCTGGCCGAGGAGTTCTTGAAGTATATCTTCGACCACCTGCTCACCCGCCGGGCCGACGACATGGAGTTCTTCAACCTGCGCGTCGACAAGGGGATCATCGACCGGCTCAAGCACATCATCGAGAAGCCCTTCCTGCGCATCTCATACAACGAGGCGGTCGACGTACTGAAGAAGACCAAGAAGAAGTTCGAGTTCCCGGTCGAGTGGGGCTCGGATTTACAGTCCGAGCACGAGCGCTTCTTAACCGAGGAGCACTTCAAGCAGCCGGTGATCGTCATGGACTACCCCAAGGAGATCAAGGCCTTCTACATGCGCCAAAACGACGACCAGAAAACCGTGGCGGCCATGGATGTCCTGGTGCCCAAGATCGGCGAGATCATCGGCGGCTCCCAGCGCGAGGAGCGCCTGGACGTGTTGGACGCGCGCATCTTGGAAATGAACCTGAACCTGGACGACTACTGGTGGTACCGCGACCTGCGGCGCTACGGGACGGTCCCCCACTCGGGCTTCGGCCTGGGCTTCGAGCGCCTGATCCAGTTCTGCACCGGCATGGCCAACATCCGCGACGTGATCCCCTTCCCCCGGGCCCCCCGACAAGCGGAGTTCTAATGAAAACCGGGGGGTGCATTCTCCTGCTGATGTCCTTGACATGCCTGCCGGCGACTGCCCAGGAAGAAGATCTCCTGGAGGACGAGTTCGAGCTTCTGCGCGAGGAGGAAATCGTCTACACCGCCGCCAAGCACAAACAAGACATCTCCGAGTCGCCCTCGGCCATCTCAGTCATCACCCGGGAGGACATCGTAAACACCCACTGCACTGATTTGATCTGCCTGCTGCGCCAGGTTCCGGAGGTCCAGGTCCGCCGGGTCACATCCATGTACCACGCCGCGGGCGCCCGCTCGTTGACCGGCGAGATCGGAGACCGCATCCTGGTGCTGGTGGACGGGCGGGAGGTCAACGAGGAACTGGTGGGCATCGTCTACTGGACCGGGCTGCCCATCCACCTGGAGGACATCCAGCGGATAGAAATCATCCGCGGTCCGGGTTCTTCGCTCTACGGCGCCAACGCCTTATCCATGGTAGTGTCGATCACCACCAGGAAATCCGACTCGGACCGGGCGGAGGTGTTCGCCGGAGGTGGGGAGCACGATCGCGTAAGCGCCCATGCCAGCGTCGACCGGGTGCTGGGCGACTGGAACCTGCACTTGTCCGGCGGCCGGGAAACCGCCGACGCCTGGTGCCGGCGGGACACCCGGGAGCGCGAGCTACACCGCTTTCGTTTCCGCATACAGCGCCAGGGCCGGGAATGGACCACCACCCTGCAGGCCGGCGTGGTCTCCGGTGGCGGTAGCTTCTACACCAACATAGCCCCCGGTTACATGCACGACATACTCATCCCCCACGCGATATTGACCCACACCGGCGAATGGCTGCGCGCCCAGGTGTGGTTCAACTTCCTCAAGGCCGATTTAGAGCTGGACCTGCCACTGTACTATCGGGGAATGCTCCTGGGCGCGTTCCTGGACAGCATCCCCTTCCATACCACCACAACCGACGGGGAAGTCCAGGTGAACTGGTCGCCGTTCGAGGGCAACCTGCTGGTCGGCGGGGCCAGCTACCGCCTGCTGACTTTCTTCTCCGAGTACAACGACCCCCAGGACGCGGTGCAGCACCGGGTGGCGGTCTTCCTGCAGGACGAGCAGCGCCTGTGGGACCGACTGATCCTCACCGCCGGCGCACGCCTGGACGTCAACAGCAAGACCCCCCTGGCCTTCAGCCCGCGGTTCGCCGCCGTGTACAAGTTCGTAAAAGGTCACTTGATCCGCGCCGCCTTCGGACGGGCCTTCCGCAAGCCCTCGTTCTTTTACACCTCTACGCACCTGCTGGGCGCCGAGGGCACCAGCGCCTTTCCCGAGCTGGGGGAGTTCTTCCGTAAAAATATAGGCAACGAGAACCTGGGCAACGAGAGCGTCACCGCGTTCGAGTTGGGCTACCGGGGCCGGTTCCTCGGCGGCGACCTGACCGCCGAGGCGGGCGTCTTCTACAACCTCTACCGGGACAGCTTCAACTTCCCCTTCCACATCGAAACCAACAACATGGGCGTCCCCGACTTGTCGCGCAGCAGCATACGCTTCGAGAACAAGGGCCGGGACATCGACTCTCTGGGCGGATCGATCTCGCTGGTGTACCGAATACGCAGCCGGCTGCGGCTGAGCGCCAATTACAGCTACCGTTACAATGTATACGTGACCGAACCCCCCGGCGGCGCGGTCCCGGGCCAGGGCGGCAAGGGCGACCGGGTTCCCTGGGAGCCGCCGCACCTGGCAAACCTGGGCTTCCACTACCTGGCGGCAAAGGGGTTGCGGCTCGGCGCGACCCTGCACTACCACTCGGACTCCACCAACAAGATGCCCGAGCACGGCGGGCTTTTCGACGACCAGATCGGGGTACACTGCCCGGGGGCCCTGGTGGTGGGCGCCTTTGTCTCCTGGGCATTCGAGCTGGAATCCCTGCGGCTCGAGGCGGGTGTGCGCGCTTATAATCTGCTCAACGCCGGCTTCCGCGACACCACCTCCATAATCCGCTCCGATGGCGTCGAGCTGGGCGGCGAGCTGATCGGCCGGAGGATCTTCGCGTTCCTGCGAGGCGCCATATAAAAAAAGGCCGGGCAGAGCCCGGCCTTTTTGAAAACTGCGAAGTTCGTGATTACACGGGCATTACGTTCTTGGCCTGGAGGCCCTTGGGCCCCTCGGTGATCTCGAATTCTACCGCGTCACCTTCGTTCAAGGACTTGAAGCCCTCCTTCTGGATAGCCGAGAAGTGAACGAACACGTCCTCCCCGTCATCCTGCTCGATGAATCCATAGCCTTTTGCGTTGTTGAACCACTTCACTCTTCCCTTCGCCATTCTAGCACTCCTTCTTGCTGGCCCTCCCCGGCCCCGTGACTGCCACGACGTCCGGACGGGGGCTTTGTTATGCGCTCGCGCGCCTGGTTGGCTTCCAATCTACCCCAATGCCACTGTGTTCACTTTGGAAAACCGCGACCGAGGTGGGATTGTTTTGCTTAAACCCTCCAATTCGTTGAGGGAAGTATGGCAACTCCTTCCGGTTTTGTCAAGAGTTCCGGCAGGGTACGCCAAACCCAGACGGTAAGCGGGTCTGCGGCCTTTACTTCTGGAAGCGGACGAAGTAGTTGGCGGCCACCCGATCCAGTATTTCTTCAGTCATTCGGGGCTCTTCGCCCCGGTAGGCGCACAGATCATCCACCTGGGCCAGGATTTCCCGGGGTTCACAAGCGTTGAACGGACGCTCCCGGGGCCGATAGTGCTTTTCCACCAGATAATCCAGCATCTGGGTGTCGAAGGGCACCCCGCGCCGCGCGCACTCCCCCTGGAAAATGTCTGAAAACAACGAGGCATCCGGCCGGCTGACTTCCAGCTTGTAGCGCACCCGGCGCAGGAAAGCGTCGTCGACCAGTTCGGAGGGGTCCAGGTTGGTGGAGAAGACCACGAAGACGTCGAAGGGAACCTTGAGTTTCTTGCCGGTGTGCATGGTCAAAAAGTCGTACTCGCTCTCCAGCGGCACGATCCAGCGGTTGAGCAGGTCCCTGGGCGCCACCTTCTGGCGGCCGAAGTCGTCGATCAAGAGCATCCCGCAGTTGGCCTTCAGCTGGAAGGGCGCCTCGTAGAACTTCACCTGGGCCGAGTACTGCAGATCCAGATCGTCCAGGGTAAGCTCGCCGCCCACCATGACCATCGGCCGGCGGCAGCGCACCCAGCGCTCGTCCAGCGGCCGGTTCTGCTCCGCTTCCACCGGCTTGTGGATGGTGTCGTCGAAGATCTTGACCACGAAGTCGTCCACCATGACCGCGTGGGGTATGAACACGTCCCCGCCGAAGCAGTTGGTCATGCGCTCGCAGATGGCGGTCTTGCCGTTGCCCGGCGGGCCGTGGAAAAAAAGCGCCTTGCCGGAGTTCATCGCCGGGCCGATGGCGTCGTAAACCTCGTCGCGGATCACCAGGTCGCCGAAATGCGGCTCGATATCCTCGCGGCGCAGCCGGGACCCGCGGATGGTCTGCGCGGCCACCGCCTGGGTGTAATAGGCAAACGGCACCGGCGCGGGGCCCAGGTAACAGTCGCGCTCCATGGCGTGCTGGCAGACCTTGTGCCCCGCCTCGGTAATCTGGAAAATCATCTGGCTGCGCCCCAGGCCCGCGCCCGAGGAGCCCTTGATGTCTACCAGGTGGTTCTTGCGCAGGTGCTCCATCACCGCCTCGACGATCCCCGCCGGCAGGCTGATCCGGCGGATGATCTCGGCCCCGCGCAGTTCGCCGGCCTGGAAGAGGTGCTTGAGGCACAATTCCTCCAGGAAAGAATCCTTGAGGCCGGTGGCCCTCAGATCCTTGGGGGGTTCGGGCAGGAAAGCGGGTTCGTCCGGGGCCCGCGGCCGCCGCACCGGTGCCATTTCCGGCTGGGCTTCCTGCTCGGGAACCTCTTCATTCTCTTCCAAGTCGATGGGCTCCATGCCCACCAAGGTGCTGGTCAGGTCCTCGGGACTGCTCTTGTCGTCCTTCATGACTCCTCGCTTTCCCGGCGCTCCAGTCTTCCATGGGCCACTTCGACTCCGTCGACAGCGCCGAGTTTGCCCGCCAGATTCCGCACGGCTTCTTCCACGGTTCGCGAGGCGGAGGGCAGGTAGCGGATGCGCACGATGTCCTCGCAGGCTCCGGCCCATACGTCGGTCCGGGTGCCGCCCAGGTCCAGCAGGCGCTGGATCTTGCCGTAGTCGCTCAGGCGACGGTCGGGATCCTTTTCCATGGAGCCGCGGATGAACTCGACCAGGCCGTCGGGCAGATGGGGGCAGAAATCCAGGACGTTCGGCGGCGAGTTCCACACGTGGGCCTTGAGCAGGTCCACCGGGTTGTCGGCTTCGAAGGGCAATCGCCCGGTCACCATCTCGAAGGCCATCACCCCCAGGGCGTAGATGTCCACCCGCCCGTCGACGGGCTTGCCCACGGCGGTCTCCGGGGCGATGTAGTGAGGGGTGCCGTCCACGGTCTTGGACTTCTTGCCGTGGGCGTCCTTCTCGATGGGCCTGGCCAAACCGAAGTCCATGAGCTTGACGTGGCCGTTGCCGTCTATGGCCACGTTGGCGGGCTTCACGTCGCGGTGAGCGAAGCCGCGGGAATGGGCGTAGGCCAGCGCGGCGGCCACCTGGCGCAGGATGGCGGCGGTTTCGTCCGGGGGGAGTATCTTGCGCTGCTTCATGATCACCGACAGGTCCGGGCTGGTGAGCTTTTCCATGATTATGAAGTAGGTGGCGTAGGCCGACTCGGTGTCGTAGACCTGCACGATGTTCGGGTGGGTCAGGGAGGCTATGGTGCGGGCCTCGTTGAGGAAGCGGTCCTTGAACTGGGTGGAGTACACCAGCGAGTGCGACAACATCTTGATGGCCACCACCCGGTTGAGCTCCGGGTGCAGCGCCTCGTAGATCCTGCCGGTGGCGCCCTCGGCAATCTCGCCCAGCAGGCGGTACTTGCCCACGGTCTGGATGCCGATGCCCTCCATCAACCGCCGCCCGAGGATCTCGGTGAGGAAACGGGCCAGCTGGGGGTACTCGTTGAGCAGCGGCTGAATGGTGGCGCCGTCGATCACCACCGAGGTCACCTCAGTTTCGGCGATCACGTCGGCCCGCCTGGGTTTGCCGGTCAGCAATGCCATCTCGCCGACCAGGTCGCCCTTTTCCATATGAAACACCATCTTCTTGCCGGAGAACTCGTCGGCGACCGGCACGCCCACCCGGCCGTTCATGATAATATGCATGGAATCACCCGGCCCGCCCTTTTTTATCAGGTGGGTGCCGGCCGGAAAGGTACGCACCTCGGTCTTCTCGGCGATGTTTTTCAGGTCCTGGGGATCGATGGAACGAAAGCCTTCCACATTGGCCAGGAATTCTTCGATTGACATGGGATTACCTCAAATTAGTTTCCTGTATACTGCTCCCCGCTGCCTCCAAGATATGGAACTTTTTGCCAGTATTCAAGAGATGCCGTATCCTGGGCCTGCGTGCGAAACTTGGTGACATTATTGCTTCTGGTGATGTTGGCCGGCTGTGACTCGGCCGATGAAGAAGAACCCCTGCCGGTGGTCCGCGGTCCTTCCGGCTGCAGCAAGGTCTGCCAGCTGATCGGCGACACCGATCTGGAAACCGGCCTGCCCACCGGCAACCAGACCCTGACCCGCTCGGGCATCTACGGCACCGACCTGGGGGCCTCCTTCGAACACGACGGCAAGCTGTGGTTACTGTTCGGCGACACGGTGGGCGCCAGCATGAACGACGAGGACTCCATCGCCTGGTCCCAAGACGACGATCCCGAAGACTGCCTCGACCTGACCTTCCTCGCCGACGCCGACGGCAAGTGGATCCCCCCGGTGGTCCCGGGGGTCAGCCTGGGAACCTTCGAGGTTCCCATGGAAGGCGTCTCGGCCGGCGGGAGCATCTACGCATACTTCACCACCGACCACACGGAACAGCACACCATGGGCCGCTCGGTCCTGGCCCGCTCGGACGACCAGGGACTGACTTTCGAGTACATAGCCGACATCTCGACGCTGGGCCCCTTCATCAACCTCACCGCCGAGGTGGTCGACAACGCCTCCTGGCCGGGCCTGCCCGAGAGCACCGGTCAGGGACTCCTGATCTGGGGCAGCGGGGAGTTCCGTCTTTCCAGCGTGTCGTTGGCCTTTCAGCCGCTCGATCAGATCGAAGACCCATCGAGCATCCGCTACTATGCCGGGCCGGATTCCTGGAGCAGCAACGAATCCGACGCCCTGCCGCTATTTGAGGAAACCTGTGTGGGCGAGCTTTCGGTGCTGTGGAACCCTTATTTGGAAAAGTGGCTTATGACCTACAACTGCGGCTGGCCGCGGGGAATCGTGTTCCGCGTAGCCGATCTGCCCTGGGGCCCCTGGTCCAAGTCCGCCGTCCTGTTCGATCCCGACGCCGACGGGGGTTACTGCCAGTTCATGCACAAAAGCTGGGAAGTCGAGCAATGCGACAACGTCTACGACGCCGGTCGGGAGAACGAGGACGGGGGCGAGTACGGGCCGTACCAGATCGGAAGGTTCGCCGAAGCCACCGCCAACGGATCGATGGTCTATTTCACCATGAGCACCTGGAACCCTTACAACGTGGTCTTGATGCGGGCAGAGTTGGCCCTGCAGTAGCCGGGTTTCACGCCGATATGTGAAAGTTTACAACAGGTTGAGGAAGATCACACTCGGGGATCTAAAATTCCCTTTCACTTCCGGGCAAATACGAAAGCAGCGGTTTGTAGTCTCAGCTGGCACGTTGTTTGCGAAGAATATCAACGCTATGAAGGTGATATTGACCACAATTGCCCTGCTGACGATGGTTGCGCCGGTTGCTGCCGGGGAGAAGATCGAGCATTTCACTCCGGGCGAGTTTCGCGGGACTCTCTCCTGGGACAACATCTCTGCCATGGAGACCGGCGTGCTGAAGTTCGGGGGCTCGGCGGGCATTCATATAGCGACCGGGTTGGAAGTGGGATGTGAGCAGCAATTCATCGTCCCCCGAGAGACCGGCACCGAGAGCCGTTCCTGGGCCTACATCCGCTTCGTCCCGTTTCGCAACTGGCCGATCAACCCGTTCCTGCTGGCCCGGGCGGGCTACTACTTCCTGCCCGACGAAAACGCCCCCGCACTGGGCATCGGCGGCGGGGCGGTCCTCTTCGTCCACAAGAACCTGGCCTTCGAGGCCAACATTTTCACCCAGTGGGTATTCCCCCCCGAAGGATTGTCCCAACGCCAGATCGAGTTCGACTGGCGCGTGGTTCTGTACTTCTAGCTTCCCCAGGACGACGGATCCGGGCCCATCTGCAGGCGGAGGGTGCCGCCGCTGGTGATTTCTTCGTGGGTGATCCAGGGGCGGTCGAGCGGCTGGCCGTTGAGCTCGGCCGACTGGATGTAGAGGTTGGCGGCGCTGTTGTCCACCGCTTCGATCACGAAGGTCTCGCCCTTGAAGTAGGCCGGGTCCAGCAGGATGGTCGCGCGGTCGAATGTGGGACTGTTGATCTGGTAGCGGGGGTCGCCGGGGCACAGCGGGTAGAAGCCCAGGGCCGAGAACAGGTACCAGGCGCTGGAGGCGCCGGCGTCGTCGTTGCCGGACAGGCCCCGGGGGGCGGCGGAGAACTCGGTTTCCAGGGAGTCGCGGACCACCGCCTGGGTCTTGGCGGCCGCGCCGGCGTAATTGTACAGCCAGGGGATGTGGAAGCTGGGCTCGTTGTCGGGCTCGAAGTAGCCGCCGGCGAAGAAGGCATCCAGGCGGTCTTCCAGCGAGGACTGGCCGCCCAGCAGCTCGATCAGGCCGGCGACGTCGTGGGGGACGAAGAAGGTGTAAATCCAGCTGTTGCCCTCGCAGAAATCGTTGCCCCGGTCGTCGTTGGCGGGATCGAAGGGCTCCACCCAGGTGCCGTCCTCGTTCTTGCCCTGCATGAAGCCCTCGGCCGGGTTGAAGTTGTTTTTGTAGTTCTGGGCGCGCTGTTCGAACAGGGCAACCATGTCGTCTTTTTGAAGGCCCTTGGCCACCTGGGCGATGCACCAGTCGTTGTAGGCGTACTCCAGGGTCATGGAGGCCGACTCCATCTGGTCGCACTGGTGGGAGACGTAGCCGTTCTCGATGTACTCCGGCGGGGTGCCGATGTTCAACAGGCCGCAGAGGCCCGCGTACATGTGCTCCACGTCGTCCTCGGTAGCGCTCTTGTACAACGCGTCCCAGGTCAGATCCAGGTCGTAGTCGCGGAAGCCCTTGACGAAGGCGTCGGCCACGATAGGGACTCCGTGGTTGCCGGTCATATCCCTCGAGATCCCGGTGGCATGCCAGGTGCATTTGGGCAACCAGCCGCCGTGCTCATAGACGTGGACGTAGGAGGCTACCACGTCGGAGACGATCTCCGGCTCCAGGATGGTCGAAAGCGGGCGCGAGGTGCGGAAGGTGTCCCAGGCGCACCAGTCGTCGGAGTAGTAGTGGTAGTCCCCGGCGGTAAGGACCTTGCCCACCCCGTCGGCGCCGGAGAAGAAGACCCCGTCCACCTCGGTGTAGTCGGAGGGCGCCAGCATCAGGTGGTAGAAGGCGGTGTAGAAGATCTTCTTCTGGTCCTCGGTGCCCCCCTCCAGGCGGACCCGGTTGAGCCGGCAGTTCCAGGCGGCCACCGCCTCGGCGCGGACCTCCTCGAAGCTTTTTTCGAGCATCTCGGCTTCCAGGTTGCGACGGGCCTGCTCCACGCTGACCAGCGAGATGCCCACTTTGACTTCGACCGCCTCGCCCTCGCTGGTCTGAAAGTTTACAAACGCGCCGATCCACGCCCCGGTCTCGGAGGCGGACCCCTCCGACACCGCGTCCTCGGTAAAGGTGCCGCAGGAGGCGAACGGCTTGGAAAAGACCGCGTAGAAGTAAACCCAGCTCTCGCCGGTCTGGTTGTCCTCGGTGCTCAGGGCCAGGTCGAAATAGGGAAAGACGTTGTAGTGCCCGAAGCCCGCGACGGTGGTGTCATCGAGGATATCCACCTGCCCGCCCTTGGAGCCGGCCCGGTTGTGGCCCACGTCGATGATTATACGGGACGAGTCGGAAGCCGGGTAGGTGTAACGGTGGTAGCCCGCGTGGGCGGTGGCGGTCAGTTCGGCCCGCACGCCGTAGTCGGCGAGCATCACCGAGTAGTAACCGACTTCGGCCTGCTCCTCGTCGTGCGAAAACGTCGAGGCGTAGTCGATCTCCTCGGTAAGCAGTTCCCCGGTGACCGGCATGAGCAGGATGTGGCTGTAGCCGTTGTGATCCCCCCCGGGGCCCTGCAGGTGGGTGTGGGAAAACCCCTCGATCCGGCCGCTGTCGTACTCGTAGGCGTCCACGTCGCCGGGATCGACTACGCTGTCCGGGCTGAGCTTGACCATGCCGTGGGGCAGGCTGGGGCCGGGTATCACGTTGCCGGGGCCGCTGGTGCCGATCATCGGATCGACATAGACGGTCAGGTCCTCGCCTTCCGGACAAAAGTGCGGCGGCGTTTTCTTGTCGTCTTCGCAGGACGCCAGAAACAGCGCCAGGACAATCATCAATTTCTTCATGGGACACCCCAGGTGGACGGATTCGGGCCCATTTGCAGGCGGAGCGTACCGCCCTTGGTAATCTCACCGTGAGTAATCCAGGTACGCTCCAGGGTTTCGCCGTTCAGCTCGGCCGACTGGATGTAGAGGTTGGCGTCCGAGTTACCCACCGTTTCGATGACGAAAGTCTTGCCCCTGGAGTAGGCCGGATGCAGCTGAATGGTGATCTTGTCGAACAGGGGGCTGGTGATCTGGTAGATGTCCTCGCCGGGGGCCACCGGGTAGAAGCCCATGGCCGAGAAGGCATACCAGGCGCTGGTGGCGCCGGAGTCGTCGTTGCCCGGAAGACCGCCGGGGTCGGGACCGAAATCGTCCGCCAGCGTTGTGCGGACGGTGGACTGGGTTTGGGCGGGCCGGCCGGCGTAGTTGTACAGGTAGGGTATGTGGAAGCTGGGCTCGTTGGAGATCTCGAAGTAACCTCCGGCGAAGAACTCGTCCAGTTTGGCGATGAAGACCTCCGCACCGCCCATCAGCTCGATCAACCCCTCTACGTCGTGGGGGACGAACCAGGTGTAGATCCAGCTGGTGGCCTCGCAGAAATCGTTGTCGTCGGCGTCGTCGGCCGGATCGAAGGGTTCGCGCCAGGTTCCGTCCAGCATTCTCCCCTGCATGAAGCCCGCCGCCTCGTTCCAATGGTTCTGGTAGTTCTGCGCCCGCTGCCTGAAGATCTCTTCCTGGTCGGCCCGGCCCAGCTTCGCGGCCGCCTGGGCGGTGCACCAGTCGTTGTAGGCGTACTCCAGGGTCATCGAGGCCGACTGGTGCATGTCGCAGTCGTGAGACACGTAACCAGATTCTATGTACTCGGGCGGGGTGCCCAGGTTCAAATATCCGCACAGACCCGGGTAACTATCGCCGTCGACGTCCTCGGTGCCGGCTTTGTAAATGGCCGCCCAGGCGATGTCCTTGTCGAATCCCGAAAAGCCTTTGACCAGCGCGTCGGCGATCATGGGGACCGCGTGGTTGCCGATCATGATGCGGGAGTAGCCGGTGGCATGCCAGGTGCACTTGGGCAGCCAGCCGCCCTGCCGGTAGAGGTGCAGGTAGGAGGCCACCACGTCGTCGACGGTCTCCGGCTCCACCAGAGTGGCCAGCGGGCGCGAGGTGCGGAAGGTGTCCCAGGCGCACCAGTCGTCGGTGAAGAAACGAAAATCCTTCTTGCCGAACACCTCCCCCTTGCCGTCGGCCCCGGAGAAGAACACCCCGCCCTCCTCGGTGTAGTCGGCCGGTGCCAGCAGGGTGTGGTACAGGGCGGTGTAGAACATCGTCTTCTGATCGGCGGTTCCGCCCTCCACCGGCACCCGGTTCAACAGGCAGTTCCAGCCGGCCCGGGCCGCAGCGCGGATTTCCCCGAAGCTCTTCCCGCCCACCTCGGCCTCGAGGTTTTTTCTGGCCTGCTCGACGCTCACCAGCGAGATGCCCACCTGTACCTCGATTATCTCGCCCGCGGTGGTCGCAAACTCCAGATAGGCGCCGATATCGGGGCCGGAACCGGCGGCGGAGCCGGGATTCACCGCCGATTCGGTCCAGGTCCCGTGCGAATCGAAGCTGCGGGAGAACTTGGCGTGAAAATAGACCGTGCTCTGTCCGGTCGTTTTTCTCTCGGTGCTCAGGGCCAGGTCCAAGAGCGGGTGGACGTTGTAGAGGCCGAATCCCTCGACCATCCGGTCGTTGACGATTTTGACTTCCCCGCCCCGGGAATCGCCCCGGCAGTGACCCACGTCGATGAGGATCCGGGCCGGGTCGGCCGCGGGAAACGTGTAGCGGTGAAAGCCCGCGTGGGCGGTGGCGGTCAGCTCGGCCTTCACGTCGTAGTCCTGGAGCACGACCATGTAGTAACCGGGCTCGGCGGCTTCCTGCTCGTGCGAGTAGGCCGAGGCGTACTCGATCTCCCCGGTCTTCAGTTCACCGGTGGTGGCGGTGAGCAGGATCTGGCTGTAGCCGTTGCCGCCGCCGCCGGGGCCCTGGAAGTGCAGGTGGGAAAAGCCCTCGATGCGGTCTGCCTGGTACTCGTACGAATCCACGTCCCCCGGGTCGACCACGCAGTCCGGGCTCAGCTTCACCACTCCGTGGGGGACCAGCGCGCCCGGCACCGCGTTTCCCGAGCCGCTGGTGCCGATCAGCGGATCGACGTGCGCGGACGGGTCCCCTCCCGCGGGGCAGAAGAAACGCCCCGGCTTTTCCTCCTGGCAGCCGGTGAATACGACCGCAAACACCATGATGGCCCGCAGTTTCATGATCGTCACCATTCTATACTGCATGCGCCGGTTGCGCTCAAGCGGCTCCGGGAATATCTTAATGATTGAAAGGAGCCCGCCATGTACAACCTGCACCTGTGCCTGGACCGGCAGCTCTTCGCCATCGACAAGCCCAAGCCCACGCTGATAATGCCCGAGGCCGACGATCCCCGGACGATCGAGGCCGCCGAGCGGCTGACCAAGTTCGCCAACGTGGTGCTGATCACCCCCCGGGAGAAACTCGAGGCGCTGATCGACGAATCCGGAGTCGCCGGGAAGTTCTGGGGGACCCGCGAGCGCCTGCTGCGCATGGTCAAGTGCGTGGAGATCGAGAAGGAGGAGAAGCTGCTGGAGGAGTTCGCCCAGGCCTACCTGGAGTTGGGCAAGGGCAAGAAGTGGGAGGCCAAGATCGACGAGGCCCGCGAGAAGGTCCGCCACCGGGTGCATTTCTCGTGTCTGGCCACCCGGCTGGGCTACGCCGACATGGTGCTGGGCGGGGTTACCCACAAGACCCGGGACTTCTTCATCCCCTGTCTGCGACTGCTGGAAAGGCAGGAGGTGGTCTACGAAATGGCCCTGTTCGCCCTGCCGGACGAGCACACCGACGAGATCTACGAGCAGAACCTGGTGATGTTCTCGGACGTGGCGCTGAACCCGGTGCCTAGTCCTGAGGCGCTGGCGCGCATCGCCATCGGATCCTGCAAGACCATGCGCGACATCATCCCGACCTCCGACATCCAGGATATCAACGGTGCTCTGATTTCATACTCGACCCGCGGCTCCGGAGAGGGGCCCTCGGTGGAGCGTATCCGCCAGGCCGGAAAGCTAATTTCCAAAATGCTCGAAAACCTGCGCAAGGAAGACCCCATCTACCAGAGCGTGAGGATCGAATCCGAGCTGCAAATCAGCGTAGCGGTCAGCATGTCCGCCGCCCGGACCAAGCTGGGCGACTTGCTGGATGATTCCTCCACCGCGGGCCGGGCCAACGTGCTGATCGCGCCGAACCTGGACGTGGGCAACCTGCTCTATCACATCTACGCCGCCCGCTACCCCCACAGCCAGCACCTGCTGCTGATCGGCGGCCTGCACAACCGCGCGCTGGACTTCTCGCGATCCTCTTCCGCCGACGACATCGTCCTGGGCGCCAAGGGCTTGATCCTCAGGAACCTCAAGTCGCGCAACTTCCGCCCGACTCCCAGGGACTACTTCTTCCCGCGCCACCGGGTGCTGGCCATAAACCCGGGCTCCACTTCCACCAAGGTCGCCCTCTTCCAGGGTTCCGATCCGGTGTTCAAGCGAGAGTTGCGCCACGACGCCGAGGAACTGCGCGCGTTGGGACGCATACCCGATCAGCTGGAAACCCGCCTGCGGGTCGTCGAGCAGATGCTGGCGGACGAGTCGGTGGAGGCGGGATCGCTGCATGCGGTAGTGGGCCGGGGCGGGCTGGTCCAACCGGTCAAGAGCGGTACTTACAAGGTCGGCGAACGGATGCTTAAAGACCTGCAGGAGGAAGTCGGCGGTTCGCATGCCTCTAATCTGGGCGCGGCCATGGCGGCGGCCATCGCCGAGCAGCACAATGTTCCCGCCTTCGTGGTGGATCCCCCGGTAGTGGACGAGCTGGACGAAGTCTCGCGAGTCACCGGCTTGCCCGAAATCCAGCCGCGCCCGGCCTGGCACGCCTTGAACCAGAAGGCTTGCGCCAAGCGCTTCTCCGAAGAGCGCGGCAAGGAGTACGATCGGCTCAACCTGATTGTTGCCCACCTGGGCGGCGGCATCAGCGTGGGAGCCCACCGCAAGGGCAAGTGCATCCACGTGCGCGACGCGCTGCTGGACGGCCCCATGACCCCCCAGCGCACGGGATCGCTGCCCCAGCGCGGGCTGATCGATCTGTGCTTCTCTGGCATCGAGCACCGGGAACTGGTCGACCGGCTGGTCAACCGGGGCGGGCTGCTGGCCCACCTGGACACCGACGATCTGGTGCGGGTCGAGGAGATGATTGCCGCCGGTGACCGGAATGCCGAGAAAATCCTGGAGGCCATGGCCCAGCAGATCGCCGCGGAGATCAGCTCCCAGGTACCCAAGTTTTTGGGCGAGACCCTCGACCAGATCGTCATATCCGGAGGCATGTCCCGTTCGGAGCTGCTGATCAGCCGGCTGCTGAAGCTGCTAACCCCCCTGGGCGTTCCCATAACCGTCTATCCCGGCGAGAACGAGCTGGAGGCCCTGCGCGACGGCGCTATACGGGTGCTGTCGGGTCACGAGGAAGCGCTTGACTACAAAGGTTAGGACTTGGATTTCACGACCAGGTAGGAAGCCGTATCACTCTGCCAACTGTGCTCGTCGCTCATCGGCACCACCCGCTCCCCGCCCATCTTGCAGACATGCAGCCGGATTTTCTCCTTCAGATCCGCACCCACGTCTCCGGGCTTGCCGCCCTCGACGGTGATGATCCCCAACTGCTCGAATTCCAGTGAAGCCTTGTCCGGATCCACTTCCATGAAAATAAAATCGCAGTTGGGCGGCAGGGGTTTCTGCGGCTCTCCCTTCAAGGCGACCGAGATACCCGACCCGCAGGCCGCAAACATCAGGGCCCCAACAATCACCATCCAGAGGATACGCAATTTCATGTGCATAGATTACGGGTGCCGGGCGGGAGTGTCAATCCTGCCGGCGGCCTCCGGCCTCAGGGAGAGGTCGTACCGATGAAGCGGGAACCATCCGCCTGGCGGAAGCAGAGGACGTGGACTTCCCCGCTCTGGGCGCTCAGCACTTCGATCTTGGCGTAGGTCCCGTCGGCCAATTTCACCGCGTAGACGTTCTCGGACATAATGAAGCCGGTCGAGCCCTCTCCTCCGGCGCGCCAGGAGTCCCCGATGACGTAGACCTGGTTGCCAGGATCATCGGCCAGGTAGCCGCCGGCCGGAGCCGCGTCGACGGCCTGGTAGTCCTGGGAGCTCCCCAGACTCTGGGCGGTGACGTTGGGGCCCAGCTTCATATTGGGCCCGTTGTCGGCCGGGGCGTCGTGATCCATGTAGAGGTCCCATTCGGTCGCCTCCATGCCGACGACTTCCATGGCATCCAGAAGGATCTTCACCTGGTTGTTGTGCAGGCCTAGTTGGACATCCGTGGCTGCGCCGAGGGCCAGGCATACTTCTGAATTGTCCGGATCCTGTGCGTAACCCTGGTCACACTGGCACTCGGCCCCCACCAGTTGACCGTGGCCGCTGCATTCCTCCGCGCCTTCCTCTATGCAGTTGGTGGGGTCACCCGGGTCCTGAACGTACCCCGCGTTGCAGCTGCACTCCCCCCCGACCAACGTACCGAATCCTCCGCATTCTTCCCCTCCCCCGTTCTCCGATCCACAGCCGGAGATCGCCAGCGATACGATCAAGCCGGCTATCAGAACCTTAAATTTTTCGTTCATTCCCCGTTCCTTTCTAATATTTCTTTTTTGCCAGGTGGGACAATCTACTACATCTAAGTACACTAAATCAAGCAATAATCAGAAATCCCAAAATCGGGATTGACACGTCCGTCCGTTTCGATTATAAAGGAGATACGTGATGTTGACTTAGGATTTAAGACTGTGACTACCCAACTCAGAAAGCAAAAGGACGAGGAGCGGCGTATGCGGACGCGCTCGAAACTGCTGGACGCGGCCGCTCTTGTGTTCGCCAGGGAGGGTTTCCACCGGGCGCTGATCTCCGACATCGTCTCCCAAGCCGGCGTGGGCCAGGGCACTTTCTACCGCAACTTCGCCTCCAAGCGCGAGGTCTTCGAGGCCCTGTTCGACCGGTTGGTGGCCACGCTGCTGTCCGAGTTCGGACCGATGAGCGACCGGCTGCCCATGAACCTTTCTGAGTACCGCGAGGCCTCCCGCTCGGTGATCCGCAGGATGGCCGACACCGTCGACCGCAACCGCGAGTTGTTCTTGCTGTTGATGCGTCAGGCGCCCTCGGTCGATATGGAGTTCGGACAAAAGGTTCAGGATACCTACGACCGCTTCGCCCAGATGGCGCAGTACTATCTGGATCACGCCGTCGCGCAGGGCTTCGCCCGCTCCTGCCGCTCACCGCTGGTGGCCCAGGCCCTGGTGGGCATTGCCGTGCGCACGGTGGATCTTTGGCTGGCCGACCGGCTGCCGGTCGAGTCGCTGGAAGACGCAATCGAAGATCTGGTGGATTTCGCCTTTACCGGTTTTCAGAAGGAGAGAGACAATGCCTGACATCAAGGGAAAACGGGTTCTCATCACCGGCTCCGCCCGCGGCATCGGGCTGCGCACCGCCCGGGAGTTCGCCCGCGCCGGCTGCGAGCTGATCCTGACCGACGTCGACAAAGAGGTCCTGGAGGAGGCCGCCGAATCGATCCGCAAGACCGGTGCCGTCGTGCACACCCGGGTGGTGGACGTGTCCAACCAGCGCTCGGTGGAGGCCATGGCCAACTGGGTCAACACCAAGCTGGGCGGCCTGGACATCCTGATCAACAACGCCGGCATCGGCCACCACGGGGAGATGGTCGACACCACCATCGCCACCTGGAAGAAGCTGATCAACGTCAACCTGCTGGGCCCGCTCTACCATATCTACGCCTTCCTCCCCACGATGATCGAGCGGCGCAGCGGCCACATCGTCAACATCTCATCGGGCCAGGCCTTCTTCCGCATGCCCACCTGGGGCGCCTACGCCAGCATAAAGGCCGCCCTGGGAGCCCTGTCGGAGATTCTGCACTTCGAGCTGCGCAAGTACAAAATCTGCGTGACCACCGTCTACCCCTTCATGGTCAACACCGGCTTCTACTCCAACATCCAGTCGGAAACCTGGGGCTCCAAGCTGTCCATGCGCCTGCTGCCCTACTACTCCTACTCACCCGAGAAGGTAGCCAAGACCATCTTCAACGCGGTGAGAAAGAAGAAGCGCATCGAGATGTCCAGCATCCTCAACGACCTGGCCTTCTACGCGAGGGTTCTGCCCGGCTTCACCAGCCTGCTGGGCGCCAGCAGCAACTTCTTCCTGGCCAGAAAAGCCTAGTCTAAAGGTCGGATCCGGGCACCTTGGCCCGGCGGGCGTTGTCGAGGATGAAGTTGATGAACCGCGACTTCAAGGTTTCTTTGGCCAGAAGCTGCTTGGCCGGGGGCAGTTTCAGGACGGCGCCGGCCAGGGCGCCCATGACCTGCCCGGTGGCCCCGCCGCCCATGTCGGCCAGGAAGTGGTGCAGCTTGCCCTGCTCCAGGGCCATGGTCATCACCCGGGCCACGGTGGTCTCCGGGGCGATGCGCCGCTGCTTTCGGGGGACCATCTTCATCGAGTCGAACTCGCATTGCATCGCGCAGACCCCGCAGCCCAGGCAGATCTCCTGGTCCACCTTGACCACCCAGCGGTACTTCTTGCCGTTTATGGTCCGGGGCATGTCGACCTTTTCGAT
>Ga0272442_10002181_pt1 | contig 28735 bp, 17 predicted proteins | sample SSMForm2O_FD_200262 | JGI IMG/M metagenome (GOLD analysis project Ga0272442, IMG submission 200262) | Marine sediment archaeal communities from Little Sippewissett salt marsh, Falmouth, MA, United States - SSM-Form-2O | ecosystem: Environmental > Aquatic > Marine > Wetlands > Sediment ...
GGGATGTATCTTTATTCATTAAGAGCAGGGAAGTTTTTTGACTCTAAGAAAATGATTTTTCAAAATTAAGGTGGACATTATTAAACAGATCTTGACTCATTGATCCAAATGGATAAAAAAAATATTTAAGCTCTGATAAGAAGCCATTTTCGCAAATGATTTTTTGGAAATTAAGAAGGAACAAAAGGACGATGAAAACATCTCTATTTTATGCGGTTTTTCTGTTACAGTTAACGCGACTCTGTGGACAAACTGAACCGGAATTGCCCTATCATCAATGGGCGCTTACACCTCCGATGGGCTGGAACAGCTGGGATTGTTTCGGTCCCACTGTGACAGAAGACGAGGTGAAAGCCAATGCGGATTATATGGCCGAACATTTAAAACAATACGGCTGGGAGTATATTGTCGTCGATATCCGCTGGTATGTGGAGAATGATAAAGCACATGGATATAATCAAAAAGACGCCATTATTGTGATGGATGAGTATGGACGATTGATGCCTGCTGCGAACCGGTTTCCCTCCTCTGCAGGAGGAAAAGGATTTAAGCCGCTGGCCGATTATATTCATAACAAAGGTTTGAAATTCGGGATTCATCTGATGCGAGGCATTCCCAAATTGGCGGTTGAAAGAAACACACCGGTGTTAGGAAGTGATGTAAAAGCCAAAGATATCTATAATTCAAACCAACTTTGCCGATGGCTCGGTGATATGATCACAGTGGACGCCATGAAAAAAGGTGCGCAGGCATATTATCATTCTCTTTTCGACTTGTATGCTTCATGGGGTATTGACTTTATTAAAATTGATGATCTTTCACGCCCCTATCACCAGGATGAAATTGAACTCATCCGCAAAGCCATTGATCATTGCGGAAGGCCAATCGTGTTGAGTATATCACCCGGTGAAACACCAATCACGTTTGCAGATCATGTCAGCTCTCATGCGAACATGTGGCGTATTATCGATGACTTCTGGGACAACTGGGCGCAATTGAACGCTCATTTTTCGCTTTTCGAAAAATGGATTCCATATATGGGACCGGGACATTGGCCGGATGGAGATATGCTTCCAATGGGTCACATCGGGATTCGTGCCGAACGCGGCGATGACCGGATGAGCCTGTTCACACGGGATGAGCAGATGACCCTGATGTCTCTGTTTTTAATCTGCCGCTCACCCCTGATGTTTGGTGGTCATTTGCCGGATAACGATCCATTTACCCTCGATTTAATCACCAATGAAGAAGCGCTTGCTGTGATGCAAAGCAGTGAAAACAACAGACAGCTTTTCAATGACGGGGAGAAAATTGTCTGGATTGCAGACAATCCCTTAACTGGAGATAAATATGCGGCGCTTTTCTATTCCTCGGATCAAAAGCCTGTTCTGGAGAATCTCGCTTTGATCAACAGCCCTTTAATCACACATCAACCCGGTGAACAATCAATAAAAATCGAAGCAAATGTTAAGGGTGCAAAAAAACTATATCTGGTAGTTACCGATGGAGGAAACGGAGCCCATTGGGACCACGCGGACTGGATAGAACCGAAACTTGAAAGTGAAAAGGGAGCGCTTTTTCTGACTGATTTGGAATGGATCAGTGCAACATCCGGATGGGAAACAGTAAAAATCAATCAAAGTGTGGCAGGTAACAAACTGATTGTGGATGGTAAAAACTATGAGAATGGTATTGGTACGCATGCAACATCAATCATCGTGTACAAACTTCCAGAGGGATATGATACGTTTTCTTCTTTGGCGGGACTCGACAATGAATGCGTTTCACATACGGAAGGAGCAACAGTAAAATTTCATATCTTTACACGGTATCCGACAGGTTCCCAGCCACAGGATTCGGTTCAAATCGAACTTGAATTAGAGGCACTGGGAATCAAGGGTCAATGCAAAGTGCGTGATTTATGGGCAAAAGAGGATATCGGTGAATATACAAATAGACTATCCGTGTCTGTAAGAAAACATGGCGCCAGGCTGTTGAAGATCCGTGAAATTGAATAATATAAAATAATCATCATTTGTGTCCGATACATTGAATAATAGATAAACCGTTTTTAATAAAGTATACCGATCAACTGATTAATGAAGAAACATCACAAAAGAAATAGGGAGGAACAGACATGAAGACACAACTTTTTAATTTTGTTTTTTGCATGATTATGCTATTCGGAACTGTTCATGCACAGGATTCTCTCTATTCGAACACATTCCCCCTGGGGGATGTCACCTTATTAGATGGGCCATTCAAGCATGCGTGCGATCTGAATATACAAACGCTTCTTCAATATGATGTAGACCGATTGCTGGCAACCTATCTCATAGAAGCCGGTCTCATACCGAAAGGCGCCCTTTACCTGAACTGGAGCGGAATGGACGGGCATGTGGGCGGACACTATTTATCAGCCATGGCAATTCATTATGCCGCTACGGGGAATTCCGAATGCTTGGAACGCCTGGAATATATAATCTCGGAACTGAAAACCTGCCAGGATTCAAATTCGGTCAGATATCCGACATGGGGTGTCGGCTATGTCGGCGGAGTGCCTGACGGGGAAACGATCTGGCCGGAAATTAAAAATGGCAATCCATCTGCCGTATGGAATGGATGGGTGCCCATTTACAATATTCATAAAATGTATGCAGGATTGCGCGATGCCTGGCTGTATAGCGGAAATCAAACTGCAAAAGATATGTTTTTAAAATTTTGTGACTGGGGGATTGATCTTACTTCTGGCTTGACGGATGCGCAAATGGAATCATTGCTTGATTGTGAGCATGGAGGGATGAATGAGGTTTTTGCCGATGCTTTTCAGATGACCAGAGACGAAAAGTATTTAACCGCTGCCAAACGGTTTTCCCATAAGTTCCTGCTGAATGCCATGGCAGCAGGTAATGACAACCTTGATAATTTACATGCAAACACACAGGTTCCCAAGGCCATTGGATTTCAGCGAATCGCAGAGATCAGTGGTGATGACACCTATGCGAAAGCCGCCCGTTTCTTCTGGGAAACAGTAACGTTGAACCGCAGTCTGGCATTTGGCGGAAACAGTCGGAAAGAACATTTTCCAAGTGCAGAGGCATGTATCGATTATACTGATGAGGTTGAGGGCCCTGAATCCTGCAACACACATAACATGCTTAAATTGACAGAGGCATTATTCAGGGAAAATCCATTGGCAAAATACGCCGATTTTTATGAACGGGCCGTATTCAATCATATTCTGTCCACCCAGCATCCCGTGCATGGCGGTTATGTCTATTTCACTCCTGCACGTCCCTGTCATTACCGCGTTTATTCCGCTCCAAACGAGGCGATGTGGTGCTGTGTAGGGACGGGTATGGAAAACCATGGAAAGTACGGTCAATTTATTTATTCACATCAGAATGATACTCTTTTTTTAAATCTCTTCATTGCCTCCGAGTTAAACTGGAAGGAAAAAGCTGTGACAATTAAACAAGAGACGGATTTTCCCTGCGAAGAAAAAACAAGGCTGACAATAACCGAAGGATCATCCCAATTTAAATTACTGATTCGTTGTCCGTCGTGGATAGCTTCTGACTCAATGAATGTGATTGTCAATGGGGACACCCTGCCTTATTCAGCAGAACCCGCTTCCTACATATGTGTTGACCGGTCCTGGACAGCCGGCGATGAGGTAGAAATTATATTGCCCATGCACAATACCATCGAGGAGCTGATCAATGTGCCGACATATATTGCTTTTATGCACGGCCCGATCCTTCTCGGAGCAAAAACGGGAACTGACAATTTAACAGGCTTAATTGCTGATGACAGTCGATGGGGACATATTGCCAGCGGGGCACAGCTTCCTCTTGACAAGGCACCGATCATTGTTGAAAATGACCGTTCTGAAATTCCCGGGAAACTGGTGCCGGTCGAAGGAAAGCCCTTGACTTTTTCGGCTCCTGAACTGAATATTTTAAATTCAGACAGTATCGGGCTGGAGCCATTCTACAATATTCATGATTCCAGGTATATGATATACTGGATGGCTGTCACAGATTCACAATACCAGGCATATCTCGAATCTATTGATGAAACTGATTATTTGAGCGAGCGTACCATTGATTCCGTAGCGACCGGCGAGTCCCAATCTGAACTCGAACATGCCATGCTGAAGTCGAAATCTTATTCCGGTAATTATAAGGGTGAAACCTGGCGTGACGCAAGGAACGGAGGGTATTTCAGTTACAACCTTGCAACGAACGGTGAAACCGGTTTATATTTAATGGTTCGCTACTGGGGCAATGAAACAGGCAACAGAACATTTGATATTCTCATCGATGAGGATGTATTGAAAACAGTGAATATATCCGGAGTATGGAATGTTTTGGATTTTAAGAATATAGAGTATCGGATTCCAAGCTCCAGGCTCAGAGGCAAAGACTCAATTCGTGTAAAATTTCAGGCGCGGTCGGACGGCTATGCGGGCGGCGTCTTTTATATTCGTTTGCTCAGAAAGGAGGGTGCAACCGGTATCAACAAGAGCATCAATCAACCCTACTTTTTCAAACTGCATCAAAATTATCCCAATCCGTTTAATCCTAAAACAACCATTGGATTTGCTTTGCCGAAAACCTGTGATGTTCATCTTGAAGTCTATGATATCCTCGGCAGGTTGATCACGACATTGGTCAATGAAGAATTGGAACCGGGTTATCATACAGCTGACTTTCATGTATCGAATCTTGCTTCAGGCATCTATTTTTATTTATTGAAAACCGGAGATTTTTCAAGTGTTAAGAAATTTATATTTGTAAAATAACGGGTACTCTCAATAGTGACACTGCTTTATTTTTTGTGAATATATTTATCGATAACAATGAAGGAAGAACAATGTTTAAGAGATGTATTAAGCATCAAAGATTTATTGAGAGCAGGGATAAGTATATTGCTCTTTTTTACATCGTTCTCTGCACTGTTTTACTGTGCGGCACATCCTATACAGAAGAAGCAATCATAGACATGGATCATACCCACCAGCTGATTCGGGGATTCGGCGGCAACAACATTCTCCAATGGCGACCCGATATGACCGATTCTGAAATAGAAACCGCCTTTGGCACCGGGGAGGGTCAGCTCGGATTTTCGATTCTCAGATTACGCATTCAGCCGAATGACAATGAGTGGAGTACAAACATTCCAACTGCAAAAAAAGCGCTTGACATGGGTGCCATTATCATTGCTGCTCCCTGGAATCCCCCGGATGAAATGCTTGATCCCGACTCGGATCAGAGAAGAATCGACGAAGACTGGTATTCTGATTATGCGTATCATCTGGATGATTTTGTCTATTTTATGGAAAGAAAGAAAGTGCCGATTTATGCCATATCTGTACAAAACGAACCGGATTACGGAAAGTGGACCCGATGGACAGCTGATGAAATGCTCACCTTTATGAAGGATTATGCTTCGGATATTCAAACCAGAGTCATGGCACCCGAATCCTTTCAGTTCAGACGGGCATATTCCGATCCGATCCTTAATGATCCTGAAGCGTGTGAGAATCTGGATATTGTTGGCGGACATATTTACGGCGTAGGCATTGCACCTTATCCTTTGGCGGAGAGTAAAGGTAAAGAAGTATGGATGACCGAGCACTATACAGAAAGCGATCATTCAGGTAATCTTTGGCCAATGGCATTGGACGTGGCCACTTATATTCACAGGGTCATGAACGCCGGGATGAATGCTTATGTCTGGTGGTATATCGTTCGGTATTACGGACCCATCAGCGACGGAACGATGGACAGCGGTAAAAAAGGTGAAGTAACAAAGCGCGGTTATGTGATGTCCCACTACTCAAGATTTATTCGCCCGGGATTTTATCGGATTGAATGCGATGATCAGCCTCAAAGTAAAGTATACGTGACAGCTTATAAAAACAGTTCATCCTCAAAGATTGTCATCGTCGTGGTAAATACGTCGTCACTGGTAAAAGATCAGACATTTACTTTGAAGAATGTTGCTGTTGAAATGTTTACCCCTTATATGACATCAGAAACAAAGAATTGTCATCGTGAAAATGATATTCCGGTATCCGACGGCAGTTTCAGCTTTTCTTTTACGGGGAAGAGTGTCACGACTTTTGTCTCGAGCGGTAAAGTATCCGCAGTCGAATATTTTACATCTGTTCCCGAATCGTTCAAACTGTTTCAAAATTATCCCAATCCGTTTAATCCAGTGACGCGAATCAGTTTTGAAATACCTGATCAATCATTTGTTTCCCTCAAAGTTTATAACCGTCTTGGAGAAGAAGTGGACGAACTTGTCAGAAAAGACTGCTGTGCGGGAGTCCATTCTGTGAAATTCGACGCTTCGCATCTGGCAACGGGTCTCTATTTTTATACAATACGATCAGGAGAACGCGTCATTACCAGAAAATTGATTGTTGCAAAATAGGATCAAAACAGCCAATCATTCATTTTATTTTTCAATCTTTGATCTTTCTGAAATTAATCCTTCCATTATTAATTGAAATAATGTATCTTTCTTTGAATCTGAAGAAGAGAGTGCCTGACATGTTTATTGAAAATAGTCATATAATAATTGAATGTATTGAAGTCAAGATGACGGCCGGAGAAATTCATTCATAATGACGACACTATTTATCATAGCCATGTTCTATGCCGAATAACCATTCAAATTCACATTCCGAAAAAGATCCTCTCTGGATCAAAAAAGGGTATGATGCCAGGTTTCAGAATTTTCAGGGACTGATGCGTTACCGCATTCGCGATATTCTCCTGGTTTCCAGTCTGTATGATTTTATCATTTTTGAAGAAGACGGGCGCATTTATGAATTGATCCGGGATAAATATCAGGGATTGAATCTGACTCACGAGCCTGAACTGACTCAGGTCTCTTCTGGTGGTCAGGCGATTTCAATGATTCAAGAAGTGCGATTTGATATGGTGATTGTGACACTGCATATCGAAGATATGCGTCCTGCTGCATTGGCCAAGGCAATTAAACAGAGCGGCATTGATGTTCCCGTGGTGATGCTTGCGTTTGATAATAAAGAACTGTCTGACATGCTTATTCATCATGAGAGCGAATATTTCGATGAGATTTTTATTTGGCAGGGAGACTACCACCTGATTCTTGCGATTATTAAAACCATGGAGGATCAGCTGAATGTCGCAGAAGATACAGATAAGCTGGGTGTCCAGTCCATTATTATGATCGAGGACAATATTCTTTATTATTCATCCTTATTGCCAATGATTTATGTCGAGGTTATGAAGCATTCGCAACGACTGATCGAAGAGGGAATTAACCTGTCGCATCGACGTCTCAGAATGCGAGCACGACCCAAAATCTTATTATGTAAAACATACGAACAGGCCTGGAATTATTTTCAGAAGTACCAGGAAACGGTTATGGGAGTCATTTCGGATATTGATTTTCCTCGCGAAGGCGAACCCTGCCCGGATGCAGGTTTGCAGTTTGCAAGTGATGTAAAAAAAGTCCATTCGGATATTGCCATACTGCTGCATTCCACCAATTCAAAGTATCAGTCGGCCGCGGAGAAACTGGGGGCATCTTTTGTGTTGAAAGATTCTCCGACGCTTCTGCAGGAATTGCGTAAGTTTATGGTTGAACAGCTGAGCTTCGGTGAATTTATTTTTCATTTACCGGATGGTTCAGAAGTGGGCCGTGCTCATGATTTGCTTTCTCTGGAGCAGCAGTTGGCCGATGTGCCGGAAGAAAGCATTGTTTTTCATGCGGAGAGAAACCATTTTTCCAATTGGCTCAAAGCCCGGACCGAATTCTGGCTGGCCCATGAAATCCGGGCGCAGAGGATCTCGGATTTTCCCACAGTTGAGGACACGCGACGGAGTTTAATAGGATCGCTGCGTGATTATCGAAAACTTCGACAGCTGGGAGCGATTACTGATTTTAATCCGGATGGATTTGATCCCAATGCAAGCCTGTCACGTATCGGAGGAGGGTCTCTTGGTGGAAAAGCACGCGGATTGAATTTTGTGAATATGCTGATGATCAATGCCAATCTTCAAACAAGATTTCCGAATGTGGATATTCAGATTCCTCCTGCGGTAATTTTAGGAACCGATGTATTCGATCAATTTTTAGATGAAAATGACCTAAGGGATTTTGCCCTTCATTCGGAGGATGATCAAGCGATATTGGATCGGTTTGTTGATGCTGGTAAATTTCCAGATCAGGTCATGCGTAAGCTGGCGTCATTCTTAAAAATCGTGAATACACCATTGGCTGTCAGATCCAGTTCGTTATTAGAGGATTCCCATGTGCATCCGTTTGCCGGTGTTTATAAAACCTACATGCTTCCCAATATACATACCGATCCCTTTGTTCGTTTATTGGAACTGGTTCGGGCAATCAAGAAAGTATACGCCTCCACCTTCTATCAATCTGCCAAACGATACGTTAAAGTAACACCCTACAGGCTTGAAGAAGAAAAAATGGCAGTCGTCATTCAAAAAATGGCAGGGAACAACCATAACGGTCTGTTTTATCCTGCATTTTCTGGTGTGGCAAAAAGTTACAATTATTATCCCATTGCACCGCAAAAGTATGATGACGGAATTGTCAATATTGCACTTGGCCTGGGTAAAACAGTCGTGGAGGGGGGATTATGCGTACGATTTTGTCCAAAATTTCCGGGGATGCAATCGGCCGGGAGTTCACCGAATGTTCGGGGACAGAATTATCAGCGGAGCTTTTATGCCTTGAATCTAAATGCTGAGGAATACGAAGAAACCACCACGGCCGATACTTTTCTTCGTTTATGTGATATTTCAGTCGCAGAAAAGGATAAAACATTAAGCTTTATCGCTTCCACCTATTCGACGAAAAATGACCGCATCTATGATGGAATATCCAGAGAAGGTGTGCGGATAGTCACGTTTGCGCCTGTTCTGAAGAATAAAAAATTTCCATTTGCAGAGATTATGAATGAACTGTTGGAGCTGGGAAGCTGGGGTATGGGAACCCCTGTGGAGATTGAATTCGCTGGAAATCTGTTCAGTGAAAACCAGGAATCCCATCATGTATATGTTGTGCAAATGCGTCCCATTGTGCTGAATCGTGAACTGGAAGTTTTCAATATTGAGAGCTATCAAAGATCGGATCTGCTCTGTCAGAGTCATCAGGTACTGGGAAATGATATTATTGAAGATATATGCGATATCATTTTGGTCGATAAAAATCGGTTTGAAAGATCACATAGTGTCAAAGTGGCTGAAGAGGTCAGCCTTTTAAATACCCAACTCATTGAAGCAGAGAGGCCTTATATTCTGATTGGTGTCGGCCGATGGGGCAGTCTTGATCCATGGCTGGGCATTCCTGTGGCATGGGAGCAGATTGCCGGAGCCCGGGTGATTGTAGAAACAGGATTTAAGGATTTTTCTGTAGAGCCGTCGCAGGGAACGCATTTTTTCCAAAATCTGAACAGCTTTGAAATTGGTTATCTGACAATTCCCCTGGAAAATGATCAAAATTTTGTCGACTGGGATTGGCTGCTTTCACAGCCGGTTGAATCACAGATGATCTATACACGACACCTCTGTTTTAAAAAACCAATCGTTGTGAAAATGAGCGCACATCAGAATAAAGGAATCCTACTGAAACCGTAATAAAACGCTTAATTGAGCGCTTCGATTAATTTTTTCATAGAAGATTCAAAAAACAGTCCGGAGCGAATGAATAAAGGAATCCGGAAAGCATGGCCGATCCGTATCTTTTAGAGGGATTCATGATTTGATCCAGTATAGTCAATCTTGCCGATTACACATGAATTTTTCTGAGGATGAAACTGACTGTCCATTAAACGCCAGCCTTCTTTTCCTTTCCGCTCATTGCATCCTTATTTCTTTATATTGATGAACATTAACATATGGCATTTTAATTTCAACAGGACATTGTTGCCGGTTTATTTTAGGAAATATTTTCCTTTTTTAACAAATATTGAGATTGTCAAAAATATGAAGCATGCGTAACAAATTTAAAAATTATGAGTTACATATGGCATTTCTTACATGGCATGGATGTTGCCTGAAAAAGGATTGACATTCACATTAAGATGAGTAAAGGAATAGTTCCCATGGAAGGAAAAAAAATACTTCTGATGATCTCAAATTCTGTTGTCGGAGACCGTCTCGAACAGGCATTTTACCGTGCCAATTATGATGTGATGAGAACCGATAATGGAAAGCAGGCCATTCACTGGCTGCAAACCCATCCGCCTCAGGCGATGATTGTCGATTGGGACAGTGCCAATGGTTCTGTTGATGAGATACGCCGGCTGATCAATGAAAAGTTTCAGAAAACAGCCCTCATACTGCTTTCCGAGAATAAAAAACCGGAAGAGCGAATTCATGCGCTTGAAGATGGAGCCGATGATTGTCTGGGTTCTTTTCCGGCAGTCGATGAATTGGTCGCAAAAGTAAACGCATTGGTCCGGCGAATTAATCTGGTCGATCACACACCGCGGAATCTGCAAATTAAAGACATTCAAATCAACCTGGATACACATGAAGTAAGAAAAAGCGGCAAACTGATCGATTTGACTTATACGCAGTTTAAGCTGCTTTATCTGCTGGCTTCAAAGCGAGAATATATTTTTACCCGGAATGAAATTTTAGAAAAAGTTTGGGGTGAGAATGCCTATGTGACAGACCGTACGGTTGATGTGCATGTGAAACGGCTGAGAGAAAAACTGGGCGAGGACCGGTTACCCTCCAGATATATACAGACCATTCACGGCCTGGGGTATCGGTTTGCTTAATGTTATCAGTATTGAAGCTGTGAGATGCTTAATCGTTTGAAATGCATTCCAGGCTGTTGCATAATTTTACTTGGTTCAATAAAAGATAACGGCATTGAATAAACGAATGAAGAATAATGATAAAACGAATATTTAAAAATATGTCCGGCCAGATTGAAGATGGAATTACCGCCTCTTTTTCTGAATTTTTATTATCATCGAACATGAATCTGGAAGACAGTCGCAACAGAGAGTGGTTGATATTTATTCAGCAGACATTGAAACGTACGATGGATATTTTCTTTTCTCTTGTTTTTATTATCATCAGCCTTCCATTTATGATTATCATTTCCCTGGCAATAAGACTGACTTCCAAAGGACCCATTTTCTTTCGTCAGGATCGTGTCGGATATCAAGGGAATCGATTCAGAATTATTAAATTTCGTACTATGCGTCCGGAAAATAAACAGGAAGAGCATCGGCAATATATTAGAAATCTGTTGAAAGAAGATTATCATCTCGATCAAAATAAAGTGCTTACCGATTATTTTCAATACATTGAACAGAGGACCACACCCATCGGGAATATATTGCGTGCCGCCAGTCTGGACGAGCTGCCCCAGTTATTCAACATTCTGTTAGGGCACATGAGCCTGGTGGGGCCAAGGCCGCATCCGGTATATGAAGTGAAGGAATATAAAGAATGGTATAAAAGACGGCTGCATGTCAAACCGGGTTTAACCGGATGGTCGAAATTGAATTTGCGGTTAACCCCGCAAAATTACGAAGAATCCATTCTCTACGATCTATGGTATGTGGACAACTGGTCAAATATACTGGATATGAAAATTTTATTCATGACAGTACCGTTTGTACTTTCAATGAAGGATGCTCATTAATTTGGAGAATATATCATGCGGTTTCAAGGATTGAAAGTGTTGGTAACCGGGGGGGCCGGATTTGTGGGGAGCAATTTAGTCAACCGGCTGGTTGAGGAAGGTGCCAAAGTAACCGTACTTGATGATCTGTTTACAGGCCGGCGTGAAAATATCGCCTATCTGGATGATATCAAGTTTGTCGAAGGATCCGTGACAAATTACGATCTTCTCGAGAAAATTATATCTGGTAAACATCTTGTATTCAATCTGGCAGTCAGAAATATCATTGTTTCGGTCAAATCTCCACGACTGGATTTTAAAGTCAATACAGAAGGCACATTTAATGTGCTTCAGGCTGCCATGGATCATGGTGTTGATCGTGTTGTTTATACATCATCCGCCTCTGTTTACGGAAATCCGCGCTATCTGCCTATTAATGAAGATGATCGCCTCAGTCCGCTGAATCCTTATGCGGCCAGTAAACTCTGTGGAGAAAATTATTGTTATGCGTTTTATGAGACATATCGCCTGCCTGTTACTGTTTTAAGATATTCCAATGTATATGGTGTGAATCAGTCGCCTTTGAATCCCTATTGCGGTGTTGTATCGAAGTTTTTTGAGAGCGTCATGAAAGATGAAGCTCCCCATATTCACGGAGACGGAGAACAAACCCGCGATTTTACTTATGTTGAGGATGTGGCTGAAGCCACACTTTTGGCTGCATTGAATCCGAGGGCGGAAGGCGAGATGTTTAATGTCGGAACCGGTAAAGAAACGAGTGTGATTGAGCTCGCTGCCCGTATTCTTAATTTATCAGAAAGTCCGATTCAGCCCGTGTATATCGACCGCCGTGATATTGATAATATCCGAAGACGTGTTTTAAATATTGAAAAAAGCCGTCGTATTCTGCGCTGGATTCCTCAGATAACTCTGAATTCCGGATTGAAAAAAACCTATCTCTGGCTGCTTGAGAATGAAGAACAATGCCCATCCTGTTCGACAACGCGAATCCGCAGAAAGCGTCGCATTAAATCTCTTGTGAATTCATAAATCTGAATCCATCGGTTCAAACGATAATTTCTGTTTGACTAAATTTATACACAATCGATCATTTTTTCCATGGCTTATTGACTGAGCACAGGAATCCGCATTGGATAGTCCTGTTTTTTATTGATTGAATAATCGATTACAGACATTCCAATGATGTGTACAGTTCTGTTCAATATAAAAATTGAACAAATCACCCTTTTCAGTAAGAACAAATTCTGATTTAATTTGCTTTATTTATTCAATAAGTGTATCTTAATTTTATGAATAATTTTACTTTAATCCGAGATCGGTTTCGAGCACGTTCTTTGAAATACACATGCTTCCGTTTTGTCAATCTCTTCAGACACTACGGAATGACACCGGCTATGATTGCTCAAGTTCTTGATGATTTCGTCCGATTGCTGACGATTCGGAATATATGCCCGACATTTCCAGTGACTGCTATGATTGTGCACAGGCATCCACAGATTTTTCAGCGTCTCCAGGATAAGGGTGTTGAATTTGCAATACATGGATACCGCCATATTGATTATACCCAAATCAGTTCGGGTGAATTCAGAACACATATTGAGAAGGCGATCCACATATTTCGAAATAATTCTATTCATTATAAAGGTTTCCGTTTTCCATTTTTAAGAAGAACACCGAAGCATATTCAATGTTTATCGGAGTATGATTTTTTATGGGACAGCAGTGAAGTGATTTCATGGCCTCTGCCGTCTGTCTTTCCGATATCGGATATGCGCCGCCATGATTATCAACAGATTATTCATACATATCAGGTTCAAAAGAGTCAAAATATTCTTTCACTGCCCTGGATATTTCGAGACATCCTGGAGATCCCGGTCTCTGTGCCGGATGATGATATTTTATCTGAAAGACTTGGGATGAATGTTCAGGAGATGCATAAAATCTGGAGGCAGATATTAGAAGAAACTTATGAGCGCGGTGATCTGTTTGTGCTTCAGCTGCATCCGGAACGATTTTTAATTTACCGGTCCGTTCTGGCCAGACTTTTGAATGTCGCATGCAGAATGGAAACGATCTGGATCGCTTCTTTATCTGAAATTGCACGTTGGTGGAAAGATCGTTACAATACGGTCTGTGACGTGACTGCCGGTGATTCAGGTGCATGGAAAATTCATAGCAGAGGCCCGGCCGCCTCAAGAATTCGTCTGGGCGTATGCCGATTGAAAGAAAATAAATCCAGATGGACGGCATTGCCCTCTCTTGAATACAATATTAATACCGTAGATAAACCGGTTATCGGTATTCTTCCGCCAATAAAAAAGGAAATGATTGACTTTTTACGGCAGGAAGGCTATCTTTTTGAAGAAGCACGGAAGGATCAGGCTTATGCAATGAGAATGGCTGGGGATTCTTATTCTGTAAAGAAAAAGCAAGTGATTATCCGAAAAATAGAATCCGTAAACAAGCCGCTTCTGAAGCTTCACTATTGGCCTGACGCGTATCAGAGTGCCATTTCTGTTACCGGGGATGTGGATGGTGTGGATTTTTGGGATTATTGTACGAGATTTTATGGAAAGTAACATTCGACATCAGCAATGGTCGGATTTCATTCGACCCATTCGAAGGAATATCTGGTTAATTATCATTCCTTTTTCAAGTATTGTCGTTACGGTTGGTCTGCTCACATGGCTGGCGCAGCCAATGTATGAATCCAAAGCGGCGGTTTACATTGGAAGCGGAGATCAACTGACGTTTGATGCCGAACAAATCGCGGCTCAGCGGTACATGGTAAAAAATCAGATTCCAATTTTAAAAAGCAGAAGACTGGCGGCTGATGTTATCCGCCGATTTCAAAATTCATCATGCAGAGATTCTCTGTATATTCTCGGTGTTTATCCATTGCCTTCCCGCTTTCCCTTATTCAAGCAGATAAAGCATGCTTTCAAGCAAAAAGAAACGGACAAATCCAGCCCGACATTTATTGAGCTGGTAGAAGCGTTTCGGGATGCGACGGATATATCTGAACAATTGGAAACGAATGTTATCATTTTACTTGCTGTATCACCTTCACCTGAAGAAGCCGCTTTTATGGTGAATACATGGGTAGATGCCTATCTGAACTATGACCAGCTTTTAAGCCAGGGGGATGCTTCAGAAAACAAACGGTTTCTGGAATCCAAACTGAATGAATTGGAAAAAAATTTAAAAATTTCTGAAAACCGGTTGATGACTTTTCAAAAACATGAAAAGGTTGTCTCTCTGAATAATGAGACCGAGCAGCTGGTTACACAATTAGCTGATTTTGAATCTCAATATAATCAGGTCCGTACAGACCTGGAGTCCATTGAAAATCAACTGCATTATCTTAAGGACCAGCTGGATGACAGCCGGAGAAATTTTGTCAATGATATTTTAAAAATGTCGAGTCCTGTCCTTCAGCAACTGCAGACGCAAATGGCTGAGCTTGTTACAGAAAAAGCAGCTTATGAAGCGCAATTGATTGGTGCGGGTCTGGATCCTGAACAGGACGGAAGATTGGCGCAAATGGAAAGCAGGCTCAACGGTATCCGGGAAAAAATCATTGAAGAAACATCAAATTATATGAAAGCAACGAGAACGAGTGTTGATCCGGTGCAGCATTCAGAAGCCCTTGTTACACAGATACTTCAGATGGAAACCCAGCAGCAGTCATTGAAGGCAAAAACCACGGCATTGAAAAAAATTGTCGATGAATATACACAAAAATTAACCCGTCTTCCGGAAAAAAGTCTGCGTCTGGCACAACTTGAGCGTAACGTGCAGGTCAACCGTGAAATTTATACAATGCTACGTCAAAAATATGAAGAAGCAAAGATTAAAGCCACGGGACTCGGTGGGAATATTGTTGTTTTAGACCGGGGTCAGCCGCCGCTCTATCCGGTGTACCCCAGGAAAAAAATGAACATGGCACTGGCAATCATGCTCGGCTTGATTCTGGGATTCGGTCTGGCTTTTGCCCGTGATTATTTTGAGGACTATCTGTGGTCTGTTGAGGATGTGGAATCACTGAATCTTAAAGTGATCGGAGCCATTCCCGCGATCCATGAGAAAGCAAAATCTCAGAAATCAAAATCACATAAAATGAAGCACAAGCTTGAGCGGGTGAAAGCCATCTCGCCCTACCTGATTACGAGGAAGGATACAAAATCCGTGCTTCCTGAAGCCTATCGTGTGATTCGCACGTTTATTCATTATAAGATGCAGAATGATAAAGTGAATACACTTCTCATTACCAGTCCGGGGCCAGGAGAGGGAAAATCAACAGCAGCCGCGAACATTGCTATTGCATCCGCACAGAAAGGTATTCGAACATTGCTTGTGGACTGTGATTTAAGAAAACCGGTGCAGGATATGCTGTTGAATGGAATCAGCCGGCCGGAAGGCCTGGTTTCTTATCTGAAAGGAAATCTCGAATGGCGGGAGATTATTCGAGAAACACCTGTTCGAAGACTCGATATCATGGCCGCCGGCACACCTGCAAAACATGCTTCTGAATTGCTGAGTTCAAAGCGAATGCACCGGTTTATTCAAGAAGCGTCCAAAGCCTATCAGATTGTTATTTTTGATTGTCCGCCGATACTGCCTGTAACAGATGCGGTTGTTTTGTCGGAACATGTTAAAGCGGTCGTCCTGACACTGAAAATAGGTAAGACAACGCGCCATGGAACAAAACTGACCATGAATCGTCTTCAAAGTGTTCATGCACCCGTGTGGGGTGCCATTTTAACCGGGGTATCAGAAGATACCCATTACGGTTATGAATCCTATTATGATACTTATGACGCGACTGCGTTAAATGAAAAATAATGCAGAAATTATTTTGCATTCAATTTTTCTCGAGGATAACAATCGTTTATATGAAAAGGGAAGTAAAAGTTGATGGCAGCCAGATCATCAGGTAAAGCCGACAAGTGCAAAGTAACATTTAAGCATATTTGGGATATAGATATATGCGCATATGTATGATAGGGTATACGAAGTTTGAAAGTGACGGACGTTTGCACCGGTATGCCATGTCGCTTCTTTCTCAGGGCCATTCGGTCGATATCATCGGTCTGGGTCATCCTGTTCAAAAGACCCCTGTGAATATTGACGGAGTCAATGTGTACCGCATACAAAGCCGCGATTTTCAGGAATCGGGACCGCTGTCTTATCTGAAACATTTATTGATATTTTTTGGAAAATCCTTCTTTGTGGCCATGTGGCTTCAAATGAAAAAACAGTATCGTATTGTTCATTTTCATAATATTCCTAATTTTGGAATTTTCTGTACAATTCCGGTAAAATTGTTAGGCGCAAAAATAGTTCTGGATATTCATGATCTTGTACCCGAGTTTTATATGCGTAAATTCAATATCAATGGAAATGCATGGATTATTATTTTATTAAAATGGATCGAAAAGTTGAGCTGCAGGTATGCGGACCATGTCATCACTGTAACCGAAATATGGCGGCAGAAGCTAATTCAAAGGTCCACACGGGAGAATCACTGTTCCGTGATCATGAATTTGCCGATCAATACCGTCTTCAGAAAGCAGCCATTGAATCCCCATATAAAAGGAAATCCGTTCTATCTGACCTATCATGGAAACCTGGCTGAGCAGACCGGTGTCGATTTGCTGATTCGTGCTGTCGGAGAATTGATCACCCGTATTCCCGATATTCGTTTACAAATTCTCGGAGGCGGGCGGGAAGAAGAAGCATATCGTCGATTGACAAAAATGCTGGATTTGGACAAGTATGTTATCTTTAAAAAGAACCTTCCTGTGATTGAACTGACCAATGCTGTGAAACATGCGCATATCTCAGTCGATCCCAAACGGCAGGGTGTTTATGCAGGTGAGACCCTCAGTGTCAAAGCCATGGAATATCTCGCTCTGGGCATTCCGCTTATCGTTGCGAAAACCAAAGCCGCTTTCTATTATTTTCCCGAAGAATCGGTTTATTTTTTTGAACCGGAAAATATCCATGCTTTGGCAGAGGCCATTTTCGATCTGTATCAGCATCCTGAAAAACGAAGAAAATTGCATGTGCATTCAGATGATTTTAATCACAAGTATAACTGGGAAGAAGCGAAACAGGTCTATTTCTCTATATTGTCGAGATTAACCAGTCCTCAGCTTCGATCGGAGCGACTGTCAAATTAATCACTCATCCCATAGACAACCGCCTTGTTTGTCCTGCATCGAATTTATGATTGAAAATCATGGCCGTCAGCATTTAAAATGAAGCGGATGTTATATTGATCGATCGACTCGATTTTAAAAAAATGGTGTTTCTTGGAGTGATGGGCATTGTTACGGGTGCTATACTGTTTCAGTCGATGAGTATGGATGTATCCATGATGGGAATCCTGACTGTTATTTGTGCCCTTGTATTGCCATTTTTACTGATCTGGCCCATTTTGGCCAAGGATGTGCTGGTCGCCATTCTGACTTTTTCTCTGCCGTTTAATGTGGATCAAACCTTCGATCTTCATCAGGGCCATATTGGCGGGGCCAAAGGATATATGGTCTCGGTCAGCGGCATTGCGATTGTGCTTCTTTATCTGCTTTTATTCATTGAGATGTACAGAGACCGTGACAAGCGGATGCAATGGTTTCCTGTTTCCCTTTTTCCTCTGCTTGGAATATTGCTAATGTCTATTTTATCTCTGGCCAATGCGCCGCATCGCTGGCTGGGATTCTATGAAATATTGGAATTTTTTAAAATGGCCGGCATTTTTTTATTCATCGCCAACTATGTGCAGGATAATAACAGATTTCAGTTTGTTGTCATTCTTCTTATCGCAGGACTCTTTTCTGAAAGCATGATCGCCATTCTTCAGAGATTGACCGGCACCACATTAAATTTAAAGATATTCGGCAGCGCGGGTTCAGCTGCCATGCAGCAAATCGGATTTGATTCGGTATTCCGGGTGGGTGGCACTTTAGGTGGTCCCAATGCGCTTGCCTGGTATCTTGATTTTTTACTCCCGGTGGGATTTGCACTGCTTTTTTTTAGAATGCGTTCATTATTGCGTATAATGCTGATTTCAGTGCTTGTGGCCGGATCCGCTTCCCTGATCATCACACTTTCGCGCGGAGGCTGGATGGGTTTTCTGATCAGCCTTATTTTAATCGGTATGTTTCAAATCCGAAGACTTCATTTGATTAAGCGCGTTTATCTTGTATTACTTTTATTATTATTTATGATAAGCAGCAGTATTGTGCTGCTGAAAACGGAGAATCCCATTCAAACCCGATTTAAAGATGATGACCAGGAATCGGTTTATGTGCGACTCCCTTTGATGAAAGTGGCCGCTTATATGATTAAAGCGCATCCCTTCATCGGCAGCGGTATCAATAATTACACGCTGGTACATCATCAATACGATCACACACCGGAACAGGTGACCGTCCATTTTCCCTATCCTGTGCATAATGTTTTCCTTCAATTGGCGGCTGAGATAGGCCTGCCGGGCCTGTTGCTGTTTTTATGGTTTATTTTTTATGTTTATTATCGGTTGCTTGTGACCATACCAAGGGCTGAAAGACTGGATCAAAACATTTTTATTGGGATTATAGGCGCTTTAACTGCCGGACTGATGCAGGGAATGGTTGAAAACAGCACGATTGGGCGGTATCATTTGCTTCCATTCTGGTTTTTATGCGGAATGGCAATCGGAAGAACAACCCTCTATAAACATGCATCCCGTTTCAATCGTCCGGCGAATCAATTATCTGGAGATTCTGAAATAAAATGAGCGGATCACGCACTGTGATAAAAAATACCGGAGCCATGCTTCTGGGAACGGTTGTCCGCATGTCTGCCTCTTTTATACTTGTTATTTTTATCGGGCGAAAACTCGGACCCACAGGAATGGGAGAATTTTCAATCATCCTGACTCTGTTTTGGATCTTTCAAACCATGGCCAGCATGGGCATTCAACCGTTAATTATCCGCGAAGTTGCCAAAGATCGCAAAAAAACCGGGATTATTCTCACCAATGCTTCGATTCTGTCATGTCTGGTTTCTCTTTTCATGGCCGGTGCCATGATCGGATTCGGTCATTTAATGGGATACAGCATGGCGATACAACAGGCCAGTCTGTGGATGGGAGCGGCGCTGATTATAGCGACTATCAGCCTGGTATTTCAATCTGTTTTTATTGCCTGGGAAAAAGCGGAACTCGTATTAATCAGTATGACCTGGGAAAATATCATCCGCATGTCAGCCGGCATTTTCGTTTTATTCAAAGGCGGAGGTGTGGTGGAAATCGCCGGAGTTTTTGCTTTGGCCAGTCTGGTGAATTTAGCAGTCAATGTCTGGCTGACCATAAAAAAAATCACAGATCTCCATTTGAAAACAGATATCAAAGTCTGTTTCTGGCTTGCACGTCTGATTCCTGCCTTTGCAGGCATTTCGATTTTCAGCACTCTGTTCTGGCACATGGACATGCTGCTGCTTTCGCGCCTGGTCAGTATGGAAGAGGTGGGATATTACAGTGCGCCAATGCGATTGGTGACAGTGATCAAACTTGTACTGCAAAGTTATAAAATCGCCATTCAACCCGTCGCAGCCCGTTTATTTTTGGTATCCAGGGAAGAATTTAAAGCCTTTTGCGAAAAATCATTGTTTTATGTTTTTATATTTTCTGTTCCCATCTGTGTCGGCGGATTCATTTTGTCGGATAAAATTCTTTTGTTTATTTTTGGAGACGCGTTTACCCAGTCTTCGATGATTTTTCAAATTGTGGTTTGGATTATCATTCCTTATGGCATTATGCTCGTATTTGCCTCATTTTTGATTGCCAGCCATCATCAGAATGTCGATTTAAGAATCAATCTGATAAGCATGATATCCGCCTATGTATTGGGATATATTTTTATTTCACAAGCGGGAGCAATCGGCGCCGGACTGGCGGTATTCTGTTCGATTCTCCTTTTTATGATGCAACAATTCATTTTTATATTTCGGCATATGTTTAAAATTAACTTCTGGCAGTTAACCTATAAAATTATTTTGTCTGCCATTGTTATGGGGGGGACAATCCGGTTGCTTCACAATTTCCACGTGATCATTTGTGTCGCAACGGGTGTGTGTGTGTACTTTGTCATGCTTGCGGTTTTAAACGTTTTTTCTGTGAAGGATATTCAGTATTTGATCCGCCTGAAGCGCTGATGCGGAATTTTATTGATTTTTCAGAAATGAATATTTAAAATTGAACTGCAATACTTATTCGGTCATGTGCTGTTGAAAGGCAGAGCAATATCAATAAATTATAAAATTTGATATATATCGGGATGAGACTATGTTTACATTGGGTTATGACAAGAACAGAAAATGCCTGGTGGGTGTTTACAAAGGGATGTATTCCGAAGAAATACTGGCAGCATGTGCAAGCAGCGCCAAATCGGCGATGGCCAAACATCCGTGCAAGCGGTTTGTCATGGACATGCGGCAGGCCGATTTAATCGCTTCACGGATCAATTTTAATCAATGGCACAAAGTATTTTTTGAAGCCGGTTTTGATACATCCTGGAAAAAAGCCGTGCTCTTGTCCGGAGAAAATTATCAAGAGGTCGAAGATAATCAAAAGCTTCATGATTGTGATGATATGAATCTGTTTGGTGACATTCAGGAGGCGATCCGCTGGCTGCTGGCGTAGATCTGTTGATTATTTCAATAATGATTTTTCCATCTGTTTGGCAAACAGTTCATAAAGGATTATCCATTTATTCAATGCAATGATCAATCTTTCAGTCATTATCATCGGCCGTAATGAAGTCAGGCATATCGAAGCCTGCCTTCGTTCTGTTATAAAAGGCATACAAACAACAGCCGGCACAGAAATTATCTATGTGGATTCTGCATCCACAGATGATACCATTCAGATTGTTCGTAAATATTCTGCTTCGATATATCAATTGAAACCGGATTGGCCGTTGAGCGCGGCTGCGGGACGATATATCGGTTATTTGCAGTCCAGGGGAGATTATCTGTTTTTTATCGACGGCGATACGATGCTCGTCCATGACTGGCTTCCCAAAGGAATCCGTTTTTTACAAACCCATCCGGAGACAGGAGGGATCGCGGGTTCCATGCATGAATTATTCGAGGACAATAATGGAAAACCGATATCACTTCAGCGGCATCGTTATGGAAGACATGAAAATCCGCGAACTGAAAAAACATTGGGCGGTATTGCCCTTTACCGCAGGTCTGTTTTGGAGCAGGCAGGTCCGTTTAATCCTTATATTGCAGTGGATGAAGAACGAGAGCTTGGTCTCCGGATTCAAAGAGCAGGATTCAATCTCATACGAATTCCAGATTTGATGGCAGTGACGACCGGTCCTTCCCGTGAAACATTGGGCGAGCTGAGACGCCGGTATCATTCACGGCTGTACACATTTGGAACGACACTGCGGTATTGCCAGAAGAACGGTTTTTTCTGGCAGTATATGTTTGAAAGATTGGGCATGATCAACGCCTATATTGCTGCGATGGCTGTGGTTCTGGCCCTGTCTTTTGTTTCCATCATTCATGGATGGTTTCTTTTTCTTTTTTGCGCCGGGGTGATCATGCTGGCGATTTTAAGAGTCGGCAGCCCGGGTCTGTTCAACCGCATATGTATCAGTTTGATCAAACGGACGTTCATGACAATCAGAACTGTGCAATCCTTCGTTCAAACAAAACCTCGAAAAATTACAGAGTACCCCGTGGATGTGATTTCTTTCAACAGGAAAGGGCGCAAATGAGAGTTCTGATGGTCACCAATATTTATCCCACTAAGACAACTCCGGGGCGTGGCAGTTTTGTTAAAGGTCAGGTGGATTCCATTCGCAGAGAAGGCGTGAAGGTAGAAGTCGAATATGTAAATGCCATTGACGGGCGTATCGCATTTCCGCGAAGCGCGCTGAATATTTTCAGAAGGTCCTTTCAAAATGAGTTCGATCTGATTCATGCGCATTTTGGCACAACCGGCATTATATCGCGTCTGCAATGGCGCAAACCCGTGGTGGTTTCTTATTTGGGCAGTGACATTTTAGGCAATCCCAGGACAGGCGGTTCCGGTAAAACAGTACCGAGCCAGATTGTCGCTTTAGCCGGACGCACAAGCGCTTTGGCCATGAATGCGGTGATCGTAAAATCCAGGGAATTGAGAAGCAAAATTCCCAAAAAAGACAATGTGTATATCATTCCCAATGGCGTTGATTTTCAATTATTTCGTCCGATGGATCGGAAGGAAGCCAGGAAACAACTCGGTCTGGATTCTGAAAAGAAATACGTTCTTTTTCCCTCCAATGCGATCTGGCCGAGGAAATGTTTTCCATTGGCAGAAAAAGCTGTTCAGATATTGAAGAAACAGGGATATCCGGTTGAAATTATTCCGATTTTCGGAAAACCGCAGAATCTGATTCCCTCGTATATGAATGCCTGTGATGCCATGGTGATGACATCTCTCTGGGAAGGATCTCCCAATGTGGTCAAGGAATCGATGGCGTGCAATTTACCCGTCATTTCCGTCGATGTGGGGGATGTGTCCGAAGTTATCGGATCATGCGAGGGATGCTCCATTGTACCCCGACGGGCTGAGTCCATGGCGGCTGCTTTAGAGAAAATTATCAGAAAGCCGTTCAGAACCCGGGGACGGGAGCATATTCATCATTTAGAAAGTCAGAAAGTGGCCAGGCGCATCATTCGTATTTATCATCATCTTTGTAAACATCAATTCAGGAGCACGCGATCATGAATCCATATTTACAGGCGGCTGAACGGCTGGCTGAATGTTCGATCAATCATCACTGGACAGGCAAGGCATTGATCGGTCCGGATCCGGGAGTGCGTTTCAACTCACGAATCTGGCGCTTTTTTAAAAGTTATCTGCGGTTCATTCCGTGGAAGGATGATCGGTATTTCCTGCAATGTCAGGGATACTGGATTCGCAATATGTGGACGCTCTTTAATCTCACGGGCGAGGAGAAATATAAGCAGATCGCTGTCACTGCCACTGAAACAGTTCTCGAACAGCAGAGGCCAGAGGGATTCTGGGAGTACCCGCTGCCCGAATGGCGCGGACGCATTGCCACAGTGGACGGAGACTATGCCGCTTTGGGGCTCCTGGCAACCTATCGGGAGACACAGGATCAACAACTGCTTGAAGGCGTTATCCGCTGGTATGAATATTTGATCCATAAAATCGGGTTTCAGGAATACCGCGGAACGCGTTGCATCAATTATTTCGCCTCGCTTTATAATGATATGGTTCCCAATAACACCACACTGACCCTGGAGCTGTTAGGCGAGTTGTATCATGCAACCAGGAAGAAGGCCTATCTTGAGCATTCCAGGGACATGGTCCGGTTTTTAAAAATGGCCCAGTTGGAAAGCGGCGAGCTGCCTTACGCTTTCGACTGGCCGGGGGCGAAAGGGCGCACCCATTTTCTCTGTTATCAGTATAACTGTTTTCAATTCATAGATCTGGCTGCATACTGGGAATTTACAAAGGATATGAAAGTCATTGAAGTCATGAAACCCCTGATACACTATATTCAGACCGGAATCACCGGGGACGGCCATGCAAAATACAACTGTTTTAAAGCATACCCGGAAGTCACGTATTACACAGCTGTTCTCGGAGCAGCCTTGCTCAGAGCGCGTCAAATCGGTCTTGATGATTTTTCTGATTTGGAAAATCGTGCGTTTCAGCGGGTGCTGCAGCGTCAGGAGAAAAACGGCGGATTCGTGTACAGCACCCGGAATTACGGTTTGCTGCATGACAAACGGTCGTATCCCAGATATCTCTCGATGATTTTAAGGCATTTGCTGATGAAGGCCCGGGTATCGTAACAAATCAATGGTTCATTTTCCGGGCTTTTAAGATGTATCCTGGTATTTTTTCAACTACGAAATTTATCGTCATTATCAGTTTTTCTGTAAATCCGAATGCGGATCGGGAATCCGGCAGAGAGATGCAGGATTGTCATGACAGCCGATTTCATGAATTCGTTCCTGTGATCTGATCTCAGTTAAATGCATATGTGTACAGGCTGATTTTGCATTGGATCAATGCAAACCCGGTTCTGCAAAATATGGGAATCATACCGGCAAAATTTGCCGCAACCACCCTGAAAATATGTCATTTTTGAAAAAATCATGTCAAATTGATTTCGAATGGTTCATTTTATTAAATATTATAAATATTAAGTTTAGATTCTGTAATAAAAGTTGGCGTTCGATAAATCATATGTTTATTTTAATGGCAAGGATCTTGCTTGAGGATACGGGTGTATAATCAAGGGTGTCTGGGAGGACGCACAATCAAAGGGGGCCGATGTGCAAAAAAAGTTACAGACTCGCATCCTCCAAATTCTTCTCGGGGGAATCATTTCATCACCGCTTATTGCTTCCGTAGGATTGTATAAACATATTGATCTGTCCGATCATTCCGTTGAAAACTGCCGGATGACTGTCGGTGACATCACAGGCGACGGTAAAATCGATTATGTGTTCAATGACGGCAGGCGCGTTCTGAAAGCCTTCGATCACGATGGTGCCCTGTTATGGGAAAAATTCAATCCGGATGATCCGGGTGTGGAAGAGCCAAATCACAATTTTACGATCTCCATTTATGATATCGATCTGGATAATAAGGCAGAGGTGATTTGTTATCTTGAAATCAACGGGGAAAACGCGCTGGCGATTGTAGACGGGGAGACAGGCAACATTCAGACTTCTGTGGTGGTGCCGTATGATTCGCCGCGTGATCATGAGGAATTCGGGCTGGATAATTACCATATGCAGGATCATATCGCCATTATCAACCTGAGGGGTCAGGAGATTCCTCAGGATATTCTGGCTATCCATGCGAGTAAATTGAAAATCGCCGCCTATTCCTATATTGACGGCAGTCTGGTGCAGCAGTGGTTCTATATCACCGATCACTGGGGATACTCGAGCGGGCACTGGGCTTTTCCGTATGATATTGATGAGGATGGAAGGGATGAGGTGATTGCCGGTTCCGAAATATTAGACGAAAACGGGATCCTTTTGTGGAGCCTGGATATACTGCCGTTTAATCCGGAGCATCCGAACTGGGGTCTGGATCATGTGGATGCCGCTTCATGCGCGGATGTGGACCCTGACCTCCCTGGCAAGGAAATTATTTTTGTGGCAGCCACAGGTATGTGGATGACCGATGCCGATGGAAATGAACTCTGGTTCCATCCCAGTAAAATCACCGATCCGGAGAACGGCTATTTTATCGGCGAAGGGATTCAGGAAGTGCTAATCGGCAATTTCCGTCCGGATATTACCGGTCTGGAAGCGGTTATCTATTCCGAAGACATGTATGCGGACAATACGGTTGCTCTGTTTGACCGGCACGGAGATGCAATACAATGGGACAGCCAGGTGGATGGGCCGAGACGCTGGATCACCTGCGCGATGGATTGGGACGGCGACCGTACCCTCGATGAAATCTATTCAAGAAACGGAATTTTCGACGGGCAATTTCAAAAGTTGTCGGAATCCTTTCACTGGAGTTACAGGCAGACTTCGGATTTTGATGAATTTCCTCCTGTAGTGTGCGATGCACAGGGCGATCACCGGGAAGAAATTATTTGGTACGATACGGATGAACTGTTCATCATGTACAACAGTGAACCACTGTCCGGCGATGTCAAACCTTCTCCGTGGGGAAATGTTAAATATCGATTCCGTGTTGCCAATATCAACCATTGCAGCGCTTTGTATTTTAACTGGACTGAAATGGATGAAGCATCGGATACGGTACCGCCGAATTCCCCGATTCAGCTCAATTTGCAGGAACGAACTGCATCGAGTATTTCTCTGAGCTGGCAGGCTCCGGAGCCTGCCTCGGATGGTGATATCGCGGATTGCTATTGTGTGCACAGGGACGGCAGCTTGCTGACATCAGTGACAGAGACTGAGTTTACAGATACGGGTTTAGATGGCGAGACGTCTTATTTCTATGAAATCTATGCGCTGGATGAATGTCAGAATGCCTGCACAACACCCGCTTCAGGAACCTATTCCACATTGGACGGCATTCCGCCCAATGCACCATCCCAGCTGCGGAGCCCTTATCAGACCGACAGTGATATCTGTCTGGAGTGGAATGAGCCGGACCCGGCCAGTGACGGCGATGAAGCGGCCGGATATCGGATTTACCGCAACGGATCCTATATTACAACCGTAACCGACATCATCTATCTGGACCTGTATTTAAATGCCAGTACGTCTTATCAATATCAGGTGTTCGCCGAAGACAATTCAGGAAATATCAGTGCGGATGCGGCGGCAGGATCATTTCAGACGTTTGATTCACCCAAACCGAATACGATTCTGAGAGATCTCAATGCTTCCGTGCAAACGGGCACGCCCATTCGGCTGACAAACGGCATAAAAACGTTGACAGTGCAGGTCAGCACGACCTCTTCTGTAGCCGAGATTCCTTCGCCGCTTATGTTACTTGAAAGCGACGGAACGGAATCGCAAATTCTTCTTACCGGCGATATTCCCGGGACCCAGTTTTCCGGCACATTGATCATTGATGATTCGGTTGCCCATGGCGAAGCGACGTTTCAGCTTCCGGAAGGTGCGCTGGTGGATCTTGAAGGCAATTCCGGATTGAGTGATATTGTTTCCGGCAGCACCATATTTATCGATCAAATCGCACCCTCGAGACCCATGTCCCTGATGATTCGGTAATCTTATTTCCCCCATCTATTAACAGCTGAACATCTCTTCTGGTATGAACCGTAACGGGTACGGAATTTCAGAAGAGGCACTTTCATTCAATGTTCTGTCCAACCGGTCCAGTTTTTTCTCAATGATAAAAAAACATTTGACTTCAAAGCCGATAATTTGTACTTTACTGGCCGATTCTGTACGTCTGTTTCGAACCGGAAATGAATGATGAATTCCACTTTTTTAAATGGGTTCAGCGTACGGTTTAAACAGGACTGGCAGTGGATTTTTTAGCACACTTTTTTGTTCTTTGCCCCCGTAGCTCAGCTGGATAGAGCAGCTGACTTCTAATCAGCAGGCCACAGGTTCGAATCCTGTCGGGGGTACTTTTTTTAACACCCTGTTATTTATGTACTTATAATAATTAAATATGTGTGTCACAGGCATTTTGTTGTCTGATTTTAAGGCACATTATTGGCATATTTTGGTATGGTTTATGTCATTTAAGATACATTTTGGGCACACCATTTACAATAATAATTCATCCCCTGTTTATAAATTGATTTGATTTTTTCAAGCATTTTTATTATAATTGAACAATATAAAATTTCACTTCAAAAACACCTTCTGCACTGACAACAATGAGATAGTATCAGTTTGGTAAAAACCAGTCTGCGTAATGTATCGGTATGCTGAATATCAGTATCAAATATACTCCTCGTAACTAATTGATAGATGCAAAAAAATATATCCACATATAGCGACAATAACCAAAAACAGAATGGCGTGCATATTTAGCGGCGTCATGATCGATGAATATAGCGATATCTGAAAAGAAATGTTTGCATATATCCATATACCGCTTGCATTAGACATAAGTTATGGTTATAAACCAGACGGACAATATATATGTTAGTACGCCGAGCGAAGCTTGGTGCTTCTTATAAAGTGAAAGTCTTTATCGGGCAAAGACCAGCCAGCAGCCCGTACCGAGTGATGCGCCTGTTGCGGAGCCCCGGATCTTAGGGGTGAACAAGACAGGTGAAGCGTTCACAGGGAACATCGCAGGCCACAGGGGAGACGTACCTCCCTGAAGCGATTCAGCCCCGTAAGGGTAACAGAAGCAGTTGGCGACGATTTTAACGTGTCGACGGGTGGCCCGGATGTGTGACATAACCAAATAGAGATCGTGTGGCATGTGGACTTGTCCCATGCGTGCACAGCCTGAACTCAACGATGAGTGAAATCAAATCAACATATCATAGAAAAGTCAAACATGACGATATCGCATTTCATGCACATGAACTGACTT
>Ga0272442_10002182_pt1 | contig 28716 bp, 20 predicted proteins | sample SSMForm2O_FD_200262 | JGI IMG/M metagenome (GOLD analysis project Ga0272442, IMG submission 200262) | Marine sediment archaeal communities from Little Sippewissett salt marsh, Falmouth, MA, United States - SSM-Form-2O | ecosystem: Environmental > Aquatic > Marine > Wetlands > Sediment ...
AGAATTATGAAATGAATCAACTTTATCTTCTATCTCTTTTTCTATGAAATTTTCATTTATATTTTGATTTCATGGGAATTTTTTTCTATTGATTTACAGTCCACTATAAAAATCAATTGACTCTTAACCAATTGGCTATGTATTTGAATCCTTTCAAGCCCATTATTTTAAATTTTTAAATATTGATTGATATTCAAAGTACGATAAAAATAGCAAAAATGTTAATTTTTTATTATTTTTTTATTTAAAATAATACAATTTTACAGTGTAATTTTTACAAATCTATCTTTTTATATTTAGATAAACTTATAATGTTAAATATTATATCTTTTTTAGGTACCTTAGGTTTGGTGAAACTTATTGAGAGATATTTCTAAAAAATATGGGGAAAATGCAGGAAAAATATGGTCTGTTTTAGATGAACAGGGCTGCTTGAAAAAAGACATGATATTAAAGCACACCAAACTAGATGACATCAATTTTTATTCAGGTATAGGATGGCTTGCTAGAGAAAATAAAATAATAAAAGAAGAAAATGAATGTTTTAAACTAGGCTCATCAAATTTGGAGTCAGAGATTGGAACACAAGCAGGCCGAATCTGGAAAATACTTGATATCTGGGGAGATTCAGATTATATATCAATTAAGCGACTATCAGATCTTGACGATAAAGAATTACATGCTGCTCTAGGATGGCTTGCAAGGGAAGATAAAATAAAAATTGATGAAAAAGATAGATTTGATTTAAAATAAAAATGGGAAATTAGAGGAGGATTGGTCTTATTCAGGGACCTTTCGGTTAGTCTATACGCCTTTAATAATTAAGTGAGTAAGGAGAAAAAATGAAAATAGCAATGATTGGTTGGGAATATCCGCCCTTTAAAGCGGGAGGACTTGCTACACATTGCTTTGGTCTTACTCAAAGTGTTACAAATAAAGGCGTTAAAATTGATTTTTTTATGCCAAAAACTAAGGAATCTACCTCAAGTGAAAAAAAGAATCTAAGGATTATTGAGGTTGGAGAAACTGAGGTTTTTCCATATGACAGGCCTGACTCTAAGGAAATTGGAGGGAATTTTTTTGAAGCTGTTTATTATTATAACAGTCTTGTTGTTGCAAAGGTTGAAAAATACATAAAATCAGGTAACAAATATAAAGCAATACACTGCCACGATTGGCTTACAATGAAAGCAGGTATTGCAATTAAAGAAAAATGGAAAATTCCTTTTGTTTTAACAATTCATTCAACTGAATATGATCGTTCAGGTTGGATTTATCCAAATCAATGGTTTATTGATATTGAAAAAGAAGGTATGGAAAAAGCAGATAGAATCATTGCTGTAAGTCATTTTACAAAAAGAATTATTGTTGAAAAATATGGTATTAATCCTGATAAGATTTCTGTGGTTCATAATGCAGTTTATCCAATTCCTGAGAATCATAAAAAAGAAATTGTTTTGTTTTTAGGCAGACTTACAATTCAGAAAGGAGCAGAGTTTTTTTTAAAGGCTGCAAGTAAAGTTAAAGATTATGAACCTGATACAAAATTTATTGTTGCAGGCATTGGCGATATGTTACCAAGATTAATCAATCAATCAATTGAGTTGGGAATTTCTGATAAGGTTATTTTTACTGGTAGGTTAACTGAAGACGAAGTCAAACATATCTACGGCATTTCTAGCGTATATGTAATGCCATCTGTTAGTGAACCTTTTGGTATTACAGCTCTTGAAGCAATTTCTGCAGGAACGCCTACTATTGCTTCTAAAACTGCGGGTTTTTCAGAGGCGTTTAAAAATTGTTTGAAGATTGATTTTTGGGATACAGATGAGATGGCAAATAAAATCATATCATTACTCAGATATGATCCTTTGCATAGAACGATTGCTAAGGAGGGAAAAAGGGAAATTGAATTATTTACATGGGATAGAGTTGCAGATAAAACAATTGATATTTACAAGGGAGTAATCTAATTATGACATCAATCTGTTTATATTTTGAGGTTCATCAGCCGATAAGGTTGAATCGATTTTCTGTTTTCAATATCGGGCATAAGAATTCTAATTCATCCTATTTTAATAGAGATCTTAACCAGCAAATATTTGAAAAAGTAGCAAGAAAATGTTATATTCCGACAAATAAATTATTACTTGATCTTATTAATAGATTTGATGGAAAATTTAAGGTTTCATTTAGTTTGACAGGTACTTTTGTTGAATATTGTCAGCAATTTATTCCTGAACTAGTTGATAGTTTCAAAGAGCTTTTTAAAACAGGATCTGTTGATATGATTGAAGAGACCTATTATCATTCACTTTCTTCGTTATATGATGATATGGATGAGTTTGTTGATCAAGTCAAAATGCATAATTCTATGATAAAAGACTTATTTAACTATCATCCACGTGTTTTTAGAAATACTGAAGCAATATATGATAATAGAATTGCAAAGAAAGTATCAGATATGGGTTATAAGGGTATAATTACTGAAGGAACTGAAAAGATACTTTCATGGCGTTCTCCAAATTATATTTACAAACCAGTAAATTCTGATATAAATGTCTTACTTAGGAACTATACATTGAGTGATGATGTTGGTTTTAGGTTTTCTGCAAAACTCTGGAAAGATCATCCATTAACTGCTGATAAGTTTGCACATTGGATTAATTGTAATGAGGGAAATATCGTTAATCTTTTCATGGATTATGAGACATTTGGTGAACATCACTGGGAAGATACAGGTATTTTTGATTTTCTTAATCATTTTCCAGGTGAAGCATTTAAACATGGAAATCTGGATTTCGTAACAGTTAGTGAAGCAATTGAACGATATGAACCGGTTGGTACTATTGATGTACCAAGGGCGATATCTTGGGCAGATGAGGACCGAGATGTTTCTACATGGCTTGGTAATGATATGCAGATTGCTTGTTTTAATGAATTAAAAAATATTGGCAAACAATTGAAAGAAAAAGGTGATCCTGATTTAATTAACACCTGGCGACGTCTTCAAACTTCAGACCATCTTTATTATGTATCAACAAAAGGACTTCAAGATGGCGATGTTCATGCTTATTTCAGCCCATATGATGGCCCTTATGATGGTTTTATTAATTATATGAATATTCTTCAGGACTTTAAACAGAAATTAATCTAATTCTTCTTAAAATAGTATAATTATTATAGAACATTGTGTTTAGGGTTTCTTGAGGAGAGTAATATTTGAGAATTGTTCATTTTTCTTGGGAATATCCTCCAGTAATATATGGAGGTCTTGGAACCTTTGCAACAGAGATTACTCAAAAACAATCTTATTTTGGAAATGATATTACTGTATTTTCGTTAAATGAAAATAACTCTATTGAAACATATGAAAGATGGAACGGAATTGATGTATATAGACCAAAAACACTTGATTTGACAGATTCATATCGTTTTTTTGCCAGTTATGAACTCAAGGGATGGGGGCCAAATTTTAAATTTTTTGCAGATGTAATTAGTTATAATACAATGTCTGCATCTCAGCTTGTCAATAATATTGTTAGAAAACAAAAGAAATCTTTTGATATAATCGATGGTCATGATTGGCTTGGAATAATTGGAGGTATGATTGCAAAAAAAGAATTAAAAATACCATTGATATTTCATGTCCATTCAACAGAGGTTGGTAGATCTGTAGGAAGAGGTTCCCATGTGATAAAGGATATTGAGTTTGAAGGTGGCCAAGTTGCAGATGGTATAATAACTGTTTCTTATGCAATGAAAGATGAGTTGGAAAAACTTGGATTTCCAGGGGAAAAAATACGTGTATGTTGGAATGGTGTTGATCCTTCAAAGTATGATCCTAATAAAATATCAGATATTGAAAAAAAGAAAATTAGACATGATTATAATATTAAAGATGATGAAGACATGGTCTTTTTTGTTGGAAGACTTGTTACTGTTAAAGGAGTTAATAACCTTATATTATCAATACCTCATGTTTTAAAAGATTTCCCGAAAACCAAATTTGTTATTCTCGGGGTTGGAGATATGATATGGGATTTAAAAAAGACATCTGAAAACCTTGGGATACAAAATAATGTTATTTTCAGAAATGAATTTGTTAGTGAAATTGAAAGGATAATGCATTATGCTGCTTCAGATGTTGTTGTTTTACCCTCGATTTATGAGCCTTTTGGTATTGTATGTACTGAATCTATGTCTATGGCAAAACCAACAGTTGTAGGTGCTACAGGTACTAATGGTTTTAGGGAACAAATTATTCCCTCGGGTGATAAACAATGCGGAATTCATATTAATCCACATAAACCTGAGGATATTGCATGGGGGATTATTGAAATATTAAAATTAGATGATAAAGGAAAACATATGGGAATAAATGCTAGAAAAAGAGTAATTGAAAATTTTAGTTGGGATATAATTGCAAAAAAAACGATTGATATCTATAAAGAATTCATTAAGGGATAATATATGAGAGAATGGATTGTAACAAATGGACTGGGCGGATATTCATCACTAACATACAATAACTCAAATGAAAGGAAATACCACGGTCTTTTAGTTGCAAGTCTTAACCCACCTACCAACAGATGGGTTTTCATTTCAAATGTCTTTGATAGACTTTTTATTGACGAAAAAGAAATATATCTAAGAGATTTCAAAAACAGATTCAGTTTTGATGTATTTCCAACTTTTACTTATGAGATTGATGATATTAAAATTAAAAAAACTATTTTTATGCAACAAGAAAAGAACACAACTGTAATCCGATATAGGATTGAAACACCAAAACCTCTTAAAATTTCACATACTATTGTTGCAAATTCAAGACATATATATGATGTTAATCATCAAAGGTATCTTTCTTTCAAACATGAAATCAAAAAAGACCATGTTATAATTAAACCAAATAATATTGATCATATCCTAAAGGTTTATCTTAAAGATGCCGATTTTAAACCTTTGCATTATTGGGAGGAATTTTTTTATAAAAAGGATCATGAAAGAAATGAATCTTGGGTTGACAATAACGTTCACATAGGTAAATTTATCAAACAAATTAAAAAGACTTGCGATTATTATATTATCTTATCATCAGAAAATGAGGATATTATTAACCCAGTTAAGATTTATTTAAATGAAATTAATCGAAAAAAAAACATTTTATTAAAAGCAGACCTCCCAGTTAAATTTACAAAACTTGTCTTGTCAACAGATAATTTTATTGTAAAAAGAAACGATAGTAAATCAGTTATTGCAGGTTATCATTGGTTTGGAGATTGGGGAAGGGACACTTTGATTTCTTTACCTGGCCTAACCCTTGTTACAAAACGATTTGATGATGCAAAACAAATACTATCTTCATTTAGTAAATATTGTAAATCAGGATTAATTCCAAACGCTTTTATGGAGAGGGACTCAAAGGCTGTTTATAATACGGTTGATGCATCTCTTTGGTATATAGATAGAGTTTTTCAATATTTCAAATATACAAATGATGTAACTTTTTTGAAAGATATCTGGAGAACACTTCAGATGATTATGTTTGGTTATATAAAAGGAACTGACTTTGGAATCAAAATGGACGATGATTTTTTAATAAAACATGATCCTGGTCTTACATGGATGGATGTTAAAATCGATGATTATTATCCAACACCCCGTGCAAATAAAGCAGTAGAAATACAAGCTTTATGGTATAATTCTTTGAAAATTATGAGCTATTTTTCTGAAATTTTAGATAAAAAAGATAAATATTTTGTTTTATCTGAAAAAGTATGTGAAAGTTTTAATTCATATTTTGATCAATTGTATGACGAAATAGATAAAAAAGATACATCTCTTAGACCTAATCTAATCTTTTTAGTTTCTCTTGATTTTAATATGATAAATAAAAAAATTCAGAAAGAAATTGTAGAAAAAATCCAAAAAAACTTACTTACTATTTTTGGATTGAGAACATTAGCTAGAAATCATCCTGATTATAAAGGCTCGTATCTTGGTGATTTTAATAAAGATACTGCTTATCATAACGGAACAGTTTGGCCTTGGCTAATGGGCCCTTTTATAAAATCATATGTTAAGATAAATAATAGGGATAATAAATCAAGAGAGTTTGCATTTAATAACTTTTTAAAGCCAATGCTTGAAGTTTTTGGAAATTCTTGGGATGGTTCAATCCATGAAATCTTTGATGGAGATCCGATTTATGCACCAAGAGGTTGTATAAATCAAGCTTGGAGTGTCGCAGAAGTTCTACGCGCATGGGTTGAAGATATTGATAATGTATTACCTGAGTCTGAAATTGCACAGATAGTATAGGTGTATATTTTTTTTCTAATTATTATAAACTAAAAAAACCATATTTTTCTACTTAACTTAATATTATATAATCCAATTAATCGTAGTTTTTCATATTTTTTTACAAATAATATATGTTGAAATAATATCAAAAAATAATTTGATAAAGAGTTTTATTAGTTATTTTATGAGTATAATTGTATTATAAAGTTTATATATTATTAGATTAAAATGTAACAATGTATATATATTATTAGAAATAAATATAATATAATGTAGATAAAAATCACTACACAACAATATAAAATAATCTATAAAACGTTAATTGGGGGAAAATTAAATGAAAAGCCCATTAAAAAATAAGGTAAAAAAATTTTCAATGAAAATGTTAAGTGTGTTAGTAGTAATTTTTCTATTATCTTCTGTTGCATCAACTGCTGTAAGTAAAATGGAATTTAGCAAATTAGAAGAAGAAATAGAAAAAAAGACAGAACAAATTAATAAGATTAAGGATAAGTTCCAAGGTTTTTCACAAAAACTTAGGGATATTATAGATCAAATACGTGATATGATACAAACCTTAAGGGGAGTAAAAAATGAAGATGGAGATAAGGTAACTGCTCATAAATTATTAAGGGCAATGGAAGAGGGAAGTTCTTCTTTAAAATTCTATACAAAATATAATGGCCATGTAGAAGAAACAACACTAAGACTCTTTAGTAAAACAAAAATCGATATCGACGGAAACGATGAAAATGATTTCAGCGTTGATTACAGATTAGGACTTGGTGTTGTACGGCCACTTTCGATATCAATAAACTTTAAGTTCATATTTGAAAAATTACCTGGTTATGATAAACTTGCAGATAAAAAAGGAGAATTCGAAGCATATACTCAGATCTATTTTGCAGGTATATTATTCAAAGAATTAGCAAATAAAAGATTACGAGTTGGTTTTTATTCAGATGCCGGTGAAAAGATTCCGGAAGATCTAACTATGATTTACAAGTTAGTTCCACACATCTTACAGTTTGATAAGAAGATGGACCATAGATTTGTTTTAAATCCTGGAGAAGATGTTGAAGGTAAACACGACCTAAGTCTGATGACTAGTTTTACTGAATTTAACAATTCTGTAATAGTAAAGGATGTTACTTCTAGGGTTGATTACAGTCCAATTGTAAATTCTGAAATCTCAATAAAAGGTTTTAGAAAATTCGGTGAATCACATACAGAATATGAACAAATTAGAGCTGATGGTTCAAAAGTTGATTTATATGTAAAATCAACAAAAGGAGATGTTACCATGACTGCTTATGCAGCTGGTCTTCCAGATCATGTTTTATTCATGAAGAAACTTGCAAAAAACGGTTACATTAGATTTAATACCTTTGGGCAGTCTGTAAAAGAAATCGGTCTGCTTGATAACTATAATGCCCCGGAGAAAGCAAACAAAGCATTTTTCACTGGTATATTTTCTGAAGCAAATTTAACATGGAACATTAACCTGTTTAAGAAAGGAATTGCAAATGTAAGTGTTTATACTGTTGGAAATGGTGTTTCTGCTAATTTACATCTAGAAGGACCAGAAGATGGAACAGCTGATTTCAAAGCAACTCCAACTGCAAATCTTTTAGATTGTGACATGGAACTTAATCTAAAAGATGGTTATTTTGTAATCAACAAAAATGACTTTGAAGTAGAAGTTGAGTTTTCAGTCTATGTAGAAAATGAATCAATTCAAGAATACCTAAGTTCTCTTGAAGGATCATTTATTGTCAAAAAATGGACTGATGGTCAGTTCAAGATTTTATTTGATGATATATTGTGTGGAAATGTAACAGTTAATCTTGCAGGTAAATCCCTTGAGCTTACAGATGTAAATATCATGGGGTACTCAAAATTTTTGGGTGGAGAATTCTATGTAAGAATGGATAGATTTCACAAATTTCTCATGGGAGATGTTAAAGCACATCTTGATACAAAGCAAAAAGAAGGTAATATCACTGGAAATTGTAGTTTAGATATTGTCAATGGAGTAAATATTACCAATCTAAGTTTAAAATTTGGTGAATTTGAGTTTGCCCGCGATAATATTAATACAAAGCACGATGAAACTCATTGGTATAACTTTACAATAGCAGTTAATATTGTACAATGGTATGTTGCTTCAGATTTTTCAAGTGGATATATAGTAATTAAAGGAGCCAGCTATGTATACTTTAGCTTTGATTCAACTTATACAAATTACTCTTCGGGTGAACTTTTAGGAAAGGTTAAGGGTATAATTGAATTAAAAACATTAAGCGAAGAATTTAATATCTCATGGAATACAATAGACGGAAATTTCACTTTTAATATAGATGGTTCTGGTGTGGCTCAACTATCTGAATTTGAACTTTATTTGAAAGATAAAGTTGATATTAGTATAGAAAAAATTAAAGGTTCATTTAAAATCAATACCTATAATAAAACTGGTTCACTTCTATTAGAAATAGATGATGGTGTTTTTGGTGTTACATTAGATAGTATAAAATTAGATATTACTGGTTTTCCAATAATAAAATTGAAAGGTAAGATATCATTTAGTATAAGTGCAGGAGCAGAAGGTCATTTCTTATTCTTATGGAATGAATCCGGCGGTTGGTTAGCAGAATCTGATTTTTCCTTGGAAGCAACAGGAGTAATTGATATTACTGATTTTGAGTTTTCATTTAAAGAAAGTATTGCAGATATATCATTTGATAGATTAATGATTTCTGGTGATTTAACTGCATCCTTTATTAAGAATGAAACTGGACTATTTGTAATTGCTTCAGGTCAAATAACTGAGATTAACGTCTCAGGTATTCAAGCTTACTTTACTCATACAATGCTTGCAGTTCATTTAACAGATATTAGCTTCTATGGAGCAGGTGAATTCTCATTTTCTTATGATGAAGAAGTTCTTTTAGTAAATACAGATATTCATGCTGAAGATTCTGAAATAGTAATTAATGTTCTTTGGCTGGATTTAATAGATTTAGCACTTATTTTTAATGGAGTATATATATCTGGTCCACTAGATTTAGTTATAGATGTGAATTCCTCTAATCCTAATATATTGGGAGTTATTTTAGATCCTGAAGAAGATCTTTACGTTGAGCATATAAACCTTGGTCCTGAATATGTAGAGATATGGGACTTAAAAGGAGGAGGAGAAGATAGCTACTTTGGATTAAACTTTGCTTTGGATCACCCTGCGGGGTTAATGGGTATGGTAATGCCAGTTCTTCATTTTGTAGGGGAATGGGAAATTGAAGAATTATCAGCTATGGAAGATATTGTTATCCCAGAATTGTTAATCAATGGCTCAATTTCTATTGAATTTTGGTATGATCTTTTATCTCTCAGTTTTTTATATTTAAACGGAGTTGCTTATGAAACCAGTAATGTAGTACTTAGAAGTAAGGGAATTAAATTAGGCTTTGAACCAGGTAAATTTAATATAATGCTTCAACAAAATATTTTGTCAAAAATGGGTCAACTGTTTAACCCTGGACAATCTGCATATTTTTATGTTGTAATAGATACAATAAATTGGGTAACAATTGGGGCTCTTGATAAAGAATATATAAGAGTCCAAGGATTCTTGGAATTAAGATTAGATATTCAAAATGATGAAGATGGGAAAATAAATATATTGGTTGATTCCAAAGACGTTGATGGATTACTAATAATATTAGATGCAGTTAGAATTGTTGGAGATATCAAAGATTTCATATTTGAGGCAAGCTTCTACTTTTCCAATGAAGATGGAGTTATTTCTTTTTCAAATTTAGATGTATATACCACAGGTAGCTTTAATGCAAGTATGTCGATCAAACTATCAAATGATTCCGGATGGATTTCATGTAAACCATTCCCACCATACCTGGATCCTGTGACCGATGGAGCAGTATCGCTATTACTTAATGAAAAGATCACCAAACCAAAAGTATCCTATGTTCCAAATAACAATGTCAATTTTCATTTTCAGGCATGGTTTTCACCACCAGTAAATGTTAAGGGAGAATCTAGAAATTTTACATATACACTTGATTATGGTGATGGAAGCGAAGACGTAGTAATAATTACAAATGATACTGAAGTAAGATTTCCAAATCATGATTATTCAGTTGGAGAATATGAAGCAAAAGTAACAGTTTCAGTAGAAGGATCATCTAATGATGTAACTGATTACTTTGGAATAATTGTTAAAAATGGAAGTTATTGTGGTCATAAAGACATTTATCCAAATTATATCTCTGAAATATATGGTAAAATGGTATTTACTTACGAAGAACTTGGAGATGATGGTAATTTTCACTTTTCATTTATTGCTTCTAATAACGCTGATGAGGATCATCCATACACATTACATTGGGAAGCAGAAAAAACTTTTGGTCGTGATTGGAAAGGTGATGAATGGACCTTTGAACCATCAAATGGAATCCTTGAGGTAGGAGAAGAACAATTAATTAATGTAACTGCACCTCCTCCATATGATCATGGAGACCATGTATATTGGCCTGCTACTGCCTGGTATGGATTAAATAATACAAATTATGAACATTCTCCAGATAAATATGATAGTTCTGGTACAGAATGTAGAGTATTTGATGGATATGTATGGGTTCATCCTGAAAATAGATTAAGGTATATTGATTTAACACCGGGTAAACCTAGATTTTCATCTTTCTTGATTAAAAATGCAGGAAATGTATTTTTAAATTATTCGATAGATACCTCTGATTTATCTCCAAATGGAACTTGGGAATTTTCAAAATTATCAGGTACTGTTGCACCGTATGGCGCAGATCCAGTTTCCATAAAAGTAAATGCAAGTGATTATGGGTTAAATCTTGACTCAATGATTACAATTATTAATGATGATAACACCTCAGATATAGATACTTTAGTAATAAAAGCTAAATCAAAACAAAATGGATCACAACTACCTGAAGGAATGGAAGTTTCCACAAAAGGTAATGAAACCATCATAAGAATTGGTGGTTTTAATAAAATAGAAATAGATGATCTCTACTTCAATATCAATGGTATAGCTGCTTACCTAAATGGAAACTTTTCACTAGAAGTAGGTGAAAATAACTGGGTATGCATTGTTATAAATTCTTCTAGCGAAATTCCTTTATCAATAAACGGTTCATGTGAATTTTTAATTGATGAATTCATTTTTAGATTTGGAGACAATGTTCGTATCGATGTTAGTTATTTGACTGGTGAATTTGAATTCCGCAAAGGTCGTAGTGGTAACGTTTCAATAGGAATAAATGAGTCTTCAACTGATGTAAATATTGAGATCGATATAGATTATGGTAGTACAGAAGTAACATTGCAGGGTGAATTTGATGTAATTATATCTGGTGAAGCTTATGGAAAGCTTTGGTTTGACTGGGATCTAACTGGTGTAAAACCGATAGTTGACTTTGGTGGTGATCTATATCGTGAGGGAACATTCAGTATAGGTGTAGTTGATTTACTATTCAATATTACAAGTGTTAATATTACTGCTGATGAAATACTCTTTGTTGGTTCTGGCGGAGATATGACAGTTAATGGAGAAGAAATCTGTTTTTCATCTGAAATTAATACAGCGATAATTGAGAATCTAGCTATTTATATTGATTCTGAAAAGTTTCCACTAATTAATAAAGCTCTCGAACTAGATGGTACATTTGGCCTTGATGGGGATGCTGAAATAACAATTTCACTAATAAAAATTGAGGAAAAAGAGACATTTGAATTGGAAATAGGATTTGAAACTGAGGAACCAGCGACAGCTACTATATCAGATCTTTCTATATATGTGCATAATTCAAATGAAGAAATTTTTGCCAATCTTTCTTCATTTCAGTTAACAGTTAGTCAATCACGTTCCTTAATAATCGACAACCGAAATATCTCTTTAATTGGAGAAGGTGCTACTACATTAAATGTTACAAAATTTATTTTTGATTACAACGATGGTGAAATATTCTTAAATATGTCTCTTAATTTGGCTATTAACTCACAAACTGATCTATTTAGAATAAACATAGATAATATGTCTAACCCTAAAGAGGAATTTAGAATTGATTTAGAGGGCTTGGGTGCATCGGTAACACTCCAAAACACAATGATTGCTGCTGATATATTAGATCTTAGTCTATCACTAGAATGTGAATATCTTGATATTTCTGCTACTGCTGGTGGAACATTTTTAGTAAATGAGACTGCTGTTTATCTCAATGGATTAGGTAGTGTTGATCTATCGATAACTAACTTATTTTTAGAGATTGAAGCAGCACTGGGTCTTTTTGGAGTTTATGGAGATGTATCTTTAAATATACCTTCAATTGATGTTCATCTTAGTGCAGGAGTTGATGAACTTAAAATAATTAAAGAACCTGAATCCCCAAAAGTAACACGCGTTTTGCCTTCTAACTCTTCTATATATATCGGGGATAAACTGCAACTAGTTGCATTTACAGATCCGCCAGGTTATCAAGACCAGATAGAATGGATTTCATTGAATCCACTTATTGCAACAGTTGATTCCACAACAGGAGAAGTAACAGGTAAAATGGTAGGCAAGGCAAAAATAAATGCTTCTTTAGGAGGAAAAAATGTAAGTATTACTGTTAACGTTATTGGAATTTCTTCAAGCTTTCATATTATACCAGAGATGGTTACTTTAGATGTTGGTGATCAATTTAAACTTACAACAAACGCAGAAGCAGATGTCACCTGGGAGTCATTGAACGAGGATATTGCCTCTGTAAATGAAACAAGTGGTGTAATAACTGTAAATGGAATTGGAACAGCGACTATAAGAGCCTATGATGGTTCAAATTATGATACATCTACAATAATCTCGCCTAAAAAAGAAACTCAGGAATACGATATTGTTCTTAAGGGTGACATAGTTGTAAGCGGATATGGTGAAGTTACCCTAAACATAGTTGAGAGTCTTACTAATCTAACCTTCGAATTGGATTTAACAAATATTGTTTTATCAATTGATAACCTTTATTTCTCTCTAAATAAAACTACAACAATCCTTGGCGATGGATGGTGTGGAACAACAACAAAGCAACAAGTTGAACTTTCTTGGTCAACACTTGATGCATCTGATGGATATCTATATGTTGTCATTCCAAACAGTTTTGATGGATTTGAAACATATGCATCTATTGACTCCTGCGTTATTACTCAACTTTCGGCTAAAATAAAGGAAAAATCGATAGAATGTGATTTATTTTCGCTTTCATTAAATGTAATCTTTAAAGTCTCATTGTCTAGCCCGCAACATACCAATAATTTCAGAGGAATTTACAGCGAATTTGATGGAGATCTAACGATTGAAAATATTGTCTCAAATACTGTGTTAAATATTCTTAATAACGTTCACATTGATGCAAATGGTGATATATTATGGGAAAAATGGGAGGATGTACAAGGAGATACCAATCATAATTTTGAAAGTGAAAATGGTATAACTATAGATGAGATCTCATTGGAATTAGATAACGGCATTTTCTTTGGGATCGAGAGATATGGTGCTTTAGAGGGATACATAAGTTCAGGTTATATCGACGCTACTTATGATTTGAATGGCGATGGCGATGGCTTTTTCATGTTAGATAGCAGCTATATAACATTTGAAGATGTTAGAATAACTTATTTTAGAAGTAAGGATTTAGATTGGGGTATTAGATTCTACTCGCCAAGTGAAGGTTTCAATGCCGACGGTTGGTTGATACAATGGGACGCAATTTATCTTCCAGGTACGTTTATCCCATATAACTGGAAAATTCAGGGTAGTATCAATGGTGATATTGATATAGATGTAACTGATGGAAATAATTGGTATAATCTATGGCCCTAGCCAATATAAATGATAATAAAAATAGAAAAGACTCGTTAAATAAGAGTTAAATACTATATAAAAAAGATATAGAGATGATAATATGAAAAAAATAGGAATCGTAGTGTCTGTCATGCTGTTAATATCTTGTTCAATACTTACAGCTGGACAAACAACAATCCAAAATTCACCACCTTATACACCAGAGAAACCCGATGGCCCAGAAGGTGGTTTGTTATTTGACCGGGTACTAGTTGGATATAATTATACCTATACTACAACAACTACTGATCCAGATGGTGATGATGTATGGTACAACTGGTCCTGGGGAGATGGTACATACAGTGGATGGGTAGGACCCAAACACTCAGGCGCCATAGCAAAAGGTAAACATAAATGGACAGAACCTGGCACCTATTCAGTACAAGTTAAAGCTAAGGATACTAGTGATGCTGAGAGCGGCTGGTCAGATTCTTTGGAAGTATGGGTAAGAAAAGGACTAATAGGTGTAGTTGAAGGTGTAACTATCGTTGAAACTCAAAGTATGGTTCTTCCTGAGGAAGTTATTATGGCTCAAATTGAACAACTTGAGAGTCAACAGTATATAAGTCTACAATCACAACAGCAACAATTAAACTAAAACTTACTTCCTTTTTTTAACTTTCTTTATCTAAAATATGCGTTTAAGACATATTGCTGCATCATTCTATTTGTATTGAAAAATGAAGCATTTATTGCAATGCAGCTTCTCATTGTCCTAATCCAATTATCGCGATCATTATAATATTTTGGCATAATCCAGTTTTCAAGTTTATCATATAAATCTTGTTTATCTGCTAAATCATCTGATTCCTGCTCTTCTGTTTTTTCTTTACCAATCGACCAACCCGTAATATTTTCAATACAACCTTCAAGCCACCATCCATCAAGTGTTCCAAACTGAGGAACGCCGTTGTGAGCTGATTTCATACCCGAAGTACCTGATGCTTCCTTTGGACGTCTTGGTGTATTTAGCCAAAGATCAACACCAGCAGTCATCATCTTTCCAATTAACATATCATAATTATGAATGAAAGCAATTTTTACTCCGTTATCAATTGATTTCATTACATTAAATATGTGTCTTATGGAATCTTTTCCTGATTCATCCTTTGGATGAGCCTTTCCTGAATAAACAATTTGCAATGGTCCAACTTTTTCAGATATTTGAATTAGTCTCTGGGGATCTGAAATCAATAAATCAGGCCTTTTATAAGCTGTCTGTCTACGAGCAAAACCAATTGTAAAATCCTCAAAGTTCATCCCTGCATTATATCTTTTATTTACAAAATTAATAAGCTCTTTTTTAGCTTCCATATGAGCGTTCCATACCTCTGCTTTATCTATACTAAAAGCAGACCGAAGTATATATGGATCTGATCGCCAACCTGGCATATGTTTATCAAATAATCTTTTAAATGACCCTGAAACCCAGGTAACTGAATGAACTCCATTTGTAATTGAGTCAATAGAATAACCTGGAAACATCATTCTTGATACTTCTCCATGTTTTTTTGCAACACCATTTACATAATGACTAAAAAACAGGGCAAGTCTGGTCATATTTAATTTATTGTCAAATGTGACATCATTAATTATAAAATCCGGGAGAATCTTACCTATCATTGGTTTTGCAAAGGAAAGGTCGAATTGATCATGACCTGCAGCAACAGGAGTGTGTGTTGTAAATACACATTTTTCACGGACCTTTTCTACATCATTATAAAAATCATATAATTCAAGGGTTCCAAGTGCTGCATGACCCTCATTCATATGATATTTATCAATTGTTGTATAACCAAGTTCTCTTAATATCTTTACTCCGCCGACACCAAGAATTATCTCTTGAGCCAGACGATACTTTTGATCACCGCCATAAAGGTGTTTTGTTAGTTCTCTGTCCCAATTAGAGTTACCTTCAATGTTTGTATCTAGGAAAAAAACAGGGATAATATAGTTATTCAAACCTTTATATTTATACAACCATGCACGTACTTTTACATCCCTTTCATCTATTTTTACTGTACTAATTGCTGGAAGAAGTTCTAGAAAATTTGATACCGCAAACTGTATAGGCAACTCAATTTGGTTTCCATTTTCATCAATTTTTTGATAAAAATAACCATTTTCTGAAAGGAGTGTAATTCCAACAATTGGAACATTTAGATCAGCTCCTGATTTTATTGAATCTCCTGCTAAAATACCAAGTCCACCACTATAAGTTGGAATATTTTCATCTATACCTATTTCCATTGAAAAATATGCAATTTTTGGTTTTCCGCCAAGATTATCAAACTTATTTTGGTCAATATTTTCCTGCAATTTTTCTCTCCTCACTGTCTAATATTTAATATCAAATGAAATATAACACCTTTTAAAAAATATTGCATTAATAGATTTAAAGGTTTACTATTTTCTCTAATCGTTTAATTTATAAACTAGACATACATTTATAATTATTAGCAAAAAAACCTTTGGTGGTGTTAAAATTACTGAGAAAACATGTATGATATGTAGTAAAAAAATTAATATTTCTGAGCACCCACTTGGGCTAGTTTTTGAAGATAAACATTTTGTATGTCAGGATTGTAATAAAAAACATACAAATGAGCAAATTACTAAATTTTCAAAAACAATTATGCAATCACAAAACAATGGAATGCCAATTGCTCTATGGCTAATACACGAGCAAAACAAAAATAAAACAATGATGACAGTTGATAGTAAAAAATTTTAGTCAATATGAAAATCCTTTTTAGAGCCTACTTTATTTAGCAGCTTATGATAATTGTAAAATTGGGTGGAAGCGTTATTACCGATAAATCAAAAGATTGCTCTTTTAAAGAAAATGTAATGGATAATTTATCAAAAGAAATTAAAAAATCAAACAAAAAAATAATGCTCGTTCATGGAGCAGGTTCATTTGGGCATATTAATGCAAAAAAATTCAAATTAAATCAAGGTTATAAAGAAATTAACCAGCTACATGGTTTTGCAACAACTCTTGAAAATGTTCAAAGATTAAATTCAATGGTTTTAAAGTCGTTACAAAAAAATGATATTAATGCTATATCCATTCCTCCACATTCAATTTTAACACTTTCAAATCATAAACTTTCTCAAGTTAATTATGAATTTTTTACAAAATATTTAGAATTAAATTTTACACCTGTAACATTTGGTGATGTTGTTATAGATGAAAAACTAAGTTTTTCAATATGCTCTGGAGATTTGCTTGTTATGGCGCTTTCAAAATATTTCAAACCTGATAAAGTTATATTTGTTATTGATGAAGATGGAATATTTTCTTCAAATCCAAAAATAGACAAAAATGCTAAAATATTAAATAATATTTCAACAAATCAATTAGATAGTTTAACATTTTCAAAAGATAATCATGCTGATGTTACAGGAGGAATGAAAGGAAAAATTGAAACAATAAAAAATATATCAAAACTCGGTATTGATACAATACTACTAAATGGTAATAAACCTGGTAGACTATACAAGATATTGATTGGAGAGGAAACGGAAAGTACAGTTATAAAAGGGGATAAAAATGAATAAAACAGAAATTAGAAAAGATGAACATGTGAGAATTTCACTAAATAAAAATATCTCATCAGATCATAATTTTTGGGATGATGTTGACCTGGTTCATAATGCACTCCCTGAGATAAATAAAAATGAAATTGAATATTCAACTAAATTATTTGGAAGAAAATTAGGTGCACCAATAATAATATCTGGGATGACAGGAGGTTATGAAAAAGCAAAAAAAATTAACGAAAACCTTGCGGCTGCTGCTGAAAAATTTCAATTGGGAATGGGCGTTGGATCTCAAAGGGCGGCAATAGAAAAACCAAATTTGATTGATACATACAGTGTATTAAAAAATTATGATATTCCTTTAAGGTTTGCAAACATTGGTGCTTCTCAGATTGTTTTGTGGGATTATAAAGAAACTTTAGAAAATGCAAAAAAAATGATTGAAATGATTAATGCACATGTTTTTGTAGTTTGTCTTAATTTTTTACAAGAAGCCGTTCAGTTTGAAGGGGAAGCTCATGCGAAAGGATGCTTAAACGTAATTGATAAGTTATCAAAAGATTTAGATGTTCCCTTAATTGTAAAAGAGTCAGGTGCAGGAATATCTTATAATGTTGCAAAAAGATTATCAAAAACAAATATTGCAGGAATTGATGTTGGTGGTGCAGGCGGAACATCATTTGCAGCAATAGAGCATTATAGAGCCAAAATCGTAAAAGACATTATTCATGAAAAAGGAAGTAAGACATTTTGGAATTGGGGTATACCAACACCTAATTCTATAATTGAAGTCGGAGATGCAACTGACTGGAAATTACCGATTATTGCAACAGGTGGAATAAGAAATGGTCTTGATGCAGCAAAGGCTGTTGCTCTAGGTGCTAGTTGTGCAGGTGTAGCTCGTGCGTTTCTAAAACCTGCAACAATTGATAAAAAAACATGTATCTCAAAAGTTGATTTGGTTATTAAAGAGCTAAGAGCGGCTATGTTTTTGGTAGGTGCAGATAAAATTTCAAAGATGACCGATATTGGTGTAGATGTATGGATTTAAAAATAGAACTTAAAAAAAGAGCAGATTTTTTTAACCAGCAACTTGAGAAATTTCTACAAGGTGGGGAACCTGAAACTTTATACGATGCTGTTAGACATCTTCCTTTAGCAGGTGGTAAAAGACTTAGACCTTGTTTAGCTATGATTGCATGTGAAGCAGTCTCTGGAGATATTTTAAATGTTATTCCAATAACAATTGCTATAGAATTAACTCATAATTTTACACTAGTTCATGATGATATAATGGATAAATCAAAATTAAGACGAAATTTTCCTACTGTACATATAAAATATGGTGAGCCTACTGCAATTATTGCAGGAGATTTACTTTTTGCAAAGGCGTTTGAATCTACTCATAATATCAAAGGAGATCTTTCAATTTTTAAGAATGTAGAGTTTGGTCTTATAGATTGCATTAGAGAGATAAGCGAGGGTCAACAACTTGATATGGAATTTGAAAAAAGACACAACATAAAAGAGGATGAATATATTGATATGATCCTTAAAAAAACAGCAGTTTTATTTATGTATTCTTCTGAAGCTGGAGCAATTCTTGGTGAAGGTTCAAAAGAACAAATTAGTGCTTTAAATGAATATGGAAAAAACCTTGGTTTAGGATTTCAAATAACTGATGATTATCTTGATATGAGCAGTGATGAAAAGATTCTTGGTAAAGACATAGGTAATGATATTAGAAATGGTAAAAAAACTTTAATTGCAGTTCACTGTTTGAATAATCTCAAAGATAACGATAAAAAAACATTTGATAAGATATTTGGCAATATTAATGCAAATGAAGAAGAAATCAAACAAGTCTATAATCTATTTAAGAAAACAGGTTCAGTTGAATATGCAAGAAATAAATCTTTGGAATATTGCGAAAAAGCAAAAAAATCAATTGAAATTTTGCCAGAGTCTGAAGCAAAACAAATACTTCTCAAATTAGCTGAATATTCAATTAAAAGAGAAAAGTAATTTATTATGTCTAAAGAAATAATTCAAAAAACAGCAAGAAAATATGCTCTTCAAAATGCAATAAATTTTAATGGAAAAGCAAATCCAAAAGCAGTTATCGGTAAAGTTATTGCTGTTTTACAAAAAGATGGTTTTTCTCCAAAAGAAATTATACCTGTTGTTAATTCTGTGATAAAGGAAATTAATAAAATTTCTTTGAAAAAACAAGTTTTGGAGTTAGAAAAACTAGCACCTGAACTACTTGTAAAGCAAAAAAAGGAAAGAGATTTTTCTTTACCAAAATTAACTAATGCAGATAAAGGAAAAGTTATAACTCGTTTTCCGCCAGAACCTAATGGATATTTACATATTGGCCATGCAAAAGCAGCAATTGTTGATTTTGAATATGCAAAAATGTATGATGGAAAATTTTTCCTTCGTTTTGATGATACAAACCCTGGAAATGCGCATCTAGATTTTTATGAAGAGCAGAAAAAAGATTTAAATTGGCTAGGAATAAAGTGGGATAAAGTATACAATACATCAGATAACATTGAAAAGCATTATAAATTTGCAGAGCAATTGATCTCTCAAGATGATGCATATATCTGTAAATGTCCCCCTGAAGATATAAAACATGGACGTTTTCATGGTCATACTTGCTCTTGTTGTGGTAATACTTGTGGAAATAATATGGATATATGGAAAGAAATGCTTTCTTCAACTACTGATGATGCTGTTTTACGATTAAGAGGCGATATGACTTGTGATAATACTGCGATGCGCGATCCAACTCTTTTTAGGGTAATTGATAAGCCACATCCAATACATGGAGAAAAATATAGAGTCTGGCCAACCTATGACTTTGCTGGCCCAATTGAAGATAGTATTAGTGGGGTAACCCATCCATTTAGAACAAAAGAATATGAGCTCCGTGATGAATGTTACTTTAAAATTCTTGAGCTTTTAAATCTTAGAAAACCTAGTTTGATGGAGTTTGCACGCCTCTCAATTGAAGGGATGCCTGTTTCGAAACGTAAAATTAAACCTTTAATCGAAAAGGGTTTGGTGAAAGGTTATGATGATATTAGACTGCCTACTCTAAGGGGTTTAAAACGTCGTGGGATTTTACCCGAATCTATTAAAAAATTTGTTTTAGAACAAGGTATTTCAAAGGTCGAATCATCTGTTAGTTTTGGATTATTGGAAGCAAATAATAGAAAGATAATAGATCCTATTGCAAAAAGATATTTTTTTGTAAAAAAACCAATAAAACTTGTTGTTGAGAATGCTCCTGAAATTACAAAAAAGATTTCTTTGCATCCTGATAATAAAAGATTAGGTAGTAAGGTTATTAAAACTGGTAAAATTTTTTATATACAAAAATCTGATTTAAAGAATTTAAAATCTGGTGACATTTTCAGATTAAAAGATCTTTTTAATGTTAAAATAATTAAGAAAAACAAAGAAATAATTTCTGAATTTGCTGGTAAAGATTTAATATCTGATTCTGCTAAGATCCAATGGACTACTGAAAAATATAAAAAAATGAAGGTTTTTGTCCCTCATCTTCTTTATATCAATGATAAATATAACAAAGATAGCCTTGAACAAATTAACGGTTTTGCAGAAGAATCTGTATCTCAATTAAAAGATGGTGAAATAGTTCAATTTGAGCGTTTTGGTTTTGTAAGAATTGAAAAAACAAAAGGTGAAATTTCCGGTCTTTTTGCTCATAAGTAAACTTTTTAAATCGCTAAGTGATTTATTTTAATACTGCTGGGATGCAGAAAATTTGGAGATGGGATGTCATATGCATGTCTTTAATAGATATAAAAGAGGTTTAGTTATAGCTCTATTTTTATTGTTTTTTTTATCACAAACAGTTTTAGCAGATAGTATTAGACCTGCTATTGATAGTATTGGGATTTCTATTGCAGTTGTTGTTGCAGCTGTTGCAACCATTGTTGCTTTTTTCACTTTAGGTGGTATAAAATATGTAACACCTGAAAATGTTTTAGATACCGAGGTTAGAAAAAATCTTTACAATTATATTGATGAATACCCTGGTTCTCATCTTAGAGAAATTGCAAGAGAACTTGATTTGAAACCAAGTAATGCTGCTTGGCATCTACGAAAGCTTGAACAGACTAATCTTATTAGAAGTAGAAACATCGGTGGAAAAAGGGTTTATTATTTAGTAGAAGGTGGTGTTGAAGCTAGAAGAGAGGCAATTGCTGAAGCTGTTTTGAAAAATAAAAACGCTCAAAATATTATGCACTATCTGCAGAAACATCCTGGTAAACATCTTCTTGAGATAGCAAATGCACTTGATCTTAATCATCATACTGTGAAATGGCATATTAAAAAATTATACCTGGCTGAACTGATCGATGGTGATACTAGCAATTCTGCTTATCCTGTTTATTATCCTACAGATATTGGCATTAGAGCAATTAGTAATTATTCAAAAAGTCCAAATAAACAAAAGATAGAAGTGTTAAGTTAAAAAGGTATTAAAATGAGTGTTAAAGATGAATATCATAATTTAAAGAGTCATTTTTTGCGTATTTTGGATGCTAAGTTTAAATGTTGTGATATCCCTCGTAATGTTTTGAAGAAATCTACGGTTTTGGGTCATTTTGGTATTGGTGTTGTTGTAAACGAAAATACTGTTCTTGGTGAAAATGTTTTTATTGCTCAGAATGTAACTATTGGCTCGAAGACTGGGAGTAAAAAAGCTCCTGTTATTGAGGATAATGTAAAAATTCATGCAAATGCTTGTATTATTGGTGACATTACTATCGGACGTAATAGCATTATTGGTGCAGGAGCTGTTGTTACTAAAGATGTTCCCCCATATAGTATTATTGTTGGAGATAATAAGATATTAAAATATATAAATGAATACAAAAATGAAAATATGTAAAGAAATTACATTCTTCCTACGTCTGTTACTTCGGCACTATCGACATTTTCAATTTTTGAAATATCTTCAGCTATTGGATCAAGTCCCCCAGCGTCGTCTGGAACTACAATTGTAACATTTAATCCTTTTAAACCAAAGGCAACAGGTTTTATTTCGATATTTCCTACTTTTGCAGGTGGTTTGATTAATGCTTTTATGTCTTCAATTATTTTTTGAAGTTTATCGTCTTCTAATACTTCTCCAGGCATAACACGTATAAGACCTACAACCTCGCCCATATTTTTTCCTCCTATGGTCCAGTGAATCCGCATTTAGAGCAAGTGTATTTTACACTTTGTTCTCTACAGCTAACGCATCTTCCGATTACTTCATCGCAAATAGGACATGGAAATGTTGTAGAACCTTGTTCTAATAGTCCTTTTCCGCAAGAGATGCACTTATTTGCTTTTTCCATAGGAAAGGCTGAATACTCTTCCTATTTTTAAATGTGACGGATGATAAATTTTCCCTTTTTTTAAAAAATGTTAGTAATTTTTACATTCAATTTTTATTCACGTTTTTTAATTGCATCCATAGAAAAAGAAGCAACTGATTTAAAGATTCTATATTGAAAAAATGCTCCCGCGATAAGGTTCATATGGTAAGATATAAACCTATAAAGAATTATAAAAACGCCAATAAGACTTCCCTCACCAGTGCCAATTAATACACCATATAGGCCAAATATTCCTACTTCTGCAACACCTGCGCTACCTGGAGTTGTGGGCATCATAACAATTACAAGCAGTAATATTTGAGCAGCATATGACTCAATAAAATAAGGCGGTAAACCAAGTCCTAAAAGGACCATTGAGGGTATCATAAACCCTATTGACCAGAATAAAACTGTTAGTATCGCTGATTTTAACAATGTACTTTTTCCACTTTTACCAAAACATTTCATAGCATTATGAAAATTATCTACTTCTAGGTTAATCCGGCTAATTAATTTAATTCCAGAATCTTTCTTTTTTGAAAACCTACTTAACTTTTTGCTTATGAATATCAGAAAAGCCTTTGTTTTCTCTGGCTTTAGTATCGAATAAATAAATACTATTAAAAGAAGTATAAAGACAATTACTCCTATCCATAAACCAATACTTAAAAATTCTATCGCAGGTTCATCTTTAAATATAAACACGGCAATTGGTACTACTGCTAAAATAAAGATAGCATCAAGCAATCTTTCTCCTAAGACCGCAGCAGTTGAACCTCCTAGGCTCATACCATCCTTGTTTAGTAGATGGATTCTTACAGGCTCTCCACCAGCCATTGAAGGTGTAATACATGCCAAAAAAAGATTTGCAATAACAATTTTTGTTGATTCCCACAAACCAATTTTTATATTTTTGTTCATAGCATTACTTAGAATCTTGAGTCTTGCACCCCATAAAATCCAATAAAGAATATTTAAAAAAATTGCAATTAAAAAATATTCATATTTAATATGGGCCGAAGTTAACTGATTAATTGTATTTTCATCTATTGTAAAATACAAAATAATAAGAATTATTGCAATACTAAGAGAGATACTTGCAATAATTGAAAGTTTGATTGTTCTTTGTTTACTCCTCTTTTCAGCCACGAGCATGTTAATTTGAGAATAATATATTTCACTTATGGTTATTTTAAGTTTAAACAACAAAACTTATCTTTAGTTAATTATTGTCAATCAAAATCTGGTGTCTTATGAAAAGGTTACCAATTGGAAAATATATTAAATCTATAAATTATGCCTTGGCAAACAAGATTGCAGGAGAAAGCATATACCCATTTTATGCGTCTTATAAGGTGACCCATAAGTGTACTCTTAGATGTGATTTCTGTAACGTATGGATGGAAGATACTCCAGATCTTAAAAAAGATGATGTCTTTAAAGTAATAGATAATATTGCAAACTCCAGTATAGTTGTTCTTAGTTTAGAAGGGGGAGACCCTTTAATTAGAAAAGATTTAGGTGAGATTCTTAAATATGCTTATAAAAAACCATTTACATTATTTTTCACCACAAATGGACATTTGCTTGACAAAAGGCCGATGAAAGAATATGGAAAATATATTGATTACCTCCATATAAGTATAGATGAAGGACATGGAAATTTAAAATTTTTTGATAAACTTGAAGAGTTTCAGAGTTATGGTCCTGAAATATGTGTACAGATAGTTGTTACAAAAGATACTTTGAATAAAATTGAAGAAAAGGTAAAAAGAGTTTATGAAGTAAATGCAAGAACTGTTGTAATGCCAGCTTGTCATCTGGATGGAACAGATGATTATTACCCAGATCCAAAGAAATTCAAAGATGAAATTTTAAGGCTTAAAAAAATTTATAAAAATACTATAACAACGCCTGCTGGTTTTCTTGATAATATAAATAAACCTCATGGATGTTCGACCTCGTCAGTAATTATTGACTCTGATGGAGGTCTATTTTACCCTTGCAGAACAATAGGTCAAAGACTCTATAATTTTACAGAAGGTTCATTTATAGAATTTCTTAAATCAGACAAAGCAAAAAAAGCAAGAGAGGATATGAAAAATTGTAAAAGAAGATGTGGATGGTATCAATATTTTGCTACTGATGTTTTTTCTTCTCCTTCAACAATACTTTCATCACTCAGTCCGTATATTTTCAAATAAAAAAATTATATTAATGTAGATTTTAATTCAAATTAAGGCAAGGAAAATATGAAAATTCTTTTGGCAACAGAGTCATATTATCCAAATATCGATGGCGGAGCGATAGCTCAATATAATTTGATGAATGAGCTAAAAGCATTAGGTCATGAACCAATAGTTATTGCACCAGGTAAATCTTTTAGAAATTATTCAGAAGAAATCAATGGTTACAAAGTTTATAGAACCAGCTCATTTCCTTTGCCATTTTATATGAACGGTAGATATCGATTTTCTCCTTTTCCTTTTTTTAAAATACGAAAGATAATTAAAGAAATTAAACCAGACATTGTCCATATTTGCTCTCCATATCCTATAGGTGGAAGTGCATATATTTGGGCAAGAAAAAATGATACACCAGTAATTTCATCTATTCATATTCTTCCTGAAAATTTTCTTTCACCTTTTCTTGGATCTAGACATTATAAGAAATTTAAGGATAGATTTTGGAAATATCTAATATATTTTTTTAATTTTGCTGACTGGATTACAATACCAACCAAATCTGGTCTCGATATATACAAAAAACATGGACTTAAAAAAAATATAACTCCTATTTCAAATGGCATTAACACTGAAATTTTCAATCAAAATAATGATGGAGAATATCTTAGAAAAAGGTTTAATCTTCCTAAAAAAAACATTGTACTTACTGCAGGTAGAATGACTCCTGAAAAAAATCTTGAGGTTTTAATAAATGCAATACCTTTTGTTATCAATAAGATAAATGCACATTTTCTTTTCGTTGGATCGGGTGGTGAATATAAACAAAAACTTCAAAATCTGGTTAACGAATTGAAAATAGATAAATTTGTTACCTTTACTAGTTTTTTAGAGTGGAAAGATTATCCAAATATTTTCACGATATCAGATATTTTTACTCTTCCTTCAGAGTTTGAACTTCAAAGTATTGTAACTCTTGAAGCAGTTGCATCAGGTCTTCCAGTTGTTGTTGTAAATAAAGGTGCTCTTCCTGAGCTAGCAAATTCTGATAATGGCTTTGTTTTTGAACCAAAAAATAGTAAAGATTTAGCTGAAAAAATAGTTACTTTACTAAGTGACGAAAAATTAAAAAGACAGATGAGTAAAAATAGTTTGAAATTAGTTAAAAATCATTCTCTGAAATCTGTTGCAAAACAATATCTAAAAGCTTATGAGAATACAATTAAGGTTTATCAAAATAAGAAGCAGTAAATAGCCGGTCAATATATGTCCAGTTTATCATATAGACTTCAGTCCAATGGATAGGTTCTTCTGTTTCAGAGTTAATATCGATTGAGGTATTTTTACAAACCAATTCAAAAGGTTGCTGAGTGAATTTATCATAAGCAGCTGTCCACGTTTCATTTGTCATATAAAGCGTTCTAAATTTTCCTCTAAAAGGCCCAATATGGACTAATTGATTTTTCATTATATCATCAACTATTACATGTGTAATTCTGCTGTAATTTTTCCCGACCCCAATTAGCTCATCAATATACTCACTTACATTTTCAGCAGTCCATAGCTTTATTATTTCATCTTGTGATGTATTAAATCCAACTGATTCTGCCATTCGTTCAAGACGATGATCTGATACAATAAGACTTTTGTTTTTGTCAAGGTTATTTCCAATCCATTTTATAGAATCATAATCTTGATTAGTTATTTCTTCTCTTGATTGATCTAACATCTTATGAACTTCATATGTTGTTGCCGAAAGAGAAGTAATTAAAAGCAAAACAATAAGAGTTGATATCAATCTGCTTTTTTGAGAAATTTTAAATTTATTGGTTTTGTACTTAAATTTCAAATCTTTTCTATTTTCTAATTCTGACATTGTTTTTTTATGATGTGGATCTGAAAAAATACTTCCTATCCCATAAACTATTGTTATTGAAAGAGGGGCCATTATGTATTCTGGATGTCTATGGGGAAAAAATGTAGTATTGTTTGTGGCTAACATTATTACAAAAGATATTGTTAATGCTAATATCCAACCACGAATAAAAAATCCTTTGTTATCATAACCTGTATATCTAAAACCAATTATTCCAAATACAATTGCAATTAAAAGTGGAAGAGCATATAATATTGATTCAAAAGTAAGAGTAAATCCTAACCAAGGCATGTCAACTATTGAAAAAAACGTCATTAAACCAAAAAGAATTACAAATATTAAAAAAAACTTAGCAATTCTATTTTTACTTTTTGGCCATTCCTTTTTGACAAAAGGATAAAAAGTCCAAATAATATTTATTATTACTCTTTTTATATTATTTTGACTTGGTTTTTCATGTTTTTTTATTAAGAATTCATTAAACCTCCTCAGCAGTTTTATTATTTTAAATAAAAATGCAAATAAAATATAAAAAGAAATCACAATAAATATTGGTTCTATGTGAATGCTTCCAATCTTAAACATTGCCATCGATCGTTCATATATTGTTTTTGCAACAAATGCCCAATAAGAAAATATCATTAGACTTGTTAAAACTGTAATAAATATATCTTTTCGTAATGTAAGCGTCCAATTTTTTTGACTTACATTTTCAACAAAAATGATGCCAATTATTGTAATTAGATAAAAATATGTTGTAAGATGATGAGACATTATTAGTAAAATTGTGGATATAATTAGTGGAATAAAGTACTTATTTTTTTTCCTATATTTTATAAAAAAAAACAAAGAAAGCATTGTAAAAAAATGTCCAAATGTAAGTGGTGATGCATGACTAGTTTGATACACGTGAAATGGTAAAAAGGCAAAAAACAATGATGCAACTAATGCAATTTTTTTTGTATCCGTTAGTTCTCGAGCAACGAAATAAAAGATAAAAACAGATAGGCCTCCAAAAATGGGTGCTAATTTAGGCATAATAATTATTATGTCAAGCCCAGTAACCCAATGTGCAAAAACATTTATTAGATACAAAACCGGAAATTCATTATAGGAACTTCCCCAACCAGTATAAGAGGGAAAAAGAACTTTTGTTTCAGCAATTGTTTTTGTAATGCCAAAATATATTCCAAAATCACATCCCCATGCAGCATGAATCCAGGCAGGGATTGATCTAATAATTATTGCAAGACCTGTAATTATTATTAACCAAAAAACCCAGTTTTTCAATAATTTTTTAGGTTTTAGGTTTTTAATAAAATTCATCCTCCGTTGTATTACATGTTTATATTAATAACTTTTTTAAATAGATAAATTTCCTATACATTTTTTGCTAAGAATAGATTATTTTTAAAATATTTTCAACAGATTTATTTACATCGCATTTTCTTTTTATACCTGTTGTTTTTT